>Ga0233439_10000610_pt1 | contig 51921 bp, 46 predicted proteins | sample SI_123_September_6_FD_182713 | JGI IMG/M metagenome (GOLD analysis project Ga0233439, IMG submission 182713) | Seawater microbial communities from Saanich Inlet, British Columbia, Canada - SI_123_September2016_100_MG | ecosystem: Environmental > Aquatic > Marine > Inlet | place: Canada: British... | reverse complement strand
CACTGGGAGATTCCATATGCTCTTGATAGTTGTAGAAAAACAGGTACTACTGTAGTATTTGTTCCAACAGTAATAAAATCAATTAATGATCATGAGTTAGGTGGAATTATTAGATATGCACAAAAGAATATGGATGTAGTTCATGCTGTAAACTTCCAACCAGTATCATTAACTGGTAGAATGGGCAAATCTGAACGTGAAAAATACAGAATTACAGTTCCTGATTGTGTTCAAAGAATTGAAGAACAAACAGATGGTCAAGTAACTGTTGATGACTGGTTCCCAGTTCCAAGTTGTATGCCATTAACTAATGTAATTGAAGCATTCTCAAGTAAACCAAAATATGAATTATCTATTCACTTTGCTTGTGGTGCAGGAACATATATTTTTGAAGATGCTGATACAAAGAAATTCGTTCCATTAACTAAATTCTGTGATATTCAAGGAATGTTAGAATTATTTGAAGATAAATCTGAAGAAATTCGTTCTGGTAAAAACAAATACTTTACAATGCTTGAAGTTGTAAGAAAACTCAAAGGATTTGTTGACACCAAAAAGCAACCAGCAGGATTAGATTTAGCAAAAATGTTTGGTAATATTCTCATGAAGAGATCATTTGATTCAGTTGGTTCATGGCACGTTAAAGGATTATTCCTTGGTATGATGCACTTCCAAGATAAATACAATGAAGATTTAGAAAGATTACAAAGATGTGACATTCACTATGTAACTCCAGATCTTAGAATAGTTCCATTTTGTGCATTTAATGTAATTCCAGAATGGTACAGAGACAGAATACAAAAGAAATATTCTATCACTGTAGAGGAATGGGAAGAGCGTGAAGGTGTAAAACTTGAAGATGGTCTTTACCGAGGTCTTATGAGACGTGGTGCAGGTGATGAACTTGCTGCTGGCTGTGCAAAGAGTCAGATGTTCCATGATGCCTCACAAGCAACAATGTAATAGAATTTCTTATTCAAAAGAGTAATAACCATTCATGAATAATTTTGGTTGTTGAATTCTCAAAGTAAATTATTTAAAATTAATAGTTTTAATTTCAAATTAAATCATCTTATTGTAATTGGAGTTTTAATTTTAGCATTTTCAGTTTCTTTTCTAATTAGATCCCAACCTGCTGAATATGGATTTGAATTAAATGAGTTTGATCCATTTTTTAATTTTCGTGCTACTCAATATATGGTAGAAAATGGATTTCTTGAATATTTAGAATGGCATGATGATAAAAGTTGGTATCCCGCAGGACGAAATGTTTCACATACTTCACAACTTATGCTTCATGTAACTGCAGCAACTACTTATCAAATATTTGGAGGAAATTTATCATTATATGATTTTACTATACTATTTCCAGCAATTATTGGTTCATTAACTGTAATTGTTATTTTTGGGCTAGTTAGATTATTTGGAGGAACTCTGTCGGGTCTTATTGCATCTTTACTATTTGCAGTATCACTTCCAATAATTATACGAGGAACTATTGGTTGGTTTAAATCAGAACCATTAGGAATTTTTTATGGTTTATTAGGATTATATTTATTTTTGAGTGCAATTAAATCTGAAAATAAAAAAATTGCATTTTTAAAAATTATTTCTGGTGCAATTGTAATGAGTTTTGCAATGTCTTCTTGGGGAGGAAATCAATTCTTTGTAATTCCTATAGGATTGTTTATTTTAGCATTACCGTTTGTTAGAAAAGATCATAATTTTCTATTATGGTGTGTTCCAATTTTTGTAGGCACATTTCTTTTAATTTCTGGATTATTTGAAAGACCAGGACCACATTTTGTTTTTGGTATAGGTGGAGCTATTGTAGGCGTACCAACAATATTTCTAATTACATGTGTATTTCTACATAAAATATCTAATGGTAAAAATTTTGTTAGAAACGGATTAGTTTTCCTCTTATTAATTATGATCATTGGATCATCTCTATTAATAATAAATGAAGAACTAAATTTTTTAAGTTTACCTAGTTTTAGATATCTCAATGCAATGAATCCATTTTTAACAAGTACTGATCCACTTGTTGATTCAATTGCAGAACATGCTTCAACATCAATTGATATGTCTTTTCTACTTCATTCTATTTGGATGATATTTGCCGGAATTGGCATTTGGCTTTTACTCTCTAAAAAAATTATTGAAAATGAATCATTTGTTAAAAATGATATGAAAGTATTTGTACTAATTCTGGGACTTACAGGATTGTATGTTAGTTCCATATTTATTCGATTAGAATTATTTGCATCTATATCTTTAATTATATTGGCATCCATTGGCTTATCTATTTTAACTAAAGAACTTTTTAAAATTAATTTTTCTAAAAAGAAAAATTATTTATTCAAAATTTCATATGTTGTCATTATACTATTTTTATTTACTATTCCACTTGTCTTCCCTGAAAATATCAATTGGACAAATAGTGTGGATGTCCCTCCTTCAATTTTGAATGGAGCTACAACTAATCCTCCTCAAAATGATTGGTTGGAAACAATGGAATGGATAAAATATAACACTCCTGAAAACTCAAAAATTGCGGCATGGTGGGACTATGGATATTGGATTACTACATTATCTGATAGAACAACCTATGTTGATAATGCTACACTCAACACAAATGAAATTAAAAAAATGGCAACAATGCTAATGAGTTCCCCTGAGGATAGTTGGCAGATACTTAAAGAAATAGATGCTGATTATGTACTAGTATTCCTATCTGCTCAAGACATAGGTAGTAATTCAAGTGAGACTCCTCTTTACGTTCTAGGTAAAGGAGGAGATGAAACAAAAATATTTTGGTTTGCATCAATTGCTGGATTAAATCCTTACAATTATCTAAATTCAGATTCTCTAACCCCTAAACCTAATTTTTATGATAACACCCTGCTTGGTAATATGATTCCATTTATTCCAGTAATTTATTATCAGCCTGAAACTGGAGAAAATTCTCAAATATATAAACCAGGATTTGTTGAAATAACTAAAAAAATTAATAAATTTGAAAAAGAAAATGATGTATTAGAATTAGTTTATGCATCGCCTACTTATCACAATCCTACACATCAACAACAAACGTATATCTTAGTTTATGAAGTGAATAAAGATTATTTTCCTTGACATATTTTTTTGTTGAAAACTAAATTTTTAAAACTTCTTTAAGAATTACTATTTTTCCCATTAATACTAAATCCACTTTCAATTTCATTAAAATGACTAATTTTTAATTTTACATCTTTAAACCATTTTTTAACTTCTTTTTCTGAATGTCTATATGCAAATTTTGGAAAATACCAATCATAATTTGTTGCCACACTTTGTTCAAATGGAACATCTGGAGACCACCAACATTTAAGAAAATTCCAATATAGAAATCTCTGAATATCATATGTTCCTGCTTTAATTTTAAGTAGAGGAATATCTTCTTTTATTGTAATTTTTTTATTTAATTTTGAAAGACTTTTTCCTAACAGAGCCATATTTTCAGAAAATTCCATACATTGTTTTTCAGTCATTTTAATTGTAGATTCTCTAATATGATCATCTGCAAATTCACGTAATGGTCCTTTCTTTCTATAAACGTAAATTGAAATCATTCCTTTTTTTGTTAATAGTTTTGAAAGTATTTTGAATGAAGATTCTGTATCTTTAGTATGATGTAATACTTGATCTGAACAAATAAAATCAAAGAATTTTTTTTTGAATGGTAATTTTCTTATATCTGCTTGTAAAAAATGAATATTTTCTATTTTTCCATATTTTTTGTAAGCAAATTCTATACTTTCACTGGCATCAATTCCAAAAACTTGTGCATTTGAATTTGATGAAAATAATTTAGCACTATTGCCAACTCCAGTACCTGCATCAAGAATTGTAGAACGAGTTTTTAAAAAAGTATTTAATTTTGAAATTGTTTTCCATCCAAATCTTTCTAAAAACCATTTCTTTTGTCCTTCAATCCATTTTTTATCATGATAAGTTTTGTTAAAATGCTTCCATTTTGATGAAAATGCATCTTCGGTATCTACAAAATCTTTTTGTTGGTCTGAGACTAATCTAGGAATTCCTCTAATGATTGAAAAATTATGTTTTTTAGAACATGTTAAAGTTCCTTGAATGATTTCTTCTTTTTGTTTTTTCTTTATTTTTAATGAAAAATTTGTATGACACTCTGGACAAACAATTTGCTCTACTAGTTTTAATTTCAATAATTAATATGATTTTTTAGGCAAATAAAAATTAGTTGCATGTCTATTACACATAATAATTTTTTAAATAGATAATTTTGTTTCTGGATTCATTTCTTTTGTAACAAATATTCTATACCAAATTTCAAATGCTAACAATCCTAAAAATTTATTGATATATCTAATATCTGGCTTTTCATCAAGTCTTTTAAGATGTTTTTTAATCCAATCTTGACTAATCCATTTATCACTAACAATCCTTGCATTATCTAAATAGTACTTGCAAATTTTCCCACCATGGGAATTCCATAAATTGATTGTATTTACTGAAAAACCTTGTTTATTTGGAGTAATCATGTCAGTAGAAATATGTTGAGATAAAATTTCACGTAATGGAACTTTTCCAATATTTTTTTTTCTATTGTATTTAATTGAATTTTTTAGATGTGGTGCATATTTTATTAGTTCATTTGATAGAATTGGTGTAATTTGTTTAAGATTAAAAAAATTGTGAAAACTAGTATTAAGTGGAATCCAATTATAAAATAATTTTCCATTAATGTCTGCTAAAAATATTTGATCTAATGGAGACAATGAATTATCAAAATATGGGATGATTTTCGAATAAATATCATCCCATGAAAAATTTGCTTTTGAATCAAATAATTCATTTTGATCTGGAACCCAGTCACGTTCATGACATTCTAAATATAGTTTCACTCGATCTAATGGAGTCATATTTGAATTGAAATTTGTTAAAAATTTCTGATATCTGAAAGTGTATCCTCCAAATAATTCATCTCCACCATCCCCTGAAACTAGGGATGTTGAAAATTTTGAAGATGTTTTCACCATATGAAACCAATGAGTATCCCAAAATGGCATTTTGATTATACTAATAGCTTTAGGAAGGTATTCCAAAAAATTTTCAATTGAAATAACATGATGATCTGCATCAAACTTATTTGCAATATTTGCAGCAATTTCTGTTTCATCAACACTATCTGCAAATTTTAGAGATATGGCATCAATTTTGATATCTGGCTTTGTTTTACGAAGTAATGCCATAACAAGAGTTGAATCAACTCCTCCACTTAGTGCAACTGAAACATGATTATCTTGAACTTCATTTTTAATTTCAGAAGAAATTGAATTTTCTATATGTTTTAAATAATTTAATTTTTCTTCAGGTAAAAAATTATCTGCAACAATTTTATTTTTGCTAAAATCTAATGATGGACAATATCTTAAGCTTAACACTTCTTTAATTATTGAAGAATTATTGTTAATTTCCATATTTTAATACCTAAATATCTTCATAATTTTCCATCTTTATAACATTCTATTTTCTTATTAGTTAAGATTTAAAGATGTGTTAGATTCAAGAAACATGTGAAATTTGTTATTACTGGTGGAGCAGGATTTATTGGAAGTCATATTGCAAAATATTTGGTTGATAAAAATCATGATGTTACAGTAGTTGATAATCTTTCAAGAGGGAGATTAGAAAACTTATCTAAAATTAAAGAACAAATTGAATTTAAAAAAATAGATATTCTAGATTTTGATTCATTAAAAGAAGTAATTTTTAACTCTGATGGGATTTTTCATCAGGCAGCTTTAACATCCGTACCTGAATCATTCACACAAAAAGAAAAATATCATAATGTAAATGTAAAAGGAACTGAAAATATATTCAAACTAGCTAAAGAATTTGGGAAAAAAGTTGTATATGCAAGTAGTTCAAGTATATATGGAAATACTACAACAATTCCAATCCAAGAAAATTTTGAAAAAAACCCTATTAATCCATATGGAATAACAAAATTAGATGATGAAAAACTAGCAAAAAAATATCATGATTTAGGAGTATCTATAATTGGTTTGAGATATTTTAACGTCTATGGAATTGGTCAAACTAATGATTATGCAGGAGTAATTACAAAATTTATTGATCAAATTGATCTAAATGAATCTCCTACAATTTTTGGTGATGGTACTCACACTAGAGATTTCATATCTGTAGAGGATATTGCTAAAGCAAATTTATTATCAATGGAAAGTAAAACTGAATTTTCATTTTTAAATATTGGAACTGGTATTTCTACATCCATTAAAACATTAGCCGAAATGATGATAGATCTTTCTGGAAAAAAATTGGAAATAAATTATGATGATTTACCTTTGGGTGATGTAAAAGAAAGTCTTGCTGATATATCATTAGCAAAAAGATTGATAAATTGGAATTATGATACATCCTTAAAAAATGGTTTAAAAAAATTCTTTTTTTAAGAGTTAACTAAATCTTCATAAAATTTAACATATTTTGGAAGTAAAATTTCCCACGTAAGATTATTTATCACAAATTCATACCCATTATCTACAAGTTTTTTTGATGTTTTATAATCTAAAAGTAATTCGTTAATACTATTTTGTAATATTTCTGGATCATTAGGAGGGATTAGAATTCCTGTTTTATTATTTGTAATTAATTCTGGAATTCCTCCCACATTTGTTGCGATTATTGGAATTTTAAGATAAAATGCTTCTTTAATTACTTGTGGAATACTTTCCATTCTTGATGGTATTACTAGTATACTGGATGCTTTAAGATTCTCCATTGTATCTTCCCATTTTGTATTTGTACAATAAACTACTTTAGCATTAATTTTTGTTTCTATTCCTTTTAGTATGTCAATTCCTTTTTCATAACTATCTCTTCCAATGAATATTATTTGATTTTCTTTTTTCTCTATATTTTTTAATTTTAAAAATTTTTTTATATCTAGTGGAGCATAAAAGAATTCAAAATCTACATTTAATTTTTCTTTGTATGCTTTTTTCACAATTTTTGAATCAGTTGTAAGTTTATCTGCCCATTGTAAAACTTTCGTTTCCGTGATTTTTGCAGCAGTAGATATAGTTTTAGAATGTAGTGCATCTACTTGTTCAGAATAAATACCATGAATAGATAAAACTTTTTTCTTTGCTTTTGTATATTTCATAGCAAAAGCTGATGGAACATTGAATGCATGAACAATATCGTATTTTTCTGTTCCTACAATTGCTTTCAATGAACTCAATGCTGCGAAGCTTGGATTTTTTAATTTTTTAATTGGAATGTGATATGTATGCATTAATTTTATATCAAATCCATACTCTTGTAATTTCTCAGCTACTCTAGCTGCATGTCCTCCAATTCCACCCGAATATTTTGGAGCAATAAATAGAATTTTCATTTCTTAAAAAAATTAAATAAATTCTTACTTTAATGTATATGCTCACAATAAATTATAAATAAATAAACAAAAAACCGTTCAATCAAACTTTCTATACCAATAATAGTATCTATAGATTAAAGAAGTTGAAATCTGATGAAAGTAGCAATAGTTTTAGGAACAAGACCAGAAATCATTAAACTTGCACCAATAATTAAAAAAATTGACTCCAAAAATTGCTCTGTAATTTTTACTGGCCAACATTATGATAATCAGATGGGATTGGGATTTATGCGTGAACTAGATTTACCAAAACCCGATTACTCATTAAACATAACAAAATCAAACCCTCAACTCCAAATAAGTGAAATAATTGCAAAATTATCAAAAATACTAATTAAAGAAAGACCTGATACGGTGATGATTCAAGGTGATACTAATACTGTTTTAGCCGCTGGGATCTGTTCACTAAAATCAAATATTCCAATTAGTCATGTTGAATCTGGATTAAGAAGTGGTGACTGGAGGATGCCTGAGGAACATAATAGAATTGTAGTGGATCATTTATCTGAACTATTATTTGCCCCAACTAAAATCACAAAATCTAATTTACAATCTGAAAAAGTGCATGGGAAAATATTTGTAACTGGAAATACTGTAATTGACTCAATTAACATCTATTCTAAAATTTCAAAAAAGAAATCAAAATTATCTATTCCATATTCTGATTTTATTTTATCAACTCTTCACAGATCTGAAAATGTAGACAATAAAAAAATACTTTCTTCTATAATAAAAGGACTGATTGATTCAAATGAAAATATTATATTCCCAATACATCCTAGAACAAAAAAACGTCTTTACGAATTTGGTTTATATGATAAATTATCTCAAAATAATAATATTCAAATTCTTGACTCTGTAGGATATTTTGATATTCTTGAATTAATGAAAAATTGTAGTTTTATTTTAACTGATTCTGGAGGAATTCAAGAAGAAGCAACTTCTCCTGTAATACGAAAAAAAGTTTTGGTAGTAAGAAAAACAACTGATCGACCTGAAGCAGTTGAAAGTAATTTGGCTAAAATTATTGGATTAGATGAGAAAATTATTTCAAAATCCATTAAAAAAACTATGATGGATCCTAAACTTTATTCTAAAAAAACACCTTATGGAAAAGGTAACGCAAGTGGAAAAATTCTTAAACTTTTACAAAAGCACTTTTAGATTTTTTTGGCATTTTCTATGATGTTGGTTACTACATTATTCCATGAAAATTTTTGAACCATATTTAATGACTGAATTCCCATACTTTCCACTTTTTTTGGTTTATTCAATAATTCAATAATTTTTTCTGCTAAATCATCTGCATTATCAACTAAATATCCATTTTTTTCATTTTCTAATATGTCTAAAGGCAACGTTCCTCTTTTAGATATTATTGGTAGTGAGACTGCCATGTATTCCAGAACTTTTATTGGAAGTGCTCTTGATGTTACATCTGTTAATCTTAATGGTCCAATCCCAATTGATGCATCTGAAATATTTTGTGGAATTTTGTCTCTATTTATCCACCCTGTAAATTCTACTGATTTTTCTAATTTTTTATCTGAAACAATTTTTTTTAATTTGTTCATCTCTCCTCCACTACCTAACAAAACAAATTTTGCATTAGGAATTTTTTTGATTACAGATGGAATAGCCTCTAGTAAGATATCTAAACCTCTATGATAATACATTGCACCTGCAAAAACAATTTTTTTAGGATTTTTTTTAATATTAGTTTTGAATAAAGATAAATCTACTCCATTTGGAACTATTGAAATATTTTCTGATTTTACATTATATTCATTAATAATAATTTTTTTTGTATCATTATTTGAAACAAGAATTTTAGTTCCAGATCTAAGTGTTTTTCCATTAATCATTTTTTCAATTTTTCTTTGTATTGATTTAATTCCAGATGCTTTTTGATAAATAGCATCATCCACTTTAATAATTGATGGTATGTTTAATTTTTTTCCAGCTTCTACTGCAGCTTTTGGAACCAAATGAAATGGATGAAAAATTGTAAAAATGAAATCAAAATTATCTAATTCCCCTATTTCAATGGCTTTTTTTTTGATATTAGACTGACATCGTCTTGCGGCGATTTTGATTTTAGTATGTGAGGGAGTTATTGTTCTAATAACTTTGATTTTTGAGTTTATTTCAGGATTAAATTGCTCTCCATCCCATTTAAGATCTGGCGTAATCACTGTTACATCATTTCCTAATTCTGCAAATTTGTTAATAATATCTGTAATTACAACAACCCCTCCTCCGCTAATTGGTGGAAAATGAAATACTAAGACTAGAATTCTCACTGTCTTTAGACTTTTTAAGGAACAAAAAAAGTGTTACCTAGTATTGAATTCTTCATTTGAAATGACAAAAAATTGGTTACTAAATTCAGGCATTTTTGTGTCAGAATCATCGGATCCAAATTTTGGTGGAGTTCGTTCATTCTACGATGAAAAAAATAAAGAATTTGCATTTTTGTACCCTGAAATAACTGGATATTATGCAAGTACAATGAGATTTTTGTATGAACATGAAAAAAATGAAAAATATCTTCATTTTGCAAAGGCATCCTGTAATTGGTTAATTGATTTGTATGAAAATTTTGGTGGAATAATTCAGGGAATTTCACCTGAGGGAATAACTAAAAAATATGTTTATTCTTTTGATACTGCAATATGTTCAAAGGGGTTATTGGATTGTTATGCAATCTCAAAGGATAATAAATTCCTTGAATATGCACAAAAATTGAATAATTGGATTTTAACTGATACTATTGAATCTAATGGAATGATTAAACCCGTAAAAAATCTAGAAATTAATAAATTTGAAATTGATGAGAAAGTTTGGTACAAAAAACCTGGATGTTTACATATTAAATTAACAATTCCATTATTACAATTTTATAAAATTACAAATGATGAAACTTCATTAAATGCTGCAAAAATAATTGCAAATTCAGTAATTCATTTTCAACAATCTGATGGTAGCATTTTACTTCATAAAAATAATAAGGTGATTAATCTCCATACTTTATTGTATGCATTAGAAGGTTTAATTCATACTTATAATGTTACAAAAGATAAAAATTATCTAAACAGTTGTAAAAAAGCTGTTAATTGGTGTGAAAAACAAATTCAATCTGATGGTAGCATTGATTTATGGTTTAATTCAAGATATCATTCCAAATCCAGTTATCCTATTGCTCAATTAATTAGATTAAAAATATTAATAGCAAAACTGGAACAAAAAAATATTGATCAAACAATTGAAACATTACAATCATTTTTGCTTACTTTACAGGCACAAAATATAGATAAATCTGTTAATGGAGGATTTTATGAAGAGTTTGGAAAATCTATCTTTGGGTGGAAAAAAACTCTGAAAGTTAATTCTTGGGCTTCAATGTTTTCTTTACAGGCATTATTCTGGATTGAAAATTTTTCAAAAATAGATTTTGAAAAAGAAACTGAATTGCTTTACTAATTTCCTAGAAACTCTAAATGAGAATTTGATTGTAAATTTTTTATTAATTTACTTTGACAATCATAAATGAGTGGAATTAATGATTTATCATAAATTTCTTTGATTCTTAATTTACTTTCATCATGATGTTGAACTATACACATACAACTAATTTCTTTAATACTTTTATCATCTAAATTATCTAATTTTGTAAAGTTTAATTCTGAAATATGATTTTCAATTAAATATTTTTCAGTTAAATTTGAATTAAAAAATGGATCATATCCAAAAATTTTAAAATCTTTCTTTTTCAATTTTTGAATGATTTTAAAACTTGGAGAATCTCTCATGTCTTCTACATTTGCTTTATATGATAATCCACATACCAATACATTTTTCTTCAATTTTTGACTTTGAAGTTTCTCTTCAATAGCGTTACTGATGTATTCTGGCATTTGTTCATTAATTTTTAATGCATGTTCAATTGTATCAAATTTTATTCCTAATTTTTTTGCAGATTCCAGCAAAAATCTTGGATCTTTAGGTATGCAATGCCCACCTGCTCCTGCACCTGGATAATGAGGTAAAAAACCAAATGGTTTGGTTGCTGCTGCTTCAATAATTTCTTTAACATTAACATCTAATTTATCACATAGTATGGCCAGTTCATTTACTAGTGTGATATTTACTAATCTAAAGGCATTCTCAAATGATTTTACAATTTCTGCAATTTTAGGAGAATTAACTTTTAATAAATTTCCACCATTGACATGAAGATAAATTCCCTTAGCAATATCAAAACTTGAGTTATCAGAGCAGTAAATTACTCTAGGAATATTTTCTATACCCCATTCTTTATTGGATGGATCAATTCTCTCTGGACAAAAGCATAAACCAAAATTCTCTCCAACTTCCAATCCTCTATTTTTAACAATATTGCTAATTATTTCGGTTGTACCTACCTCTATACTACTTTCTAATATTATTGCATCACCTGGTTTTGAACAGTTAAGAAATGATTCTACAGCTGATTTTACAAATATGTCTGAACTAATATCTTTAGTTGGAATTGGAGTTGGTACACATATTATTCCAACTTTGGGAATTGTGGATTTAGATGGTCTTGATTTTAATCTAATCATGTTTTTTTGTTTACAATCAATGTATTCTTTTTCTAAATGTATTTCTGAATCCATTAGATTATTATTTTCTAATCTTTGAATCCGTTCTTTATTAACATCTATTCCAGTTACTTGGAAACCTGCAGATGCCAAACGAACTGTTAAAGGAAATCCTACATACCCCAACCCAAAAATTTCAATCGATATTGATTTTTCATTAATAGATTTTACAGTTTCTTGGAGTGACATAATTTCACTTACTCAGATTTAATGATGAACTATTTGTATTTTGGGAATAGATTACAATCATTTTTGAGTTCCTTCTATTAATTCTAAATAAATTTCTGCTTCTCTTTTTTCTATTTTTTCTGAATCAAATTCTCTAGATTTTGTCAGAGATTGATCTGAATATTTTTTTCTTAAATCTTCATTTGCTAATAATTTCTGAATACTATCTGTAAATGATTTTTCATTATTTTTTGTAAATACTACAGTTTTTCCTAATCCTTCTGAGAAACCTTCTTCTGGTGGGGGTATTACCACAGGTAATCCTGCTGCCATAGCTTCCATTACTGGCATTGGTAAACTTTCTACTTTAGTATTATATGCTAAAGCAAATATTTTTGCAGATTTATAATATTTCTGAATTTGATCATTTGGAACTGATTTTTTAATAATTACTTTATGTTGTATTTTATGTTTAATTATTAGTTTATTTAATTCGGAAAATAATTCACCATTTCCAATAATTAACAAATGACCATTAATTTTTTTCATAGATTTAATTAGGATTTTGTGATTTTTTACTGGAATAAGATTTCCTACTGATAGAATTAATGGTTGAGGTAAATCTTTTATTGGTTTTGCAGAAAAAAATCTATTACAATCAACTTTGTTGTGTAGTACTTCAGAATTTTTTGAAGAATGTTTTGTAACGTATGGCTGTATTATTCTGTAAACTACCACAATTTTATTTGCAGTGTTTAAAACAAAAGGTTCAATAAATTTTTCAGTATATTTTAAAGCTAAATATTTTTTTAACTTTTTTTTAGATAATCTTCTATTATAATCATATTGGGTATGTAAAGAAACTAAAAATGGTTTTTCTAATTCTTTGGCACAATTTGCTGCTAACCATCCTTCAATTAATGGATTAAATGCTCGAATTACATCTGGGTTGATCTCTTTACATAATTCAATAATTTCTTTTAAATATTTTTTTTTATTTTTAATATTAATTTTACCGACTGAATGAATCACAATTTTTGCTGTACCTGCAATTGCTTGAATTTTAACCGCATCAATATCTTTTTCAATCAATGTAATAAAATGAATTTCATCAAAAAAATTATTTGGATTATAATATCTCTGTTTAATTTCCCCTTTATCATAATATGCTTGTAGAGGATCATTTGGGAAAATACATAATTTCAAATAATTCACTTTGATATAGTTGGTTTGTTTATTATATAATTAAACAATTTTTGTCTACAAATTATTTTTTTTCTTATAATTACCAGATAATTTATTACATTAAATATTCTAACTATGGTATGTTTAGAAAAATTGCCAAAAAAATACTAACAAAATCACCTAAAACATACACAGCTATTCATGAAGCAAATTTTCAACGAAAACATAAGCAGGATTTTTCAAATCTTAATGAAAATGAAAAATCTATACTTTCACAAATAAATCAAAATGGATATGTAGTAATTAATGATTTTATGGATAAAAAAATTTGTGACAATTGTATCCAAGACATGGATTGGATGTTTGAAAATAAAAAAGAATTTGTTCATAGTTCAGATTATGCTGACCATAGAATATTTGGAGCAGAAGATTTGTCTAAAAATATTTCTAAATTTTCAAGTCATACTCTTTTAGAAAAACTAGCTAATGCATATAATGCAACACCTACAAGTAATGGTTTTACTTTAGCTGGAAAAATTGAAACAACTGGACATGAATTTGGTTCTGGCGGTTCATGGCATCGAGATAGCTATTTTCGTCAATTCAAATCATTACTATATCTTACAGATGTTAATGAAGAAAATGGTCCTTTTCAAGTAATTTTAGGCTCTCATGATAGGAAAAATATATCCACTGACTCTAAATCTGCAGACTTAGAATCTATGCAGTGTAGATTTAATCAAAAAACTGTTGAGAAAATTATTAAAGATGAGCCCGAAAGATTGAAAACTCTTACAGGAAAAGCTGGAACTGTTGTTCTGGTGGATACTTCTACTATACACAGAGGCACACCTTTAAAAAATGGCGTGAGATATGCATTGACAAATTATTTTTTTGAAAATTCTCAAATTAATTCCCATCTTGTAGAACATTTTTCACCCTTGGTTTCTCCTGAAAAAGTACTTCAAATGGGAAAAGTTAACTAATTTTTTACAATAAACTCGTCTATCAATTAATTCTTATACTTTTTTAAAACAATATTTCTAGAATACGCCAATGAATTTTTACGTACAAATTTCATCAGAAATTAATGAAAATGAATGGAATGATAATCTAGCTAAAAATTCCAGTTCCACAATATATCAAACTTACAATTGGCAAAAACTATACCAAAACACATTTGATTCTAAACCTATTTTTATTAGAATCACTGATGATTCGGGAACTGTTGTTGGTCAATTAGCATGTTTAATTCATGAAAACATGTTTCATGAAGATTTAAACATTTTTTCTAAAAAAATTGGAATTTTATTAAAATCAGATATTTCATTATGGTGGTATCATGGACCAATTATTCATAATAAACAACATGAAGATGAAATTCTTTCACTTATTTTATCAACTGTCGATAAAATTGCTAAAGAAAATAAAGTAATAAACATTAGAGGTATTTCACCTCCATTAATACAACAATTTTCACATAAAAATTTTAAAAAATTTAATTATAACATTCAACCATGGTCCACTTATATTATTGATCTCAATCAAGATCATAAAACCTTATTTTCATCACTGAACAAAAAAACTAGATATGACATTAGAAAAGCAGAAAGTAATGAATTAGAATTTCAAGTTGTAGATAATAAAAATTCTTTAAAAAAAATTTTTGAACTTAAATTGATTTCAAAAAATAAACTTGATCGACGTTCAAATAAAGTTAAGAATTCTTTTTTAGATTCACATTGGAATTTTCTATTTGAAAAACAATTTGAAAAAGCATTCCTAGTAAAATATAAAGACGAATATATTGGTGGTATAGTTTTATTACATTTCAATAATAACACTATACAACATTTTGTTGTTAATTCATCAAAAACTAGTCTTCAAGGTGGTCCATTTTTAACTTGGAATGTAATAAAATGGGGAATTGAAAACAATTATTCCTCATTTGACGTTGGTGGAATAAACCCAAATCCCGTATCAGAAAAAGAAAAGAAAATTGATTATTATAAATCCAAATGGACTGGTAAAAAATATGATTATTTCTTTTATACAAAAATCATTAATCGAAAAAAATATTATACATCTGCTGCATTAAAAAACCCTAAGAGAATTATATCTAAATATCGAGGCAATAAAACCAATAATGTTGAAAAGAGGAATATGTGAAAATGACTTCATTAAATAAAAAAATTAAAAGATTGTATTCAGAACAAGGTCTTTCTGGGTTAGTTGAAGCTATATCTTTCACATTTTTGGCGCGTTGTTTTCATGTTCCATCTAGAAAAATTGCTGTTTTTAATGGAATAGCAGTTAGAGGAGCTAGTTTTTATTCTAAATCAGATATTTTTCCAGAACATGAAGTAGAATTAATATCTGCAATTAGAAATTATATTAAAAATGGCGAAAAAGTTATTGTGGTAGGAGGTGGAAGCGGAGCATCAACTGTTGCAGTTGCTCATCAAGTAGGAAATAGTGGTAGTATAATTGCTTATGAAGCTAACAAAAATTCTTTAGCAAGATCAAAAGAAACAATTCAATTAAACAAAGTAAATGATCGTGTTGAAATTAAACATGCAATTATTGAAAAACCTGTTTATTTATTAGGAGAATTAGGAAATCCTCCTTTGATTCCAGCTAAAAATTTTTCTGAATGTGATGTATTAGTAATGGATTGTGAAGGAGCTGAAATTCCCATCTTAGAAAATATGAAAATTCGACCTAGATTGATAATTGTTGAAGCTCATCCAGCATTAAATTCACCAAAAGAAGAGATCATTAAATTATTAGAGAAATTACAATATGAAATCATTTCATCTGATTCACGTCGTGAATCTTTAGATGTTTTATCAGCTTATAGGAAAAATTAAGGAATAAGAATATGTCTGAAATTCGAGTAACCTATTCTGGGCTCATTTCATTAGTAATGGGTCTTGGAACTGTTGTAACTGGAATGATCTTTATTTTAATAGTAACAAGAAGTTTGACTCCAGAAGAATTGGGTACATGGGGTTTGATTGGTGGATTGGTAACTTATGTCATTGTGCTTGAACCAATTATTTCGTATTGGACAACTAGAGAAATTGCTAGGGATGTTAATTCAGGGAAAACAGCAGTTGTAAGTAGTGGGTTTTTTTCTGTTATAGGATTTGTTGCATTTTTAATTATTGCCTTTTTTGTAAGTACTCCAACTGGCGCTAACGTTGACATACTATTTTTTGCTGGTTTAATGATTCCGTTCACTTTTTTGAATAGAACTCTTTCAGCAATTGCGATTGGTTGGAAACCACAATTAAACAGTTATGGAATCCTGTCGTTAGATATTGCAAAACTTCCAGCTGCTCTGATTTTTGTTTACTATATGGATATGGGATTGATTGGAGCAATCTTGTCTATGATAATTGCTACTAGTGTTAGCATTTTGGTTTTAGCAATTACATCAAGAACAAAAATTAAACAGAGTTTTAAAAAAGATTATTTAAAAAATTGGTTAAAACATGCCTGGATTCCATCATATATGAAATCTGCACAATTCATGATTTTTGATGTTTTAATATTTTCATTACTCACTGGTTCAGTAATTGGTCTAGCTTATTGGGTTGCTGCTACTACGATTGGAACACTTGTACGACATTCAAATCAAATAACAAAAGGGGTTTATCCAAAATTACTAAGCGGTGGAAATAAAAAACATTTACAATCTAATTTGATGAAATTATTTTTCTTTGCATTTCCATTTATGGGTTTTTCTATAGCTTTTGCAAAACCTGGTTTATTTATTTTAAATCCAATTTATGATGTTGCAGTTGTCGTCGTCATTTTTATTACTTTTAGATCTTTCTTGCATATGTTAAATGGTGCTTTTACACAAGCATTACAAGGTATTGAAAAAGTTGATACAAAAAAATCCACTCAAAAAGAGTATCTAAAGAGCAAATTATTCTATCTTCCATCGATCAGAATGATTCGTCGTGGTGTTTATTTAGGATCTATGACTTCTGGTATATTCATTTTAATACAAACAGGTGCATCAGAAATAGAATTAGTAATTTATTGGGCATTAATTAGTGCTCTAGCACAACTTCCATTCACAATCTATTTTTATTATCTAGCTAAAAAAAATTTCCCACTTTCATTAGATGTAATTACCATTGGAAAATATTTATTCACAACTATAACTATATTTGGTGGAATTCATTTTCTCATGGAAGAATATTTGGTATATGACACTAATATTTTTCAATTTTTATTAAATCTTTTACCTTTCTTATTTTTAGGATTTTTTGTATATTTGGGAATTATTTATGCTACTGATAAAGATACTAGAAAATTATTTAAAGCAATAATATCGGAGATTAAGCAAAAAACCTAAACAATGGAAATAAAATTTTTGTAGACCAATATGATTAAATCCTTCAAATAAGAGAAGTAATTAAATTATGAACTTGAATGCTAGATACCAAAATTTAAAAAAATTATTCAAATCACAATATAATCCAAACACTCATTGGGAAAAATGGGGGAATGGAACAAAAGCTGTAGATGTTTATGCCAATCCCCATAAATTAGAAATGAAAATGAAGCGAGTAAATGCATTGTTAAATCATTTGGATTCAATTCGTTTTGAATCGGTATTAGATTTTGGATCTGGTTGGGGTTTCGTTTCAAAATTTGTTTTAGAAAAATATCCAATTAATGATTATGTTGTTTTTGATGCATCAAGTGAACGAATTTCTGAAGCAAAAATCCACCTCAAAGATTTTAATGTTGAATTTCATGCCTCTTTAATTGAAGATTTTCATACAGAAAAAAAATTCGATTTGGTATTGGGCACTGGAATTCTTCATCATGTTAGGCCTGAAAAAATTAAACCCATTTTACAACATCTTTTAAAATTTACAAAGCATGATTTCATCCATGATGATCCGCCACCTGGATTTCGTACAGATGTGAAAATTGAAAAAACAACATTCAATTTTTACCACGATTATAAGCAAATTTGGAAAGAACTTGGATATGACGTTAATGTAATTCCAATAACTGGTCATAAAACTAGAGCAATTTATCATGTAAAAGTGAATTAAGAAATTGGATTATTCAACACTCATTACTCCCATAATTTTAGTATCGATTTATTTTATTATTGGATTAGGTGGATTCTTTTTGTCTAAACGTGCTGGTCATACAAATATTGTCAATGATGAACAAAATAAAGAGTAATTATCTAAATCAGCATGCCAATTAATTTTAACGATTTATCCAAGTTATGAGTTTCTCTCTGAGTTTATTACTTAATTCATCATCTTTATTGAAAATATTGTTCATTTCGTTTGGATCATCTTTTAAATTAAATAATTTCCATTCATCAATTGTTTTCAAGTAAATTAGTTTATGACTAGGTGTTTTTACACAAAAAACATTGGGTTTCATAGGTGATGGGTATGGTCCTTGTATTGCCCCTGTTTCAGAATATACATATTCTTTATCATTTAATTCCTCCTGATCATTTTTTAGATATTTACTAAAACTTTCACCTGAACCATTAATTTTTGTTTGAATTCCAACTAATTCTAATAATGTTGGATAAATATCGACACTTTCTCTTAAACTACTGCTGATTCTTTTTTTAATAATGTCTTTTCCAATGAAAAGAAAATAGGTTCTAATTGTTTCCTCATACGTAAATGAACCATAATTTCTTTCACCAAATCTTTCACCGACACCAGTACCATGGTCCGCAAAGAAAATTAGTATAGTATCATTTAAAATTCCTAAATCATTTATTGTTTTTTGAATTATTTTTGAATAAATTCCTGCTTCTAAAAATGTTTTATCATAATTAATTAAATTTTTTTCTTTATTTTCATAAAATTTCTTGTTATTCCATTCATATTTTTTCAAAATTTCTGATACTGTAACCGTATGAATTCTTGTATAATGTAGAAATAGAAATAACGGTTTTCCATTTGCTTTTTCCAAATTTTCTTTAATAAATTTAGGGTGTCTTTTTGTTAAATCATCCTTATATTCATCATGAAACTGATGAACATCAAAACCTCTTTTTGAAATAATTTTTTCCGAAAGTAAATCACATGCTGTGAAATATTCTTCTTCTTTTAGTACTTCTGATAAAACTTTGACTGAATCTTTGAGTCTAAACATTTTATAATATGCATCAATTCCATTTTCTTTTCCATACAGTCCACTAAGTATCGCATTTACAGATCCGATAGTATATGGAATTGCAGTGTTAACATTATTTAGTAAAGTACCGTATTTGACTAATTCATTAAATTCAGGTGATTTATCAATTCTATCCCATCTGGATCCATCTAATAAAACAAAAATGATATTTGGTTTCATTATTTTACCTCTAGTTTAATAAACTCAGAAAGGTTATTTTCACGGTACAATTTATTATAAATTTCAAAGTCATTAATTGTATCAAGTTCTAACCAACCACTTTTAATTAATATCGCCTTAATTTTATGTCCGTCATTAATTAATCCCTGAATGAAGTCTGTCATATAGGATTGTTCAAATGGTAAATTTTTGTTTAATGGATTTATATTATTTTTTGAAATTTCTTTTGTTTTTTCATAAAATTCTTTGATTACTTTGATTCCTTCATTTTGAAATTTCATTAATCCTATATATTGACCTTGGATCTCATTAATGTTTTTGACATTTTGACCTAATTCTAGAATATTATCATTGTCATCCAATTTTAAACTCTCAGCATCTTCTAAAGGATTTGGAAATCGTATATTCCAAAATTTTTCCCAATTTTTATCAACTATAACCGAGAAATCTTCATTTGAATTAATTAAACTCTGTAATACTGATCTTTCAAAAATTATATCTCCATAAGAAATTATTGTGCTGCCAAAAAGTTCATCATCTGCACAAAATAATGTTTCAATCATATTTGTTGAATCATAATTTTCGTTTCTATATTGTTTAATATTTTTAATATCAATTTTTTCATTTTTGTATCCTCCTACAACTACTATATCATTAATTCCACATTTTTGAAAAATTTCAATTTGTCTTTCAAGTAAAGACATATTGAATAATTTTACCATTGCTTTAGGTATGTTGTCAGTTAATGGTCTTAATCTTTTCCCTTCTCCTGCAGCTAAAATAATAGCTTTCATTCTATTTCCTCCAAAATATATTTTCATAAAAAATATTCATTAATTCAATCTCATGTGATGTCATACTCTTGCGTTCTGGATGCCACATTATTCCCAAAATTGGAAATTTTTTATGATAAAATCCTTCTACTGTATTATCAATTTCAGATATTGCAAAAATTTCTAAATTTTTTCCTACAGTATTTTTGTCAATAAGATTATTGTGGAATGAATTTACTTCAATTTCTTTTTTTTGAAAATATTTTTGAATCTCATTTTCAATTATGAGAATTTTATGATGCTTATTAACGTGTTTTAAATCGTTTGTTGTTCTTTGATTTCCTCCAAAATAATCATTAATTACTTGCATTCCTCTACAAATTCCTAATAGAGGAATTTCTCTCTCCATTGCATATTCAATTATCTCCCTTTCTGTTCTATCTCGATGAATATTATCTCCTTTATTATCACCCCCAGACATAATCACCCCATCTAATTTCACTTCGTCTATGAATTTTTTTGTATCCTTCAACGTATTTGGAATAAAAATTGGTAAAACGTTTGCTTTTTCCAGAAAATTTACCCAATCATGACTAATGGCATCACGTTTTTCTTTAAATTTCAATATGTTTTCTACACGTAAAGTTATTCCTATTTTTTTCATTTTGTATAACCTAAAGATTTCAACACTTTTTTTATTTGCATATCTTCATCAGTAACTTTATCAATTAAAGTAATTACTTGTTTATTTTCGCAATCTATTAGGATTTTCGATGCATTCAATAGTTTTTCATATAGAATTTCACCACATCCTATAGCAGCTGGTAAATTCATTTCATGACATCGAATTGACATATGTGAAGCAACTCCACCATATTTTGTTATTAGAGCTTTAGGTTTTTTAGTAAAAATCCAATCATATCCTGGATCTGCATGTTCAATCAAAATAATTTTATTTTCTAATTCTAGTTGATTTTTATTATTTTTTATTAAATTCATACTCTCCCCAGAAATCTTTTTTGATGTAATAAAATTTGGTTTTGAAATATAATATTGTAGATAGTAGAAATCATTTTTAGAAGAAAGTAGTGGTGGTAGAAGTATTAAATTATTATTTTCAGTATTTTTTTTTACTTTTTTAATATTTTTCTCCCAAATTTCTTTTGTTTTTTCTTGTGTTTGATTTTTACTTTGTAAAATTATTTTAATATCTAAATATGATAATTCATCTTTAGAAAATCCTAATTCTTTTCCTACACTTGAAATTAATTCTATTGTGTCACTTAAATTTTTAGTAAATTCAAACTTGAGATTTTCTCTTCCTGAAATCGATTCCCGTATAAAATTTAAAAAACTTATTTGTTCAAATTTTAAACCATGATTTTTTAAAATTTTATTTAGATATTTTTCATTAATATGCAATTTTTTTGTCTTTGATTTTTTTAAAAATTTTATTGTATCAAATATTTTATTTTCAGAATCATATCTTGGAACTGTTATATCATAAGTTCCTGGTCGTAAATGACCATATTTTTTTAAAAATTCTTTTTTTGTAATCTTTTTTTTGGTTAAGAATTCTGCATCATTTTGAATTTGAGAAATTGGAGTATCAATACTGAAGAAAAATTTTTCGGTAAATTCTTTTAATTTTTTATTATCTTTAGCTATTGTTTTTAAAAGAATAGAACTTATGAATGAAATTCGAGCCATTTTTGAAAATGGTAATGTACCAAAATTTTTGCAATCTTCTAACAATTTTTCTATTGCTTCTATTTTATCAAATTGTTTAGCATTTCTCATAAGATTTTCATGCACTAAATTTCTATTTGTTGTTAATTGTTCAATTGATTTTTTACTTTCATTTAAAATATTTGGAAATTCTTCAATTATAGTATTAGTAAATTCTTTAAGATTATTTTTAATTTTATTAATTTCTTTTTCTGTAAATCCATATTTTATTAATTCTCTAATTCTTTTATTTAGAGTAAAATCATAACAAGTAAAAAGAATTTCAAATTCTATCTTATCATGAAGAAATGGATTTTTTTCTAATTTTTTAATATAAAATTGCATTATTTTTTTTTCAAGATTTTCTGGTATGTTGTCCGGGATTAGTGAGTTAAAGCTTGATCTAATATTGACATAAGGTTTATTCCCAAATTTTTCCATTAAAGGTGAATTTTTCATATTTTTATATCCAATTTCCTTTCTACCCAAATGCCAATTTTTTTCCATTATCAAAAAATCATATAAGGTATAATCTAACATTTTTGGATTATCTCCTATAATTTCTGATGGATTCCAGTCACTCATATCTGAAAAAATTACTTTATTCTGATGTTTTCCATTATTAAAATCTAAAAATTTTTTCAAATTATTTTCTATACTTCTCAAAATTATTGATTCATTATTTTTAATTTTTTGATTATTTAATGATGTGATAGGTCTCACTTGGAAAATCACTATTTCATCATTTTTTGTTATTCCAAATTCTATATCTAATAAATTTGAATTAATTTTTAATTCAATTTCTTTGATTGATGAAATAAGTTTCTTCCATTTTTTAGGAATTAATTGATTTGGTGTTTTTCGAAATAATTTCACACTATCATTGACTAATCCCTTTGTTACTCCATCAGTCGAAGATCCTTCTTCATAATTAATAACAAAATATGGTGCTCCAATATCCTGTGTTTTTGTAAATATTACTCCACTTAATTTTATTTTGGAAGTTTGGTTTTGAATTAAAATTTGATTATTTTTATTGTAATTACTGTTTTTTTGATATGACCTAATGACAGAATTTACTGATTTAGATATTTCCTCTTTTGAATTTGTCATTACATCTAAAATACTTTCATAAGCTCCTGCACTTGATTTTTCTATTGAATCTTCACCGATTGCTGAACTCCTAACAATAATTTTTTTCCTCTTAAACTGTGTTTGTATATTTGAAAGAATTTCATGTTTATTTGTTTTCCAATCATTTACTGAAAAAATAAATATTTCTTCAATTCTTGATTTTTTTAATTTAGTTTGTAAGAATTTTAATACATTTGCTTTTGATGTAAAGTGATTTTCTATTACTTTCATAATTATTGATATTTTTTTTCGTATTAATGTTAATATATGTAATAACATATTTGTAGACAAAATTGTTAATTAGTTAATTTTGAGTAATAAGATAAATTGATAAATTTTATTAAAAAAGAAAATTATTATCAAGTTATTAGATAGGTTAATTGAAAAAATGAAATTTAATAAACCAATATTTATTCTTGGACTTTCTCGAAGTGGAACAACAATATTGTATAAATTACTTACATCGCATAAGGATACTGCATATTTTGATAACTATTCTTCTAAATTCTATAAACAACCGTATATGTTTAGATTTATTCCACTATTAATGAAATATAGAAAAATACGCTATAAACTTGATAGACCAAGAAGTGATGAGGGTTGGGTTTGGAATAGATTTTATGATTCATACGAATATCTTGATGAGAGTCATGTCACAGATAAAATTCAAAATTATTATTATGATGCAATCAAATATCAACTTAAAGCGTTTCATGCATCAAGATTTGTAAGTAAGAATCCTAGGAATTGTATGCGATTACGATGGATTGATAAAATGTTTCCAAATGCATATTACATTATCATATCCCGTGATAAAAAATCTGTTATAAGTTCTATGTATCAAAAAGTACAAAAGAAAAGAAAGAAATGGAATGAAAAGTTCCCGAATGTTCAAAATGATTTTGTTGGATATGCTCATTATAAAAAAATTATAGGCAAAAATTATTCTGATATGGAATCTTGTATCAAACTTTATGATTTATACATGAAATCCATGTATCAGGATCTACATGTAATTTCTGATAGAACAATTACAATACAATATGAGGAATTTGTAAAAGATCCTATTAACACCATTAAGAAACTTTATGAATTTATTAATTTAGATTGGTACGATGAATTAAATCAATTTATTCCCAAACAATTAGAATTAGGTAATAATGAGAAATGGAAATTATTGCCAGAAAAAGAGAAAAAAGATTTATTGGATTATGTAGAATCAAAATAAATTATTTTATATACTGAGTTGGCCTATTTTCTTCTTCACTAAACATTACACCAATAGTTCTCAATAATGAAACGTTGTTCTCAGTACAAAATTCTGTTAATTTTTTAATATATTCAGTAAATTTTGTAGATGGCTCTTGATTTTTAATTAAATTGGAATATAGATCATCATGATCTAACATTAGAATTTTTCTTGTTGTCGGAATAGACTCCACTATATTTTTAATATTCAAAACAGCTTTTGGACTTTCAATTTTTGGTACAATGATAATTTCTTTTGGAAGGACTTTAACGTACAAAGCTAAATCCTCTGGTGAGTTTACATTAGAAATTGCAAAATATTTGATATTATCATAATTATTTAGTATTTCAAATAAATCTTCTAGTGAATATCTATTATTTGGAGGTTTTATTCTCCCTTTTGGTAAATCAAGAAAAATTTTTTGTTTTTGATGCTTTTCAAGTAAATCTTCTAATTCTTTTATACTATTTACCCAAGCTAAATTAATTCTGTAAATTGTATCTTCAGGCAGTGGTATACCATAATTTGCAGCGTTTTGAGAAATTATGAGCATATCTATTCGTTATTTTTGGGATATTTATTTTTTAGAAATGTTAATTTATTTCCTTTTCCATCCACAATTGTTTTAATTTATACTGATTTTTTTCAAATATTTTCTTACTTGTCTGATTTTTTGTTAATATCAAAGCAATCAATTTTTTTAATCCAATTTTTTTTGCTTCTTCCTCTAATAATTTCAAAGTATTGGTACCAATATTTTTATCTCGAAATTTCTTATCTACAATAATACTTACATCATTATTTAATAATCTGACATAACCAACTTCTTTTTCATTTTTTAAAATTATCCAATTAAAAAATTTTGAATTTGTTTGTTGTTTTTTTAAATACGCATAGTGCTCTTTTTTTGTTAATAGCTTTTCTTGAACATAAAAATTTTCATAAGATTCATTTCGTAATTTCATAATGTAGTCCCAATCTGTTTTTTTTACCTTTCTTAAAGAAATTTTCAAACCACAAAACAGTCTATTTAGTTCAATTTATTATTTTAAACGTAAATTTTTATCTAATCTAAAAATTGTGTAATTAAACTTAATAGGAAGATAGATGCATTTTTGAATTACTAGTTTTGATCCCTTTACCAGACTTTGATAAATCATTTGACTATGAAAATAATTTTTATCTGTCATGTGATGCAACTAGAATTAGTAAAATTTTAGCGCATTATGAGTTATTTAAAATGATAAATCAAGTTCCTGGTGCTATTGTTGAATGCGGTGTTCTTAAAGGTGCCTCGTTTTCACGATTTTCTATGTTTCGAGAAATATTTTCAAATTCCTTTTCTAAAAAATTAATTGGATTTGATACATTCGGAAAATTTCCTGAAACATCCTTTAACGATGATAAAAAACCACGAGAACAACAAATCACTAGTGCTGGTTCAGAATCAATTTCTAAAGAACAATTATTTGATGTTTTAAAAAATAAAGGAATAGAAAAAAATATTGAATTAATTGAAGGTGATATTACAAAAACAGTTCCTGATTACATTAAAAATAATCCTGAATTAAAAATATCTCTTCTAAATCTCGATACTGATATTTATGAACCAGCTGTAACAATTTTAGAAAATTTATATCCTAGAATTACTAAAGGTGGAATTTTAATTTTAGATGATTATGAAACTTTTCCAGGTGAAGCTAAAGCAGTTGATGACTATTTTAAAGATCAAAAAATTGAAATCAAAAAATTCTCTTTTTGTATGACTCCTTGTTATATGATTAAGTCATAATTATGGAACAAGATAAAAAAATTCTAAGGAATCTTCTAAATATTTATTGGCTGAGACCAGAAACAGCTATTTGGAGAACTTTAGATGCATTACAATTGCAAAAAATTGAATTTACTAAACCAATTGTAGATATTGGTTGTGGGGATGGCATTTTTACTTTTTCAGCCTTGGGTGGTATAGTTGATAGTAATTATGATGTTTATAGAACCATAAACAAAACTAACAACTTTTTTACTGGAAAAGATATTCATGACCAGTTTAGTAGTATTGAACATAAAATAATTAAAAAACCAAAAATTTCAGTTGATTTAGGTTTAGATTGGAAAAATAATCTTTTAAGAAAAGCAAGAAAATTAAAAACATATGACAGACTAATTAAACATGATGCAAATCTAAAATTACCAATTAATGATAAAAAATTTAAAACAATTTTTAGTAATACCTTCTATTGGATGAATGATATTGAACATATTTTACAAGAATCCAAAAGAATTTGTGATGATGATGGAAAAATTATCATTTTTGTTCCAGATGAAAAATTTAAAGAATCTTTAATCTTTAATGATTATTTATCTACAGGACAAACATGGGCTAAAATGCTTGATAGAGGAATATCTAATAATATTCAACATTGTTATTCATTAAAAAAATGGAAATCTATTTTTTCTAAAGTAGGTCTTAAAATTGATTTTCATTCAAATTATGGAACTGAACAACTTGTTAAATTTTGGAGTATTGGTTTAAGGCCATATAGTCCATTTTTAATAGAAATGTCTAATAATATTAATTTAAAAACTAGAACTAAAATTAAGCAAAAGTTAATTAAAAATTTAACCCCCTTGTTAAAATCCTATATTGATTATGAGTTAGCATCAATAGGAAACAACAATTGTTTTCATTTATTTGTCCTAAAAAAATAATGAACATAATTTAACTATTTTTTTGAAAAACTAAAATTGATTTTTTTTAAAATATGGTTTTTTAGAACAGAAAACATATTTGTAGACAAAATCATTAATTAGTTAATTCAAAATTTTATTGTCTAAGGTGATCAATTATTGAATAATGTGACAAAACCAAATATTCTTTTTTTATTGGTGGATTCTTTTAGATCAGACAAATGTTATGGTCAAAAGAAAACATCCATCACTCCAAATCTTGATAATTTAATAAAAAAAGGTGCTTGTTTTACACAAACTGTTAGTTCTGCACCTGTTACAATCCCTGCCATTTCTTGTATCTTTACTGGCCAATATCCTTCAAAATCTGTTATTAGAGGAGGAAATCGTCTTAAATTAAATTCTGAAATTCCTAATTTCATATCTTTGTTAAAGACTTGTAACTATTCTACGACAGCAATTATTCCAAAATTATTGTCTTTATCTGGTATAAATGATCACTTTGATAACGTTATTGAAACTCCAGGACATGATGGTTTGTATGATGGAGTAGGTCAAAAAATATTGGATGTTTTTGAAGAAACGAAATTAACTGAACCTTGGTTTTTTTATGTGCATCTACTTGATGTTCATGGAACAGCAAGAGGATTTCCTGAAAAATTTAATGAATCAAAATATGGGATAAATCAATATGAAAGAATGATCTCCTCAATGGATATTTGGTTGGGAAAAATTTTCCAAAAAATAAACTTTGAAAATACTTTGGTAGTATTAACAGCTGATCATAGTAGTGACGTTGGAATATACACATCTGAAATGGAATATGATAAAAATGCTGTTAATCATGATAATATGAAAACTTCATTAAAATTAGGAGGAAAAATTTCATCCAACTTACCTGACTCTTTCTCACCTTTAAAATCTAAAATGAAAAATTTTTTAGTTAAAAGAAAAGAAAAAATTAAAACACAAAAAAAATTTAATAAATTAGAAGAAATTAATGAAAAAAATCTCAGTCCATACGAAAAAAGAATCTTGAAACATTCTATAAATCCTGAATATGATGTTTATGATGACAGATTTATTGTTCCATTAATTTTTAGTGGATGTGCAATAAATGATCATTGTATAGTTGATCAACAAGTTAGAACTATTGATGTGTTTCCTACTATTTCTGATCTAGTTAAAATTTCAAATAATATTGAATCTGAAGGAGTTAGTTTACTATCTCTTTTAGAGGGTGAACCTATGAAAGAATTACCTGCATATATGGAAAGCATTGCTAATTGGACCAAATCTAAAAGAACCTCTGATGTAATTGGAATTAGGTATAATCAATTCAAATATTTTCGTTCACGTGATGATAAACAAAAAAATATTGGTCTTTTTAATCTGAATAATGATCCACTAGAAGAATATAATTTATCTCAAAAACACCCTGAAAAAATTATTGAAATGGAAAAAATTCTATCATCTATTATATCTAATAATGATGAGCTCAAAACAGAATCTAACGAATTTAGAGATCTTGATGAAGAAAAACTGGTAGAAGCTGAACTAAAAAAACTTGGTTACTTGTGATGTTATGTTGGAGAATTATCTTTAAATGAAATTTGATAAACCCGTTTTTATTATTGGAACTTCTCGAAGTGGAACTAACATATTATATAAATTATTTACAACACATAGAGATACCGCTTATTTTGAAAATTATTCATCACGATTTTATAAAAAACCGTTCATGTTTAGATTTATTCCAATGCTAATGAAGTACCAAAAATTGAAATATAAAATTGATAGACCAAAAACAAGTGAAGGATGGGTTTGGGATAGATTTTACACTCCATTGCAACACTTGAACGAAAGTCATGCCACAAATAATGTAAAAAATTATTATTTTAATGCAATTTCAAATCAATTAAAAGCATTTCATGCTAGAAGATTTGTTGGTTCAAATCCCAGAAATTGTATGAGAATCAAATGGCTAAACCATATGTTTCCTAATGCTTATTACATTATAATTACACGAGACACAAAATCTGTGATAAATTCAATGTATCAAGTTATCACAAAAAAGAGAAAAAAATGGGGGAAAAAATTCCTTGAACCACCTAGTACACTAAGAGGCTATGGTCACATAAAAAAAATACTAGGAGAAAACGATTCTGATTTTCAAACATGTTTGGATTGGTACAAATTATATAAAAATACTCTAAACAATGATCTACAATTAGTTAGTGAAAGAACGATTCATGTAAAATATGAAGATTTTGTTAAAGATTCTCAAAATACCATCAAAACACTTTATAATTTTACTGGATTAAAATGGTATGATGAATTAAATTCACTCATTCCTGAGCATGTAGATTTGACAAGAAATGAACGCTGGAAATTATTACCTGATAAAGAAAAAGAAATCTTATTAGATTTTATAGAGAAAATTAACACTTAGGAGAACAAGATGACAATTTCAAATAGAATTAAACTTGGAAACATTTTAAGAAATCACAAAAATGCTTTAACAGTTGCCCGTCAATTTAACAAATTATACTATAATAGTACAGGTTTTACACATGTATTGCCTGATTTTTTAATTATAGGTGCAGCACGATCCGGAACTACTTCATTATATGAATATTTGATTCAACATCCATCAGTGATTAGTGGAATTGGTAAAGAAGTGTATTTCTTTGATAAAGAATTCAAAAAAGGAATTAATTGGTACAAGTCATTTTTTCCTACAAAATCCACTAAATCCAAACTAGAAAAAAAATTACAAACAAAATGTGTCACATGTGAAGCAACACCTAGATATCTATATCATCCGTCAAGTCCCAAAAGAGTTTTTGAAATTTTACCTAATGCAAAATTTATTATTTTACTAAGAAACCCGATAGATAGAGCATATTCACATTATCAAATGGAAGTAAGTAGCGGAAATGAAAAATTATCTTTTGACAATGCTATTAATGAAGAAAAGAATAGAATTTCCACTGATATGGAGAGGATGACCAATGATGAAAATTTTTACAGTATTAATTTTTATAGAAAGTCATATTTGACTAGAGGAATTTATGTAGACCAAATTAAAAGATGGTTTAAGTATTTTCCAAGAAATCAATTTCTAATTATTCAGAGTGAAGATCTTTATTCCGATACTCCTAAAATTTATTCAGACGTGTTAAATTTTCTAAATCTTCCTAAATTTGAATTAGACTCATTTAAAGCACATAGAATGAGAAAATATTCTGATATAAATTCTGAAACAAGAAAAAAATTAGTAGATTATTTTAAACCTCATAACACAAAATTAAATGAACTTCTAAAAAGAGATTTTAATTGGGAAAATGAGTGAGTCACGTTTTAAATATCAATTAAAGGATAGAGTTAATTCTAATTCTTCAATTTACCCATATGCACGTTCATTGTATCGGCTATATTGTAATCTTGCTGGACCGTTTCATGTGTTACCCAATTTTATTATTTTTGGGGCATCTAGATCGGGAACTACTTCATTATATCAATATCTTGTACAACATCCAAACATTGAACCATGTGTAATTAAAGAACCACGTTTTTTTGATATGTATTATGATCGAGGATTAAATTGGTATAAGATGAACTTTCCATCCCAAATTCAAAAATTTATTTTTAATAAAATCAAACATAAGAAATTGATTACTGGAGAAGCTTCTGGTGCTTATCTTCATAATCCTCATACTGCAAAAAGAATTTACAATTTAAATTCAAACATGAAATTAGTATTGCTTATGAGAAATCCTGTAGACAGAGCATTTTCTCATTATAAAAGAAAAGTTAAGAATGGTTCAGAAAAACTTTCTTTTGAACAGGTAATTGATCAGGAACAATCGCGAATTGATGGAGAAATGGAGAAAATGGAAAATAATGAAAATTACTACAGTCCGATTTATCATAGTTTGTCATATCTAAATACTGGTTTCTATGCTGAACATTTGAAAAAATGGCTTAAATTTTTTCCATTAAAACAAATTTTAGTTTTAGAGAATGGTGATTTATCACGTGATCCACAAATGGTTTATGATCAGGTAATTGAATTTTTAGATTTACCTAAATGGAAATTATCAAACTATCGTAAATTTTCAAAACAAGATTTGAAATTAGACATGAATCCAAAAACAAGAGAACAACTAGTAGATTATTGTAAACCCTTCAATGAAGAACTTTATTCTTTAATTGGAAAGAGATTTGACTGGGATAAATGATTGTGAAATTAATCATATTGATATTTGTAGACAAGTAATCATTGACATTTTTTTATAATTTCATATAACTTGTTTTATATTACTAAAAACTAGAAAAATAGATAAGTTGTCGTCTAGACGTTCAGGAAGAGTTTCCCATGCTTTATGGAATATTAAACGATATAGAAAACTTTATGGAATAACTAAAGCATTTCGTGTAGTTTTACATTATGCTTATGTAGGTATTAAAAAAATCGAACAAAAAAATTCTAAAGATTTGATTGTTGATGTTAATGGATATAAACTCCAAGTCATTCCTGGAGACTTGGGAATTTCTTCTGAATTGTTGATGTTTAAAACTCATGAACCACTTACTACAAAACTCCTTTCTAAGGAGTTGAAAAAAGATATGGTTTGTTTAGATGTTGGAGGAAACATTGGATACTATACTTTGTTTGAATCAAATATTGTTGGAGAAAATGGAAAAGTAATTGCAATTGAACCATCTCCTCCAAATTTTCAACATCTGAAGAAAAATTTAGAAATTCAAAATACAAAAAATGTTGATGCGTATAATTTTGCTGCTGGGGATAAAGATGGAGATATTAATTTCTTGATTTACAAGGAATCTAATGGTTCTTTTACTATACCTGATGGAGAAACAACTGATTTACCAGGAGAAATTATAAAAGTACAAGCAAAGAGATTAGATACTTTTTTGGATGAACTAAAAATTAATCGTGTAGATTTTGTTCGAATGGATGTAGAAGGATATGAATCACATATTATTGAAGGAATGAAAAAAACAATGGAATTGTTTAAGCCTATGTTTCAAATTGAAGTTCATGCATCATTATTAGGTAAAGACGGTACAAAAAATTTTCTTAAAACATTTCAAGAGTATGGATATGAGAGTAAATATTACGTTCCAAGAGATATTGATTTACCTATTATAGGAACAATGAACGATGTAAAATATCATTCAATAGATACACTTCTGGAGATGCTTGAAAATGATACCTTGTCTCATTTCTTTAATCTCTGTTTAGAAAATAATTCTTAGAATGATTTTACTACTAAATCGTCAATTACATGAATTGTTTACTTTTGACTTAAATTCTATTTTAGGTGAAGTATGTTGAAAACTGCAACACTTTTTGAGAAAAAAGAAAATAAAAAATCTACATCATCCTATTTGGAAATTGATTTAGATGACTTAGAATTTTATAAAAAATTTGAACATGGATCTGAATTCTTAAGTTTTCCAAGCAAGAGAATTTCCAATAAAACATTAATGGAATGGTTTAGTGTTGACGAAATATCTTTTTGGTGGTTTATTGCACCCGTCATTCATCCACGTTATAAGGAAGCAATTTTATTCATTGATAGATTATCAAATTTTTTAGAAAAGAATTCTATTAAAAAACTTGAATTGAATGGATGTTATGACAAAATTGAACTTGTTAAACAAATTTGTGAACAAAAAAATATAGAATTAAAATTAATTTCAAAGAAGAATTATAGTTTTCAAATAACAAAATTTGCAAAAACACAAGTTAAAAAGTCATTTTATAAAAAAATTTCAAAACAGAAATTAGAAAAAAGAATGAAATGTTATAAATCTTATAAAACAAAACAAATTCCTAAAGGTCAAATTTTAATTACTTCTCCAGGAATTTATCGCAGACCTGCTATTTGTAATGGTGGAAATATTTGTAATCAAGAATTTTTTATTCAACCCATATTAGATGGATTTAAAAATAAATATTCTATATTGAATATTGATTTAGATTATACTTTTAAGGGTACCACTGACGTATTAGAAGAAAGACTAAATTCTGAATTTGATTGGGTTCCTGTTGATTATTTTCTCTCTAATAAACAATCTACATATGTTGACGATTCAATTAAAATTCTTTATGAAAATTTTAAATCACTACAAAAAAATGATCTTAGAAATATTTTTACCTATAATGGAATTTCTCTATGGGATTTTTTAAAAAAAACATTTAATGATATTTTTCTTGAACCGAATTTACCAACATATGTTCATCTTATTGATCAACTAATAATTTTCTTTAAATTATCAAAACCTAGTTTGATTATTCAGGTTTATGAAACTGGTCCATATGCAAAGGCATTTGAAATAGCTGCCAAAAAATTAGGAATTAAAACAATTGGAATTCAACATGGTTTGTTCCCATCTGATTTTCCTGATTACATGTGTAAACAAGTAAAAAATAATGAATTTGAATTTGGAAATGTATTGTCTGATTACACTTTTGTTTTTGGTGAATATTATGCAAACCTTCTTACCGAAAAAGGAGGTTATCCAAAAAATTCTGTAATTTCTACAGGTAATCTGTCTTTAAATAATATTGATATGATTAAACAAAATTTTTCAAGAGATGTTTTACTTAAAAAAAATAAAATTTCGGATAAAAAAATTGTTTTAATTCCCTTATCATTTAGATTAAAATATCATCAAAATAACCCTGATCAATTAATTCTAAATAAAATTTATTCTCATTTAAAAAATTCTGAAACAATAATTCTTGTAAGACCTCATCCTGGTGATCTCTTGGATCAACAAAGTTTTAATAAATTATTTCCTGCATCTAATTTTGTTTTAAGTAAAAATACAATTTCTGAAGATTTGTTCTTATGTGATTTAGTTATAGTTCCACCCATTTCTACAATAGGAAGTGAGGCTGGTTTATATGAAAAGCCTACAATTCTTGTAAATGTAGTTGATGATGATATGTCTTCTTATGATGATGTTTATCAACAAATTGTAAAACATGACGTTGCACATTTTTCCTCATTGGATAATTTAATTTCTAATATTGAATCTATTAAAAAAGGCGAATTGTGGAAAACTAGCGAGTCAGAAAAAAGAAAAAATTTTTTATTAATGTTTTTTACAAAGGGAGAAAAAATTGATTTGATAAAAATTATTGAGGATATTCTAAATTGATTCCTGTAATAATTCAAGCTAGAATGGGTTCATCACGATTACCTGGAAAAGTGATGAAGGAAATTAGAAATAAATCATTATTATTTTACATGATTAATCAAATAAAATCTTGTAAAAATGTTTCAAAAATAATTATTGCAACAACCAATTTAGAAGAAGATAAAAAAATTGTATCTTTCGCCAAATCTCAAAATGTTGATGTATTTTGTGGAGATAGCAAAGATGTTTTAGATAGATTTTATCAATGTGGAAAAGAGTATGAATCCAAATCTTTTGTTAGACTTAGTGGTGATTCACCGTTTATTGATCCGAATATTTTAGATGAATGTATTCATAAATTCGAACAAAATAATTTTGATTATTTGAGTAATACAATTAAGAAAATCAATACTAAGTGGAAGGAAGGAAATAATGGATATCCAACAGGAATGGCAGTTGAAGTTTTTAATTTTGAATCATTAAGAAAAACATGGGAAGAAGCCACAGAACCCACAGATAGAGAGCATGTAACTGAATATATTTTTCATAATCCTAAATTATTCAAATTATCAGGAATAGAAAATAATGAAAATTTATCTAATCTTCGACTTGTAGTGGATTATTTTGAAGATTACGTTTTAGCATCTAAAATTATTACAAATTTTCCTGAAAATACATTATTTACAATGAAAAAACTAAAGGAATTTTTAACTATTAACAATAAACTGAAAATGATAAATTCTATGTATATTCAAAATGATTTTTAATAAATTAATTCATACCATATTAGGAGAAAAGAAATGACAATTATCACAATTAGACAACCTGGATATTTACCTAATGTGGGATTTTTTAAAAAAATCCAGGCCAGTGATATTTTTGTATATTTAGATGATGCACAATATGCAATTCGTTCATGGGACAATCGTAATAAAATACGCAATGGAAATGAAACATCATGGTTATCTGTACCTGTAATACACCCACATCATAAAAAATTAAATGAAGTGGAAATATCATATACAAAAGACTGGATTACAAATCATGTTAATCTAATTGAATCAAATTATACAAAGACTCCTTATTTTAATAATTATTGGAAAGAAATTAAATTAATTCTTGAAAAAAAATGGGAAAAATTAATTGATCTAAATATATCTTTAATTGAATATTTTATTTCAGTTTTAGAAATTAATACACCTAGAAAAAAATCCTCTGAATTAGAAGTTAATGAAATTAGTTCAAAACGACTTTTAGAAATCTGTAAAAAATTAAATGCAACAATATACAGATCTGGTATAATGGGAAAAGAATACCTTGACGAAGAAATATTTAGAAATGAATCTATAGATGTAATATATGAAAATTTTCAACATCCAAAATATAATCAGTTAGGATCTGGATTTTTATCTAATTTGTCAATAATTGACTTGCTTTTTAATGAGGGCGATAATTCAAAACAAATTCTTTTACAATCAAAAGATTTCTAAATAATTCAAATTTTAAAAATAGTTTAAATTATTTTAATATAGATTATTCTAAATCCCCAGATTTAATTGGCATATCCATTTTTATCAATTTTCTTGTTTTTTTACCAATAATTTTTTTTATCATATTTGGTGAATAACCATTACCTGGTCTTTTTATTTCTAAAAGATTTCTTGTAATTTTTGTACCTTTTTTAATATCTCTTAAAGCTACAATACTTTTTCTTACATTCTTTCTATTTCCTAGTTCACATGATGCTGGTATTTTTAATCCATTTCCTTTAGCTTCTTCAATCATTCTAATATTTTGAACCATTTTTGATAAATCTGAAGGATCAGCTGATAATGCATGATCTGGGCCTTTAGCTTTTTTATTTAATGTGAAATGTTTTTCAACTATATTTGCACCTATTGTTGCAGCAGCAATACTTGTCTCTATTCCTAATGTATGATCAGACCAACCTATTGGTAGATTAAATTTCTTTTTCATCATTTGAATTGTATTTAGATTTGCATATTTTGGATCATGAGGATACATACTAACACAATGTAGAATAGATAGTTGATCATTTTTTGCCCTGCGGAAAATTTTAACTACATCATTAACTTCTTTAAAATTACTCATTCCAGTAGAAATTATTGTTGGTTTCTGAAGTTTAGCAATATATTCCATTAGTGGTAAGTTTGTTAGGTCATCAGAACCTATTTTATAAATTTCATTATTGACTTCCTCTAAAAAATCTACATCTGTTTTATGACTTGGAGTAGAAAAGAATATGATTTTTTTCTTTTTACAATATTGAAACATTTTTTTTTGAATTTCATAATCTAATTCCAATTTTTTAATAATTTCTAATTGTTTTTTTTTACCACCTACATTTGGCATAGTAAATGTAGCAAATTTTGACACATAATTTTCAGCTTTAAATGTTTGAATTTTTACTGCATTCACACCACAAGAAACAGCTGAATCCACTAGTTTTTTTCCTTGTTCAAATGTAGAAAAGTTTCCGCCAATTTCAGCTATGATGAATACTGGATTACCGTCACCTATTCTTAATTTATTTATTTTTAACAAATTCATGATTTTATTTTTTTTTAGATTTTGTTGAATATCTTGACGAATTTTTATCTATTTCATTTTTCCAATTAGTGTAATCATAACTAGAAACATTTCTATCACCTATTTTCACATTTGTTGGAATAGTTTTTCGAGGTAGTGGGCATAATTTACATGGAGATACTTCTTCTACCCCCATTTTTTTGAGATGTGATTCTCTTGCATCATTTAATTTTTTGCCGTGCCATATTTCATAAATTGATTCTTTATTCGCATCTCCGACAATTGCCATCCCATATTCATCTTGACTACATAACAATACTTTCCCATCTGAACCAATAACCAATCTTTGCCATAAAACTGGACATGTAAAATTTTCAATAAATTCGGAATCAAGTGCTTTATGAGAGTAATCTATTAGTGGATTTGCTCCTATTTGATCTACAATCGGTTCAAACGTATCATAAAATTCTACAGGATTTTCAGCTATTGCAGGTATAACTGATTGGACCTTAATTATTGGTTTAACAACTCCTAATTCTTTTTTAATTTCATGAAATCGTTTGATCTTAGAAACTTGCTCATCATAATTATTAGGAGCTCGAATTTTATTATATGTCTCTCCAATACCGTCAAAAGAAATAGTTAACCAATCTAGATTCAATTCTATTAATTTTCTAAATTTTTCATCATCAAGCATTCCCCCATGAGTTAAGGATGATACTTCTTTGATTCCAGCATCTTTAGCATATTTGATCATTTCAAAAACATCTTTATGAATAAAAGATTCTCCACGAAAACTAATTCTAATTGAAAAAAGATTATTTTTTGCACATTCATCTATTAATTTTTTATAAAACTCAAAATCCATCATACCTACGTTCACTTTCTTTTTAAAATCATCCGTAATTGTATAACACATTGGACATCGAAGATTACATGCACTAGAAATTTCAATATCTACGTGAGAAGGAAAATCACTCAGATGATGAATTCTTGGAAAGAAATGCCATCTAATTCTATTAATAATATATGATAATCTATGCCCTTTTCCACGCTTCCATTCAAATGATAGATTTTTTTTACGTGAACTAATTCGAATTTGACCTTTGTTAATTTTCATATTATTCAAATTCCCTGAATGAAAACTTTTTCTTGCATTTCTTTAGAACTAAATAATAATTCATAATTATTATAGATTTTTTCAGTATAGTCTTTTATTGTTCCATCTTCAAATGCTTTTTTAATTTGATTGAAAGCATATTCAACATTTTTTTCTGGTTTAAAACCTATGTCCTTAATTTTATCTGCAGAGACATTATAATTTCTCTTATCTTCATTCTCATCAGATATTTGAATATCACAATTTGTCAATTCCTTAATTTTTTTAGCAGCATTAAGTATAGTAAAGTTTTCTGACATTACATTATAAGTTCCAGTAAGATCCTTTTCTAATGCAAAAATTATACTATCTGCTGCATCTTCAACATGCAAAAATGGTCTATATTGATTTCCGCCAAATACAGTGACTTCTTTTTCTTCAAGTGCTTTTGCAATAAATAAATTAATTACTAAATCAAATCTCATTCTTGGTGATAAACCAAATAAAGTTCCAAATCTTAGAATAGTTGGAGCAGTATTCAACCATCCAATTGCTCTTTCAGACAAAAATTTTTGTTTTGAATAATAATCTAAAGGTGAAGTCTTTGATTTTTCTGTGATAATTTTATCTGGTTGAGATCCATAGACTGAACATGTACTTGCAAAAATATACGTCCCAATTCCATGAAGCTGACACAATTCAGCAATATTTTTAGTTGCCAGATAGTTAATTTCTTCACTAGTTCTTGGTTCTATGCTTGACGCAGGCATTCCTACAATTGATGCCAAATGGATTACAGCGTCCACATCTTTCATAGCTCTAACTGTTGATGTTAGGTTTCTAATATCCTCTTCAATTAGTTCAAAATTCTCATTTGCTAAACACTCTGAAATAGATTGTTTTCCATACCATAAAGCATCCATTACTCTTACTTGATACCCTTTGGCAAGTAACTTTCTTGAGAGTAAAGAGCCTACATAACCCGCGCCACCAGTTACTAAAATTCTCATTTATTAACATCTTTTTTGTACCTTTTTTATTATTTCAATGTATTTGTCTACAATAAGTTTATCAAAGGAATTGTTTAAAATTTAATTTACAATCGATTATAAACTATAATGAAATTAACCATATAGTTGAAAGTTCCTTATTTTAAACCCTGGATTAATCAAAATGATAAAAATTCTGTCATTAATGCTCTGAATAATAGATGGTTAACAAATGGACCAATCTTAAGAAAATTTGAAGATGAAATAAAAAATTATGTAGGTACCAAATTTTCTTCTGGTGTTGGTAGTGCAACCCATGCATTACATCTTGCAATGCGCTCACTTGGAATTGGACCAAATGATGAAGTCATTGTACCAACTTTTACTTTTGTTGCAACTGCAAATGCTGTTAGATATTGTGGAGCAAAACCTATTCTTGTTGATGTTGATCTTGATACATTCAATATATCTACAAGTCAAATAGAACGTAAAATAACTAAAAAAACTAAAGCAATTATCCCAGTTCATTTTGGTGGGCAATCTTGTGATATGAAAGAAATAATTGCAATATCTAAAAAAAATAATCTTTATGTTGTTGAAGATTGTGCTCATTCATTAGGTTCAACATATAATAAAAAAAAATGTGGTAGTATTGGAGATATTGGTTGTTTTAGCTTTTACGCAACTAAAGTAATCACAACTGGTGAGGGTGGAATGATTACTTCTAAATCAAAAAAACTCAATGAAAAAATTCAATTGTTGCGTTCTCAAGCTATGAGCATTCAAGCTAAAGATCGTGAAAAGAAAGCAAAATGGAAATATGATATAATTGATCTAGGTTATAATTATCGACTGGATGAAATTCGCTCATCACTTGGTTTATCCCAGTTTCAAAGATTAGATGAAATAAATAAATTGAGACAAAAAATTGCAGAAAAATATGATAATAAAATTTCAAAAATTAAAGGTATAACTATTCCATCTACAAAAAAACTGCGAAATCATATTTATCATCTTTATACAATAAAAATTGATAAAGAATATCCACTTACAAGAGATGAATTGTTTACTAAACTTCATAAAAATGGAATTGGAAGTAGTGTACAATATTATCCATTACACCTAATGTCTGAATTTAAAAATAATTATAAAAATAAAAATGATTTTTCAAATTCTAATTTGCTTAAAGATCAAGTTTTATGTTTACCAATATTTCCAAAAATGAATAATAAAGAAATTGATTTTGTAGTTTCAAAACTAAAATAATTTTAATTATTTAATTTCTCTGACAATCATAAATGATTCTGCAAATTCTAACCCTACTGAATTTCCCCAAAATTTTGCTCTATTTGCAATACTTTTTTTGGAACGTGGATGAGGATATAACCTTACTTCATTCCTATATTTACTAAATGCTTGTAATTTTTTATTCATAACTTTTGTAACATTAATAAACAAATTAGGTGAAAAACTCTTTTTCTTACTTCCCCATTCAGTTGATGATGGTGTTTCAAAAACTATGAATTGAGAAATTTTTGATTTTGGAATTGGTCTTACTGCAATTGCAGTAGCTTCATACACTTGTCGATGATCTTGATTAATATCATTCCAAAAATGTGTGTATACTGTATTTGGTTTCCATTTCTTAATTATAGTTTCAATTTTTCCTGATAATTCTGATAATGGGATTGTGTCAAGTTTTTGATCTGCATAATCTAAAAATTTTATTTCTTTAACACCTAATAATTTACAAGCTTTTTCAGCCTGTTTTTTTCTTTGAGTAATTTTTGAATTATTTTTTCCTCTAGCTGATTCTCCTTCAGATACTATTAACACAAACACATTTTCTTTTTTTCCAGTGTGCAAAGCAATTGTTCCTCCCATTCCAAGAGTTTCATCATCTGGATGTGCACAAACAACTAAAATTTTTTTCATTCTTCTTGAATTTCTTTATTGCCGAATTTTAAGTATTTCTTGAGCAACCCTAAATGACCCTTTTCCATCTACTAGTTTTTTGTTTTTAATAATAAAAGGTGATTCATTTTTGGCAATCTTTTGTAAAAATCCATCAATTTTAGTTGATTTTGTCATCATTCCAAAATTTATGGCATATCCTTTTTTTTCCCATTGTTTAGCAGTTTTTAATTGATGTTTTTCAACACAAATTATTCCAAATGGTTTATTCATACTGGCAAATTCATATGATGTAATTCCTCCACTACATATTCCAAATTTAACATCATTCATTTCTTTGTTCATATTTTTAGTAAATTTAATTATCTTCAAATTAGTTGAATATTTTTTCTCCAAACTTTTAGTCATTTTTGATTTTTCCCCTATTGGCCCAACAATTACCTTTGTTTTAATTTCAGAAATGTATAGTTGAATGTATTTGAGAATTTCATCTATAGTATTTTTCTCATCATATCCACCTAATGTAACTAATAGATCATAGTTTTCTTTTTTGATCTTATTCTTTATAGAAAATCTATTATCAAGAATTTGGTATTTTGGACCTAACAAACATTTAGAATTATGGGAATTTCTTTTAATTTGATTTTTAAATCCAATGAAACCATTTATTACCAAATCTGCTGAATATTCTACATTATCTAAATCTGAAATAATAACAAGTTTTACACATTCTTTTAATTTTTTTAAATAATTTGTTTTTACATGATATCTATCAACAATTAATATATCGATTTTTTTAGCCTCTAAATATTTTTTTGTGATTTTGATGTCTTTCTCTAAATCTATTTTTTTTTTGATTGTTTCAATATTTTTAAAACCTCTTTCTTCAATAATTTTTTTTGCTCCTCCAAAATCTTCTAATAAGAAATTGATTTTATTTGGTTTTAATTCTTTAGCTAAATTTAAACATCTGTAAATATGTCCTAGTCCTAACTCTTGTTTGGTTTCTTTTCCTCCGGCAGTTCTAATTAAAATATTTAGATTTTTTCCTTTAGATTTCATTACTTTTTACATTTTATTTTTGCTTAAAAATGTGTAATAATATTATTTCATAAAATATGGAATTCTAATGGGTTCATTATTTAAACATCCCTCGTCACTTTTAGTATTTTTTAAATCATTAAATTCTACTTTACAAAATGTTTTAGAATGTTCTTTTAAAATTACCTTATATTCTTCAACTAACGTATTTCGTATTTCCAATGTATTATACGTAAATGGTTTCTTAAACATATAGATTTCATGTCCCTCATCACTTAATTTTTTTAATAATTCGACCGAATATACCTGAGTTCTTGGTGGATTTGCATCATAAGATATCAAACCATCATATTCTATTACTCGAATTGAGTTACTTGCTAAAATAATACTATTCATGGGTATTTCTTCTAAATCCAATGGATATTTTTCTGCATATTCATTTGGATCCTTGAAATAAATTTCTCCATTTTGAACTGACGGATAAAAATAAAATGCACCAACAAAAAATATTGTTAATCCCATAATTATTAAAAATTTAATAATTTTTTTAATATGATGATATTTTTTTATATTTAGTTTTAAACTTTTTTCAACTGTAAATCCTATAATCATCGAAAATAAAATAAAATCTGGAATCATGTATCTTGCAGGAATTTCTTTCCCATCTGATCTTTCCTCCCATGTAATTGCAGAATAAAACCATACATGGCTAATAATAAATATTGTAAAAAGTAATATGTAAATTCTATGATCTTTTGTTCTAATCGATATGATTGCAATTCCAATTAAAAATATTATTGCTATTAGTCCTGGCCAATTCTCCCCAAAATAATTATCATATTTTACTTCTAATTGATTATATGCTCCTGGAATTTGATATGGTAACAAATATTTTGAATAAATTTTCATATTTTCAAAATCTTTTGATTCAAATTCAATTAAAGTATCTGCTGTGTAATCAAAATTAATTGTTTGTTCAATTGTAAGATAATTTGCTGTTGGATCATCAAAAAAATATGAAAAAAACATCATATTTCCTAATAATAAAATGATCCATGGTAATATCAAGAATCCAAAAGTTTTAAGAACCTTTTTCGTTTTTATTTTATTAATTCCTATCACGTATAATATTTTAAGATTAATTGAGCCTTGATTATATTTAATATTTTTTATTTCAATTATTATAAAATAGGTGATCACAAAAATAATTTCTATTGGAAACGAAATTAATCCAGCCATTCTAATCCAAGTTGAATATACAAATAATGAAGAAGCTAAAAATATCTGATAATTTTTTCTTTCCTTTACAAATTTAATTGTAAAAAATATTCCTAAAATAAAAAATACTGAAAAAACAGTTTCAGTCATTAATTCAGTACTTACTCTATACAGTAAGTTACTTGTTGCAAGAATTAGTAGAGTAATTAATCCTGCAACGTTTCCAAAAATTTTACTAGAAATTCTTTCAGAAACTACTAATAATATAATCGAAAAAATAGGCGCTAGATAGAATAATCCATAGTAACCCCCTATTTGATAAAAAATACTTGCTAGAGTAATTAATCCAGTACTATGTGATGGAACTGCAGTATTTTGATTTGTAATAAACCAATTACCTGGAACAAATTCATCAGTCCCATATTTCTCTAATAATTCATTTGATAGAATAAATTCACCTTCAGCAAATTTTACTGCAGATGCTCCAACATAGTATGGATTTGCTCCTTCATAAAATGGAATAAAATTTCCAAATATTGAATATGCAGCAAAAATTATAACAAATATTTTTACAATTATTATTATTATGTCTAATTTATTTTTATAAAAAAAATTTTGTTGTAACAATGTGCAAATTATCTTTCCAACTCATATTTATCTTACTCATAAAACTAATTCAAAAATTATTTTATTCACTCATAATTTTTTAATTTTAAGCCTGGAAGTGATATTTTATATGCTTATGTTTTAACTTTAACATATGTCTATTGCAGTAGTTACAGGTTGTGCAGGTTTTATTGCTTCTCACTTAGTTGATGAATTACTAAAAAATAACTGGATTGTTTATGGAATTGATAATTTTCATCCATACTATGATCGAGAACTTAAAGAATTAAATCTAAAACATCTAAAAAAATCTAAAAATTTTACTTTTATTGAAGGTTCCATTCTTTCTAAATCTGATCTTAATAAAATTCCAAAAAATATTGATTATCTATTTCATTATGCTGCTATTGCAGGTGTTCGAAATTCTATTTTACATCCAGATGAATATTTTAAAATAAATCTTGATGGCACAAAAATTTTATTACAAAATTTTATTAAGATTAAAAAAATTATTTTTGCTTCAACATCATCAGTATATGGGGAAGTTTCATCAAATGATTTTCCTGTTTCAGAAAATCATTTATTAAATCCAATTTCACCTTATGGTGAATCTAAAAAATTAGCTGAAGAATTTTGTCAACAGTTTGTAATAAAAAATCAAATTGAACTTGTTATCTTAAGGTTTTATACTGTTTTTGGACCTAGACAGCGTCCAGATGAAGCCTTTACAAAATTCATACGATTAATTTTAGATAAAAAACCTGTTCCTATTTATGGAGATGGAAATAAAATGAGAGATTTTACATATGTCTCTGACATAGTCCGTGGTTCAATTTTGGCTTCCATTAAAGGATCTGGCGTATATAATTTAGGAACAAATAATCCTATCACTGTTAATCAAATGGTTTCTACAATTGAAAAATTAATGGAGTTAAAAATTCAAAAAAAATATGTGAAATCACCTACTGGTGATGTCCAAAAAACTCATGCTAATATATCAAAAGCACAAAAAGAATTAGGATATTCTCCAAATATGTTATTTGAGGATGGTGTTCGAAACTGCATAAAATGGTGTATAGAAACACAAAATATTATATCAAAAATCTAAAAGTGAATTAAATGAATAAAAATAATTTTTTTGATAAATTAATCTTATTTACAGTAATAATTATTATTTTTTATGTTGCAATTTTAATTTATTCTGATATAAATGAAATTATTAAGCAAATTTCAAATATTCAATTAATTTACCTTCCAATAATTTTTTCTTTAATGGGGGTGCAATTAATTATTTTAGGAATTAAATTTAATCGAATGTTAAATCAAATTGGCATAAGTATTTCTCTAAAAACTAGTATTGCAATTTTTATATCTGGAATATCTTTAATTGCTACTCCAGGTGGTGCTGGAACTGCAATAAAATCTCATATTTTAAAAAAAAATTATGGTGCACCATTATCGAAAACTCTTCCAATAATTTTTATGGAAAGATTAACTGAGTTAATTGCAATTTTGATTATTCTTACAATGTTTTTTTATTGGACTAATCTTTTTGAATCAATACTTGCAATTATTTTTGGATTTATTTTTACATTAGTAATGATTTTACTAATATCGCAAAACAAAATTTTTAATTCAATAAAATTATTTTTAAATAAAATAAATAAAATTAAAAAGATTTCAACATCTATAGATGATTCAAAAGAATCTTTTATGCTACTAACTAAAAAAAATAATTTTTTAGAAATGATTGGATGGAGTTTAATTGCTAAATTTACACAATTTTTTGCTGTTTATTTTATTTTTCTTTCTTTAAATATTGATCTTGGATTATTATTATCCGGTCAGATTTATTACACATCCTTGATTCTAGGATCTTTATCGTTTCTTCCAGCTGGAATAATTATTACTGAATCTACAATGATTGCGATTCTTTTAAATCATGGATTGGATTTCTCATTGGCAACATTATTGGTTATATTCACTAGATTAGTGACAACATGGTTAGGTACATTTTTGGGTATTGTTACATTAAAAACTATTCAAAATTCTAAAAATTTTTAATTATTTCCTAAACCAATAGCATTAAATGAAATATTTTTAAATTTCTTGGGATTTAGTATCCTTTGAGCATCAATAATATTTACTTTTTTCATATTAGTTTCAAAATTTTCTATTTTGAGATTTTTATATTCATCCCATCCAGTCATAATTATACAACAATGTGATTGTGAAATAGCATCTGAAATTGTGTCACAATATTCTATTCTATTCTTAAAAATTTTTTTAAAATTATTTAAAGCCATTGGATCATGAACTTTTATTTTAATTCCATTTCTCAGTAAAATTTTTACTAATGAAATTGATTTCGATTCTCTAATATCATCAGTATTTTTTTTAAACGCAACACCAAGAACAGATATGGTATTTCTTTTTTTAAATACCCCCATTTTCTCAATTAGATTAATTATTTTTTTTGGTTGATCATCATTTATTGCTTTAACTGATTTTAAAATTAAACTTTCATTGTGTATTTTTTTTGAAAAATTTATTAAAGCAGAAAGATCTTTTGGTAAACAACTTCCACCGAAACCTGGTCCTGCATTAAGAAATTGTGGGCCTATTCTAGGATCTTTTCCAATTGCATATGTGATAGTTTTAACATCAGTATTAGGAATATTTTGACAAATATTTGCAATTGAATTAATAAAACTAATTTTTGTAGCTAAAAATGCATTATTTGAATATTTTATCATTTCTGCTGTAACAAGATCTGTGAATAAAATTTCAGGACATTTTTTATAAAAATTTTCATAATATTTTCTTAATTCTAAACCATCACCTGATTTATTTTCTCCAATTACTATCAGATGTGGTTTTAGTAAATCCTGTATTGCTAAACTTTCTCGTAAAAATTCAGGATTTACTATTACTTTGATATTTTTTATTTTATTGAATTGTGGATAGATAATTTTTGTTGTTGTTGTTGGAACTACTGTACTCTTTATTACAACAGTATGTTTAGTTTTTTTAGTTTTTAAAATTTTAACTATTGATGAAATCGCTTTTTTTACATATGATAAATCAATTTCACCTTTTTTTGCAGGTGGTGTTCCTACTGTTAAAAAAGTAATATCCGTTTTCAAAATTTCCTTTAAGTTATTTGTAAATTTAATTTTTTTATCTTTGATTGCTTTTTTTAATATTCTTTCAAGTTCAGGCTCGTAAAAGTCTGACTCGCCTTTATTATTTTTCTCTATTTTCTTTACATTTGTATCAATTCCAATGGTCTCAAACCCTTTCTTTGCATTAACTGCTGCTAAGGTTAAACCTACAAATCCTAAACCAATTACTGAAATTTTTTCCTTTTTCATTTTAATGACACTAATAATTTTGAATATGTTTCTGGTGTACCAATGTCAATTCTTTTTTCATTTTTATTTAAAATAACACCTATCATTCTATCTCCTTTTTTTAATGCCATGTCAAATGCATCTGATAGTTGATTTTGTGCTGATGATTTTTTTTTAACTTGTGAAAGATAATTAAAAATTTTTGGTTTAAAGATGTATATTGCAATTACTGCATTTTTTGATTTTGGTTTTTTTGGTTTTTCTTCTATTTTTTTAATATCAATAATCCCGTCTTCTAATAATTCACCTGATACAACCCCGTATTGTGATGGATTTTCAACTTTTTCAATTAGGCATGCTATATCTGCTTTATATTTTTTAAAACAACTTTCTAATCTACTAAGATGACTATTTTCATTTGAAATAACTATGTCGTCTCCTGCATGCAACAAGAAATAATCATTTGTTACAAATCTTTTACCATATTCTATTGCATCACCGAAACCCACTGGTTTTGCTTGTGTAACAAACATAATGTTTGATTTAACTAATTTTTTATAAAAATCGTTTAATTCAAAATGTAATTCTTTCTTTCTTTCTTTTTCCAATAAATCTAGAAGATCAAAATTTGGAGTAAAATGATCTTCAACTGCTCTTTTAGTTCTACCTACAATAAAACAAAAATCTTTAATTTTATAATCATAAAGTGATTCAAAAATTACTTGTAATATTGGTTTAAGAATTAATTTCCCTTTTGCTGTTTTATCATAAATTGGTAGCATTTCTTTTGGAATTTCTTTTGTTAATGGTAGTAATCTTGTGCCTAAACCCCCTACTGTAATTACACATTTCATATAATTTTCAATTAATGTCTTGTACTTAATCTATTTGATTTATTTTGTATTGGTCATTCTTAAATTATACAAAATTTCTTCAAGTAAAATGGATTGTCTACCTAAAATTGATGAGATTACTACAAGAAGTGTTGAAACAGAACCAACTACCAAAAATAATACTGCTAACATTGTTGATGGATAATATGGTGCAACCGAACCAGTTTCATAAAAATGATTTAATACAAATAATGAAAAACTTGCTCCAATAACATATAGAATTATTGATAATACACTAAAAAATTTCACAGCTCGATAATAAATTATTGTTGCAGAAACAATTGTTAGAGTTTTAGAAGCATAAGAAAAAATATTTGAAATTAATCTTGATTTATCAGCTCTTTTTCTAAATGTAATTGGCACATTAACCATTTTTAGTCCTTTAAATTTAGTTTCAATAAGAGTTTCTTGAGTAAATGTATAACTTGAAAAAATATGTAATTTTGCAACTGTCTCTCTTGTATATGCTCTAAATCCTGATTGACCATCTGAAATTTCCATGTTAATTAATGATGATAGAGTTTTTGTAACCATTCTATTTCCTATCTTATTTCCAAATTTCATATGTTCTAATTTTTTTACTTGTCTGTCACCTAATACCATATCAGCTGATTCATCTGTAATTGGTTTAACAATTAATGGAATTTCCCCTGAATCATATTGATCATCTGCATCAGTTAAAACTAAGATATCTGAACCACTTTGAAGAAATCGTTTAAAACCTTCTGATACTGCTTTGGCTCTACCTTGATTTTTTTTAAATGAAATTACTCTAGCACCTGTCTCTTTTGATATTTTTGAAGTGTTATCTGATGAACCATCATCAACTACCATAACTTCAATTTTATCAATTAATGGAATTTTTTCAGGAATTTCATTAATTACTTTTTTTATTGTATTTTCTTCGTTAAATGCTGGAATTAATACTGTTAGATGCATTTTATTTATTTTGACTAATAGGCATATAAAATCTCTAAGTTTATCCTTTACATTGGGAAGTAAAAAAATGACTGATTATGAGGGACATGAAAATCTTGAGACTGCAATTAAACGTAAAAATTTCACAAAATGGGTAGCAGAAGAAACATTTCCTAAACTAAAAGGTGATATTCTGGAAATAGGTAGTGGATTGGGAACTTATTCAAAACAAATAATAAAAAATCATCCTAATTCTCAAATTACATTATCTGATGTTTCTCAATCATATGTAAAAAATCTAACAAAAACTTTTTCAACTGATTCAATTACTGTGTTTAAATTAGATTTGAATAATAAAGAAGATTTTAAAAAAATTGGTTATGAAAAATTTGATTCAATTATAGCAATTAATGTTTTAGAACATGTGAAAAATGATGAATTTGCATTATCGGAATTATATAAAATGTTAAAAAATAATGGCACATTAATTATTTTAGTTCCAGCAAACAAATTTCTTTATAATGTAATTGACAAAAGTATTGGTCATTGGAGACGTTATACTAAAAATGAATTAAAAAATAAATTAACTGATAATAATTTTAAGATCGAGAAAATCTTTTCATTTAATATTTTGGGAATATTTGGTTGGTTCTTAAATGGAAATGTATTTAAAAAAAGTGAAATTAATAAAAATGCCTCATCTATATTTGACAAACTTATTCCATTTATGAAAATAATAGAAAAATATTCTGGAAGGCCATTTGGATTATCTGTTATATGTTATTGTAAAAAATTTAATTAATTTTAATATCACATTTTATCTTTAACAAATTCAATCGCAGTAATTGTAGTTGGATTTGTTTTTCTTAAAATTGCTAAGTAAATTGATGTATAATCCAATAAATAAATTAAATTGATAATTTTTGATAATATGCCTCCTTTCACAGATTTAATTTCTATATATTCAACTGAATTTAATTCAAAAAATTCTTTTAAAATTAACCATCTTTCTTTTGTTTTGATATGATCATCCTCTCCTTCAATTAGTATGGGTTTCACATGGTTTTTTTCTTCCCAACTTACTATTCCGTTATGGCATGCTTCAATAACATCTTCGGCCATGGCATGAATTTTTGCATTTTCTTGCAATGAATTTTTAAATCTAATTGCAGCAGATCCTAATCCAAATGGGTAATAGATCATTGGAATTTTATCAATAAATCTTGCTAATTCTAATGCAGGATTATCATCTGTTAAGTTTTTAGAAAAAATCAATTCTTTTGTTTTTTTCATCATGTTAATTGCTTCAATAATTTCAGTTTCACTAATTGGTAAAACTAATTCTAAAATCTTTAACATTGAAAATAAAAATATTGAAAAAGATGCTCTGGGAGAGTGAATCATTGGTATTTGTATATATTCTATATTGTTTTTTTCAGCAAATTCCTTAATTTTACCTCCACTTGAGAAAGCTAAAACTTTTGCATCTGTTTTGATTGCTGATTGTAAACAAACTAAAGTTTCATCAGTATTGCCTGACACACTCATTGGTATAACTAATGTTTGATTGTTTACTGTATTTGGAATTGAATATCCTTTAATCACAGTTACATGAATATTTGTTTTTGATAAAATTGAATCAAAAATATCTCCAATTGCACCTGAACCACCCATTCCTATGAAAACTATGTGTGAAATTTTTCCTATATTTTTTGGTGTATATTTATTATAATAAGCATCCTTAGCCATATCTGGCCATTTGTCATAAATTTCATACATCTTGGAAATGTCATATTTTTCTAATTTTTTAAAATCAATCAATCACATGAATAATTTCTTTTGAAGATATATGTCTGATGAATGTAATTTTTAGATTAATTTAAAAATGACTCAAAATTCAACAAATTATGTCTGACTTTAAAGGTAAAATTGACTCATCTTTGAGAACTGTTGAATGGAAAAATAACAAAGTTGTAATGATTGAACAAACAAAACTCCCTAATGAATTAGTATTTGTTGAATATGATGATTTTAATCAGGTAGCAAATGCAATTAAGACTCTAATAGTTAGAGGTGCACCTGCAATTGGAGTCTCTGGAGCATTTGGATTGGGGTTAGCCGCTTTACAAAGTAAAGCAACTACAAAAAAAGAATTATTATTTGACTTGGAAGAAGCTAAAAAAATTCTTTTTGCAACAAGACCAACAGCAGTAAATTTAGGTTGGGGATTGGAAAAAATTATGAATATTGCAAATACTGGAGAAACTGCAGAACAAATTCGTGAATTAGTTGTTTCTACAGCTAAAAAAATGGCTGATGAAGATATTGAAATTAACAAATCTATGGGAAGAAATGGTTCGGTTCTATTTGATGACAATGATACTATTATGACACATTGTAATGCTGGTGCATTAGCTACTGTTGCATATGGAACCGCATTAGGTGTGATTCGTGCAACTAGAGAAAGTGGTAAAAATGTAAAAGTTATTGCTACTGAAACCAGACCTATTCAACAAGGTTCAAGATTAACTGCATTTGAACTAAAACATGATGGATTTGATGTTAGTTTAGTTCCTGATACTGCAGTTGGATATTCAATGGCAAATGGATTAGTTAACAAAGTTGTTGTAGGTGCTGATAGAATTGTAAAAACTGGTCATGTTTTTAATAAAATTGGAACATATCAAGTAGCAACAATGGCAAAACAACATGGAATTCCATTTTATGTTGCAGCTCCATTA
>Ga0233439_10000609_pt1 | contig 51966 bp, 41 predicted proteins | sample SI_123_September_6_FD_182713 | JGI IMG/M metagenome (GOLD analysis project Ga0233439, IMG submission 182713) | Seawater microbial communities from Saanich Inlet, British Columbia, Canada - SI_123_September2016_100_MG | ecosystem: Environmental > Aquatic > Marine > Inlet | place: Canada: British... | reverse complement strand
CACGGGAATCATGATTTACACACCATCGCTAAATCCTCGTGCTTTCAAGGCACTGTGGGTCGATGGATCAGAGAAGTGGTCGATCATACTCGTGCTTCATTAGCTAATCCCAGCCACGTGCGAGCGACTGTGAAATCGGCTGTTCGCGGTCTGACCTGGACCGAACCGGGCGTACAGCGTGAATGGTCAGAACTCGGAGATCGCCCGCGGAGCGTCGAGGATCGTCGATCGTTGATGAGAAGCGCCGCTTAGATCAGTTCACTATCTTTTAGTCTGACGAAAATTTGAAACTAAAAATCCCTCGGAAACGAATTCGTTTCTGAGGGATTTTTGAATTTTGCAAGCAAGGCGAACATGTCGCCTAGAAGCTAGCTTCGATCTGCAGAGATTTTTTCGAGCATCTTTGGCGGGAGAGGGAAGATCCAACCCCGATTCTGGATGATTGCCTTAGAGAGCTCGGGCGGAATTGCAACGATAATTTCTGGTTCGATCGAGAATCGACCCGTGAATCCACCGATTGCACTACGAGCGTGAACACCGCCGTAGTTTTGATCTTCGCCGTCTTCAGCGAATTCACCCTTGCCACCGCCGAATACTGACTGCCAGCGTTCGGAGAAGCCGTTCATAACTGCTGGGCCACCGTTGAATGCAACGTCGGTTGAAACGACCATGCCCAATGCTTTCACAGTGTAGATTACGTCGTTCAAGTCGCCGCCTTCACCACCGCAAGTCAAACCCCAGTGGAGGCGCTTGATCATCGAGCTGGCGATCCACTGTGCTGCGTCCTGACCCTCTTTGATTCGGTCTGGGTCGTCGTACATCTGGCCGGGGCCATATCCGTGACCTGAGAGATAGACAAGACCCGACTCGTGGAAAACGATTCCACTGATTCCCGCGCCTTTGAGGCTTTTTACATCGGTTTCGAACGACCCCATATCCATTTTGAGTTCATTGATTCGATCGTAAACATCGAAGTCACGTCTCAGATGGTCAGGGACTATGGAGTTGTCGTAGAACGTTCCCATGCATGTTTCCTTTTTTGTTTCGCCACTGTGTGGTCGAATCAGTTTGTCGTTATTGGTTGAATAAAGAGGTCAAGTATCTAACGGCCGCCGGTAGAGCATCTTTCGAGAGAACATCGCCGCGCGGCTCATAGACGATCGATATCGGACCATCGAACTGTGCATTTTTCAAGATGCGAACTATACGTGGGTAATCGAGCCATTGCTCGTCACCAGCGGATGCAAAATAGAACTTTGTCCGTACCATATCGGCTCTCGGCGCACACATCTCGATGGATTCGTATAGCTGCTCGTCAGCTAGGTTAGTTGGACTACCGGTACCCGACGAACCGGGTGAACCCGGAAATTGCCCAGTATCGAGAACGTATGAAAGTGCCGGGCTATCGACCTCATCAAGCATTTTGAGCACCAGAGCACCGGTCGCTGGCGTTGAACCGTGATTATGGTTGTGCAGAAATACTTTGACGCCTGCGTTCGCAGCGTAGTCGCAGATAGTCTGGAACTTCTTGCGAACTTCCCCGAACGTGAATTCGAGCGTTTGACCGTTCACCACGCCGTTTCCGGGAAGTCGAACAGCGTTTATACCCAGATGCGGTACTGCATCGATCAGCGCTCTCGCTCGGTCGAGTTCATCCGGAATCGACGAGACAGGTTCTTGGAACAGGACTATCACACCGGCGTAGCCGAACTCCACACCACGACTTTCGACTGAATGCGCTAGTTCTTGAAGGTACTCTGGCTCGTACGAGGCCAAGAGTCGATCTTCAATATCGACTCCCGCTATACCGAGCTCAGCAGCCATATCGGCTGCCGCGTGAATGCAGTCGTCGCCGTTTCCGTATGTGTCGTGAAATGAGAGGGCCTGGAGGTAGATGGGGTTCATGAGTGCTCTTGTTTGGCGACTCGCCTACATCTCGTGCTTTGCGAGCATTGATCGTAGGTAGGTGTTTGCCAGAGGGACTGCTGCTGGTTCGTCTAGCTCGTCCTGACCTTCGAACACGATGGACATCCAGCCGTTGTAGCCGACGTTCTTGATGATTGGCATGATGCGTTCATAGTCGAGCCACGCCTCTGTGCCGCTGGCGATTCGGTAGATTTTCGCTCGAACGTGGACAGCGCGTGGTGCCGATGTTTCGATAGAGCCGTAGAAGTTCCACTGTGGGTCTTCTTGTCCGCGCTCGCCGAAAGAAGCACCGGGTGATCCGCGGTACTGGCCTGTGTCGAGTATGTGCGAGTAGTAAGGATTGTCGACATCGTCGAGAAGTCGAATCACCTGATCTCCGGTAGCGGGGATACAGCCGTGGTTGTGGTTGTGCAGACCGACGACAACACCTTTTGATTGGCCGTACTCGGCTACCTCTTTGGTCGAGGCTACGAGGCGAGGCCATGCTTGTTCTTCAGTTTCGCCTTCAGGGAGCCATGAACCGAATGCTCGAATCATTGGAATGCCCATTTTTGCGGCAACATCGATCCACTTTTTCATTAGATCGATCTGTTCACGAAGCTCTTCACCCGTCTTACCGAAGTTGTTCGAAACTCCGATGTAGCACATGTGGAGCCCACGTTTGAGACACGCCTGCTTTACTTCTTCGAGGTAGTCGTCATCGGTCGAAGCGAAATGTGTGAAGTGCAGATCGACGCCGTCCATTTGGTACTCGGCCGCTTTGTCGATGATCCCAAGCAGATCGATATTTCCCGCATTGAACGTGTCGCGGTAGGAGAGTGATTGCAGGCTTAGTTTGATCATAGTGACTCGTTTCTATGCTGGTCGACGGACTGGATCCAAAACTGAAAAACCAACGATGACGACGAGCTTGTATGTCGGGATGGCAGCGAATGTACCACCGCGGAGCGTCGAATCAAGGGGGTGCGAGAGTGTTTCTTGAAGCGATAGTGGTTTTGTAACAAGCTTCTATCTGTGTTGATGGGGATCACGTAAGCTTCGCCAATCTGTGAGAGGGTTGGCGTTAATGGCGTGGACTAACTCTGTGACAATGACACTCGAGAAGACGTTATGAAGAAAATCGATTCACATCTGCATGTTTGGGCGCACGATCCTGACACCTACCCGTACAGGGCTGGCCAAGAGCCGCCGACGGCACGTGGTGATGCCGAGTTTTTACTCGATTTGATGGATCAGGCAGACGTGGCTGGATCGCTTATCGTGCAGCCGATTGTTCACGGTTTCGACCATTCGTACGTTGATGACACCTTGGATCAGTGGCCTGATCGATTCGTTGGTATGTGCCTTGTTGATCCACAGTCTGCGGATCCGGTAGCTATGCTCGAAGACCTCGTTGGTCGAGGATATCGAGGGGTACGGTTCAACCCTGCGATGTGGCGCGAGGGTGAGTTGATGAACGGTGATGTTGGCAGGGCGCTGTACAAGCGCGCTGGCGAATTAGGGATTCCAGTGGGTTTCCTTGTGAGTCCGAATAACTACCATGAGATCGAGACGCTTGCGTCGGTGTACCCGGATACTGAGGCGATTGTCGACCACTTTGGGCACTGCGTTCCGTCGACTGACGGAACGGAAGTTCCAGAGTTCGAGCAATTGCTCGCTATGAGCCGCTATCCACAGATCAACGTGAAGCTTTCTGAGTTTCCACGTGCTTCAAATCAAGAATTTCCCTATGTGGATATGTTCGGGTGGGTCCACAGGCTGATCGAGGCATACTCGGCTGATCGACTCATGTGGGGTACTGACTTCCCGTTCATCGTGGAGCAGACGGGCTACTCCAAAGGTTGGGAGATTGCTGACAAGATTGAACCTGCGATGGGGCCAGGGCTTGGCGATAAGATTCTGGGTGGAACCTGTGAACGGTTGTTCGGCACTTGGGGTGACTAGGCGCTAGCTAAGTTCGTTGTGAGTCGACAATTTTCAGGTGCTGATGCTTCGTGGATTCTCCCCATGATGCCGAACGCTGGCTTATAGTTGGGCATTCGCCCGATTACATCTCAAAAGGAACCTCGATGACATCGTCGCCAATCCCATCCTCAGCTCCTGACCGAGTAAAACGAATGACTGCCGCAGCGAACGATTTTTTGAACTCGCTTGATGATTCACAGCGAGCGACGGCATCATTTAGTTTCGCTGGCGATGAGCGATACAAGTGGGCTTACACACCGATCGAACGTGAGGGGCTTAGTCTTCGTGAAATGAATGATGCTCAGCTTAAGGCTGCGTTTACGATGATGGAGACCGGCTACAGCGCACGTGGGGCGGCGACTGCTCATAGAATCATCGAACTCGAGACCATCTTGGGCGAGTGGGAAAAGATCAGCGAAAATATTTCTCAGTGGGAGCGAAATACCGACCGATACTGGTTTAGTGTTTTCGGTACCCCGGGAACTATCGACAAAGCTTGGGGTTTCCGTGTTGGTGGTCACCACATTGGTCTTACTGCGAACATCGTGAATGGCGAACATGTTTCGATTTTGCCGCTGTTTTTCGGTGCGAACCCGGCCGTAATTCGACATGGTGACCGCAAAGGCGAACGAACGCTTGTCGAGGAGCAGGATTGGGCCCGAGCGCTGCTAACGTCGATGGATGGAGAGCAGGTGAAACTGGCAGTTGTTGACGAGATTGCCCCTGCCGATATTTTGACTACGAATGTTCGTTCAGCAGATCCCAACATCGCACCTAGGGGCATTGGATTCAGTTTGCTCGGTGATCAGCAGCGTGATCAACTTGTGGCGCTTGTAAGGCACTATGTGACGCGAGCCTCGGACGATCTTGCTTCGAACTATTGGCGCGAGATTGAATCGGCCGGATTCTATGATGTGACGTTCGCTTGGGCAGGACCTGCTGAGGTTGGAGCGCCGCACTATTACGCAATTAGGCATCCACGATTCCTGATCGAATACGACAACACGCAGAACGAGGCGAATCACATTCACTCGGTGCTGCGTGACTACGCCCACGACTTTGGTGAAGATCTTTTGGCTTCTCACTACAGGGCATCGCACTAGTCGTTCGATTTACGGCTAGAACTTTAAAGCAAGGTAACCATGGTTAATCCATCAACTCATCTGGAAAACGACGAATTTGGCTACTCGTGCTACACGATCGTCATTCCTGCTCCTCCCGAACTCACTGAACTACTTCTTGAGATTGAGCGGGCAGCGGGACAGAAACGGGCCAAGATACCGGCCCATGTCACTGTAAAGGGCACGCTTTATGGGATTGCTAGCCTCGACGGAATGATCGAGACGATTCGCGAAATTGCAGGTCGCCACGAACCGTTTGAACTCGGAACGGCTGGTATGAAGGTCTGGGATTCTAGCGATAGTTTGATTTTAGGATTTGACGTTAATCCTGAGATTCAGGCGCTTCATGACGAGTTGGTTGCCACTATTTCACCGCTCGGAAAACCTGCGTACAAAGACGACCCGTACGGTGTTCACATGAGCATCGTTAACGAGGCGGGTGAGCAGGGTGTGGAGGTTGCGATGAAGATGCTTAAAGACGTTGACTTCGGCGATTCGCTTAGCGTGTCGACTATCGATCTAATGGGGCGTGATGGCGTTGCATGGGGCGGCGTTTGGAAGCGATTGGAGCGGTTTGAATTGAATGTGATTAGCCAGTCATCCGATTAGCTGCAGCGGAGCGCTGCCTGAAGAGCACCGGCATTCGACTTCATGATTTCGAGATAGTCGATGCCGTTCGATGCCTGTTCCGAGGTTCTGACTTCAAGTGGATGAAGAGTGAGAAGTTTCGCACCGGTTTCGGCTGCGACGGTTTCCGCTAGCCGATCGCTTACGTTCGGTTCTTGCATGATGTGCGATATGCCTAGCTCGTTCATTTTTCCGATTACGCCTGCGATCTGCGCTGGTCCAGATTCGAACTCAGGAGATAATCCCGCGAGTCCGATTTGGCTGAAGCCATAGCGTTCAGCCATGTGCCCGAACGCTAGATGAGAGACGACCACGCTATCGAGTTCACAGCGTGCGATTTGCTTGCCGATTAGATCGTCCAGTGCCTGAAGTTCAACATCGAGTCCATCGGCATTTCGCGTGTAAATCTGTGCGCCTTCGGGGTCGACTTCGATGAATGCGGACAGTATTCGGTCGGCTTGTTCTTGTGCCTCTAGAGGATTGAGCCAAACGTGCGCATCGAATGTCGAATGGTCTTCTGCATGTCCACCGTGATTTTCACCAGCCAATTCGAGATTAATCGTCTGAACTGTGACAGTCGGCGAATTGTCGCCGTCAGCACTTGCAGCAGAAGCAGCAGCGCTTAATGCCCAAGACTCAAATGCAGGGTGATTGTAGATAAATAGATCAGAGTTTGAGATAGCTCGGATATCTGATGGTGCAGGCTCGAAATCGTGCGCCTCCACTCCCGGCTTAGCCAGTTGATTTATGGTTATTCGATCTCCGCCAATTTTCTCCGATAAAAAGGTCAGAGGGTAAGTAGTCGTTATTACGGTGACCTCGCCGTCTGCAGGCGGTTCGAGATCGCCAGCACAGGCTGCAACGACAACGGAAATTGCCACGATCAGGATCATCAATAGTGCGTTGCGAGGAATAATCATTTGAGACCTAGTATCAATTATAAATATATGAAAAAGAGACGCTTGAGTTGGTACAAGTAATCATAGTAGGCAAAATATGATACTAGGTATCATAAATGAGTGAATTTAATGTTTGCTCGATCTACGAAAACCTCATCAGGCGGGGCTAGCTTGGTTCGACGATTTTCCAGCGAGGAACGGTGCCGCCCTCGGCACCGCGAGTTGACTTGTACAGGACTCGGTCGCCAGCACTAGAAGTTTCCGGGGCTTGTTCGACTGTCTCGCCGCCTGACCAGTGCCCCCACGCCGCACCGCAATTGGTGCAGTTGTCGGATTCGTACACGCAGCCAGTTGTGTGGCAATTAGCGCAGAACGTAGTCAGCCCAGAATCGATGGCTGTTTGGTTCGGGGCGGTGTCGGCTCCGCAAGCAGGACAGTTCGGTGCTGACGACGGTAGGAATCGTGGTGTCATCACCTTGGCGCAAACTTTACATGTGAATGTGGGACGTGCTTCGGAAGTCATTCTTACTCGTGGTTTGATTCGGTTTGTTTGGTTCTGATGAGGTGAGCTGAATTATATCTAGCGTCTACGTGCTTAGGATTCCGGTGATTTCACCATCGTCCGAGAGATCAATATCCCACGCATTCGGCTTTGATGGAAGACCCGGAAGAGTGATGATATCGCCAGCAAGCGTAACTATTTGTCGTGCACCGGCAAGAATACGCAATTCCCTGATAGGAAGTGTGTGTCCGCTTGGCGCACCTTTCAATTTGGGATCGGCCGAGATAGAAAGGTGGGTTTTGGCAATGCAGACCGGAAAGTTCCAGCCGTTCGCTGCGAATCGACGTGCGGTGGTCTTGGTCATCGGTCCCCACTTCACGTCGCCAGCAAGATAGAGCGATTTTGCCATGTTTTCGACTTTGTCGAAGTAGTCGTCATCGTCTTCATATAGAAGCTTGACGTCGGAGGGCTGGTTCGCAGCTTTTACAACAGCGTGTGCCAAATCGATCATCCCATCTCCGCCCTCGGCGAACCCCTTTGCTTCTTCGACTCCAATAACTCCTGCAGCCATCGCAACTTCTTTGACTACAGCGATTTCTTCAGGAGTGTCAGTAGGGAAGCGGTTGATGGCGACCACGGCTGGAAGACCGTATAGACCAACAATACGCAATGCATTTTTTAGATTTTCGCCACCGCGACGTACTGCTTCTGGATTGGCACCAGCCATATCTTTTATTGCCACACCGCCGTGCCATTTGAGCCCGCGAATTGTAGCGACCACGACTGCTGCCGAGGGCTTGGGACCGCCCTGGCGAACTTTGATATCCATGAATTTTTCAAAACCGAGATCGGCACCGAATCCAGCTTCTGTTACGACGTACTCTCCGCAGTTGATCGCAAGCTTGTCAGCGATGATCGATGAGCAACCGTGGGCTATATTGCCGAACGGACCCATATGAACGATAGTTGGTTGACCTTCCGCGGTTTGTGCAAGGTTGGGCTTGATGGCGTCGCGAAGAAGCGCCATGATCGAGCCGATTCCTTTGATTTCACGAGCAGTGACAGGAGTTGTGCCGTCTTTTTTCCAACCAACTACGATGTCGCCAATTCGCTCTCGAAGATCTTCGTAAGAGTTTGTGAGAGCACAGATCGCCATGATTTCAGATGCAGCATTGATGTCGAACCCTGCTTCACGAACCGGACCGTTAAGTTTGCCACCCGCACCGGTCACGATTGTGCGAAGTGCACGGTCTTCGGTGTCGGTCACTCGTCGCCAAGTGATTCCAGTTGCGTCGAAATCGTCGATAGCGTTTCGGTAGACAGCGTTGTCGACCATGGCGGCCAGTAAGTTGTGTGCTGACTCGATGGCATGGAAGTCGCCTGTGAAATGAAGATTAATGTCGACTGCTGGCTGAACGGTCGATTTACCTCCACCAGTGCCGCCACCTTTATGACCGAAAACAGGACCGAGTGCGGGCTGCCTGATGGTCAGAATTGGTTTCTTACCGATCTTGGCTAAACCTTGGGTGAGTCCTACTGCAGTGGTCGACTTTCCTTCACCTGCCGGGGTCGGAGTGATCGCCGTTACCACGATCAACTTTCCCTTTTCAGCAGAGTCAGGGAAGGCATCGAGCGGAATTTTGGCTTTGTCCTGACCGTAGGGTTCTAGAACAGAAGAATCGAGGCCCATGTCGGCCGCGAGGTCAGCAATTGATCGCATAAGGGAATCTTTGGGAATTCTGAATCGGGAGGGTGGGCGTGCTCGCCAGCCCGGCGAGTTCTAATTTACTCAAACCAGCTAATTCTACGTGCAGAACCCACTTTTGGCTTACTTCGTTGGTAGTGGCCAATCGGGAGCACTGTTGCTGAGCAGCCATTTGGCACGGGGTGCGCCGGTGACAAACATTACTACGGCGATGATTGCAATGAGAATGGCGCCAATATAGGTCCACGCGAGCAGTGCTGAGGCGATTGCGGCTAGCAAGACTTCGATTGCGAAGCGGATTCTGCCGGGTACGGCAACTACAACATGTAGTTTATCGCCTGTTGTCGAAAATACTCCGGGCAGCGCTACTAGGATCGCTAGGGCAGGAATAGTTGCGAGCCAGCTGCCTGTCAGATCGGCAGCGGCCCAGGAGCCGACGATCCATGCGGACTAGCTCGATGGCAAACCTCGAAGCTCCGGAAAATACCGTATCCAGAGGCTTGTCGAACTTTTTAGACGATTCGTTGTTGCGCATGCTGCAAAAAATATCAGGAACAAGGTACTGCGTTCAAGTTGGTGTTCTGGGCTAGGCGGGCTGGATCAAATGGATTTGAACTTGCGACCAATCGTTAGGAACACGAATCCGATCGAGCCGAGAACAGAAACTATGTCCCAGTGGATAATTCTCCCGATGGCAAGATTGGCAATGACAGCAATGGTAAGCACCACCACGACAGCGATTGCCGAGAATGCCAGTGCTCCAAGCCATGTACGGTCTACGACTGCCGAGTTCAGTTTGTTCGTGTCGTTTTTACTTTGGTCTGCCAGTGTATTGCTTCGTAGCTTCGAGGGTGTGCGCGCTAGGCGTTCCGCCGATTGGGCAGGTTCGCTATGAAAGGCAAATCGTAGGTGCCGCCGAAGTAGCGGAGAGACGGCTCGCGGTATCCCCAAAGCGCCATGAATTATTTGATGCCGATAGTTCATAGGACGATCCGAGCTTAATTGTCGCTAGTCGGGGCGGTTACTTGGGCGTAGCTGGCTTCGTCGCAAGCAGAATCGTGGCCGCCGCAATGATGCAGAATCCGGCAAGGGTGAAAAGCGATGAATCATAGGATCCCGTGTTGTCGTAAACCCTGCCGACAATTACCGGAGTTGCCATCATGCCCATTGCCATTGGGAAGGCTGACATGCCCAAGATCACCCCGAAGTGCTTGCGCCCGAAATAGTCGCCTCGCATGGCGTGAAGCATTGGCGTTCGACCGCCAAATCCTATCCCCCAAACGACTGCGAACACTAAGGCCCCTATGTACCCGACAGCCAAAGCGAGTACCACCATTGACACTCCTTGAAGGAGTATGAGAATTGGAACGATTGTGCGCTTGCTTATCCTATCTCCTAAGAAACCACCCATCATTTGAAATGCGAACGAAGATATCGCCATGATTGGAATGATTGTTGCAGCGCTTGAATCGGACAGATTTACTCCGCCCGGGTCGGTTAGCTGGAAGAATATGTGAGCTGATACTGCCCCGACAGAGAGGTTTGTGAGAGTGTGGGTGATAGATATCGACCAGAACGCCCGTGTTCTTAGTGCCTGTTTCGCGGTGAAGTCGTGCTGGAACTTCGGTGTTGAATCCTTATCATCAGGATTCGAAACCTGTTTCATCAAGTCACTGTATTCAGGGGCACGCTTGCCAGCTATGTACGCAAGCGGAGGACCAACAGCGATGGTGATGATTCCTATGACGAACGTAGTTTCGCGCCAGCCGTGGTTGTTGATACCCCAGACGATTGCCGGAACGAGCACGCCACCTAGGCTCGAACCGCCAATGACGATAGCCATTGCTGTGGCACGTTTATGGGGCATCCATGCGTTGACAGCCGACATCGAAGGCACGAATCCGCCAATTGAGAATCCGAGTGAAATGATGAAGTAGGCGGCGTAGTACTGAATTGGTCCCTGAAGTTGGGAATAGAAGATGAGTCCGCCACCACCAATAGTAAAACCGGCAACGACCATTTTCCCAGTACCGAACTTGTCGGTGAGCCAGCCTTCAAGAGGGCCAAGCATTGCGCCACCAAATCGTCCGAAAGAAGCGACTCCGGCTACGAGTGCGCGTGACCAGCCGAATTCATCTTCAATGGCTCTGAACAGCGTGCTTGCAGCTTGAAACGTTGGACCGGAGCTGACGAGCATATTCATCGCGCCGGCAAGTGCTACCCACCAACCGTAGAAGACGCGTCCGACTCTAGACTTCTGGTCGGTTGGTTTCTCGGTTGTCATTGATTAGGGCAGGTTAACTTTGCGAGGCGGAACAGGATTAGAAGCAAGAAGAGTACGACCATTTGTGTCGTGATGCATGGATGAATCGACTCGGTCGTTGATCAAATGTCTGATTCTGGATATACACAATTTATTAGAACCGGCGTAATCTGTCGCTCTGAATCGAAAAGAAACATTGGCAGGATCAGTATGAAAATCACCGAAATCACAACCACGATGCTGCACGACCCTGACGGGTACGTAATTCAGGATGCGACGATTCCGGCTATTGATCCCAATGCTAAAGGTAAGAACCAGCTATTCGTTCACATCCATACAGATCAAGGCACGATTGGTCTTGGCTATGCACCGGGGCATCGCTCGATTCAGGCTGTGATTCACGACAACCTGAGCGGGGTATTGATCGGTCAGGATCCGTTCATGATCGAGAAGCTCTGGCAGGACATGTATTGGCGAGTACGTGGATTTGGTCGAAAGGGTGTGGCTTTTCAAGCAATTGCGGCTATCGATATTGCTTTATGGGATCTGAAGGGCAAAGTACTGGATCAGCCTATTTACCGATTACTGGGCCCTGCGCATGAGGCGGTTCCGATTTACGGATCGGGTGGTTGGACGAACTATTCTGAGGATGAATTGGTTGCCGAACAAATGGGATATATTGAGCGGGGTATTCCTCGTGTGAAAATGAAAGTGGGCAAGGATTTCGGTAAGTCCGAACGAGAAGATATCGAGCGACTCGCCGCGGTAAGAAACGCAGTCGGAGATGAGGTCGAAATTTACGTTGATGCCAACAACGGGTACTACGCCAAGCAGGCTATAAAGATGTCGAAGATCTTTGAACAGTTCGATGTGGGCTGGTTTGAAGAGCCTGTGTTGGCTGATGATATTCCTGGATTGGCTCAGATTTCGCAGGCAACTACGATTCCAGTTGCTACAGGCGAACATGAGTACACCAAGTATGGTTTCAAGGATCTACTGATGGCGGGTGGTGTGGATATCGTTCAGCCAGACGTCCACCGGGTTACGGGTATTACTGAATGGATGAAAGTTGCTGCCATGGCTGACGCGTTTAACTTGCCTGTTGCCCCTCATGCCGTATCGCTGGTTCACTTGCACTGTGCGATGGCTACTCCAAATCTCAAGGTCGTTGAAGTTCTCGGAGCAGACGAGCACAGCCAGAATGTTTGGTGGACGGAGGTGCCACCGTACGGTGATGACGGTACTTGGAAACCATTTGCGGATCGACCCGGACTCGGACTAGAAATAAATCCAGATTCATTGAAGAACAACGTAATCAGCTGAGCGTGTTTCGTTGAATGCGGCACAAAAAGGAAGTTGGGATCGTATTCGTATCCTAACGAACATTTTACCCTCAACCTAACCTTCTCCCTAGGGAGAAGGGACTTATTGTGAGCAACTTACGAAGCATCCGAAAAGGAATTAAAAATGTCCGCAGGTAATCGTCTCGAAGGAAAAACGGTCATCGTTACAGGTGGAGCATCGGGGATCGGAGAATCTACTTCCTGTTTGTTCGTCGAGCAAGGCGCTCGCGTAGTGATCGCTGATATCGACGATGCTAAAGGTAATGCGCTCGAAGCTGAACTGAACCAGAATGGCGAAGTTGCGATGTACCGCAAGCTCGACGTCACTCAAGAGAGTCAGTGGGTCGAGGTTGTCGAAGAGACGATCGCGAAATGGGGACGGCTCGATATCTTGGTCAATAACGCCGGGATGTCGGGGGCGAAAGGTAGGGCGACTGTCGAAGATACGATCGTCCAGAATTGGGACGCTGTTTTCGCAGTGAACTCTACTGCTGTCATGCTTGGGACTAAGACGGCTATTCCAGCGATGAGGAAGAACGGCGGCGGGTCGGTGGTGAACGTTTCGTCGATCTTCGGGATTGTTGGATCGCCTATGGGTGCGGCGTACCACGCGTCAAAAGGTGCGGCGCGGACATTCAGTAAGGCGGCTGCGGTTCAGTACGCTCCAGACAACATTCGTGTGAACTCGGTTCATCCCGGCTTTACAGATACGCCAATGACTCTGGATATTCATTCTCAAAAAGAAATACGTGACGCTCGATTGGCGATGACGCCGATGGGACGACTCGGATTGCCGATAGATATTGCGTATGGGATTCTCTATTTAGCTTCCGACGAAGCGGGATGGGTGACGGGCACGGAACTTGTTATCGATGGTGGCGAGATCGCCTGGTAGGTGCGAGGTTTCGAAAGTTCGATATCCTGAATCTAATTCAGGATGACGTTATCACTCTTGATATGCGTTAAAAAAGAAAGCCTCATGCACCCACAGGAGGCTTTCTCGCGTCTGAGCGACTGAATGACCTCTTGAACTTTGGTCTAGGACTTTGCCTTGTGGGCAGGGGAGATGTCTAGCCCATATTTCCGATTGCGCCGATCATTTAATCGTCGCTTTCACCTGATTTCGAACCCTCTTTGTGTAGGTCTTTCGGAAGACCGATACACCAGAAGTTACCATGTCCCGACACCCAGTCAAGTGGCGGGCACCCATCTTGTGAGTCAGCGCCCAAGCTAGACCGAGTTTTGTATCGAACAGAGCGGGGTTATTTCACCTGGTAGCGACCAACCGCCTGCCCACGAAACGTTCGTGGAGAGCCGACCCTGTGGTGTCTTCTAGTGCTTGAGACCCACCTATGAGTTCTAGCACGGTAGGGGCTACATCGAAGAGTCTCGCCTGATAATCCGGTATGCCGACGACCAATTCAGCACCGTCGGTTCGAATGATCGTCGTCAGTACATCGTTAATCGAGTGAGCAGAAGTGTCGTCTTCGATATTGCCGTGGTCAGACGTAATCACCATGTAAATTCCGGCTTTTTTAGCAACGTCCGCCATTTCGACAAGAGCCTCGGCTGCAGCCCGGTAGGCGGCTTTGGCTTCTTCATAGCGCGCTGGTAGAAGGTGCCCCACCATGTCGGGGGCAGCAATGTTGCAGCAGATCAGGCGTGATGCGCCTCTCTCAATTGCTGTTACTACATCGGCTGTGACTTCCTTTGCTCGCATGCCGGGGTGAAGGTAGAAGTCAGTATCGGTCAGCACACCGTCCTTTTCGCCGTGAGACGGCGTCACGAATCGAGTTTCATTTGCACCGTTCACTGGGTCTTCACGCCGACCTCGGAAGAAGTAGCCCATGTGGGATGACTTCACGCTTTCAGCAACAAGTGTGTATTCATCTTCGCCTACGATCTCCGGCCATTGAGCAAGAAAATTCTCCGAGTGAGGCTCGGTTTGGTATGCGACTGATACACCGTATTCAGACTCGAATATAGGGTGGTATTCGGCGATTGCGCAAATGTCTAAATTTAGATTGTGGTCGATCCACGAGCCGCTCCACTTTCGCCCGCGTGAGTCGCCTTCAGATTCTAGGAACTCGCGTGCGCCCGCGAGGACACCGATTTTTGATCGTTGTCGATCGGAACGGAAATTGAGATCAATAAACGCATCATTGACTGCGATAGATGGCACTGATCCGTCGGCTTTGAGAACGGCAATCGGTGGGATGTCCTGATCGGTCTTGCCTGAATCATGGGTTGAGGAGATGATCGATCGAGCCGCTGCGATGTCGGCGACTTGTTCACCTGCATTGCCAGTCAACAGATCGAAGTCGGCTTTGGCCGCTGCTTCTCTATAGTCGCGGTCCATGGCGGTCGAGCGACCAACGAGCCAAGCTAATGACGATTCGGCGTCGTATTTCGATAGAAGCGTTTGAAGCTGCCCAACGAAGTCACCAGAGCCGTTTACGGCGACGATAGAACTATTACCGGCTGAATCACGACCATCGAGAATCGCTTGTATTTGGACTTTCTTAGGCGAGATTCCATGCCGGATGAAGACTAACTCTAAGAGCGCTTCGAGGTGATTCCATGCGCTGTGAACGCGTCCGTCGCCGCCACCGACTCCTGAGAGTAGAAAGCAAAAATTGATCGTCGATCCACGTTCTTTGGCACCGGTTATCGTCCTGTTGAAAGCTGGGTTATCGAAGAACTCGCCTGTGTTGATAGAGTTGGTGATCTCTAGTGGGAGTTGAGGTGCGAGTTGCGTGTTGCCGATCTGTTGATGACCGGTTTCGGAATTGCCTTGAACTGCGGGGTCGAGATCCTCGAATCCGGCCCAGATACCCGACGCGCTGGTAGGTATCGTGAGATTGGTGTTTCGCAACGACGAAAGATTGCGAGCAGCCGAGGCCCACGGAACGTATCGTTGTTCGTCGGCTACGGATTCGACAAGAGAATCGATGCGTTCGGTCAGGCCAGCATTCAGGAATCCACGGCAAGTTTGAAGATCGCCTATCCACGTGAGTGCGTCACGCGTTGGCGTGTCGGCGTCGAGCGATTCGACATGAACTGGGTACAGTAAATTTTTCGCCCAAACGGAGTCCTGTCCAATGCGTTCTGCGGCCGACACGATTAGTTCTTTATCGCTCTGGTCGAGTTGTGACCAAGCGGCTTCAACAACCGATTTTGATCGTCCTCGGTTGAAACCGAGACCATCGATTACTGCCAGAAGTGCTTTTTGCTTACTGTTAGCCAATTCTCGTGCGTTTCCTTATTCGTTCTAGTTGCTTCATCCGAACTTGAAATCTAATTGGCCAATGTTATCCAGTTGACCTTCACGTCATCCATATCGGCATCTGCAATACCGTTCGATTCAAGCCAGCCTGCTGGCAGTTCTAGTGCAGTGAACCATTCGCCATTGGGCACGTAGTCGTTTGATTCAGTGGCGCACTTCACTTGCCAGTCATCGTCGCTTAACCCGACACGAGGGCAAGCCGTCATCGTGATTTTATCGACGATATTGTGGGAACGGTCGATGTGAAGGATGTCGATTGGCACGTAGGTGTTGTGCATCCAGAACCCAGTTGTTTTTGGCCCTGGGTAGTAGAACAACATTCCTGTGCCATTTGGAATTGATTCTCGACACATCAGGCCCTGTGCGCGTTCGGCTGGTTCGTCGGCGATTTCAACGATGACTCGCAGATCTAGATCGCCGAAGCTTACGGTCACCTCTAATTGACCTAGATGTTCAAACACAAGATCGCTGCAATCGGCTGAATCGATAAATGCCCCCGGGGATGGTAGAACTACCGCTGTTGGGGTCGGGGAGGCTTGTTCGCCCGTCGAACATGCGGCAATTAGTGCGATACTTGCCGCCGTCACTAGGGCGAATAAGATGACTTTCGCGTTGCAGATGGGATTATTCATGGATCGATGGTAGCTGACGAAGTTCGTTGTTCATACATTTGGGAGTTCCGCTGGGCCTTCCAGAAACCTATGTTGCGAATAATTTGAGCACTGAGCAACGTCCAACTTCGGTAACTCAAGATCCGAACACAAAAGTTAGTCCGTTCGCTGCATTCAAGATCCGAAGTTTTCGATTCCAATGGTCGGCAGATGCGATGACGACTTGGGGGTCGGAGATGGAAACTCTGATCCTTGGCTGGTACATCCTTGTCGCAACCGATTCTCCTCTATTAGTTGGACTGCTTGGTGCGTTGCGATTCTCGGGAACGCTTACTGCGCCAGTTGTTGGTGTTATCGCCGACCGTATGAGTCGTAAGTTGATGTTAATAGTGCTTCGCACAGGTGCTGGACTTTCAGCGCTGGCACTTTTGATATTGGCTGTAACCGATTTGATTCAGCCATGGCACGTGTTTGCGATAGCCAGTATTAGCGGAATGTTAAGGCCCGCCGACAACGTTCTTAGGCAGTCGCTAATCGCTGATACTGTCCCGCGAAACCTGTTGATGAATGCGTCAGGTTTAGCGAGAACAACTCAAGATACTGCCCGTATCGTTGGGGCGTTGTTAGGTGCGACGTTATTGTCGAAACTGGGACTCGGATGGGCGTATGTTGGCGTTACGATTTTCTACACGTTGAGCGTGTTGGTGGGTCTTGGGATCAGCACAGTCCGATCGAGCATTCCTGTCAAGCGCGCTAACCCTATTACCGATATGAAGCAGGGATTGAGGTACATGGTCGATTCGTCGGTTATTCAGCCGATCATGTTCCTTGCGTTCCTAGTAAATGCAACGGCGTTTCCACTTACGAACGGGCTACTTCCAGTGGTTGCCAGAGACGTTTATAAGCACGATGAAAACGGACTGGCGCTGATGGTTGCGGTGTTCGCTATAGGTGCGTTGCTAGGATCGATGTTGATGGCGGTAGTCGCCAATTCGCGCCGCCCTGAGCGGTTCATGATGCTCACAATGGCCGTTTGGTACATACTGCTGATTTTGTTCGCCCAGACCGATTCAGATCCTCTCGGGCTACTGTTGTTGGCGCTGATAGGAGCATCGATAAGCTTCTGTATGGTTTCGATGTCGGTGGTGCTGATGACGTTCACCAAATTTGAAATGCGTGGGCGGGTGATGGGCATTCGGATGCTGGCAGTTTACGGACTACCGATGGGATTGGTGATTGGCGGTTGGCTGATCGAGCAATACGGAGTGCCCTTTACGATTACCGGATACGCAATAGTTGGGCTGATAGCACTGGTGCTTTCGGTATTGAAATGGCCGAAGCTGATCACAGGTTTCTCGACCGAAGAACGAGGTTAGCCAACACCCCTATTGCATGTGACCCCATACGTCTGAGAGTTGTGATGGTCGGTCGCTGCTTCGTGCTCGCATTTTTTCGAGGTTATAGTCCAGTCCGAGTCCAGGTCCGTCTGGGATTCTGATGAATCCGTCTTCGACCTCATAAGGCGTATCGAGAATCGAATCGTTATCTCGAATACCCACTTCCTCGATGTTGTATTCCTGCGCGTAGGGGAAATTGTTGCTAGGTGCGAGCAGGTGAGCGTGTGCTGCTGTCGAGCCGTATGGCTGTGTGTTGTGCGTCGTCATCGTTGCACCGTGAGCAGATAGCACCGCTTCTATCCGCAAAAATTCGGTAATGCCGCCGACTTTGACTACATCGGGCTGAACAATATCAGGTCGCCCTTCACGTATGAGAGTTAAGTGCTCCCAGCGGGTGAATGAGTTTTCTCCCGAAGCGATAGGAATGTCGAGCGCGTCGGCAACTTCGGCCATGCCTGCGTAGTTTCTGACGTGTACAGGCTCCTCGAAATGGAACACACCAAGATCTTCTAGCTTGCGACCAATTTCGATGGCGTGGTGCACTGAATAGGCGCTGTTCACGTCGACCATTACACCCATGTCGTACCCGACTTCATCGCGGATTGCCCTTACCGTTTCGATCGTCAAATCTCTCTGATCGTCGATCTTGCCGGGAATGGCAGAGTGTAACTTGTAAGCAGAGTAGCCCTCGTCACGAAACCGGGCGACACGGAGCGCTTCATCTTTGGGTGCCATGTCTCGAGCAAGCGAGCTAGCGTAGACTTTGATTTTTTCGCGCCGCTTACCGCCGATGAGGTTGTAGATAGGGGTGCCTAATGCCTTACCTTTGAGATCCCAGAGTGCTATGTCAATTCCAGATGCAGCGGTAAGCAGTGCCCCTTGTGGACCAGCAACTGCACCCGCCTTGAACATGTTGTCCCAAATCTCTTCCGAATCGAACGGAGATTTACCGACTACGAGAGGGGCGAAGATCGTTTCGATGGCAGCTTTCGAAACGTATGGAGCGCGACGAAAACACTCACCGAACCCTGTGATTCCTTCGTCAGTGTGAAGGATTACATATGGGTACTCTTCATCGAGTACTAGGCATTCAATGCTAGTTATTTTCATTGAAAATTATGTCATCTTCGCTGCTACTGCGGATTCCATTGCCAACCATGTCTCTTAGATTTCTGGGTATGGCGAAAGTGATGCTTTCTTCACCGGGGCCGACCCGGTAGACGTTTTCGGGTGATATTGCCTCGATAACGGCTTTCACCTGTTTTTCAGGAGTCGATGCTCCTGATGTGATTCCGATTTTTTCGATCCCTTGAAGCCAAGATAGATCGAGTTCTTCGGGGCCGTTGATGAGATGTGCAGGCACGCCTTTTTTGATGGCAACATCTTTGAGTCGATTGCAGTTTGAACTGCTCTGCGCGCCGATCACTAGTACAAGCTCTGTTATATCAGCAAGCTCTGTCGCAGCCGCCTGACGATTAGTCGTTGCGTAGCAAATATCGTCACGAATAACGGCGTTGGGGTGGCTCTTCTTGATTTTTGAGATTGCCAGAGCAGTGTCGTTTACCGAAAGGGTGGTCTGGGTGAGAACAGCGATTTCGGTGTCTTTATTCCAGTGAGGCAAATCCCAATCTTCTCGTTCATCGATCAAAGTCATATCGGCTTGTCCCGTGGTTCCAATGACTTCCTGGTGACCTACGTGTCCGACGAGAACAATCTTTTTGCCTTCCTTGGTGTATTTCTTCGCCTCGTTGTGAACCCTGGTGACGAGTGGGCAGGTGGCATCAAGAACGGTTAGACCACGTTGTTTGGCGGTAGCGTAATCGGACGGTGGAGATCCGTGAGCGGAGAAGACCACCACTGCGCCTTCAGGGACTTCTTCCACCTTCTCGACGGTTATTGCGCCTTTTGCTTCGACATCGGCTACCACTTTGGGATTGTGAACGATCTGATGTTTCACATAGACTGGCGCGCCGTACTTCTGAATGGCGAGATCGACGATGTCGACAGCGAGATCGACTCCGGCACAGAAGCCTCGGGGACTGGCGAGATACACGTCCATGTATTGGCGGCCTAACTTGTGAAATCGAGCTGATGAGAATCGTCTTTGCGTGCGTGGACAGGTTTCGTCGATCAGAAAAGATGCGAACCAGCCCGAACGGCGCTAAGTATATCGACGAAACCTGCAACGTTTGTAGGTTCTTGTTGGGGATGCCAGCAATTCAATATCACACAATAACTTTGTAACGTGTGGTATCGATCAGTTTTTACAGCAACAAAACGGCTTCTATTAGTTGCCTGCCAACCTCATCGTTGCATTCGGCCGATACAGGGAGAAACAAAGAAGCCCAGCTCTCGAATCAAGCGAAATCGTCAATTCATGAGGATCTGGCTTATCTGCCATAAGTGAAATCGGCAGTTTAGCCACACATTCGGGCCGCGAAACAGTATCGGCACTTACGCCGTTACTTAAGATTCGAAGTCCTGATGAACCGCCATCAAGAACCATCATATTTGCCTTGTGTATTGCCAGAGGCCGGCCCGACGATCCCCGGAAACGTTTAGAAATCTGTACATCAAAAGCAAAAGGACCAATGCGCACGTTTATTGTTTTACGATTATTTGCCAATTAGTTGCTGATACCCAGAGCATTGCTTCGGTAATCGTTTACTAACGGGCACCGTATTTCGATACGCTGAATATCGATCAAGAGTCTCGTTACGCGGGATACTAATTACATTACGAGGACACCTAAGTGCCAAAGGACAATCGAGAGAAATTTAGTCAGATATAGACGGATCGATAGCCGCTTCGCTGGTTTTTGTTGCTTCAGTGAAGCTCGAATCTTTGGAGATTCTCGCGAGAATTAGAGAGGAAAAAGCGAAAGACATGGCAACCGCTACGAGAATCATTCTGTAGCCGAGATTCTCAGAAACGTCATTTAGTTCATCGATGCCGACGCCAGCGAATCGTGCACCAGCTGCACCGACTAACGTGGCAACGCTTGTGTAACCAAGCTCTTTGGCGGCCCCAGATCGGCTCACGAGGTCGTTTGCAACAGCCCACGTTAGTGTCATGAACAATCCGACTGATATTCCAATGACAAGTCCTATTGCGAGTACCTCACCGATCGAACTGACAAACAGTAGAAGAAGTGAAGAAGCTACCCCGGCCGTCCCAGCGATCATAAATAAACTGGTTCGCCCCCATCGGTCGGCAAGTCGACCTGCTGGTAGTACGGCCAATGCGGCTGCCACGACGATCGCCACCACCAATAGATCGGCTCCATTAGCCGGGTTTTCTAGGCCGACAACATCTTGTAAGAAGAAGAGCGCATATATCTGCAACGATGACATTGCAGCGATGGTGAATGCCAATGCAACTAGAAATGCTAGGTAGCTTCCGCTGATGCCTGGTTTTGCACCAGAGGTTGTTTCGGAAACATAATGCGTAGATTCAACAGTATTAACGGTCTTCTTTCTAAGCGTTGGGATGAACCAGCCATCTTTTGGTCGGTTCGTGACTACAGTCCAGAGCACACTGACCATCACTGCAATAGTCATCATGGCTATCGAATACCAGAGCCATTCAGGTGAGTCCTGCTTGTCGTATCTCGCCATGAACTGAAGAACAACTACGGTGATTGTTCCTGCACCTAGAAGTCGCCACAGGTTCAATACTCCTGCAGCGGCGCCTCTTTCTTGGACTGGAACATGATCGATGATTAGCGCATTTGCTGGCCCTTGAGCAGAGTTGCCGAATAATTGCATTGCGACGATGGCGAGGATCAGTGTGATGAACGAACTGGTAAATCCAAATAGGATCGTCATCACACTCAAGCCGATTCCGCCGACGAGCAGGTAAAGCAGGCGTTTGCCGGGCCGGTCGTCACGGTCGCTTAGAGCCCCCGCCGCAAGCTGGGCAGCAGCGGCAACAATTAATCCAAGTAAAGAAATTAATCCTAGTGCGCCGTTTTTATCAAGGGCGTAGCCGAGTACAGAGATGCCGCCTAGTTCGAGAGCTTCGATCACCTTGAACGGCAGTATTCCTGCGCCAATTCCAGTCCAAACCCCCGAAAGTCCAAATGCGTAGATGCTTAGGTTTGAAAGATTCGGTGAACCAGGACGCGATTTAGCGAACGCGCGTGTAAAAAGCGATCGCAATGATCGTTCTTCTACTTGGAACGGGTTGTTGTAGGGCTGGTCACTCATCTAGGATCAGGATCGTAATATCTATATGGCTTCGCATTGTTACGGTAGCAAGAAGTGTGTCGTAACGAGTCACTTATTTGCTATTAAATTCACATCAAGGAGATGCAATAAATGTCCAAAGAGTTGAAGTTTTACTGCTGGTCGCGTTGAAGTACTTGCCAGAAAGCCCGTCGGGTTCTCAATGAATCGAACGCTGAGTACGAATTTCGTGATTTCTTTAAGGAACAGCTTTCGGCAGCTGAAATTAAAAAACTGAGCGATCTAACATCGGTTGACGAAATGTTTGCGTGGAAAAGCCCAAGTTCGAAGCCGTTTAGAGAACTTCGCGGTAGAGCTACCGATGACGAACTCATCGAGTTGATGATCGAGCAACCTCGCTTGATAAGACGACCGATGCTCACTGACGGCGATCAGATTGTGTTTGGGTTCAAACAGGGCGCATACGACGAATTGATCTGATCCGGAACCTAGACGATGAGCCGACGGCAATGAACCATCGGCTCGAAAATTAGTGTGTTGGTACGCATATGTGGTACTGACAGAGATGATCTGAACGATCGCGTGCTGGAGCTAAGATTTTTTCACTTCTTAATCGATCCTGAATAAACAGGAGAGGTGACTGGAATGCTGTATTTCAAATCCTGCCGGAGATGCTCCGGTGACGTTAACCTCGATAGCGACACCCATGGAACATTTCTGAGGTGTCTCCAATGTGGATTCTCTAAAGCCCTTTCGCCCGAGATGGCTGATCGGTTGTTCACTCCACGCATGACGCCTGCCGTTCCAGTGATTCAACCCAGTCAACAGGCCGCGTAGTAAAGATAGTTCGATTTGGAAAAAGTCGATATTCGTATTGAACCGAGTTGTAGTTCAACTTCGCCCGAGTGCAGCACTGTACTTACGAGATGCGTCTAAAAATAACTCGAGACAGGTGAGAATTCTCGGATATTAGGTATAGGCGCGGTGCTAAAATTTAGGCTTATTTCCTCCGACTTTAAAGTGCCGAGGCTCTGATGACTCAAAGCGTGAATCTGCATATAAATAGTGAGCTTGGATTCGCTACGATCACCCTAAATCGTCCCGAGCGGCTGAATTCTCTAAGCAATGAATTGCTAGGATCTCTTGCCGTTCTCCTAGACAAGGTAGCGGTTGATGATTCCGTCCGCGCAGTAATCATTACCGGTGCAGGGCGAGCTTTCTGCTCAGGTGCTGACACCGACGAAATGATCGGTGGACCGGGAGATGGCCCTCACAAAGCGGGGTCTGGTGGTGCCGAAGATTTGCGGCGCGGATTCAAGCTCGCGCAAAGAGTCATTCTTGGTATCCACAAAATGGAAAAACCGGTGATTGCCGCTATCAATGGCCCTGCAGTTGGTGCTGGCTTTGATCTTGCCTGTGCGTGCGATATTAGAATCGCATCCGAGTTGGCGCGTTTCATGGCCGCTTATGTTCACGTTGGTCTATTTCCCGGTTATGGGGGAACATGGCTCTACCCTCGATTATTTGGATCGGCCAAAGCAGCCGAGCTTATGTACACGGGGAATTTCATGGAAGTCGATGAGGCATTGTCCTTTGGTTTCCTGAACAGCGTGGTATCTGAAGGCGAACTAATCGCCACTGCTGAGAAGATGGCGCGCCGCATCGCCACAGGACCGCCTGTTGCAATTCGCCTCGCTAAGACGATGATGCGAAATGGAATGTCGATGGACCTCGAAACTTCCCTCGAAATGTCCGCCGCAGCCGAGGCAATCACGCTATCCTCGGCAGACCATATCGAAGGTATGGCTGCGCATCGCGAAAAACGACGTCCATGGTTCAAGGGGATTTAATGTACGGAGTCAACGGAAATCCAGTAATTTTTTCTGGGAACTCACACCCAGGGTTGGCACAAAAAATCTGCGACTACCTTCAACAGGATCTCGGTAAGATCGAAGTGTTCAAGTTCACCAACGACAACACGTTCGTCAAGATTCTCGAAAATGTTCGTCAAAAAGATGTGTTCATTGTTCAGTCGGACGTCGAGCCAGTGAACGATAACATCATGGAAATGTTGATTATGATCGATGCAGCCAAGCGTGCGTCGGCTGGTCGTATCACTGCGGTAATTCCTTATTACAGCTATGCACGCACCGATAAAAAAGATCAACCACGCGTGCCGATTACCGGTCGACTAATAGCGGATCTTCTCGAGACAGCGGGTGCTGATCGAGCGATTATGGTCGATTTGCACGCTGGACAGGTGCAAGGATTCTTCCACGTGCCGGTAGACGAACTGACAGCGATGCCGAAGCTGGTCGATTACTTCATCAAGCGTGATCTGAAAGACCCAGTTGTTGTTGCGGTCGATATTGGAATATCGAAAAAAGCTCGTTACTTTGCAGATGCGATTAGCGCACCTCTGGCTATTGTGGAAAAGCGCCGTCTCGGAAATGAAGACCGAGTGGAGAGTATGAACGTAATTGGTGAGGTGGGGGATCGACCCGTAATACTGTTTGATGATGAGATAAGCACTGGTGGAACCGTAATCTCAGCTGTTGAAGCGATTACCGCACGCGGAGCTAAGGATATTTACGTTGTTACAACCCATGGTGTTCTGCCAGGGGAAGCATCTTCCCGTATTACTGGTATTTCACATATCAAAGAATTGGTAATAACTGACACGGTTCCTCTGAAGGAACACAAAGTAAACTCAAAGATCAAAGTAATTTCAATCGCTCCGCTTCTTGGAGAAGCAATCAGGCGAATCCACGAAGGTCGCTCGGTTGGAGAGCTATTCACTATCAACTAGTTGGTAATTGGTGAATGCTTCTGATCGGGCTGATGCTTCTTGGTGAACCAGTAGCCGTATATGCTCAAGTTTTTCAACAAACTGGTTGGCGATTCCAACCAACAAGCCCTAAAAGACATCCAGCCGATAGTCGACGAGATCAATGATCTCGAATCGGACTTTGAGAAACTCACTGATGAGCAGTTGAAGGGCGTAACCGCCGACTTCCGATCACGGTGGGAAGGCGGGGAAACTCTCGACAACATTCTGCCCGAGGCTTTTGCTGCTGTTCGAGAGGCATCGCGAAGAGTTGTTGGCATGAGGCCGTTCGATGTGCAGATGATTGGCGGAATCGTTCTTCACCAGGGCAAAGTAGCTGAAATGCGCACGGGTGAAGGTAAGACTCTTGTTGCTACCTTGCCGGCGTACTTGAACGCCATTACCGGCCAAGGCGCACACATTATTACGGTGAACGATTACCTCGCCAAGCTACACGCTGGTTGGATGGGCATCATTCATCACGCGCTCGGCGTCACAGTGGGCTGTTTGCAGAACGATGGATCTTGGGTATTCAATCCTGATGCTCCGCTGTCTATTCAGATTGACGGCAAGCACGACGAAGCTGATGCTGCGCCTCTGGTTCGTACGCCTGAAGATAATTTCCAGTCGGCGAGTAAGCGAGAGGCATACGCCTGCGATATCACGTACGGGACTAACAACGAGTTTGGGTTCGACTACCTTCGTGACAACATGGTTGAAGAAATCGATCGACGAGTTCAGCGAGGGCGCGTGTATGCGATCGTTGACGAAGTCGACAGCATTCTCATCGACGAAGCGCGAACGCCTCTCATTATTTCCGGTCCGGCAAAAGAACAAGGTCAGGAATATCGTAAATTCGCTGTTTTGGCGAAACGACTTAGCCCTGATGTTCACTTCGAAATCGAGGAGAAACGCAAGTCGATTGTTCTTACCGAAGAAGGAATCGCAGCTGTCGAACGTGAGCTGAACATCGAGAACTTGTACGGTGTTGAGAACGACGTTCTATCTCACTTCACCGAGAACGCAATTCGTGCCGAGCACATTTACGCACGAGACCGTGAATACGTCGTACAGGGGCAAGATGTGGTCATCGTCGACGAATTTACGGGACGATTGATGAGCGGGCGTCGATTCTCTGATGGACTTCATCAGGCGCTGGAAGCGAAAGAAGGCGTAAAAGTTCAGCGCGAGTCGAACACCTACGCAACGATCACACTTCAGAACTACTTCCGCATGTACAACAAGCTCGCCGGTATGACAGGAACGGCAACTACAGAAGCTGAAGAACTCGACAAGATTTACAAGCTAGAAGTGGTCGAAATTCCCACCAACAAGCCTATTCAACGAATCGACCACGGCGACTTCATCTACATGACCGAGGAAGCTAAGTGGGACGCAATCGCCGAGCGTATATCCGAACTTTACTACGATGGTCGGCCTGTGCTTGTTGGTACGACCAGCATCGATAAATCAGAGCTCCTAGGTGACCTCCTCAAGAAGAAGCACATCCCGCACAACGTACTCAATGCAAAACAGCACGAACGCGAGGCTAATGTCGTCGCAGAAGCTGGCAAGGCTGGCGCTGTAACTGTTGCCACAAACATGGCTGGTCGTGGAACCGACATTATTCTCGGTGGTAATCCCGATGTAACGACGCCTTCTGAAAACGGCTGGGATTCAGATCACGACACGATTGTCGGAAAAGGCGGATTGTTCGTGCTGGGAACCGAACGGCATGAGTCGCGTCGGATCGACAATCAGCTTCGTGGTCGATGCGGTCGTCAGGGCGACCCCGGCGAGACTCAGTTCTTCCTGTCTACTGAGGATGACATTGTTCGACGTTTCGGCGGCGACCGAATTCGAGGTGCAATGAGTCTGTTTAGATGGGAAGCGAATGTCCCTATCGAGAACAAGATGGTTTCCAAGTCAGTAGAAACTGCTCAGACAAAAGTCGAAGCACAGAACTTCGAAATTCGAAAATATCTCGTTGATTACGATGACGTTGTGAACACACAGCGAGACATTGTTTATCAGCTTCGAGACAAGATTATTGATGGTGAAGAGCTACGTTCGACGATTAGCGAGTACCTAGAAATAGAGATTCGTCTAATCGTCAATGAACGTATCAACGGTGGACCTGAGAACTACGATGTGGATGGTCTTTATCGAGAGCTTATGACGGTCTTCCCGACCTTCGAGGGGTTCCCGGAAAAAGACGACATATACGAGATGCGTACGGAGGAAGCCGAAGAGGCTTTTCTCAGTTTGATCGACTTGATCTACGATAAGCGGACCGAGGAGTTTGGCGCGGAACTGCTCAACAAACTCGAACGCACGATTATGCTGCGAACTATTGATGAGCACTGGGTCGAGCACCTGACGTCGATGGACAACATGCGGCAGGGAATTGGTCTTGAAGCGGCGGGGCAGCGTGATCCACTTGTTGCTTACAAGCACCAAGCTTTCCAAATGTTTACTGCGTTCGACTCTACGATCAAGGCAACTATTGCTAAGACGATCTTCCGAGTTGCTTTGACGCATCAGCCGCCTCCAACTCAGACTGTAGAAGTGAACGCTGTGAAGGAAGATGCCGACGTATCGACCCAGAAGGCGAACGCACTTGCTAACCAGCATTCAGTGATGGCGAGCGTGAACTCGGGTCATGGTGGTGCACGTTCTGGTGGAAATAGTCTGTCGGACGTTCCTACTCACACGCCTGATGGTCGCAAGATGAGTCGTTCTGAACGCCGAAAGATCGAGCGACTACAACGCAAGCAGGCAAAGCAGGACGTCTAATAGAGTGTCATCCGTTGCTATTGGGTGCCATCGGAACTTTTTCTGAGAGATCGGGCGTTTGGTTCTTGGTTGTTATGTAGTGGCTGCAGGGCGTTTTTGTTGTTGGAGTGGGTTGCCGCCATGGCTATAGACATTCTGATCATTTCCGCGGGTAAGAAAGAATCTGGCAACCGCCGTACTGGCACGAAGTTTATCCTATAGCTCATGGACAATAACTCGATTTCTCAGGTGTTCGCCGATGTCGCTGTGCTGATGCAGGCGAAGGGTGAGAACGTGTTCAAAGTACGTGCCCATTCGAAGGCTGCTGACGCGATCAAGAGCCTGCCGTATCCGATTGTTGATATCGCTGACGATGCAGAGAAATTAGCCGAAATTCCTGGGTTCGGTGATGCGATTGTGGAGAAGACTCAGGAACTTGTTCGAACTGGACGGCTTGGACTGTTGGAAGAACTTCTTGAAGAGCTTCCTGATGGGATTCTCGAGCTCGTCCAAATCCCTGGAATAGGACCCAAGACGGCCGTCACTGCGGCTACTGAACTTGATATTTCTAACTTCGAGCAGCTAGAAGCATCTATCGAATCGGGCGAGTTTCAGAACTTGCCCAGAATCAGCAAGAAGGGCGCTGCTCAGATTCTTCGGCACGCCAAACTGCGTGTCCAGCAAGGCAGTCGTATTGGGCTGGGCTCGGCAACTCAGATGGCGATCGATGTTATCGCCGAGCTAAAAACTCGATGTGAGGGCATCGTAGATATCGAAGTTGCTGGAAGTGTTCGACGTTCTGCCGAACTAATCGGCAATATCGATATTGTGTGCAGCGCGCCAGAGGCTGACATTCACGGCGTCATCGATGCATTTACGACTCTTTCGAACGTTCGCGAAGTTATTGTTCATGACAAACCTACCGCTGTGTTCACAGATGCCAAGGGCTTTCAATTTTCAATAACGCTTGTCACCCCTGAGGCGTTTGCTGGGGCACTTGTGTACGCGACTGGGTCGGTCGACCACGGAACTCGTCTCGAAGCGCTGGGGAGCGAGCGTGGGATGACGTTTAGTACGAGTGGTCTTCTTAATCCAGCAAATAGCCCGTCTTCTGATATTGAGTCGGAGCAAGATATTTACGAACGCCTGGGGTTGGCATTCGTTCCACCACAGATGCGAGAAGACTCCGGCGAGATCGAACTGGCAGCGAAACAAGATTTCGGCAACATCCTCACCGAGTCAGATATGAAGGGGGATCTGCATTCGCATACGAACTGGTCGGACGGTCGCTACTCAATGGAAGATATGGTCTCCATGGCTCAAGAGCGAGGACTCGAGTACCTCGCTATTACCGATCACTCGCCAAGCGCAACCATCGCAAATGGGCTCAGTCCTGACATGTTAATCGCACACAATACTGCAGTTCGAGAACTGGCTGAATCTTCAGGAATGAGGTTGTTGACCGGGACGGAAATGGACATCAAACCTGATGGATCACTCGACTACAGTGATGAATTACTTGCTGATCTCGACCTCGTCATTGCTTCGATTCACTCTGGAATGGATCAGGACAGCGCGAAGATGACGCAGCGAGTTATCGACGCGATGGGGAGTCCGCACGTGGATGTAATTTGCCACCTGACGGCGCGCCTGCTTGGCAAGCGATCGCCCGTTGAGATCGACATCCCCGCTGTTCTTGAAGCGGCGGTTCGTACGGGCACTGTGATGGAGATTAATGCGTCACCAGACCGGCTCGATTTAAGAGCCGATCACGTACGAATGGCGGTCGATATAGGTGTAATCTTTGCAGTTAATACCGACTCGCACCGAACGTGGCAGTTCGACAACATGCGTTTCGGGGTTAATACAGCGGTTCGCGGTTGGGTTGAAGCCAATCGTGTGATCAACACACTTAACTATGCCGAATTGATGGCATTTCTAGCTCTGCCAAAATCAGAGCGCTACGCATTCAATAAATCTCGTGGTCAGCAGTAAAGAATCAAGCACCCAAATCCGCACTTCGCTGAAAGAAACGGCCGAGATGATTTCGCGTCTGAAGTCAGATGTTCTGCTCGCTGGTCCGCTTGGCGATGCGTGGAAGCTGGCAGTACTCGAAGCCATTGCAGTATGGCCCTTGGCGCAAGAGCAAATCGCTGACGAATCGTACGTTTATTTGATAGGCGGGGAAGCATTTGATTGGCAGTTACTCGCTAGACGATTACTACGAGAATGTAAAGCCGAAATCGATCAAGATGTTTGGTGCGATTGGCTGTCTGATCCCGTATTGTTCGCCGGATTTGAAGAACCCGATTTCATGCGCGCCGTTGGTGTGGAAAAAGGCAGAGCGCATCTCTCGTATTTCTATGGCGTAACTGTCGAACAGTCGCTTGTTACCGCAGTCGAGGAAGAGATCACTCATAGGCGAGTAGGGGGAGGGTGGCAGTTAAGCGACCACTCGTTGGAACTCGCTTACGAAACGCTCTACGGCAACACTCGTGATCAGTTGTGGGAAGTATTCAAGTTGGAGGCAGGTGCTATATCAGCGCGTGGCGGCCGGCGACATCGAGACGAGCATACTCTCGGATCGGAAGATGCCTTCACTTATTGGTTGTTCAAGTTGCGAATGGAACGATCTGATCCCGCTAAAATCGCTAGTGACACCCGCAAAGGTCTAGCGAAATTAGAGCGAATGCGTCAGAACGATGTACGTCGAAAAAAGCTGGTTCACGCTGACGTACTGCATCGTCAGATGAACAAAAAACCAAGACGTAAGCGCAAGGCTCATGCCGAGTCATAAGCAGTATTTGCCATTGCAATTGAATTGAGTAGCCGCTAGCCTAAATGTGATATTGAATCAGCTTCGACGAGAAGTAGTAGCGAGTTTGTAGGGTCAAAGAGATCCGGTGGTTGGTGTGAACCGGAACCCTCGCAACCGTGAAGTCGTCTCCGAGCTGGTGGACTGAATATTTCGTTTATTTCGAAATTCCTAAGTTCGCCCGGTTGCCCCGTTACAGCTAATTGAGTGGTTCGTGGTCGTTATGTTTACGGCTGTGTTCAACGAAGGTGGTACCGCGGTCAGCCCGTCCTTTGAAGAAGTTTTTACTTCTGATCTGGATGGGTTTTTTTATTACCTGCATTTCAGGTGGTTAGATTGGTCGATAAGACCAAGTAGGAATTAGTAATCGTGAAATCGATTGAGTTTGGTGATCTTCCAAAGCGCTTTGATATTAGTGAGCGTGAACTGCACTGGCGCAAGCGGTGGAGCGAGTTGGGCGTTGAAAAGCGTGACCCTAACGCACCGCGCGAGAAATCGTTCGTAATCGACTCACCACCACCGACTGTCAGTGGATCGCTGCACATCGGGCATATCTTCTCGTACACCCACCAGGACCTGCTGGCACGGTACAAGCGCATGACCGGCATGAACGTTGCCTACCCGATGGGATGGGACGATAACGGTCTTCCTACCGAGCGGCGGGTTCAGAACTATTTCTCAGTACGGGCTGAACGCAACGTTCCGTACATCGAAAACCTCGACGTTGAGGCTAAACGAGCGGAATTGGGTCTTAAAAAGGACAGACAGTTAGTAATCAACAGGCAGAACTTTATCGAGCTTTGCCGAGTTGTTACCGAGATGGACGAGATCGTTTTCAAGGAAACGTTCGATCGCATGGGCTACTCGATCGATTGGAGCGATGAGTATGCGACCATCGACGACAAGAGTCGTCGAATCGCTCAGCGTAGCTTCTTAGATCTTCACGAGAAAAACCACGTGTACCAGCTCGAATCACCGACCATGTGGGACGTTGATTTTCAGACAGCGGTCGCACAGGCTGAAGTTGAGGATCGAGAAAAAGGTGGCGCGTATCACGACATTGAATTCGGTGTATTCGAAGAAGATACACCGATTAAAAGTTTCGTGATTTCGACTACTCGACCTGAATTGCTCGCGGCTTGTGTGGGCATTACGGCTCACCCCGACGACGAGCGGTTCAAGGGTCTGTTCGGTAAGCACGCCGTAACTCCTGGGTTCTTCGCCAAAGTTCCGATTTTCCCTAGCGCTGAAGCCGATCCTGAAAAAGGGACCGGAATTCTTATGGTTTGTACTTTTGGTGACCAAACTGACGTTGCATGGTGGCGTGAAGAGGGACTAGAGCTTCGCCAGATACTGGGTCGAAATGGTCGTATTCTCGATCACAAGTTTGGCGGCGAGGATGGCTGGGCCAGCACGAATCCTGAAAAGGCGAATGAGAATTATCAGACGATCGTTGGCAAGCGCGCACCTTCTGCTAAGTCGTTAGTTGTTGATCTCATGCGAGATCCTGCGAACTCCTCGACCGGTAATGGTGCGCCTTTGCAGGATGAACCCATACAGATTCAGCACCCAGTTAGATTTTACGAGAAGGGCGACAGTCCTCTCGAGTATCTGACAACTCGCCAATGGTTCGTAAGAATGCTCGACAAAACCGATCAGATGATCGAAATGGGTCGTAAGATCAACTGGCATCCCGAGTTTATGCGCAAACGGTTCGAAAACTGGACTGAGAATTTGAACGTCGACTGGTGTATTTCGCGTCAGCGTTACTTTGGGGTTCCGATTCCAGTTTGGTACCCGCTCGACGACCAGGGTGAAGCACAGTACGACCAAGCGATAATTGCAACACCTGACATGCTGCCGGTCGACCCTGAATCGGTCGCCGCTCCCGGCTACGACGAGAGTCAGCGGGGACTTGCCGGTGGATTCGCCGGAGAACCCGATATTTTCGACACGTGGTTTACTTCGTCGCTTAGCCCGCAAACCGTTGCTCGTTGGGGAGACGAAGACGACCAGATGAACACATTGTTCCCGATGGACATTCGTCCACAGGGGCACGACATCATTCGAACGTGGGCGTTCTACACGATTGCTAAGGCGATGCTGCATCAGGAATCGGTTCCGTGGCACAACATCAACCTTTCCGGTTGGGTGCTTGATCCGGATCGAAAGAAGATGTCGAAATCGAAGGGCAACGTGGTCACCCCGGTCGATACGCTCGACAGGTTTGGCGCGGACGCCGTGCGATATTGGTCGGCTTCGTTCAAGCTGGGCACTGACGCATCGCACGACGAGGCGATATTCAAGATCGGCGGCAAGCTGGTCACCAAGCTCTATAACGCCGGTAAGTTCGTGCTGGGTCAGACCGCCGAAGATGGGCCGATCGTAAACGAGCTTGATAGAGCATTTATTGCTGAGCTCAAAGAGGTGGTTCGAACGGCGGGAGAGGCATTCGAGAAGTTCGAGTTCTCATTTGCACTGCAGCAGACTGAGAAGTTCTTCTGGGGCGCATTTACTGACAACTACATTGAGCTTCTAAAACGCCGGTCACGCTCGGAAGACGATCCAGCGGGCAGGGCATCGGCAGTTGCGACTTTACGATTGGGCCTGAACGTTGTTCTGCGATTGTTCGCTCCAATTGTTCCGACTATCACCGACGAAATTTGGAGCTGGGTGTTTGCTGAGGAAACGGGTCACCTGTCGATTCACAAAGCACCTTGGCCGACTCCCGAAGAGCTTGATTCGATTCCGGCTTCGGAAGTTACCGGATCGTTCCAAGCGGCTTGTGACGCTATTTCAGCTATACGCAAGGCGAAGAGCGAGAGCGGCGTGAGCTTGAATCGTGAACTGCTGAGCTTGGTTCTAGAGGCTGATGAGATTGGTGAGTCGGATTTACGACTCGTGCTCGATGACGTCGCAGCAGCAGGTGGGGCGACGTCGATTGGCTTTGCTAAGGGCACACCGACCGCTGATTGGCGATACACCGCTCAGATCGAAGCAGCTGAATCACCAGAGAAGAATTAGGCGAGCGGCATAGGTTCTTCGAATCGTTAGCTCTTCGATTTCCATTCTTCCCACATAGCTGGAGTGAAATCTGGTACAGAGAAGAACTTGTGGAGTGCACCTTCTTTGGCTCGAACTTCGGCACACATCTTGGCGACATCGGCAGCTTCATCGACGGTGACCCGAGTTGCACCATCTGCGTCACAAACCAGAATGTCCCCAGGTTTGATTGTCAGACTCGCAACGGTAACGGTAACTCCGTGTTCGATCATGTTGAACGGGCCATGCCCGGGCACCCGTCCTGTCGCCCAAAGTGGTAATCCTGCTTGCTCGATACCGGGAATGTCGCGGGCGTTGCCTTCGACGAGAGCGCCTACTGCACCGAGCGCTTTCATTTGAAATGCCATTCCGTCCCCGATGATAGCGCCACGGTTTGCGGGCTTATCGATGTCTTGCTGAACGACTATCACTGGGACGTTCGCCTTCGCAATTGAATCGAAGTAGTCTGTACGTAAGTAGCCATCGCTCTGTTCGCCCGAAAGGGGAGTCCATGTCGAAGTGAGTGCGTAACCAACTGCAGGTTTAGCACCCGGGGAGATGAATTCCCGAACGCTCGGATCGGTGTAGTCGTCGTTGGCGTTGATGTGGCCTCGGACTAAGATTCCTGCGTTCTGAACTGTGGCTGAATCGTATTCTGCGAGCGTGTCCAAGATCGACTGGTCGATGGTTTTCATGGGAGAGTTCGGTTCGTTGTGTTAGTTATTAGTCGAGCGGGAGAATGTCTGGCTCTATCGAAAGGACATCACCGGGGAAGAATTCGCGCCATGACTCGAACTGCTCGACGAAAGTACGGCCTTCCTCTACAGATCCGAGGCCTTTGATGGCTCTACCCGGGTCGTACCCGGTCGTTTTAGCTAGTGCTTCGATGCCGCGTTTTGTGTCTCGCACACCACCCACCGAAAAAGTATCGCCTTCATCGTTCTCGACGATTAGGTCGAAACCTTTTTTCTTCTGCTTCCAGTACAGCCTCATATGGACACCTTATTTTCTTGCAGGGTTTTCTAGTAGCGTTCGGTCGGACGGCAGTGATTGCCGTTATCAATAATGGCGGTGGAATGATGTGAACATTCTAAGGGCAGAAGAAGCTATCTGGGACGCATAGTGGCGGGGAATTGTGGAAATGATCATCGTGTCGACGTTCCTGCGAGTGCTGATCGCTAGCCTTACGAGAGGTGCGGAAGTGCGCGGTCGAGGATGGCGTGGCTGACATCAAGCTTGCTCATGAGCGGCTGTGGATCGACGTTTCCTTCGGGATCGACAAACGTGACTTTATTTGTGTCGGTGCCGAATCCACTTCCCGGCTCGCTCACATTATTTGCAACGACGAACACCGCACCCTTTAGCGCAGCCTTAACGTGAGCGTTTGCTTCGAGATCGTTGGTTTCAGCGGCAAATGCAATTTTGACCAAGTTCTTGCCCTGAGCCAAAGGCATGAAGTCTTCGACCTTCGTGAGTTTGAGAGATATGGTGCCTTCGCCTTTTTTCTTTATCTTCTGGTCGGCAACATCGGACGGAGTGAAATCGGATATTGCAGCAGCCATGATCAGCAGGTCAGATTCAGCTGAAATGGGGAGGATAGCATCACGCATATCGGCGACAGTGGCAACGTTTACGATGGTCACCCCAGAAGGCTCAGGCAGATCGGCTGCCGTCACGAGCGTCACTTCTGCACCGCGATCTCGGGCAGCTTCGGCAATAGCGTAGCCCATCTTGCCGGTTGACCGATTTGAAATGAAACGCACTGGGTCGATTGGTTGCTTCGTGCCACCAGCGGAAACGATCACATGCCGCCCGGCATAGTCGCCGTTACGACCTATCGCCTGTCTCACGAGTCCAACCAGCGTGTTTGTGTCGACGAGTCGACCATTGCCGACAAGTCCGGAAGCGAGTCTTCCTTCTGCTGGACCAGCGATAGTTACACCGTCATCAACAAGCTTTTTGACATTTCGTCGAGTAGTCGGGCTTGCGAACATATCGGCGTCCATTGCTGGAGCAACGATTACTGGTGCATCGGTAGCAAGCACGGTAGCTGTAAGTGGATCGTCAGTAATGCCAAGTGCCAACTTTGCGAGAGTATTCGCTGTAGTAGGAGCAATCAATACGCAGTCGGCGCTCAAGGCGAGGGCGACGTGATCGATACTAAGCGCTGAATGAGCTTCCCAAAGACCTGTAGTCACAGGTTGATGCGTAAGTGCTGCGAATGTCGAGTCTCCGACAAATTCGGTGGCAGCAGTCGTCATTATCACGTCGACTGTCGCACCGGCCTGAACTAGCTTGCTAGCGATGTCGGCAGCTTTGTAAGCGGCGATCGAACCTGTCACACCAAGAACGACATTTTTGCCTTCAAGGGGCAATCGCGAGATCGGTTGATTTGAGTTAATTTCGGGCGACATATCAGGCACCTGAAGCCAGTTAGGAGTTGTTCATTTCGTGAACGAGTCGAAGCCCCACAAGGGTCAACTCAGGGTTCACATGGTCGAAAGACTCGGTATGCTCTGCCATCAGATTTGCCAAGCCACCTGTAGCTACTACTGAGACATCTTCGGGAGCATCTGGATTCAGTTCCACCTTGAATCGAGCTAGCATTCCCTCAATTAGTTCAGCGAATCCGTATACGAAACCTGACTGCATTGAAGCGACGGTGCTTCGACCAATGACTCGGTCTGGTGCAATCAGCTCGACTCGGCGTAGCTGAGAAGTGTTGCGGAACATGGCGTCTGCAGCTATTTCCATACCGGGAGATATTGCTCCACCGATGTAGTCGCCTTCGGCTGTAATTGCGTCAAATACCGTGGCTGTACCGATGTCGACAACAACGATCGGTCCGCCGTAAAGCTGATGTGCTGCTACTGCATCGACGATTCTGTCCGCTCCGACATCTTGAGTTCGGTCGTAGTGAATTCGAATTCCTGTGCGAACACCGGGACCGATAACCAATGGAGTTACGTCGGTTAGTGATGAGAGGGCATTGACGTAGTCTTCTGTCAGGGGGGGGACGACTGAGCATATGACTACAGCATCGAACGAACTTGGCTCTACACCCTTCGATTGCAGTACGCCTTCGAGCGCCCATGCGTGCTCGTCGATGGTGCGAGTTTCGCGTGTCGCCAATCGCCAGGTGGCGGTTAGTTCTTGATCGGTGAAGGCACCAATCGTGATGTTAGTGTTGCCGATATCGACGGTCAGTAAGGATGTCACTCATACCCAGTATAAGAGCGTGGCATCGAAATGTGCGCTTAATTACACGAGATCGGATTCCGCACAGATGATGATTTTCTGTGACGTTAGTTGAAATCGAGTTGGATAGCGTCTCGGTAAAACAGCCCGAGGCGTTCGATTACATCGGTGGCTCGCATGCCCGTTTCGCCCAAATCCTGTCGAGCGGATTCAGCTGCGTAACCGTGAACGAAGACTGATAGAACAGCCATTTCGAAGAGTTGGCCGGGCTGTTGGGCGACGAGCCCTCCGAGTAGCCCGGCTAGCACATCACCGCTGCCACCCTTGGCGAGCCCAGTGTTGATCCATGGCGAGACAGCAACGCGACCGTCTGGAGCTGCAACTAACGTTGAAGCACCTTTGAGTAGAACTATCTTGTTGAACTTTTTGGCGGCTTCTTGAGCTCTCCGCAGGCGATTGTTTTGAACTTCAGTGGGAGTTATCCCCATCAGGCGGCCCATCTCGCCGGGATGAGGAGTGAGGATGGCAGGACTGGTAAAACGCTCCCACCAAAGATGTGATAGCGACAGGATGTTCAAGGCATCAGCATCGAGAACTAACGGGATTTCATCGTCGATCTCAGAGAGAACGGTCGATACGAATTTTCTAGCTGCGGAAGAAGTGCCGAGACCAGGACCGATAGTGACGGAAGTTGATTTCACCGCCAGATCGAGAACCGCCTTCGCAGCTTCGGACGCATTGAGGATATCGTCGGCGTTTACAGGCAACGAACGGTACATCGCCTCTCGGATATCTCCGGCGATATGACGGTATGCGGGTTCCGGCGTGGCAACGAACGTTAGGCCGACGCCCGAACGGGTGGCAGCATCGGTCGCCATTGTCACTGCTCCGAGAAAGTCCTTCGACCCGGCGATTATGAGCGTTGAGCCGAATGTGCCCTTGTGTCCGATCAACGGTCGTTCTGGTAAAAATGAGGCGGCAAGATGCTCGGTAATTAGCTCGGCGTTTACTTGCGAATCGAGACCTTCAGGAATGCCAATATCGAGAACCGATACTTCGCCGGTTACTGAAGGATCGGCAGCGATTGCTGCTCCCAACTTCGGATAGCCGAGCATCAGGGTGCGATCTGCTGGGAGTCCTGCGACATCGAATTCACCAGTATCGGAATTTAGGCCGGTTGGTAAATCGAGTGCGACAACTGGCACGCCAGATTCGATGGCGGCGAACGTAATCGTGGAGATCGGCGCGGTGATGGCGCGTGACGAGCCGATTCCAAGGATGGCATCGATGATCAGATCGGTTGATTCGAGAAGAGTATGCAGTATTTCGGAGTCTGAATCGCCGATTCCATTAACTACAGTTACGCCAGCTTCTAGTGCGGAATCTTGCTTGGGATCGGGCGAATTTCGCTTCGCACACAAAACTGCAATAACGTTCGTACCCCACTTCGCCAAATGCCGACCGGCGACAAATCCATCGGTTCCATTGTTGCCGGGGCCTATAAAAATCGCTATTCGCTTGCCGAACAGTTCACTGTGTTTGCCGAATTCGTCTCGAACGGCTTCAGCGACGGCCAACCCCGCATTCTCCATTAATTGCTCGAGCGATGCACCTGCTTCAACAGACGACTTCTCGATTGCTCGCATTTGGGCGGCAGTTATGAGTTTCATGGCTTCCAAGCGTCGTCTCTGGCTTCTCCTACTGCTGAAGCTGTGGCAAGTTCACGAGAGTGAGAAAGGCTGAGGGCGATTCGTGTGATGCCCATCTTCTCTGCACGAATTTTCGCCGAGCCATGCAGAATGATTTCTGGCGGGCCACCTCGTTTGCGGGTGACTTCTATCGACTTCCACGGCACGCCGCGAACGCCTGTGCCGAGTAACTTCATTACCGCCTCTTTGGCGGCGAATCGACTCGCCAGCTGATGTGGACGACCTTTGGCGTATCGCTGTTCGCCATCCGTGAAGACCTTCGCAAGAAATCGTTCGGGGTAGCGTTCTAGCACGCCCGCGACTCTGGGAATCTCGATTAGATCGATCCCTGTGTAGATCATCTGGATAACGCCTCCGTTGGAAACCGTTGAGTAAGGTTGAATTGATGTTCGAAATAATACTTGTTAAGACAATTCTCGGTTAGGATTTATCGACGTAATTACGAAATTCGACACCTCAAATTCACAACTTAATGAGTTCGACTCGGTCTGGAGGCTAATAACTAGTGACAGCACGGATTATTGACGGCAAAGAAGTCGCCGCTAAAGTTCACGAGGAAGTCACTGCCGGAGTTGCAGAATTTAAAGAGCAACATGGAGCGATTCCAGGCTTAACTGTTGTGCTAGTCGGCGATGATCCTGCTTCTCTTTCATACGTTAAAGGCAAAGAACGCGCTTGTGAGAAGGTTGGAATAGCGACTGAGACAATTCTCCGAGATTCATCGATCACTCAAGAAGAGTTGATTTGGATTGTCAAACGCCTAAACACTGACCCTGCCGTCAACGGAATTCTCGTTCAACTGCCTTTACCGAAGCATCTCGATGAAGACGCTGTTATTCATGCTATCGACCCAATGAAGGATGTCGACGGACTTCACCCGGAAAACGCCGGACTCCTAATGCTTGGCCAACCTCGGTTCGCACCTGCAACTCCTCTAGGTGTGCAGCGAATGCTCGTTCAAGAGAATGTCGACATGAACGGTGCACAAGTCGTTATTGTTGGTCGAAGCAAGCTTGTTGGTATGCCGCTTACCGCTCTCCTTCTACAGAAAGGCATTGGTGCCAATTCGACCGTAACTGTTTGTCACACCGGAACCAAAAACATGGCTGCCGAAACCCGCAGGGCCGATGTTTTGATTGCCGCAGCTGGATTTCCCGGAGCGGTTACTGCCGACATGGTGAAGCCCGGTGCAGTGGTTATTGATGTCGGGGTATCACGTGTTGAGGACTCGACTCGTAAACGTGGATATCGATTGACTGGTGATGTTGAATTCGAGGGAGCGTTAGAAGTTGCTTCAGCGATTACTCCAGTACCCGGTGGGGTTGGACCGATGACGATCGCAATGCTGTTGGTAAATGTGTTGCAGGCCGCAAAATTGGCGGTTACAAACCGATGACACAGTCGAGATTTCGTTATTTTACGGTAGAATGACCTTCCCACCGTTGACACCAGCGTTACGATCGGTGTGGTTAGTTAACCGTCGATAATACGTTTGTTCGCTTCTGATAATTTATGGCAAGTTCCACGAAATACAGTGCAAAATCCACTTCGAAAAAAGCGAAGCCAATAAAGAACGAAAAAAGCAGTTCCTCAGGTATGGGTGACAATGGCGTAGATGGCGTGGCGGACAATCTCGACCTCTATCGGCAGATGTATCTCATCCGCGAGTTCGAGTTGGCATGTGGCGAGAACTACTCGAAGGGTCTGATTCGCGGATTCCTTCACCTCTATATTGGCCAAGAAGCTACCGGTGTCGGAGCAATTTCGGCACTTCAAGATGATGATTACGTTGTTAGCCACTATCGAGATCACGGACATGCTTTGGCACGTGGACTCGATGTGAACCGTTCTATGGCTGAGCTGTTCGGTCGAGCGACTGGAACATCAAAGGGCAAGGGCGGGTCGATGCATCTGTTTGACGCCGCAAAAGGCTTCATGGGTGGCCACGCTATTGTTGCTGGGCAGTTGCCACTCGCTGCCGGTCTTGCGCTTGCACAGCAATATAACGATACCGACGCACTGACTATTTGCTTCTTCGGCGACGGATCGACAAACCAAGGTTTGTACCACGAGACTATGAACTTGGCGGCTATTTGGAAGCTGCCGATTCTGTTCTTCCTCGAAAATAATATGTACGGAATGGGTTCTTCGATTGAACGAGTTCGTGCTGGTGGAATCGACTTTTATCCCGGTATGGCGACGTACGGAATTCCAGCAGCCGAAGTAGACGGCATGGACGTTCTCGCAGTCAAGGAAGCCACCGAACTTGCAGTTGCTAGGATTCGAAACGGAGAGGGTCCCCAGTTCATCGAGGCAAAGACTTTCCGCTTCGTAGGCCATTCACTCGCGGACGGTCAGAAGTACCGTGGGCAAGAAGAGGTCAAGGAATGGGAAGATCGCGACCCGGTCGCTATGTTCCCCGCGAAGTTGATCGAAATGGGGCTTGCGACCGCTGACCAGATCGCCGAAATCAAAGCTGAGGTCGGCGAAGCAGTCGCAACTGCAGTGAAATTTGCTGAAGACAGCCCCGAACCCGACCTATCCGAAATCCACGACGACGTACTCGCCTAATTCATATGCCAGAAATTGTTCTAAGAGAAGCACTAAAACGAGGTCTTGAAGAAGCACTCGAAACCGACCCGCGTGTGTTCATCATGGGTGAGGACATCGGCGAGTACGGTGGTGCTTACGCTGTGACCGACGGCTTCTTGAAGAAGTTTGGTGAAAAACGCATCAAAGACACTCCTATTTCCGAACAGGCCTTTTTGGGTGCCGGTATTGGTGCTGCTGCAGCCGGACTTCGACCAATAGTCGAGTTCATGTCGATGTCATTCACGCTTGTTGCATTCGACCAAATCGTGAACATGGCAGCGAACTTGCGTTACATGTCGGGCGGCCAAATTAGCGTTCCGATGGTCATTAGAGCACCAACTGGCGCGGGAGTTCAGTTGGGAGCGACACACTCACAGAGCTTCGAGACTTGGCTCGCTGAAGTACCGGGCATCAAGGTCGTATGTCCTTCGACGCCTTATGACGCGCTAGGTCTGATGCGATCGGCTATCAAGGATGATAATCCAGTATTGGTAGCTGAACCTGCTTTGCTCTACGGAGTTAAAGGTGAAGTTCCCGACGAGTACTATGAAATCGAAATCGGAAAATCCGACGTTACTCGTGAGGGTAGTGATATTACCCTCGTGTCGTACGGATACGGAATGCGCCCTGTGAACGATGCCGCCGATACTCTTGAGAGTCGAGGCGTTTCGGTTGAGGTGATCGATTTGCGATCACTGAGCCCGATCGACATGGATGCGATTGTTGCTTCGGTTCAGAAGACCAATCGGGTTGTGGTCGTCGATAATGCACGTCGTAGAGGCGGAGTCATGGCAGAGGTAACAGCTGATCTCCAGCAATCCGCTTCTGAATGGCTCGACGGTCCTGTCATGCGTGTCGGTTCAGTCGATGTTCCTTGGCCGTACAACCGTGGTCTCGAACGAGAAGTGCTAACTGATACAGATGACGTGCTCGCAGCAGTCGCTGAAGGCTACGGACTGTAAATCGTTCTTATGTCCGGACGGTTCCATTAATTGTTTATAGAGGACGTCATTGTTCCAGACGAACCACAATTCTTGTGAGTTGATCTGAAGTATTTTTGGTAACCCTGTAAAATCCGTTCAGTTAGACTGATTTTTACTTTTACTACGATTAGGCCAGTTCCTGACTTTGGTGACTGGGCACACAGGGGGGAAAGTTTCAATGAATGTTTATGAATACGATCTCCACTTGGTCGCGTCCAGCTTTGAAGCCGAAACTAACTCAGGTCAGCCGAACGTTTCTCTGATCTAGATATCTATGATCAGACGTCCGGAAGATTCCGCCGAGTGCTTTGTGTGCTTTAAGGAATACCCACGTTGAACACTTTCTCTCAAGAAGACAATCTAGACATTTCTAAGTCCTCACCTACACCCGCAGACTCGCCTTTAGCCAATAACGACCTCTCGGGTCTGATCCAGTTCGGTCTCACTGAGGCTGCGAACGACCAGTTTACGGCGATTATCCTTAAAGACTCCGACCTCGTTCCCGGGCGCGTCGCTAGAGTCGACGGTATCTCTACGTTCGTTCAGACGGCTTCGGTCGACTATCGAGCAGTCAGTACTTTCGCCCGTATTGCCCATAAAGACGAGGCTGAAATCGAACCTGCACAACCGACGGTTGGAGACTGGGTTCTAGTTCGTCTGGGCGAAGATCAGAATCCCGACGAAATCGAACTAGTTCTTCCACGTATCTCGCTACTCAGCAGGAAGCGAGTTATGCGAGGGAAAGAGCAGGGCGATGAGCAGATCCTCGCTTCAAATATCAACACGGTGTTCGTTGTTCAGGCGGCGACGTATTTCAATCCGAGTCGACTCGAACGAGAGATTGCTCTGGTTTGGGGTAGTGGGGCAACCCCGGTTGTGGTTATTACGAAAATCGACCTGCTCGAAGAGGGGCAAGACTCGACAGGAACTGTCGCACAGGCGAAGGAATCGGCTCCGGGTGTGGAGGTTTTCGCTGCCAGCGGAATAACTGGCGACGGCACAGAGTCTCTTCGTAAATACACTGAAGCCGGAACGACTGTCGTACTTATCGGTGCTTCAGGAGTCGGGAAATCGACTCTCGTGAACCAACTGATGGGTCAGCAAGCGATGGAGACCGCCGAGATTCGTGAATCCGACACACGAGGTCGGCATACTACGGTCACTCGTCAGTTGTTGCGGCTTCCTAACGGTGGAGTGCTAATCGATACTCCCGGTATTCGGACGATCGGGCTCGTGTCGGGCAGTGAAAATGCGTTGGCAAAGACGTTCTCGGATGTCGAAGAATATATGTGGAAATGTCGATTCAGTGACTGCGGTCACGGTGGCGAGCCGGGCTGTGCAATTGCCGAGGCGATCAAGGGTGGCAAGCTCTCACAAACTCGGTTTGATTCGTATATGCGTATGGGCCGAGAGCTGCAATTGGAAGAGACTAAGCGCGACGCTGCTGCTAAAACCGATAATCAGCGAAGGATGAAGGTGGTGGCAAAGACGAATCGACAGCGCGCTAAAGCGGAAAAACGAGAGAAATACTGATAGCAGAAAATGGCTAGAGACCGCTGAATGATCGGCATTTTTCAGCATCTTTGTCGAATTGTTGTGTAACCTCTATCAACGGGTCTTTTAAGGTCCGTATGGTGAGCGCACCAAACCAACGATTTTTACGAGCAATCGTTCCTGCAGGAGTCCGAATTTGATTAGCGAAGTGACTATGCCCTCAATGGGTGCCGACATGACCGAGGGCACCATCGCCAAGTGGCTTAAGGCCGAAGGCGACTCGATTAGCCGTGGGGACAAAATCGCAGAGATCGAGACTGACAAGACTGTTGTCGAGATGGAAGCATATGCCGAAGGTCTCCTTCGCAAGATAGTAGTTCCTGAAGGAACGCTCGTACAAGTTGGCACGATTATCGCTTTCATCGGTGACCCCGGTGATGATATTCCCGATATTCCTGAAGCGGATCCTGCGGCTGAAGCTCCGAAAGTTGAAGCTACAGGTGCTGCTTCTACTCCAGCACCTGTTCAACAGGCCGCTCCAACTCCTGCGCTTGCTCCAGTAGCAGTCGCACCGGGTGGTCGAGTCAAAGCTTCTCCTATCGCTCGTAAACTTGCCGAAGAAAAAGGCTTCGATATCTCCAGTATTACAGGAACCGGACCTGGAGGGCGAATTACGAAGACCGACGTTGAGAATTTCACTCCTTCACCCGCGTTCGCTGCTTCAGGCGGTCGGGCTCCAGTGATAATGGACGGGTCGGACACGCCTTTGTCGTCGATGCGACAGGCGATCGCTCGAGTCACAGTCAAGTCGAAGACAGAAAGCCCTCACTACTATGTGACGCACGAAGTAAACATGGGACCTGCAATGACCTTCCGAGCGCAGCTCAATGAGGCATTGGTAGACGATGGCGAACGGGTTTCTGTAAACGACATGGTGCTACGGGCGGTGACAATCGCTTTGCTCAAGCACCCGAAGTGGAACTCGTCGTTCGATGGCGACAAACTCATTGGTCACTCCGAGATCAACTTAGGTGTGGCTATCGCACTTGAAGAGGGACTGATTGTTCCTGCAGTCGTTGGCATTCATAACATGTCGTTGATCGAGATTTCACGAGCAGTTCGTGATCTTGGTAATCGGGCTCGTGGTGAAGGCGGTTCGCTGACTCAAGCCGAGATGACTTCCGGTACGTTCGGAACATCGAACCTCGGTATGTTCGGAACCGATACTTTCGCAGCGATCATCGTTCCACCAAATGCCGGGATCATCGCTGTTGGGGCTGTAAAAGAGAAGCCCATTGTCAAAGACGGTCAGATCGTTATTGGCAAGACCATGCAGGCTACGATCTCGGCAGATCACCGCGTTGGTGATGGGGCAGAGGCTGCGATTCTGATGGGTGAATTCCAGAAGGCACTGGAAAACCCTGCTCGCCTAATGCTGTAGGCATAGGCACGAACTTATGATCAATATGTGATCCTCGCTTATTCGGCGGTCATGTAACAACGAACATCCAACTCTCTGCGTGATTGCAGGGCAGTCGATAGGCCACGGACGATGTACGTACGGGAAACATTTAGCACTGAGGAACGAGCGGTACTAAGCCGGTTTTTCACGAACATCGATGATCCTGTTTTTGCTCTTATCAACCTCCCTGAGGTCGTAAAAGGCGCACTATTCGCACGCTATAGTCGTTCCCCTAAATCGTTGCGTCGACTGTTTCTTGATGAGTTCTACGATCAGCCAGAAGTCCCGGTTGAAGAGCTTTCGGAAGATTCTGATAGCCAACAACTGGTATCGCTCAATCGTGCGGAAGGTCTGTATGACCGAGTGTTCTCGCAGTACGGTGATGACTCGGTAGCTCAGCTTGGCGGAGCGCACATTGCGTGTGAGCAAGCATCAAACATTCTGACGAAAGTGTTGGAATGGGGTCGGCTCGCTGCGTACCTTGAGCAGTCGACTCGGTACATCTATTACGATCAGAAACTGGGTGGTAAATATCGCTACGCCGCCCCTCCCGAGATTGCGACCGGGCTTCTCGCTGACGAGTACACGAAAACGATGGATTGGTTGTTCGATGAATACTCGAAGTTAGTTCACGTTTGTGCTCCGTACTTTGAAAATCAGTTCCCTCGTCAGGATGGCGATTCTAGGTTAATTTATACCGCCTCGATTCGCGCCAAGGCGTGCGATTCGGCGCGCGGGCTGTTGCCTGCTGCGACTACTTCTAACGTCGGCATTTTCGGATCGGGGCAGGCTTACGAATCTATGCTGATTCGAATGAATAGTCACCCACTCGAAGAAGTCCGTGACTACGCTCGGATGATGTTGGAAGAGCTTCGTAAAGTAATTCCGTCATTCTTGAAGCGAGTCGATATTCCAGATCGTGGCGGTGTGTGGTCGGACTATTTTCAAGAGAACCACGAAGCAATGGAGCGTATCGCAGCGAGCATCGATACAGAGCCTGATGGAATCGACGAAGTCACTTTGGTCGATTGGGATCACGACGCTGAAAACAAGATCATAGCGGCTGCTCTATATCCCCATTTAGATCTACCCGACACGCAACTGCAAGCCATCGTCAACGATATGAGCGTTGCTGATAAAGCAGAGGTGCTTCGGGCTTACGCGGGTGATCGGCAAAATCGTAGGCACAAGCCCGGACGGGGGATGGAACGATCGTTCTATCGCTTCGACGTTCTATCCGACTTTGGTAGCTTCCGAGATTTGCAGCGTCACCGAATGATGACTATCGATTGGCAGCGGTTGGGAGTTAAGCACGGTTATTCGACTCCTCCTGCGATCGAAGAGGTTGGATGGACTCAGCGCTGGGACGATGCCATGGGGCGTATGAGCGACTTCCATCAGAGCGTGCTTGATGAACATGGTTCTGACGTATCTCAGTATGTTGTGCCGTTCGGTTTCAAGCTTCGCTACTCGATGCAGTTCAACGTTCGTGAGGCATTCCATATGCTGGAGCTTCGTACTGCGCAGCAGGGACATCCAGACTACCGCCGAGTCTGTCAGATTATGCATAGCCTGATTCGCGACAAGGCAGGGCACAAAGCACTTGCCGGTGCGATGACTTACGTCGATCACGGTTCGTACGATCTTGAGCGGCTCGAAGCAGAACGAAGCGCCGAGAAGAAGCGACAGGCTTCGGCATCGACCGACTAGTACTCTTTAGTTCTGGTCATGAACCACGCCGGGACCAACGCCACTGCCGATAAAATCGCTCCATAGAGATAGAAGCGGGTGAACACTGCCACACCTGCGTCAGTTGCACTATCGATGATCTGCTGCTGTACTTCGGGGTCGAGAGAAAAAGCAGGAACGTCGGCGACCAGTTCGTGAAATTGAACAGTGCCCAATGCCGTCATCGCCGCAAGACCAGCAGTCATACCGACCATGCGGGAAATGCTAAGTAGTGATGATGCAGCCCCACTCTGATCAGACTGAACGCCAAACAGGGCGGTTTCGGCGATGGGGGAGACCAACAAACCAAATCCAAGACCAGTGATTGCCAGGTGAATTGTTAGTGAGGGTTCAGCGATATCGACCGTCCAACTCGATAGAAGCAAGAATCCGGCGGTCGTCAGGATCAATCCTGATAACGAAGGAATCCTAGCTCCCCAACGTTGGGTCATCACGCCGCCGACCACCGCACCCACGCCAATTGCCAGCGTCATACGGAGAAGTTGGAGTCCGCCTTCAAGTGGAGATTTTCCGAAGACCGACGCTGCCATTAGCGGAACAGTCACCATTCCTATAATCAAGACTGCGCCGATTAGGAAGTGTGTCGTGTTGGAGTAGTTGAACGACGGTAGTTTGAATAGTGACGGTGGAAACAATGGATCTCGAGATCGATTGTTCATCACGACCATCAGAAAGCCTAGGACCGTGGTGGCAGCCAAAGATCCAGCCATAAGAGCATCAGGATCGCCGATTCTGACGAGTCCGATCGTGAGAGTCGCCAGACCGGCTGCAAAAATCATGGCTGTCGGGATATCGACCTTCACTTTATTTCGCTTGCCCGGTGGATTTCGCATAATCCAGATCGACGCAATGATAGTGAACGGTATGTTCAACCAGAATGCCCATTCCCACGATAGCCAAGTCGTGATGCCGCCTCCCCAAAGTGGTCCGAAGACACCTCCAGCTTCCGCACTTGCACCGATTAGTCCGTAAGCGATGGCCCGATGCTTTCCATCGACGAGTTGTCCGGCAGCGGCGATAGAAATCGGAATTACTGCGCCACCTCCGATTGCCTGGAAAACTCTGGTTCCGATAAGCCAGTTGTACTCAGGTGCACCGCCGTAGAGCAATCGCGGAATGTCGGGAGATATGGCAACGAGCGCAGAACCGAGCGTGAAAACCGCCATCGCCAGCAAAAAGGCTTTTCGATAACCCGTTCTGTCTGATAGACGCCCCATAAGCGGCATCGCAGCAGTGTAGCCGATGAGATAACCAGTGATCGACCACGATGCACGGTCGAGTTCACTAACTCCGACTCGCAAATCAGCAAGCATGTCAGGCAGCAGAGTGACGACCACTGTTTGATCATCGGCAGCGATGAAGACGCCAAAGCAGAGCGGTAGTAGCAGCTTGTAGGGAGAAACAATTTGCCGAAGCCTGGTTAACATAGGTTAAATCGGCGGTTCTAGGGTCGATGGTTCGTCGAATTTAAAGAGGGTTATGACTCTGATCGTCTCGGGTTCATCTTCAGCTTGAACTACGCCGGAAATTACGATCTTCTTGAGAAGATTTGACGATGAATCGATCGTGAGCAGTACGCTCGGCACTGCATCGGTATCGACCGAACCTACGAGGGCAGCGAGTGATTGTGCTGGAATTTTTCCTGATATCTGGGTATCGCCATTGCTAGATTGGTCTTCACTTGGATAAGCCGCTTGTTGCGTGTCGCCAAGAATCTCGGAGACGAGATTCACGGGATCGAGAAATGCGAACGGGCTATCTTCAGGGGCGATTTCCGACCAAACGCCGGTGATGGGATTAGTCATCCAAGTCTGCTCGCCAATCACGACGGCTTCGACGCGGACAAACGCTCGGCCGATGTTGGCTTCTGCTTCGATGTCGAGACCGTTAGTTGCGACGAACCCGCCGGCGCGTGTTAGTTGCAAGGCGCCGGAAAGCGTTGTGTGACCTGATTCGTGCGTTAGTTGAAAACTAAAACTACCAAGGTTGGCCATTGATGATTTCGACCGGTCAACGATTTCATCGGCTGTGAGTTGCTGTGACGTGGTGGGGACTGGCGTCGGTTCTGATTTAGTGCATCCGGCCGAAAGCGAGATCAGCAGCATTAGCGCGGCTAACACTACAAATGATTTCGAGAAGTTTGAGCGGTTTTGAGATTGGGCCATATTCGAACTTGCGCCTTTGGATCAAATGTTCACATTACATCTAAATGAAGTTCGAGATAGTGAAAATAACGTGACTTAAGGATCGCTGCAATCTCGCATGAAACCACAGCTATCACATCTGAGTTTGCAATGAAGATCTACTAGCTCCGCGTCGCAGCGATCGCACAACCATATTTTCGTATCTGAATCGGTAGTCATCGATGTTGGCTCGCAATTTTCACTAGGTCTGCTGCGTCAGTCACCGCAGGAATTCATCGAATTCTAAGTATTCCCAGAACTGTTCACAGGGTTGATCAGTTGGTTTGTGCAGACAGAACCATAATTCCTGTCGGATCGCTTCCGATTCCATTAACTCGTTCTTGAGTGACCATTACACTTGAGAAGAACCGAAGTGGTGCAGGTAGCAAGAATGCGATAGTCGCAGATCCGATTCCGCTTACCTCGAACTGAGCTACAGGTCGTGGGGCGCCGTTGCCCATAAGCCAGAGTGTGTAGGCGAATCCGGGTTGTGGCTGTTGAAGACCATGAACCTGAAATACGGCTTCGTTGCCTACTACTCGAACTGCGATGAGCCCTGAAGCAGCCGGTTCTGTGGTGGTGACCTGCGGAGTGTTGCTCGCGAGCCAGCTTTCGAGTTGGTAGTCCTCTTTCATTGCGACATAGGTGAGCCAGCTCTGGTCGCTTAGCGCTTGTCGCAGTGCATTATTTACGATGGCAAGTTCAGAGACCATCTCTTCTTGGTGGACAACCATTTCGGTGGTTGCACCGAAGTCATCTTCCATGACTTTCATCTCAGATTTCATTTCGGCGACCCTGGTTTCAGCGTCGGTCAATGTGGTGGATAGTTCAGTCTGTAGGTTCGCAACTACTACCGATTCAGTGGCGAGGTTGGCTCGCAAGGTTTCGATCTCGTTGCCCAGTTGGTTATTCTGGTAGCCCAGCGTACCGCCAACTACGACTACAAGAACTGCTACGGCTGCTGAAACTGCGAATCCAGATTGGAAAGCGTGTTGCCACCAGGGAGTAGACCTGCTGATATTTTTCGTAGCTATATATTCGGCTACGACGTCTTGTAGTCGGGTAGGTTCACCTTGACTAGCTATCTCCATAATCCGAGTCTTCAGGCTGGCTGGCGGTTCGGCCGGAGGAACGGCGATCGCCAATAGATGGGCAGCTTCCGCAAGTTGTTCGAATTCTGCTTGAACTTCAGGATCGTTTTCTATGAGATCTTCTACGGCTGTTCGTTCTTCGGCGTGGTCAAGTGCGCCAAGAACGTAGCCTGCGAGATTTTCGAACCTATGGTCCAAATTTTCGTTTGATTCCATATTGTCTTTAGTTTCGGTCATGCTTGCGCACCGATTTCAGCACTAAGTGCCGTGCGTAACTTTTTCAATGCCAACCGCATTCGTGTTTTGACCGTGCCGAGCGGTTGGCCGGTTTTCATTGCAATTTCTGTTTGGGTTAGCCCTTTGAAATATGAGAGATCAACCACATGTTTTTGTTCTACTGGCAGTTTTTCCATTGCTGCACGGATCTGTAGGTACTCCGATTGAGCGACCGCCGCATCTGCAGGCGAAATATCACTAGATTGGATGTTCAGATGATCGTCAATGTCGGTGTTTTCTCTGCTTCGATCGCGCTTTCGTTTTCTGAGTTCGTCTATCGTCCGGTTGTGGGCAATCGAGAACAACCAAGTAGTGAACTTGCCTTTTTTAGAGGTGTAAGAGGCTCCACGCCGCCACACGCTCATGAACACATCCTGTGTAACTTCTTCCGATCCGACAGGGTCGTTGAGCATTCGAACTGCGAGAGCGAATACCCGCCGGCCGTACCTGTCGTACAACTCAGCGAGAGCCTGTCGATCTTTTTCACTGATCTTCGCAAGCAGTTCCAGATCTTCTAATTCCTCGTAATTCAATTGGTTCATCTGTCCAATCAGGACCCGACCGACCATGCATGTATTTGCCGTGCGCTAATACGTCTAGCCGTGCAGGTAACCAATAGAGAATACGTCAGGTTTAGCCAAGCGGTTTTGTGGCGGACCGTCAATTATCTACTCAGAGGAATCTTCGCTGCCGCGGATTGTGAGCGACTTTAGCTTACGGAGTGCACTTTCGGCTTGCTCAGTGTTCGATCCATCAGGGGCCCGTTCGAGGAACAGGGTGAGCGAATCTACGGCATCGCCGAAGTTACCGACTTTCGTCTGTAGATGGGCGAGTTCGCTGAGGTTACGAAGATTTGCTGGGTCGACTAACTGGATTCGCTCGGATGCCGAGAGAGCTAGTTCGTACTGTTTATGCTTTTCATGGGCAACTTTGAGGTTGCTTAGTTGTCGGCGCAGAATCGCTCGGTTAGATGCGGGCTTTAGGTACTTACGTTCGAGATCATCGAAGTCGCCATGCTTGACATTATCTTTGCCGAGAATGTTGGTTATGCACTCTTTGCGTGAGAGAAACCCGCCGCCGTGGAACGGATCGACATAAATGCGGTCTTCACCGGTTCCGACAACGACGACGAAGTGTTTGCGAAGCGATATGCCGCGTACTTTCTCGCCGGCGACTCGTGCTACTTCGATGTAGAAGATCGAAAGGGTTACTGGATTACCTTTTAGGCGGTCGATAACCTCGTTAAGGTGGCTATTACGAGGATCGAAATAATCTTTCGAATCACCAGTAAATCCGGTCTTTCCGAATAGAACTTCGTGCATCGAATTGACGAATTCGAAGTTCGTGTAGTCCGCTGGAAGTAACGTCTTGACTTTCGTTCCAAACTGAGCGATGCGTCCTTGGTAGGCGATAACGTCAAGATCAGGAAATTCGCTAGAAGCTGCGTATAACGCTGCCGCACCAAGGTTTATCTCCTCGTCAGGGCATCTTATTGCTCGGGCAAAGTTTTCTTTTGGAGAGAGCGGGTTTGTTCCCAAAACCTTCGGCGAATTCCCGTGTGGCTTACTGTGCTTTCGAACTGGATTAAGGGCATTCTAGCTGCCGGTAGGTAAATCCACAAACCCATAATCCTGAGTTACGACTAGCTGATTTGACATGCCGGTAATTTATTGTAAAACTGGCAACAGGCGAGGCATTGCTTCGCTAGTGTCTTGAATTTCAGTAGCACGTGGGGAGCTCGGGTAGCCGGGCTGAGAGGGCAGACGTTAATTCTGCCAACCCTTGAACCTGATCTGGGTAATTCCAGCGTAGGAAAACGGCTCGTGTGCCTCATCCAAGCGTTGATTACCCAGTAGGACAATCTAACTGGTAGCGACCAATCATAGATGAGCCCGGCCTTAAATCAACAAATATCTACGAATAGCAGCAATTTTGAGT
>Ga0233439_10000608_pt1 | contig 51972 bp, 49 predicted proteins | sample SI_123_September_6_FD_182713 | JGI IMG/M metagenome (GOLD analysis project Ga0233439, IMG submission 182713) | Seawater microbial communities from Saanich Inlet, British Columbia, Canada - SI_123_September2016_100_MG | ecosystem: Environmental > Aquatic > Marine > Inlet | place: Canada: British... | reverse complement strand
CTTTCAGCAGTGGGCGACGGAACGCTGTTAAGGCGCTAAAGGTTCCTCGACACCGTCGGGCAGGGGCATTTCGAACACATTCAGGGTCATGGAGACCAGGGCATAGTATCCCAGCACCCCGACCAGATCGACGACACCCTGTTCACCCAGCTGCGCCGTCGTCTCGGCATAGGTGGCGTCCGTGATCCGGCTGTCGCGATAAAGTTCCGTACAGAAATTATAAATCGCGGCTTCGTCGGCCTTTTCAAACGTAGGCTGGCGGCGCTCCCGCAGATCGGCAATGACGCCCTCAGACAGGCCGCCTTTCAGGGCGAGGGGCGCGTGGGCGAACCACTCAAACTGCGCTGTCCATTGCCGTGCCGTGACCAGGATTGCCAATTCTGATTGGCGTACTTCAAGGACGCTGTTGAAGCGGCAATATTCCCCCAGCCTTTGCGCCAGATCGGCAAACTTTGGGCTGTGGATCCAGGCTTGAAACGGCCCCCGCATGCCGCCGCGGGGCCCGGTCACGATATTGTCGTGGAATTGGCGTTGTTCGGCGGTCATGTCTGCCGTTTCAAGCGGGGCAATTCTGGGCATATTCGTCGTCTCCTGCTATGAGGTCGTTGTCGCTTTTGATTTCAGGCCGATCAAACGGCCCGTGTAGGGATTATCTGGCAGGGCGGCGTGGGCTGATTTAATCGCGTCCAGACGTTCCAGGATTTCCGGCTGCATGTGGGTGGAGCGCCGGGTTTCCAAAGATACATGCAGGCTCATCAACTCGTTGGTTGCCGCCAGGTAACCTTTCGTCCCGTGATACATGTGATGAATGTAGTGAAATCGCTTTTCATCAAAGTCCAACAACTGCGTGGTGAAGCGCATGGGCTCTCCCTCGCCGATCTCCTGGTTATATGTGATATGGCCCTCAAGGGTGAATGTCGTGACCTGACGCTCTTTACGGTGCGGCCTGGTCAGGTGGACAAAATCCATGAATTCGTCTGTCGCGAAATCGAAAACCACCATGTAGTAGCCCATGTTCAGATGACCATTATGGTCGATCCAGTCAGGTTGTACCGTGGCGCGAAATTGATCAAAGGGTGTGGGGATGGACATTAAGGTAAGCTACCGATGCTGTGATTTTCCACACTTTACGATAGGGCTGTCCCGGCGACAACGATCCATCAACCTTTTCCTGCCTAGAATCAGATGATTGGGTGGAAGTTGACGTTAAATGTGGACATTGCTTACTTGTGCCCGACGTCGCGACCTAAGCGATTGCTTCAATTAGTCCTTTTTTCGCAGCCGAGCATGTTCGACGAGGACACGAGAGGACGAGCCGCCATATGCTGGCATTCTATGCGGTAACCCTTGGACTGGGCGCATTATTGCTGTTCTGGGTACAACCGATGTTTTCCAAAATGGCCCTGCCACTGTTGGGTGGTTCGCCGGCGGTATGGAACATCGCCATGGTGTTTTTCCAGGCGGCTTTGTTGGCGGGCTATCTCTATGCCCATCTGGGCCGACGCTGGTTGGGCCCGAAGCGACAGGCCTGGCTGCATTTGTTGCTGCTCGCTACGGCGTTTGCGACCCTTCCCATTGCCATTACTGCGGATGCATGGAACACCGCAGGGCCCGGCAACGGTCAGCCCGCAGGCTGGTTTCTGGCCCTGTTGACCCTGTCCGTGGGCCTGCCCTTTTTCGCCCTGGCGGCAACCGCGCCGATGTTGCAAAGCTGGTTTGCCCATAGCGGGCACAAGGACGCAGCCAACCCCTATATCCTTTACGCCGCCAGCAACGTCGGTTCCATTCTGGCCCTATTGGCCTATCCCGTGGTGCTGGAACCTTTGTTGAGCCTGGGTCAGCAAAGCCTGGCCTGGGCTTTGGGTTTCGTTTTATTGGCGTTGTTGATCGGGGCCTGCGCCTGGTTGTTACTGGGCCGCTATCAAGCTCAGGGCGCGGATGACCGGGCCGCATTGGAAATCGGCCTCTCAAATCAAGTCAGTTGGGGGCGACGGCTGCATTGGCTGGCATTGGCATTTGTCCCGTCCATGCTGTTACTTGGCGTGACCCAACATATTTCCACCGACGTCGCCTCGGCACCGATGTTGTGGGTTGTCCCCCTGATCCTGTATCTGGGCACGTTTGTCGTGGTTTTTTCATCCCGCCCCGCCATCAGCGCCCGTCTGGCCATGTTCCTTCAGGTGCCTTTGGTGATGCTTCTGGCGTTGGTCTTTTTTTGGCAGATCCATTCTCTGCTGTTGGTTCTGCCCCTGCACCTGGGCGTGTTCTTTTTTGCCGCTCTTGTCTGTCACGGTGAATTGGCAAAGCGACGCCCCGCACCCAGCCGTTTGACGGAATTTTATTTGTGGATGTCTCTGGGTGGGGTTCTTGGCGGGGCCTTCACCGCCTTGCTGGCACCACAAATCTTCGACACGGTGTTGGAATATCCCATTGCCCTGGTCGCGGCCTGCCTGTTGCGGCCCGATCAGGAAGTCGGGAAAGCTGGACCGATAACATGGTGGCGGGCGACACCTCTGATGGTTTTGTTGATCCTGTTGGCACTGCCGCGCCTGGCCGGCTATAGCCCCGGCGGTCTGCCCCTGTTCTGGTTATTGCTGTACATGATCCCGGCGGCATTGCTGATCTATGGCTGTCGTGGTCGGCCCCTGCTGTTCGCTGCAGCTATAGGGACGGTGTTATTGGCCGGCGTTTATGACCAGGGTTCCCGGGACATCGCCATCGCGCGTAGTTTCTTCGGCGTTAACAAGGTCATTGCCCAGGGCAGTGGTGATGACAAGGCCCTGGTTTTCAAGCACGGCACCACCAAACACGGGCTGCAATATCTTGATCCTGAACGCCGACGGACGCCCTTGGCCTACTATCACCGGAAGGGACCCCTGGGGCAGGTTTTTCAGGCTCTGGGCGACCGCTTGCGCCATGTCGGCGGCGTCGGCCTGGGGGTAGGGACGGCGGCCTGCTATCGCCGGGCGGGGCAGCGCTGGACATTCTATGAAATTGACCCCCTGGTGGTCTCCTTCGCCAGGGACAGGGGCTATTTCCATTATCTGACCGATTGCGCGCCTGATGCCCGCATGGTGATCGGCGATGGCCGTTTGTCTCTTGAACGGGAGGCGAGGTTGAAGGAGGCACCCGGTTTTGATCTGTTGATCCTGGATGCCTTTTCTTCCGATGCCATTCCCCTGCATCTGGTAACCCGTGAAGCTATTGCGGTCTATCTCTCCCGCCTGGCCCCGGGCGGCTTGATGTTGTTTCACATCTCCAACCGGCACCTGGATTTGCGCCCTGTTTTAGCAGATTTGGCAGGTGACGCGGGCATAAAAGCCTATGTGCAACATGATGCTGGCAACCGTGATGAGGGGCGATACGGCTCCATCTGGGTTGCCATGGCGCGCGCGGATCGGGATATGAAGCCTGTTCTCGACAGCGGCAAATGGCGTCAGCTGATCCCGCGTCCGGCCCGCCGCATCTGGACAGATGACTATGGCAACCTGATTGGCATCATGCGCTGGTGGCTTGAACTTCAGGGCGATTAGAGCAATTTTCAATGACTCTTTTCCGAAGAGTCCGAGAATTTCCTGGCCGGAAAGGCTCTAGTCAGAGGATTGACGGTCGCCTGCATCTGCCGCCTCTTTCGAACCGGGGGCCGGCTTGTGCATTGGTGGTTTCAGGATCAGGGCGACTTTCGAGGCGAAGGCTGCATCGTCATCGCGCAGCAAAAGAGGTGCCGCTTCCGCCATGGCGTCGAGCAGGGGATCCAGCCATTTATCGTCTGCTTTGGGAAAATCCCGAAGGACATGGTTCAAAACCTGTGCTTTGTCACCGGGGTGGCCAATGCCCAGGCGGATGCGGCGAAAATCCTTGCCCACATGAGCTGCCAGGCTTTTCAAGCCGTTGTGGCCGGCCAGTCCGCCGCCCTTTTTGACCCGCAGTTTGCCCGGCTCCAAATCCAGTTCGTCATGAAAGACGACGATATTGTCCGTATCGATCTTGTAAAAGCGGGCAGCCTCGCCAACACTGCGACCGGATTCGTTCATGAACGTCTGAGGCTTCAGCGCCAAGACCTTTTGCCCGGCCAATTTGCCTTCGCTGATCAAACCTTGAAAACGATGGCGTTCAGGGGCAAAGCCATGGCGGCGGACTATTTCGTCCACCGCCATGAAGCCAATATTGTGCCGATTATCGGCATACTTGTTTCCGGGATTGCCTAACCCCACCAACAACAACATGGTGTTCGCTCCCAGGCTCTATTGTCCAATCAAGCAAAAGCGGCCAGTTGGCATAGACCTCGTACTTAGCCGTCTTCGCCTTCGGCTTCTTCGCCGGCGGCTTCCTCACCGTCTTCGCCGTCTTCGCCTTCTTCACCTTCTTCGATTTCTTCCTCGACCGCCTGAACCGTCGGTGCGGCCAAGGTGACGATGGTGAAGTCACGATCCGTAATGGTTGGGGCGACACCTGCGGGCAGGGTGATGGCGCTAATGTGGATGGAATCGCCGATTTGAGTACCCGTCAAATCAACCTCGAGCGAGGCCGGAATAGCACTTGCCAAACAGCGCACTTCGATCTGATGGCGCACAATATTCAGCACGGCACCCTGTTTCAGCGCTTCCGATTCCTCTTCATTGATGAAGACCACGGGGACGTTGATATTGATCTCCGTCCGATTTGAAAGGCGCAGGAAGTCCACATGCAAAGGCACATCGCGGACCACATCAAGCTGTACATCACGGGGCAGCACCTGCTGTTTCTTGTCGCCCGCATGCAATTCAAACAGGGTGTTAAACAGCCCTGGATTTTGCAGCAATTTGTCCATCTGTTTGCGGTCGACCGTAATCGGCTGGGGCGGCTTTTTGTCTCCGTAGACCACGCCGGGTATAACACCCGCACGTCTTGCCGCCCGGGCGGCCCCCTTGCCGACCCGGTCTCGTAGTTCAACTGTAATCACGTTATCTGACATCTTAATTCGCTCCGATAAAATTCAGCACGTGCCATCGTTTTCAACGCCCGGATCAGGATCCGCAGCCTCCAGGGGTGCTGCTAGAAATCCGACAATATATCTAAACTCTAATCTAGTTTCGGTCTTAGATTCCGGGGCCAAGGCCGCACGTGCCATTGGAAGCCGCCCATATAGCTTTATTGCGGCAAAAACTCAAACAATAAAGCGACCGAACTGCGCTGGGGAATTACTCAAACAGCGAAGAAACAGAGGTCTCTTCGCTGATGCGTCGGATGGCCTCGCCCAACAAAGGCGCAATTGGGATCGTTTTGATATTGCGGGCATGGCGCATGGCATCTGTTGAAGCAATAGAATCGGTCACCGAAAGATGTTCCAGGGCCGAAGACGTCACCCGCGCCACGGCCCCGCCGGAAAGGACCCCGTGGGTCACATAGGCAAAAACCCGTTTCGCGCCGACGTCCATTAAAGCTTCCGCAGCGTTGCACAAGGTCCCGGCGCTATCGACGATGTCATCAACCAGCACACAGGTGCGACCCTCCACATCACCAATGATATTCATCACCTCGGACATACCGGCCTTTTCCCGCCGTTTATCGACGATAGCCAGATCCGCATTCAGGCGCTTCGCCAGGGCCCGTGTGCGCACCACACCGCCCACATCGGGTGATATCATAACCAGGTTTTCGTCGCCGTAATTGGCTGCAATCTCGCGGGTGAATACCGGCCCGGCAAACAGGTTGTCCGTCGGGATATCGAAAAAGCCCTGAATTTGGCCGGCGTGCAGATCCATGGTCAGGACCCGGTTGGCCCCTGCCGTGGCAATAAGATTGGCCACCAGTTTTGCCGAAATCGGCGTGCGCGACCCTGACTTCCGGTCCTGGCGGGCATAGCCGAAATAGGGCAGAACGGCAGTGATGCGTCGGGCCGAGGCGCGGCGCAGGGCGTCGATGCAGACAAGCAGTTCCATCAAATTGTCATTTGAAGGTGAGGACGTGGACTGAATGATGAAAACATCCTCGCCGCGCACGTTTTCATGGATCTCCACGAACACTTCCATGTCGGAAAATCGACGCACATCCGCGCTGGTCAGCGGTGTTTCCAGATAGGCGGCAATGGCTTCCGCTAATGGCCTGTTACTATTTCCCGCCAGTAACTTCATGGTGCCCCGCGACCTCCTCAGTCGAACTCTTACAAGAATACATCACATCAATGTCCATAACGTTCACAATGTCCACAATGCTAATTGCCGCAAGTCCAGCTTGGCAGCGGCGTGCCCTGTCCTAATTTGGAGTCATACGCAATCATGACCCCGGCTGCAAACGATCATGGCCCGGCGCGCTTTCGTGCCATCACAGGGCGGCCCCAGAACGGCCCCAGAACCGCCTTAGCGGTGTTTGAACTTGGCGGTCCGCTTCTCCAGAAAGGCTGCCATGCCCTCGGCCTTATCCTCGGTCGAGAAGGTGGAATGGAACATCCTACGCTCGAATCGGACGCCTTCGGCAAGGGTTGTCTCATAGGCCCGGTTGACGCATTCCTTGGCGATCATTGTCATGGGCTGCGACAATTTACAGATCTTTTCCGCAACCCCGATGGCTTCTTCCAGCAGATCATCCACTGGCACCACGCGGGAGGCCAGGCCCGCCCGCTCCGCTTCCTCAGCCGACATCATGCGGCCGGTCAAAATCATTTCCATCGCTTTCGACTTGCCGACAAATCGGGTCAGGCGCTGGGTGCCGCCGGCCCCGGGAATGACCCCAAGATTAATTTCCGGCTGGCCGAATTTGGCATTGTCGGCGGCGATGATCATGTCGCACATCATGGCCATTTCACAGCCACCCCCCAGGGCAAAGCCGGCGACGGCGGCTATAATCGGTTTGCGGCATTGGCTGACCCGCTCCCACCCGTCGGTGATGAAATTTTCCCGATAGGCGTCCATGAAGGATTTTGGCGCCATTTCAGAGATATCGGCACCTGCGGCAAAGGCCTTGTTGCTGCCGGTCAAAATGATACAGCCGATGTTTTCGTCGGCTTCATAGCTGTCCAGGGCCTGGCCCAGATCCGTAATTAAGGCCGCGTTCAAGGCGTTCAACGCCTCGGGCCGATCCAGGGTGATAATGCCGATACCGCCCCCAGCGCCCTTGGTCTCAACCAAGATATTTTCGTATGCCATAACGATCCTCCTACCCATGCAAACTGCGAGCTTGCTATCAAAGGGCCGTCCTACTCGGTTCCCGGCGCAATAGCAAAGCGAACTGTCAGTCGAGTATGGTTTTTTTCCACACGGATCGACAATTTTTCGCCATCCCTGACAAATTTGCCCCCCGATAGGCGTCGCCAGCCCAGTTGTGGCAATGTCCCATCATAAAATCGCCAGACGTCATCCCGATCGATCCGGCCGGCTTCGGCGATGGCGACTGCCTGGATAATTCGGCCATTGGGTTTGTCGAAAACCAGTGTCTGTTCTGTTTGCTCCTCCAGGCCCGCCATCAAGGGCAGGTCGGTGATGCCCGCCAGAAACCGGCCCTCGGCATGGCCAGCAATCAAACCAGAGAAAAAGGTTGTCGCGAACATGGTTGCGAATAAGGCCGCGATAATGTTTCTTTTGCCAATCATAGGCCCAATCTAGCACAATGACGTCTGTCGTCGAAGGTCAAGGCCAAAGTCAAAGCCAAGATCAAAGTCTGGGCCAAGGGACAAGCGAAATAAGGATAACCAATTTTGCCATTTTTTAGGATGCTGCCGCAGATAGCCCTGTTGCTTTTCCTGGTCTTGTCAGCCGTGTCAGCCGTGTCACCTGGGACGGCGCAGGCTCAGTTGCTGGGCGCTGATCCCTTAATCGATGCGGTGGAGCGGGACAATTTTGATGCGGTAAAGAAAGCGTTGCTGGGCGGGTCTTCTGCCAATATTCGCGGCGGCAACCGATATACCGCTCTCATGATCGCTTCTGGGATTGGCTCCCTGGATACGGTTGAATTGCTGCTGGCCCGTGGCGCTATCGTTGATCTGGTTGAGGATGAGGGTAATACGGCATTGATGTTTGCGGCTTTGAACGACCGTGATGAGGTCATTACCATGCTGCTGGATGGGCATGCCGCCATTGACCATGCCAACAAACAAGGGGAAACCCCGTTAATGCGGGCGGCTGAAAAAGGCAGCGAGTTCGCGGTGCTGGAATTATTGGCGCGGGGGGCCGATCCGACCCTGACGGACTTTACCGGTCGTACGGCCCTTGACCGGGCCAAGGAAAACCGACGCAATCAGATCGTTCAGATATTTCGCAAGGCGGGTATTCAGCGCTAACGTTGCGCTATGGCTTCAGACTGCGTTTTTTCTTTTCACTGTCCGATTTCAGCTGACCACAGGCGGCCATGATATCTCGGCCCCGTGGTGTGCGGATGGGGGCGGCAAAGCCGGCATCGTTCAGCACGGCGGCGAAGCGGTGAATGCGGTTGTTGGAACTGCATTCATAGGATGAACCGGGCCAGGGATTGAACGGGATTAAATTGATTTTGGCCGGCAAGCCCCGAAGCAGGCGGACCAATTCGTGGGCGTCTTCCAGGCTGTCATTGATCTTTTGCAACATGACATATTCAAAGGTGATGCGTCGGGCGTTGTTGGCGGAGGGGTAGTCGTGGCAGGCCTGGATCAATTCCGCTATAGGATGGCGGCGGTTCAGAGGCACCAGTTTGTTCCGCACCTCATCATTTACGGCATGTAGTGATACAGCCAAGTTGACCCGCAATTCGCGCCCGCAACGTTCCATCGCGGGGACCAGGCCCGCTGTTGAAAGCGTTATTGCCCGGCGGGACAGGGCGATACCCTCGCCATCCATGATAATGTTCAATGCCTTGGCCACGTTGTCGTAATTCAACAACGGCTCACCCATGCCCATCATGACAATGGTGGATATGATCCGGGCGTTTTCACGCGGGCCTTCGGACTGCTGCGGCCAATCGTTCAGGCAATCCCGCGCCAGCATGAACTGGCCCAAAATCTCCTCAGGCGTTAGATTGCGCACCAGGGGCATTGTGCCCGTATGGCAAAAATCACAATTCAGGGTACAGCCAACCTGGGAGGATATGCACAAAGCGCCATGGTCCAGATCCGGGATATAGACCATCTCAATTTCGTTCCCGTCGACCAGGCGCAATAACCACTTAATGGTGCCGTCGGTGGAATCCAGCCGGGTGGTAATGGCCGGGCGGGCGATGGAATGATTTTCGGCCAGGTGCTTGCGCAGGTCCTTGCCCAGGTCGCTCATTTCGTCAAAATTGTTGACGCCGCGATTATAGAACCAACGCCACAACTGCTGGACCCGCATCTTGCGTTGACGCTCAGGCACGTCCAATTCAGCCATGGCCGCAACCAGTTCGGGCCGTGTCAGGCCAATAAGGTTGAAGCCATCACCCGGTTTGGGGCCCAGTTTGGGGCCAGGTCTGGAACTGGCAACGGTCAGGGGTTCTACGACATTCATCATCTCACCCGTCATTTGACTTTGCAGGCGCGGTTGATCGCCTTGTGGGCGCGGGTAAACCCTTTCAGGGAATAACTGTCCGTAGTCTTGGTGCCCCGTTTGGAGGTGCCGCGAATAACCATTTTCTTGCCGGCGCGCATGGCGGAAACCAACTTCTTCTCAACCTTGGGGTCTTCCACCCATGCGGTGTCGTCCACGGCGTAGAGTTTGAATTTTTTCTTGTCTACATCGATGCTGACCATGCTGTTCGGCTTCAGGGGATAACCCACATAGATCCCCACCTCGCCCTTGATCTTCTTGTAGGGGCGATGGGTGATCAGAACCCAGATAGGCCCGCGCTTGACCCCTGCCGGTTTGCTGTCTTTTGGCTGGCCCGCCATATAACAGGCCTTGCCCTTGCCTTCGGTCAGGGAAAAGGCACCCCAGATGCCGGGATTGCGCAGCAAGGACTTCGGACCTTTCGCCTGCGCCGTTGCCGTAATGGCCATGGTGGCCGCGGTGGCGAACAGGATCCCAAGGGCGGTCAGAATAATGGTGATTTTTCTCATGACGACAACATAGGCATCGAATGTGGCATTTTCCAGATTAATAGCACCCATTCGGGTGCCTGATTCGCGCTTATAACAGGTTAATCCTGCTTTAGGCGGAATTTTTGTCCGCCCCGGACGTGAGGTACAGCCGCCTCACCGGGATTGCGGCTGAATGTGGCCCGCTGGCCAAACCGGCCCAGGCTGACCGTGCGGTCATACATCACAATGGCCCCCGCCGTGGCCACATTGATGCAAAAGGTGGTGGGAATTTTGATCACATGGTCGCATCGATCCAGCATTTCCGGCGATAGACTGCCCCGTTCCGGGCCCAGAATATAGGCCGCGCGGACCGGATGGCGGAAGGTGGGTAAATCCACCGCGCCGTCAGTCAATTCTATACCCACCAGTTGACAACGACTTGGCAACAGCATGTTAGGGACGCTGTCGAATTCGTAATAGGGCAATTGATTTGTCGATTGGGAGGTATCGGCGGGGGCCTGCTTGTGCCGATAGCTGCCCGCCACCGTAAACAGAAACCCGGCACCGAATGCCTGGGCGGAGCGAAACAGATTGCCCGCGTTTACAGGTTTGGATAAGCGTTCCACGCCGATGCCGAAATAACCACGCATTTTCAATTTTCCTGGCCGTTTGGCTGTAATAGTAACACTCGAGCGCGACAACAGCGCACGCTTTGTGCTAATTCCGAAGCAACACGAACAAACAATCTTATGATTTTGGGGAAAATTCTGATGAAAGCAATGTTGTGCAAGGAAAGCGGTCCGATTGAAAGTCTGGTGCTGGAGGATCATATCCTGCCGCCGCCCGGTGAAGGCGAAGTGCGTATTCGGGTGCGCAGCGCGGGCGTCAATTTCCCTGATATTCTGATCACCCAGGGTATCTATCAATTCAAGCCGGAACATCCCTTCTCGCCCGGTTCGGAATGTGCCGGTGATGTGTTGGAAGTGGGCCCTGGGGTCACTGATTTTAAACCCGGGGACCGGGTTATCGCCCTGACCGGCCATGGCGCATTTGCCGAAGAGGTCAATGCCCGGACCGTTAAATGCCTGCATCTGCCCGAAGACATCAGCTACGAGCTGGGCTCCGCCTTCGTTTTGACCTACGGCACCTCTGCCTACGCCCTGATGCAGATGGGCAAGCTTTTACAGGATGAATGGTTGTTGGTGCACGGTGCCGCCGGTGGTGTTGGCCTCTCGGCGGTGGAGATTGGCAAGGCCATGGGGGCCAAGGTGATCGGTACCGGCAGCTCTGATGAGAAGTTGAAAATGGTTACCGAACATGGCGCTGATCATGTCATCAACTATTCCGACGGCCCTTTCAAGGACAAGGTGAAAGAGATCTGCGGCAGTGCCGGTGCAGACGTGATCTATGACCCGGTCGGCGGCGATGTGTTTGATGAATCCCTGCGCTGCATCAACTGGGATGGCCGGCTGCTGGTGATCGGTTTCGCCTCTGGCCGCATCCCCCAGGCACCCGCCAATCTGGCCTTGCTGAAAAACTGCCTGATCGTTGGTGTCTTTTGGGGTGCCTGGACGGAGCGTAACCCAGATCTGCACCGCAAGAATATGGACGTCATGTTCCAATGGCTGCGCGAAGGAAAGTTGCGGCCGAATATTTCGCACCGCTTCCCCTTGGCTGAAGTACCTGCCGCCTTGAATGTCCTGGTGGAACGTAAGGTCGTCGGAAAAGCCGTCATCGTTATTGATTAAGCCGCGCCATGACCGCTGACGATGATGCTGCGGACAATGCGGTTCGGGCCCAGTATGAGGCCTATCCCTATCCGGCCCGCGACCCAGGTGATGAGGCGCAACGCCTGATCACCGGGTCGCCGAGCCATCTGTTGGAGATTGAACATTTCGTCTTCGCCGGTGGCCGTGTTGGCGGTGCGGCGGGCGCAGGCGGCTTTCGCGCGCTTGTCGCAGGCGGCGGGACCGGCGATGGTGCGATCATGCTGGCCCAGCAATTGGCGGATCGTGATGCCGGCCCCGGTGCGGGCCCCGTTGGTGGCCCCGGTAGTGGGCCCGGCGGCGGTACTGTAACCTATCTTGATATGTCGTCGGCCTCCCTGGCTGTGGCGAAAAGCCGGGCGGCGGCGCGGGGTTTGGACAATATCACATTCCATCAGGGTTCCTTGTTGGACCTGCCGCAAATCTGCGCCGAACGTGGCTGGGCACCGTTTGACTACATCGATTGTTGCGGCGTACTGCATCATCTTGCCTCGCCGAAGGACGGCTTAGCCGCCCTTGTCTCGGTCTTGGCAGAACGGGGCGGTCTGGGCCTGATGCTCTATGGCGAACTGGGTCGTACGGGGGTCTACCCTGCGCAGCGCGCCATCGCCCGTCTGAGGGGCGATGACCCGGCGCATGAAAGCCTGGCTTTGGCCCGACGATTGGTTGCCGCCATGCCCAACGGTAATTGGTTGCGGCGTAACGCATACCTTGCCGATCATCTGGCGGGCGATGACGCGGGTTTCCATGATCTGCTACTGCACAGCCGGGACCGGGCCTATTTGGTGGGCGAGGTCGCGGAATTGGTTGCCGGCGCCGATATGCGCATCAGCGGATTTTTACCCTCCGGGGCCTATGATCCGGCCAATTATCTGAACGACCCCGATTTGATCCAGCGCGCTGCCGCCCTGCCGGCGTTGCAGCGTTGGGCCCTGGCGGAGGAATTGTCAGGTGCCATGAAGACACACGTGTTCTATGCCGTACGCAATAGCAACGAAACAGGCGGCATACCGCGTGACCAAACCCCCGCAATGGTGCCCGTGTTGCGGGAGATGGCGGCGGACCGACTGGCGGCGTCCCTGGCCCAATCGCCCCGCTTGACGGCGACGTTGGGCGGTATAGAGCGGCAATTTGAACTGCCGCCTGGAGCGGCGGACATTGTTGCCCATATAGATGGCCGGCGCACGCTGCGGCAAATACATGGCCGTATGCGGGTCGGTGGTAGCAAGATGGGGGGCAAAAAAATGAACTGGGATCAGTTCGCTAAGGCGTTTTCCGCCCTTTACGGTATCCTCCATCCCCTCAACCTGTTGCTGTTCGCAGGCGCGGAATTATAAATACTTATGTTAGATTGTCCCTGAAATGCACACTGATGGCCTATTTGAGATTGCCCTGCTGGCAGCCGGCGCCCTGATCCTGGGCCTGGTCCTGCAACGTCTGCGGCAACCGGCCATCGTCGGTTATATCGCGGCCGGTATTGTGCTGGGTCCGTCGGGCTTTGATCTCTTTCCCAATCGCGCGCCCATTGAAACACTGGCCCAGTTGGGCGTGTTGTTGTTGTTGTTCGTCATTGGGATGGAGCTGTCCCTGCGCGCCTTTCGCCGGGTCCTGCGCCTGGCGGTGCTGGGGGCGGGAGCGCAAATCATTCTATCCATCGGTGCCATGCTGGTGGTCGCCCACGTCTTTGATTACAACATTGAAACCGCCATCGTCATGGGTTTCGTCGTGGCTTTGTCATCCACTGCGGTGGCCATCAAGCTGTTGGAGGATATTGGCGAATTACGCACCGCCATCGGGCGTACGGCAATCGGCGTGTTGATCGCCCAGGATCTGGCCATCGTGCCCATGTTGCTGATCGTCGATGGTTTGGCGGGCGGTGGTGGAATTCCCGTCATGGGCTATGTAAAGGTGTTTGCCGCCGTGGCCTTGCTGGCAGTCATGATCGCGGTTCTGACCCGGCGCTCCCGCATCGGGGTGCCGTTTGCGCGGACCCTGCATGGCAATGTGGAATTGGCGGCGATCACCGCCCTGGCCTATTGTTTTGGGGCGGCCTTGGTCTCGGCACTGTTGGGTTTGTCGCCCGCATACGGCGCTTTTCTGGCAGGATTATGGATTGGCAACTCCACCGCGCGGGCACCTTTGCTGGCCGCGGCCCGGCCTATTCAAGGCGTCTTGTTGATGGTCTTTTTTGTCTCCATCGGCTTGTTGCTGGACCTGAGTTTCATCTGGGAGCATCTGGCAGAAGTATTGAGCATTTTGCTGGTGGTCACGGTATTCAAAACAGTCATGAACGTGGCTGTCCTGCGCCTGTTGCGGGAGCCCTGGCCCCGGGCCTGGATCGTTGGGGTTTCGGTGGGCCAGATTGGGGAGTTTTCCTTTGTCCTGGTCGCAGCTGGTGTTAGTGCCGGGCTGATCCTGGATACGGGCGGCCGCATTGCCGTATCCGTTATCGCCCTTAGCTTGATGCTTTCGCCTCTGTGGTGGATTTTTACGCGCCGCCTGGAACGTCTTGTGGGCAGTAATGTGCAAACCCTGCGGGGATACTTGCGCAGTCTGTTTGCGCCTGAATCCAGGGCGGTGGCGACCATGTCGCAATATTCCGTCGGATTTTCCATTGGTATGGGGCGCATGGGGCAGCGGGGCTATCAGGCGGCCAAGGATATGTTGGACAAGGAAGCGGGCAGCGGCGACGACGACAACCCGGACAATAACGATGCCCGCTTTGAAGATGATGAAGAACCTCAGGGTGACGGCCCAAATGAAGATGGCCCAAATGGCGGCAGTAAAGATAAAGGCTGATTTCAGCTTTGAGCAAGCTGCCCTGGACGGCGGCCTGGGTCCTGTCTGCGGTATAGACGAGGCGGGTCGTGGGCCCTGGGCCGGGCCGGTGGTGGCCGGCGCCGTGATCCTGGAACCTGGTAATATCCCCCCCGGGCTGGCGGATTCCAAAACCCTGTCCAAAGCCCGCCGTGAAGAATTGTTTGGGCAATTGCAAGGCGTCGCCGTGATTGGTGTTGGCCGGGCCGAGGTGGCGGAGATTGATAAATTCAACATCCTTGGCGCGACAATGCTGGCCATGGCCAGGGCAGTTGCGGATTTAGGGCAGGCACCTGCACATGCCTTGGTCGATGGCAACCGCCCCCCGGATCTGCCGTGCAGTCTGGAGTGTCTGGTCAAGGGCGATGGCCGGTGCCTGTCCATCGCTGCCGCCTCTATCATCGCCAAGGTTACCCGTGACCGGGAAATGACGGCCCTGGCGGAGCGGTTCCCCGGCTTCGGGTGGGAGCGGAATGCCGGCTATGGCACAGCCGAACACAGGGACGGTCTGGCACGTTTAGGGCCTAATATTATGCATCGGCACAGCTTCGCACCTATAAGAAAGCTTTTAGAGTCCTCTATAAATACTTGACTCCAAACAAAAAAATTGGTTGACGGGCGATTCGCTCTCCATCAGTATCCGCCGCCCAATGAGCAAAAAAAGCAAAATAGACCGCAACACCATTCATCTCGGCGATTCCGTCGAGGTGATGGCCAGCTTGCCCGATGGATCCGTCGATATGATTTTCGCCGATCCGCCCTATAACCTGCAACTGAGTGGGGAGCTGCGCCGCCCCAACAATACCAAAGTTGCCGGTGTGGACGATGATTGGGATCGTTTCGATACCTTCGCCAGCTATGACGCCTTTACCACAGCCTGGTTGACCGAGGCGCGGCGGATATTAAAGCCCAAGGGCGGTCTGTGGGTTATCGGCAGCTATCATAACATTTTCCGGGTCGGGGCCATTTTACAGGACTTGGGTTTTTGGATCCTGAATGATGTGATCTGGCGTAAATCCAACCCCATGCCGAATTTTCGCGGCAAACGCTTCACCAACGCCCACGAAACCATGATCTGGTGCACCCCTGCCCCAAACGGCAAGGGTTACACCTTTAACTACGAATCCATGAAGGCCCTGAACGAAGATCTGCAAATGCGTAGCGATTGGCTGCTGCCTATTTGCACCGGGCATGAGCGGCTGAAAATAAACGGCCAAAAGGCCCACCCAACGCAAAAACCCGAAGCCTTGTTGCACCGGGTGCTCTTGGCCAGCACCAACCCCGGCGATCTGGTGCTTGATCCGTTCTTCGGCACGGGCACCACGGGTGCTGTGGCGAAGCATTTGGGCCGGGACTTTATCGGTATTGATGCGGACCCTGGATATGTTGATCTGGCGCGCCGTCGTATCGATGGTGTTAAACCTCTTGGGGACGAAGAATTGGACGTGACGCCCTCAAAACGGGCCCTGCCGCGCATCCCGTTTGGTTGGTTGGTGGAGCGGGGCATGCTGACGCCTGGTGCCACCCTATATGATGCCCGCCGCCGTTTTGCCGCCCGTGTGCGGGCCGACGGCTCCGTCGTCGCAGACCGCTCCCGTGGCTCCATCCATCAGGTAGGTGCCGCCGTACAAGGGGCACCGGCCTGCAACGGCTGGACCTTTTGGTGCTTTGAAGACCGGGGCAACCTGGTGCCCATCGATATGTTGCGCCAGAAGCTGCGCGCCGAACTGCATTAAGGTCAGTCGCCACCCAGACCATGGCGCAACACCTTCTTGATGACTGTCGGCAGGGCCAGAGTGCCCAGGTCGGCGGGGGGGTGCCAGATTTCGGATGCTTCCGCCGGTCTGCTGCCCAGCCCCGTCCAAACCTCCAGCTCCAGGCGAAAATGGGTGAAGACGTGAACCACGCTACCGGGCAGGGCGCGCCATTCAGTTGCCAGGGGCGCGTTATCGGTGATTTCTGCCTTGGACCAGGTTGTCTCCCGCCAATCCGTGGACGGCACCTCCATCATGCCGCCCAGCAGGCCACGTTCGGGGCGGCGGCGCAATAACAGGTGCCCGTCATCATTGAACAGGCAAAAGGCCACGCCGTACCGGGTGGGACGTGCGGTTTTCGGCTGCCGGCGGGGCAGGTCGCCGCGCCCGTGGCCCAGGCAATTCTTTGCCACGGGGCAACGGTCACACAGCGGGGCGCGGGGTAGGCAAATGGTGGCACCCAGATCCATCAGAGCCTGGGCATGATCGCCCGCGCGGCGGGTTGGTGTGATCTCCTCTGCCAGGCGGCGCAGTTCAGGCTTCACCATGGGTAATGGGTCTTCCACCGCGAACAGGCGGGAGACGACCCGTTCGATATTGCCATCCACGGGGCTCGCCTTACGGCCAAAGGCAATGGCTGCGACGGCGGCGGCGGTATAGGGCCCTATGCCGGGCAGGGCGCGCAGGCCGTCTTCAGTATCGGGAAAGACGCCATTGTATTCTATCGCGACCACCTGGGCGCATTTGTGCAAATTGCGCGCCCTGGCGTAGTAACCCAGGCCCTGCCAGGCGTGTAGTACTTGATCCAGGTCGGCTGCCGCCAGGTCCTGCACCGACGGCCAGCGGGTCAGAAAATGGTGGTAATAGGGTATCACCGTTTTCACCACGGTCTGTTGCAGCATGATTTCCGACAGCCAGACATGGTAAGGTGCCGCCAATTGCCCCGGTGCTGCCCGCCAGGGTAATTTGCGGTGCTGTTTGTCGTACCAGGACAGTAGTTTTCTTCCCAATTTTGATTTTGGTTTGGTAATTTGGCTTCACCGAATTTTTATCACATTTGACCCAACTGAAAGATGACGTGCCGGCCTTCCTGGCGCAAGATAGGGCATGAACGAACGCCGCTATAAAAATCATCCTGTTGCCGCCGGCTCTGTCCTGCGCCGGGCCACGTCGGCTGCCCTGCGCAAACGTGGCTTTGCCGAAGGCGATGTGATCAGCCGCTGGGGTGATATCGTTGGTCCGGAACTGGCTGCGGTGACCGCACCTGAAAAGCTGCAACAGCGTCGCGGCGATGTGGCGGGTGCTGTCCTGCATGTGCGGGTCGGGGGTGCGGCGGCGGTGGAATTGCAACACATGGCACCGATGGTGATCGAACGCATCAACGGTTTCTACGGCTATCGTGCCGTGGACCGGTTGAAATTGATCCAGGCACCGTTGCCGAAACCGGAAAAGCGCCGGCAGGTGACATCAAGGCCGCTTACAAGGGCCGAATCGGATGCTCTGTCGGAAGATACAGCCGGCACCAAAAGCCCCCATTTGCGCCAAGCCCTGGAACGATTGGGTGCCTCCGTCCTTGGCCATCAGGATACTGCGGCAGAGGAAGACTGAAACCATCGCATTGGGGCCTTGATCGTCATCAAATTGCCCCAATGTCTTGTCTAAATGGCCCCAGAGACTTGTCGAAGGCTTGTGAGTCCGGATAGGCAAGCTTATAATCAACACCACATATTGTGGGTAGGAGAATTTATGACCCAAGTTAAAGTGTTTTTGTCGGCTCTCGTGGTCGCTGCCGTTACTTTGGTGTTTGCAGCGCCAACGCCTGCATTAGCGGCTGGGGCGAAAGAAGCGGCCTATGCGGAGGGCGATATGGTCATTGGTGCAAAGGATGCCGCCGTGACCATTATCGAATATGCCTCGATGACCTGTCCCCATTGCGCCAACTTTCATCTCGGCACGTTCAAGGAGCTGAAGGCCAAGTATATTGATACGGGCAAGGTGCGTATGATTTTTCGTGAATTCCCCTTCGATTCCATGGCCCTGCATGCCTCAATGCTGGCCCGCTGTGCCGGCGAGGACCGTTATTTCGGGATGTTGAACGTATTGTTCAAAAGCCAGATGAAATGGGCCAAGGCGCAGGATCCTGCTGAAGGCCTGGGCAAAGTCGCCCGTCTGGCCGGGTTCTCCCAGGCCAAGTTCAAGGCCTGCATGACGAACCAAACTCTGGCGGACATGATCATCAAAAGCCGGATGGATGGCTCGAAAGAATACAATGTCGACTCAACACCCAGCTTTATCGTCAACGGGGAAAAAACATCCGGCAATATGACCATTGAAAAGTGGGATGAACTACTGGCGGGCATCATTCGATAAGTAATGTTTGAACCGCTCGCTTGCGTTCGAATATGAGTAACAATATTGGGGGCACGACCTAGTGCATTTTACGAAACTGCGTCTTAGCGGCTTTAAATCCTTTGTCGATTCGGTGGAATTGAACATCGAACCGGGTCTGACCGGCGTTGTCGGTCCCAATGGCTGCGGTAAATCCAACCTGGTGGAGGCCTTGCGCTGGGTGATGGGGGAAAATTCGGCCAAACGCATGCGCGGCGGTGCCATGGATGACGTCATTTTCAATGGTTCGCAAAGTCGCAGCAGCCGCAATCTCGCCGAAGTTTCCCTGGTGATTGATAACAAGGACCGCACCGCGCCTGCCGGCCTGAACGATTCGGAAGAACTGGAAGTCACCCGCGCGATTGAGCGGGAGCGTGGCTCCGCCTACCGGGTCAACGGCAATGAAATGCGGGCCCGGGATGTGCAATTGCTGTTCGCTGACGCGGCATCGGGGGCCCATTCCCCATCATTGGTCGGCCAGGGCCGGATCAGCGAAATCATTAATTCCAAGCCTGCGAACCGCCGGGCCTTGCTGGAAGAAGCCGCTGGGATCACTGGTCTGCATTCCCGCCGTCACGAGGCGGAACTGCGCCTGCGGGCAGCGGAAAATAACCTCGAACGTCTGGACGATGTGATGCAGGCGTTGGAGGCGCAACTGCAAAGTATGAAGCGCCAGGCCCGCCAGGCCAAACGCTTCCGCAAGGTGGGGGAGCAAATCCGCCATTTTGACGGTATTCAGCTACATCTTTTATTCCAGCGGGCGGAAAGCCAGTTGGCCGCTGCAGGGGAGGAGCTGTCTCAGGCCAACGGCCAAGTGGCCCGTCTGACCCAGGAAGCCACCCAGGCCACAACCATGCATACGGATGCCGCCAACGCTTTGCCTGATTTGCGCACGGCTGAGGCAGTGGCGGCGGCGGTCCTGCACCGTCTGGCCGTGGCCCGTGATGGTTTGGACCAGGAAGAACAACGGATCACGCAAGCTTCATCGCAATTGTCGGCCCGCTTGCAGCAAATTGAAATCGACCAACGGCGTGAAGGCGGCCTGGGCGAAGAGGCCTCCGTCACCATTGCCCGTCTGGGCGAAGAGGGCGAACAGCTGCGCGAACAGCAGGAGGGCGAGGCGGATGCGGGGGCCGAGGCCGAGGCGCGCGTCAATGCCGCAGCCGGCGTATTGGCGAATAGTGAAAGTACTCTGCAATCTTTGACCGATCAGGTGGCCGAGGGCGCGGCCCAGGCGGAAGCCTTGCGCCAGACGCTGGCAGGTGCCGAACAACGTTTTGCCCGATTGTCACAGCGCCGGGCGGAAGCCAAGGCGGCGCACGAGCGGTTGACGGTGGAAGCCCAGGGCGATGATCAATTGCAGGAAGCCAATGAGCATCTGGCACAAACGGAGGCGGCGTCTGAGGGAGCCGTTGCCTGGTTGGAGGAGGGTGAAGCCGCCCATGCCGCCTGCGAAGAACGCGTCAGCGTGAATCGTGAGGCCAGCCAGCAGTACGAGGCCCAGGATGCCCAGTTGGCTGCCGAAGAAAAGGCTTTGGCTGAATTGCTGCGCAAGCAGGATGCCGACCTTTGGCCCGCGGTCATTGATGCGGTGTCCGTGGAACCTGGCTATGAAACCGCCCTGGGTGCTGCCCTGGGTGATGATCTGAACGTGCCCACGGATGAGGCCGCGCCCGTCCATTGGCAAACCCTTGATCCCAGGGGCGATGCGGCGGAACTGCCCAGCGGTGCCACGCCTTTGTCCCGCTATGTGAAGGCACCTGCGGCATTGGCCCGGCGTTTGTCCCAGGTCGGTGTCTGCGATGATGCGGACGCGCCCCGGTTGGTCAAGGAGCTGGCCTATGGTCAACGTCTGGTCTCAACCTCCGGCGCTTTGTGGCGATGGGATGGTTTTACGGTAACGGCGGGTGCAGAGACTGCGGCGGCAGTGCGTTTGGCCCAGGGCAATCGTCTGGCGGAGTTGAGCCGCTTCCGCGAGGAGCTTGCCCCCGGACTGGAGAAGGCCCGCGATGCGTTGATGGCGGCGCGGGATGAGTTGGAACAAGCTGCCCGTGGTCGCGCCACTGCGCGTGAGGCTGCCCGGCTGGGGCGGGAGGTCTTGGACCGGGCCCGCAATGCCCAGGCCAAGGCAGAGCGTGAAGCGGCCCAGCGGTCCGCTCGATTGGCCACTGTGGTCGAAAGCCTGGATCAGATCGAGGCTGATCTGGAAGAAAGCAAAGCGGCGGCTGAAGAGCCCCGGGCCTTGTTAGAGGCGCTGCCACCGCTTGATGATTTGCGGCAAAAGCTGGATGCCTTGCGGGGGCAGGTTTCAAGCCAGCGGACGGATCTGGTAGAGGCCCGCAGCCAACATGACCGGTTGCTGCGCGAGGTGAAAGTCCGGGCGGAGCGTTTGTCAGCCATTGCCGGGGAGCAAGAAGGCTGGCGACGCCGGGCGACGGGTGCCGAGGCGCAGATCGCGGCCTTGGCGGAGCGGGCCGAGGCCGGGCGCGAGGAGTTGGAGGAGCTGCAACGCAAACCGGCCGAAATTGCCGGTCAGCGGCAGCAGCTGCTGGGCCAGATTGAGCAGGCCGAGGGAACCCGAAACAAGGCGGCGGAAGATTTGACAAGGGCGGAAAGCCAGGTCAGCGAACTGGCAGCCGGGCAACGCCGCGCAGAAAGTGCCTTAGCCACGGCCCGGGAAGAGCGGGTACGCTGCCAGGCGGGCGTGGAACAATGCGAGGAACGCCGCATGGAGATTTCCCGCCGTATTCAGGAAACCCTGGAATGCGCGCCGGAGGCCGCCCTTGCTACAGTGGGGATAGAACCCGACATGGCCCTGCCCGCCCTGGATGAAGCAGAACGCAAGTTGGAGCGTTTGAAGCGGGAGCGGGACAACATGGGTGCCGTCAACCTGCGCGCAGAGCAGGAAGCGGTGGAGCTGGAAGAACAGCTGGAAGGTATGACGACGGAGCGGGCCGACCTGGAAGGTGCCATCTCCAGATTGCGCCAAGGTATCTACAGCCTGAATAAGGAAGCCCGGGAGCGTTTGTTGGAGGCGTTCAAGACCGTCGACGGTCATTTCCAGGATCTGTTCGTGCGTCTGTTCGGCGGCGGCACAGCACACCTTAGTTTGACGGAATCGGATGATCCCCTGGATGCGGGCCTGGAAATCATGGCCTCGCCCCCTGGCAAGCGGCTGCAAAATTTGTCCCTGTTATCAGGCGGTGAGCAGACCTTGACGGCCCTGGCATTATTGTTTGCCGTCTTCATGACCAATCCGGCCCCCGTTTGCGTGCTGGATGAGGTCGATGCCCCCCTGGATGACGCTAATGTGGAGCGGTTTACCAATTTGGTGGGTGAAATCGCCCGCATCACCGGCACACGGTTTTTGGTTATCACCCATCATCCCTACACCATGGCCCGTATGGACAGATTGTTCGGCGTCACGATGTCGGAACGTGGTGTCTCGCAATTGGTCTCGGTCGATCTGGCCCGTGCGGAACGCATCCGGGCCACCGGTTAAAGTCTTGCCCCCATTGTCGCCGCCATTGTCGCTGCCATTGTCACTGCCGGTGTCGGTGCCAGCATCACTGCCAGCGTAGTGGGCAATATTGTCGCATATAAGAATTGTATAGGAAAATCATATAGTTAAGTGGTAGGCATTGGCCCTTGACAGTTACCGGGTCAATTCGTATCGTGCGCCCGCTTCCGGCCAGTCGTGGCCGGGTGCTTGTAATGCCGGGGCCGGAACGCAGATATTCGAAATTTGCGGTTCAGCATTGGCAAAAGCCGTCGGAACAGCAACCGGCATCTGGCTGATCGAGTACCCATCTACGGCGCAGCTTTAGGCCAACATGTCCGACCCGCAACATCCCCACTCTGTGGAAACATCTGCGGAAACACCTGCAGAAACATCTGCGCAAGGTTCTTCCCAAGGTGCGTCACTGGATGAACTGGGTGGCCGGATATCCAAGGCCCGCCATGGTGCGGGGTTGGATAAATCGGCAGAGGAATTGGGCGAGTTGGAGCGGGGGGCAGGTGCCGATCTGAGCGCGGCATGGCGAATTTCTATTGAAATCGTCGTCGCTCTTGTGGTTTGTACCGCTATCGGCTGGGCCCTGGATTATTGGTTCGGGACCAAACCTTGGTTGATGCTGCTGTTTCTGTTTCTTGGCGGTGCGGCGGGGATCAACAATGCGGTGCGAACCGCGCTACGAATGGACGCCCAGGCGGCCGAGGTTATGCAGCGTAAAGCGCAAACCAAGGCGTCTACGGCTAAGAAAGAGTAAGGGAGAACGGCGTGAGCGCTGATCGCCATATTGATCATAGTAGCCCGATGCATCAGTTCGTCATTGGACGGCTGAATGACTGGCAGCTGGGTGGCCTGGATATTTCCTTTTCCAAGGCGGCAGCTTTCATGTTCGGTGCTGTTATCGTTGCCACCCTGTTCCTGGTCCTGACCACATCCAAGCGGTCCATGGTGCCGGGGCGCTGGCAGTCCGTGTCCGAACTCTGGTACGAATTCATCGCCGATATGATCAAAGAAACCATTGGCAGCGACGGGCGGAAATACTTCCCCTTCGTGTTCTCTCTGTTCAGCTTTATCGTCATGTGTAACCTGTTGGGTATGCTGCCCTATGCCTACACAGTGACGTCCCACATCGCAGTGACCATTACGTTGGCCCTGTCAGTGTTCATTTTGACCACATTCATCGGCATTACCCGCCACGGCACACACTTCCTGTCGTTCTTCGTACCCAAGGGCGTGCCCCTGGTGATGCTGTTCCTCGTCGTGCCGATTGAGGTTCTGTCCTATTTCATGCGGCCGATCAGCCATTCGGTGCGTTTATTTGCCAATATGACCGCTGGCCACACCATGTTGAAGGTGTTTGGCGCGTTTGTTGTGCAGATGGGCGTCTTTGGCGTATTGCCCTTCGCCCTGATCGTTGCCTTGACCGGCCTGGAAGTTGCCATCGCCGTGTTGCAGGCCTACGTCTTCACAATTCTGACCTGTCTCTATCTCAACGACGCCATTCATTTGGAGCACTAATCTAGACCATTGATCTAGGGCCAAGTTCGATATATTACCCAACTCAAACCACTATTTTCAATCAACTGAAACACGAAGGAATTTTATCATGGATCCAGCTGCTGCAAAGCTGATTGGTGCCGGTCTTGCTGCCATCGCCATGGGCGGTGCCGGTATCGGTATTGGCCTGATTTTCGCCAGCTACGTTGGTGGTGCCATGCGCAACCCAGGTGCGGCCCAGGCCGTCTTTGGCCGGGTTATTCTCGGCTTTGCTCTGACCGAGGCCATCGCCCTGTTCGCGCTGGTTGTCGCCCTTATCATCCTGTTCGTCTTCTAATCCTGCGCTGGGCCCAAGCCTGGGCCCAGCGATGATTAACTACACCGTCCAATTTCGGGCGGTGTAGCTGGATGCTAGGAACGGAGCGAGACTATGCCTCAATTTTGGATGGAGGATTTCGCGCCACAAATGGTGTGGCTCGTGATCTCCTTTATCGCGCTTTATCTGTTGATGGCTCGTGTGGCACTGCCGCGCGTGGCCAACGTCCTGGAAACCCGGCACGGCAGAATTGCCGATGACCTGGACCAGGCTGCCCAGCTAAAGGCGCAAGCTGAAACCGTGATCAGCGAATATGAAGCGGCGTTGGTGAAAGCCCGCACCGAGGCCCAGGCGACCATCGCCCAGGCCGGCATTGAAGCTGCCGGTGTGGCGGAAAAGCGTAACGCGGAAGTTGCTAATGTTTTGGCGACGGAGGCTGCCGCTGCGGCAGATCGGATCGCGACGGCCAAGAACGATGCCTTGGCTGAAATGCGTGGTGTGGCCGCCGAATTGGCGAAAGCTGCGGCCGAGCGTTTGATCGGTGCCGAGGTGCCGCAATCAGATGTGGACGCAGCCGTTGACGGTGCCATGACCAATAGTGGGGGGGGCAGCTAGATGGACGCGACATTTTGGGTTGGTGCCGCCTTTTTACTGTTCATAGGCATTCTGTTCTATTTCAAGGTTCCGGCCATGTTGACCGGCGCCCTGGATAAGCGCTCTAAAAAAATTGCCGATGACCTGGATCAGGCCCGGCAATTGCGGGAAGAGGCGCAGGCCCTGCTGGCCAATTACGAACGCAAGCAGCGCGATGCCCTGTCCGAGGCGGAGGAAATTATCGCCCACGCCCGGGAAGAAGCATTGCGTGAAGCCGCTATCGCCGCCAAAAAGCTGGACGAGACCATCGCCCGGCGGCAGCAGTCGGCTTTGGATAAAATCGCCATGGCCGAGGCTCAGGCGGAAAAAGAAGTCCGCGATGCAGCCGTGGAAATCGCCGTCAACGCGGCAACTTCCGTGGTTGCCCAGCACGTCTCCGGTGATCGCGCGGATGCCCTGATCGCAACTGCGACAGCAGATCTGGGCCGTCATCTGAACTAACTTTCAGAAGCGTCAAACGGAATTAGACTATCAAAGAATATGAATTGGGCCGCAATAGCGGCCCTTTTCATGTCTATGGATATGTCTGGACGCATTTCAAGTCGGCATCTTTATGCCTACCTTTCATCTTTGTCGGCGGACCTCATATTGATGCCCTTCAGTATAGCCTCGTGAATTTGGTCTAAGGATCTTCAGTTCCCGAATCTTGCCCAGCTTTCGGCGGTCGAAACTTATCAAGCGCTTCTGCAACCGGGGGCGAGAGTTTGAGAGTTTTTCCGTCAACACGAGCCATTCCATTGGAATAGGAATATGGGTCGGTCGGGTCTGTTGGACGAGGAATCTCCAGCGATTTCAGGCTGGCCGGCACCAGCTCTTTGGCAAGTCGTTCAGTGAGACGTTGTCGCGATGGCGTATTGTTGCCGAACGCCTTCAGCATTTCGTACGACAGGATACTCCCTCTCGCCGTCGGCTTAATAACAGAAACGCTGAAGACGTATCGTGCGGTGCCCAGGTATAGATTGTCGGAGGTAACACCGACATACATTACGGGCTTTTTGTTTGATCCATATTGTCCGATGTGCCGCATAAATAGGTCTAACAAACGATCAGCGTAATATTGCCCTGTACTTGCATCAAGACCCTTCTCGAACGCAGAAATTATATACTCTGACCGCGCGTCATTGGGAAATGATGAACGTAGTTGCGTCATGAACCGTTCCGTTGACTGGCCGCCGAAATCGATGATCTCATTATTAACGATTAGGAACGGTCGATCTGGCTTGCCAGGCTCCCATTCTATGGGCAGCCGCCTTAATTTGGTCGGAACCCCGGTTATGCGTTCATAGATTTTCGCTGCGTCTGCCAAAAGATCGAGATCGATTGGACCCAGAGGGATTAAGATAAGCTGCAATCCACTGGCATCTTTGTCGAGATACGGAATTGTGTCGATGGCCATAGGGGGTGAGCCAAGGAATGCAGCTGCTTTAGTGTGTAGATCAAAGTCCTCTGCATGTTTCAAAATCACTTCAGCACTCGTGCGTGCTGTACCTGGATCTTCTGCATTCTGCATCAGAGCAAGGTGGCCCTCAAAATCAAAGGGCGTAGTCGCGACCAAGCGTTGCAATACCGACACCGCGTCGCTTTTCTTTTCGGAATCCAGCAATGCGAGAGCATAGCTACGAATGCTGTCAGTCCATAGTCCCATCATGACGTTGCCACCAGCCAGGGCTTGTTCGTATCGATTTCGATTGGCGAAAGCCCTGGCTTGTTGGAACTTTTTATTGAACCTCAATATTGCTTCCCGGTCTTTGGCGTACGCTGCTGCGGTAATCTCATAAATGAAAATATGGACCGAGGAAGGCATTCGAAAAACAAACATAGTCGAAACCGTCTCGGCTCTAAATATGGTGGCACGAGCGTCACGATTGTCCATGTCTTCGAAGGTCAGTTTTACGATATCCGGTTGTTGATTGACTACGGCGAGAATGTTGCCGAAAACATTGATACAATTTGATCTGCGGCACTGAACACGGTCAATTTCCAATGTGGCAGAATGGTCTTTTGCTTGATAGCGGTAGAAATCGCCTGTTTCTTTGAGTACGTGGTTCAGATATGGTAGCGGTTGACCGTTATCGACGAGTAGAGGCGCGTAGTATTCCGGTAAAGATGGAGGCTTCTCTGAGCTTTCTGCTGATGCGGCTGTCGCCAGCTGAAGCCCGACGAATGCGACCCCAAACAGGCAACCGATGCAGAGTTGCCTGAGCGTATTCATTGGCGTCCTCTTTGATGTTACAAGCTTGAATTATAGTATAGTCTGAAAATACTACCTTTTTGCGTGTGTGTCGTATAGGGCAAAACAGGTTCAACCAAATTCAACGGTCCAAGCAATTCCTTGATCCATTGATCCGCACAAAGGCTTGGCAGTTGTCCAAACAGCTTTCAGCTTGGTGCTTTAACGCGAACCCTCTGCCGTCGTCGCTGTTTGGGGGCTGCTGCTCTGACCTCCCGGTGGGGGAGGCTTCGGGCGTCGGGAACCAGGTACACTTTCATTGTTTCTGCCCGTCCACGCACCGTAACCTCGCGGGCTTCGAATGCGCCCAAATCGGCGGCAGCGCATTCTGCCACATAATCTGAAACGATTGCCTGGACCGTGAATTCCTTGGTCATGGCTTCCAGCCGTGACGCGGTATTGACCGTATCGCCAATGGCGGTCACTGAGGTCGCGGCCCCATAGCCCATTTCACCAACGATTGTCGCACCGGCATGGACGCCAATGCCCATGCGCAGGGGTTCATCGAGGTCATGGCGTAACTGGTGGTTCAGATGCTCCAGGGCCTCTGCCATGGCCGCCGCTGCTGCCAGGGCCTGGCGGCAACCGGTTTCGAGATCGCTTTCAACACCGAACAGGGCCATCACGCCATCGCCAATGAACTTGTCCAGATGCCCGCCTGCGCTCTCCACCGCCTGGCCCATGCCACGGAAATACTGGTTCAGGGCAAACACCACGTCATAGGGCAGCTTGCTTTCAGAAAACTTGGTGAAGGCGCGCAAATCTGCAAACAGCACCGCGATCTCCCGTTCACTCCCTTGCAGATAATTCGGCCGGGTCTCGCCACTTTGCAGGCTGACGTTGGGTGGCAGCAAGGGCATCACAGTCACATCGGCTGTTGGACGCAGCTGGCAGGCCAGGCGGACGCTGTCCGGTGCACCGACCCGGGCCAGAACCTTCAATTCATCGCCATTCGCGGGCGGCAGGTCGGCCAGACCGGCGGCAATACGCACCCGGCAGGTGGAACAGCGTCCGTGCCCGCCGCAAACGGAAGCATGGGCAATGCCGGCCAGGCGCGAGGCATCCAGGACGCTCAATCCCGGTTCCACTGCGACCTCATGGCCATCCGGGTAGGCAATGGTAATGCGGTGGCCCCGCCGGGCCAAAAGACTCCGCAGCCAGCGGCCCAACAGCAAAAGGGCGACAATGACCAGGGTCGATAGCACTACGTAATCCGTGGTATCATAGACAAAGGCCAGCAGATCATCCATGTTGTCGCCGATTTTGAACGAGGCCATGGCTTCGTTTAGCCAGGCCTTGTCCTGGGCCCAAATGGCCACCTGCTTGCCGACGCCGGTAAAGCCGGTCAGGGCCAGGCCGGGCAAAAGCAGTGCCAGGGCCAACAGCCAGGGACGGGCGGCACCGTACCAGGGGCGTAAGCGCAGCCAGTGGTGCATGCCGATACAGCCATGCCCCCAAACCACCAGGACCGAGATGGCGAGGACCCAGCCGAACTGCGGCAGGAAAACCCAAACACTGAGAATTTCAAAGAGATAGCTGCCGTGGATGCCGAAGAATTCATGCCCGCCCCTGGTTGCCAATATATGGGCCGGCAGTAGGAAGGGGATGGCCAGGGCCAGGAAAATCTGTAAACCCTCGGCTCGTGACATGCGCAACGTACGCCGCTGCCATAGGGCGACAAGGGACATGATGATGTGTATGCCGCCCGCGCCATAAAGTAGGATGGTGGCGGGCCAATTCCGCCAGACCGCCAGGAACACCTCCGCCCCGGCCTCCATGGCGGCCAGGGAAATATTGCCCAGGGCATGGTTGATGAAATGGGTGGCGACAAATGCAAACAGCACCAGCCCGCTGCCCAGGCGAAGTTTACGTGCCCAGTCTGATCCCATGATTTGTTAGTGCGCCTCGGCCCAGTTATCGCCAACGCCTGCATCGACAATTAGGGGCACGGACAGATGGGCCGCACCCTCCATGACACCCTTGACGACTTCGATGGTCTTGTCGATTTCGGCGTCGGGGACTTCAAAGATCAATTCATCATGGACTTGCAACAGCATGGTTGCATCTAACTGAGCCTTGTCCAGGGCACCAGGCACGGCGACCATGGCCCGGCGGATCACATCAGCGGCTGAACCCTGGATCGGCGCGTTGATGGCGGCCCGTTCGTGGAAGCCGCGCCGGGCCTGGTTTTTGTCATTGATGCCGGGCATATGTACCCGGCGACCATGGATCGTCTCGACATAGCCCAGTTCCCGGCAGCTTGCCTTGGTGCTTTCCATGTAATCCCGAATACCGGGGTAGCGTTCAAAATAGGCGTTGATATAGTCTTGTGCTTCGCCCCGTGCGATGCCCAGGTTATTGGCCAGGCCAAATGCGGAAATGCCATAGATGATACCAAAATTGATGGCCTTAGCCCTCCGGCGGATCATCGGGTCCATATCCTCGATAGGTAGATCAAACACTTGCGCGGCGGTCATGGCGTGAATATCCAGGCCGTCGTGAAAGGCCTGACGCAACGCCTTGATGTCCGCCACATGGGCCAGGATGCGCAGCTCTATCTGAGAATAATCCGCGCTTAACAGCTTATGTCCCGGGGCGGCGATAAAAGCCTTGCGGATGCGCCGGCCCTCTTCCGTGCGCACGGGAATATTCTGCAGGTTCGGATCGGTGGAGGCCAGTCGTCCCGTCGATGTCGCCGCCATGGCGTACGAGGTATGCACCCGCCCCGTAACATCATTGATTTGGTTTTGCAGCGAGTCTGTATAGGTGCTTTTCAATTTGGCCAATTGACGATATTCCAGAACCCGGACCGCCAGGTCGTGTCCCTGTGCGGCCAGGCCTTCCAACACTTCTGCCCCGGTGGCATAGGCACCGGTTTTGGTTTTCTTGCCGCCGGGGATGGACATTTTCTCAAACAGGATTTCGCCCAGTTGTTTCGGTGAATTGACGTTGAATTTTTCCCCGGCCAGCTCGTGTATCTGACCTTCCAACACGACGATTCGGGCTGCGAAGTCGGCTGATAGACGGGCCAGTTCTGCCCGGTCCAGCAAGATCCCCGCTTGTTCCATGTCGACGAGAACCGGGGCCAGGGGCCGCTCCAACGTCTCGTAAACCGTATGTTTGCGCGTCACCTGCAATTGCGGCTTCAGGTATTGATACAGGCGCAAGGTCAGGTCCGCGTCCTCTGCCGCGTATTCCGTGGCTTTGTCCAAGGGCACCTGATCAAAGGTGATCTGAGATTTGCCGCTGCCCGCCACTGCCTTGAATGGGATCGGTTCAATATCCAGGTGCAGTTTGGACAGGGCATCCATGCCATGGCCGTGCAAGCCGCCCTCGGTCGCGTAGGACAACAACATGGTGTCGTCAAAGGGGGTGATCTCGACGTCATAGCGGCGCAGGACCAACATGTCGTATTTCAGGTTTTGCCCCACCTTCAGGACCGATGGGTCCGCAAGCAGGGGGCGGAGCAGATCCAGGGCTTCCGCCAGGGGGATTTGATCCGGCGCTGTGGCGGCGTCACCACCCAGGTCCAACTCACCCGCCGGCACCGGGCCTTTATGGCCCAGGGGGATATAACAGGCCTGTCCCGGCGTGACGGACAGGGAAACGCCCACCAAATCCGCCACCATGGCATCCAATGAAGTGGTTTCCGTATCCACCGCCACAACGCCGACTTTCCGGGCCAACGCGACCCAGGGTTCAAGTTCTGCCAGGGTTTGGATGCACTGGTATTCAAGCTCCGGTGCCGCCTCGGACGCCGCCGCTGTCTCGGGCGCAGCCGGTAGGCTGCCGCCCAGACGTTGGGCGATGCGCCCTGCCAGGCGTTCCAGTCCCATTTCCGCCATGAAGCCCAATAAAACTTCGGCTTCCGGTTCCCGCAGGCCTAGATCGTCCAGGGATGTTTCCAGAGGCACGTCGTCTTTCAGCGTGACCAGTTCCCGACTGACCCGGGCCAGGTCCGCATGATCAATCAAACTTTGCCGGCGCTTGGGCTGTTTAATTTCCTCCGCCCGCGCCAAGACGCCATCCAGATCGCCGTACTCGTTAATCAATAATGCGGCCGTCTTAATGCCGATGCCAGGTACGCCGGGCACATTGTCCGTGGCATCACCGCACAGCGCCTGGACGTCAATAACCCGGTTGGGGCCAACGCCAAATTTCTCCTGCACCTGATCAGGACCGATCAGGCGTTGTTTCATGGGGTCATGCATGACCACGCCGTCACCAACCAGTTGCATCAGATCTTTGTCGGAACTGACGATGGTAACGGCCATGCCGGCTTCTCGTGCCAGGCGGGCATAGGTGGCGATGATGTCATCCGCTTCGAACCCCGGCATTTCGATGGTTGCAAGGTTGAAAGCTTCACTGGCCCGTTTGACCAGGGGGAATTGCGGCACCAAATCTTCTGGTGCCGGCGGTCGATGGGCTTTGTATTCGGGATAGATATCATTGCGAAATGTTTTGCGCGCGGCGTCAAATATCACGGCGAAATAATCTACCTCGCCATCGTCACGGACATCATCCACCAGTTTCGACAGCATATTGCAAAAGCCCGATACCGCCCCGATGGGCAGACCATCGCTTTTCCGGGTCAGCGGTGGCAGGGCATGATAGGCGCGGAAGATATAGGCGGACCCATCGACCAGATACAAGTGGCCGCGGGCATTACGTTCGTTGGAAATGTCATTCATGGTGCCACTATGCCACGACCGGGCCCAAGGTGGAATGATCACGATTAGCAAATTTTTGCCGGCTGGAGATGACCTAATTTCACATTAGGCAAATTGCATGGCAAAAATGTAATGATTATGCGAGTTTATGAGATCAAAAAATCATAAAAAAATTACAAAGTAACTTACTATTAATAATTACTCTTTAGTGTGGCTGTCAGTTCAATGTGTATCACACGAACAAACAAGCACCGGTCACTTCCGTCCAATCCGGTGCTGCTGGGCCGGATCCCCTCCTCCTCCGGCGCAGCCTATGACGGGGCGCTGCGGCAAAAGTCGCAGCGCCCCTTTTTTTGGATAGGGCTGTTTTGGCCCACATGACCTGAGGCCCGTTTTAGGCAAACTCAAGAACCATCCCATCATAGGCCGGCACGACGCCTGCGGGCAGTTCACGACACAGAGTTTGATAATCCATGTCCCAGGTCATATGAGTTAAAACCGCCATTTTTGGCCGCAACCGTTCAATCCATTCAAGGGTTTGGGCCAGGTGCGTATGGGTCGGGTGGGGCTTTGGGCGCAGGGCATCGACGATCCATAGATCCAGGTCCTGCAACAGCTCGAACGATGCATCGGGCAGGCCGCTTAAGTCCGTGGAATAGGCCATGTCGCCAAAGCGAAAACCAAGGGTTTGCATGGCACCGTGCATTTGCAGGAACGGCACGATATCAATGTCTCCCAGGGTGAACGGCCCATCAATCGTATGCGGTGTGGCGATCGCCGGGTAATTCTTGGCCTCGGCAAAAATATAACCAAATCGCTGTTGCAGGCTTTTCATTGTAAAGCTATCGCCATAAATCGGCATGCGGGCACCCTGCAACAAGGTAAAGCCCCGCAAATCATCGATACCGTTTACGTGATCCGCATGGTCGTGGGTGTAAAGGGCCGCATCCAGGTGATCCAACGCCAGGTCCAGGCATTGCTCCCGCATATCCGGGCTCGTATCCACGATCAGGGTCGTGGTATCGCTTTGCACCAGGATGGAAGAGCGACGGCGGCGGTTCTTTGGCTCCGTCGGGTCGCAAACCCCCCAGACATTACCAATGCGCGGCACCCCGCCCGACGTACCACAGCCCAGGACAGTTGCCCGCATCAAGATGCCCCCTGTGCCTTGGCGAACAGGCGAAAAAAGTTAGCCGTCGTCAGGTCGGCCATCTCGTTGGCTGTCATGCCGCGCATTTCAGCCAGCTTGGCCGCCGTATTTGCGACGAATGCGGGCTCATTGTCTTTGCCGCGATGGGGCACGGGTGCCAGATAAGGCGCGTCCGTCTCCACCAACAGACGATCCAGGGGTGTTTCAGCTGCCACCGCGCGAACCTCGTCTGCGTTCTTGAAGGTCAGAATGCCGCTGAAGGAAATATAAAAATCCAAGGCCAGGGCGGCGCGGGCCAGTTCCGGGCCGGAGGAAAAACAATGCAAGACGCCCGGGAATGCACCCTTGGCGGCTTCGTCCTGTAAAATTTCGATCATTTCAGCATCGGCGGCACGGCTATGGACGATCAGAGGCAGGCCGGTCTGCCGGGCGGCGGCGATATGGCGGCGAAATAAAGTGGCCTGGATATCACGGGGGCTTTGGTCATAGTGGAAATCCAAGCCGGTTTCGCCAATGCCCACAACCTTGTCGTGGCCTGCCAGATCAACCAGTTGTTCTGTGCTTAGATCCGGTTCCTGCTCCGCATCATGGGGGTGCAGGCCAACTGAACAATAAACATTGTCGTAGCTTTCTGCGATGGCCAGGATTGTGGGGAAGCGTTCGACGCGCGTACAAATCGTCACCATCGTGCCGATGCCCGCCTCTGCCGCGCGTGCCATGACGCCGTCCATGTCTTCCTGAAGCGAGGGAAAATCCAGATGGCAATGGCTATCGACCAGTACGCTCAAGCGCCCGCTCCCGCTTCTTCGTCATCTTCCTCAGGCCCGCTATAACGCGGAAAAACCCCCTTTGGTTTGGGCAGGGCTGTCCCCGGTCGCAACATGCCGTCCTCGTCCAGGGCGGCGAAACTACGCTGATCATCGGGTACCGCCAATTGATCCAGCATTCTGCCTGCCGCCTCGGGCACCACCGGTTGGGCCAGTATGGCGAGATGGAGGATCACCTCCGCCAGAACGTACAGCACGGTGGCCATGCGTTCGGGGTCGGTTTTTTTCAGGGCCCAAGGTGCCTGGGCATCGACGTACCGGTTGGCCTCTCCCACCACCTCCCACAACATAATCAGGGCTTGATGGATGGATTGCAGAGCAAAGGCGCCGCGTATATTGGCCAACAGCTCCCGCGCCGGGACCAGCAAGGCGCTGTCGTCCACGGTCAACATGCCGGGGCTTGGCACCGCGCCGTCGCAGTTTTTGTTGATCATGGACAGCACACGTTGCGCCAGATTACCAAAATCATTAGCCAGGTCGCTGTTCATGCGATTGACCATGGCCGTGTGGGAAAAATTGCCATCGTTGCCGAAGGGTAATTCACGCATCATGAAATAACGCGCCTGATCAAGACCATAGCGGTCGACAATTTCCTGTGGCGGGATGAAATTGCCTAAGGATTTTGACATCTTTTGCCCTTCCACGGTCCACCAGCCATGGGCGAAGATCCGCTTTGGCGGGGCCAGACCGGCGGACATCAAAAAGGCCGGCCAATAGACCGCGTGAAAACGCAGGATATCCTTGCCCACCATGTGCACATCCGCGGGCCAGTATGTCTTGAAGCTTTCAGCCTCGGTATCGGGATAGCCGACAGCAGTCAGATAATTGGTCAAGGCATCCACCCAGACATACATAATATGGGCGTCATCGCCTGGTACAGGCACGCCCCATTTGAACGAAGTGCGGGAGATGGAGAGATCCCGCAGGCCGCTTTTGACGAAACTTAAAACCTCGTTGCGCCGGCTTTGGGGCAGAATGCGGTTCGGGTCTTCTTCGTAATAGGCCAGCAAGCGGTCCTGCCACTGGGACAGGCGGAAGAAATAGCTCGGCTCCTCCACCCACTCGACCGGGGCGCCGAAGGGGGATAGTTTTTCCCCGTTCGCGCCGTCCTGCAACTCATCCTCGGCGTAGTAGGCTTCATCCCGGACGGAATACCAACCCGCATAGCTGTCCAGATAGATGTCACCACTGTCTACCATGGCCTGCCAGATCGCCTGGCAGGCAACCGTGTGCCGATCTTCGGTCGTGCGGATGAAACCATCATTGGTGAAATTCAGCATCGGCGTGAGGTCACGGAAGTTCTGGCTGACACGGTCGCAAAAGGCCAAAGGTTCAATGCCTGCATCCAGGGCGGATTTTTCCACCTTCTGGCCATGTTCGTCGGTGCCGGTCATGAACATCACATCGCGGCCGTCCAGGCGCATGAAGCGCGAGATGACATCGCAGGCCAACGTGGTGTAGGCATGGCCGATATGCGGTTTATCGTTGACGTAATAAATCGGCGTCGTGATGTAAAAAGCTTCGGCCTCGGCCATCGCCATATTCCTAACCTAAAAATTCGTACTTAAAGATCTAGTTGCGTGCGGTGCTTTCCAGCGCCATGAAGGCGTTCAGCACCACTTGCTTTCGTTCCAGGTTCACCCGGTCGGCCCGCATGGCCAATCCGCCGATCTTTTCCCATAGCTCGACCCAGCGATCAAGGCCCACGGAGCTGGTCAATCGTGCCGCCAGGGCAACTTCACCGTCCACCGCTTCACTCATCTGTTCCAACCCGGCCCCGCCCCGGGTCAGGCGTGACAGCCATAGGCGCAACAAATCGATCCAAACGCCATAGGCTGCCTCTCCATTGGCGCGGTTCAGGCGGTCGCCCAGGGCATGTACCGCCGTGTAATCCAGCTGCGGCAAATCGCGGACCAGATCCAGCAATTCACTATAGGCTTTCAGACCACCCTCCGCCGCCATGGCCATGGCGCGTCCCGGGCTGCCCTCCGCCAGGCGGACCAATCCAAGACGTTCCGCTACCGCTAGTTCGGGCAATTGTTCTTCTAATACCGTCATGGCATCAGCTTCACCCAAAGGGCGAAGCACCAATTGGCGACAGCGGGAGCGGATGGTCGGCAGCAATCGGCCCGCGCTATGGCTGACCAGGATCAGCAGGCTGTTTTCAGGCGGCTCCTCCAACAGCTTCAAGAGTGCGTTTGCCGCATTGGGGTTCATTTCTTCCGCCCCATCGACAATGGCGATGCGCCAACCGCCCTCACCGGAAGTCATGGAGAAAAACCGGCCAAGTTCGCGGATCTGATCGACGACAATATCGCCGCGCATTTTCTTTGTTTTGGGGTTTTCCGTGCGCTCAATCAGCTGTAGGTCGCCGTGGCCACCGGCCAGAATGCGACGGAACAATTTAGTCTCGGGTGCCATATACAGGCTGGTTGGACCGCCGAACATATCCCCCCCGCCACTGCCTTCGGATAGTTGGTGGCGCGCCATACGATAGGCCAGGGTCATTTTCCCGATACCACGCGGCCCCGATAACAACCAGGCATGGGGCATCCGATGGGCTGCCGCTGTATCCAGAAAAGCCTGTTCCCCTGCCTCATGGCCGATCAGCGATGCCGTGGCGATAGGGCCGGTCGGATCTTCCGTTTCTGCCGACCCGGCCGCCATTATTTGGCGATGCCGCCGAACAGCAAATGTTCCAGGGCTGCACCCAGGCGGCCAAAAAAGCCCTTTCGGGCGATCTCAACACCGGCGATTAAGGGCCGTTCAATGGTTGTCATATTAGGCGCTTCAATGCGCAGGGTGGCGACCGCCTGACCCTTGGCGATGGGGGCGGGCAGGGGCCCTTGATAGTTGACGCTGACCTTCATGGCGCGCCGGGCCTTGCGGGGTATGATGATATCCAAAGGCTCTTCCAGCACCAGGGGCACCATGCCTGCATCACCAAGCCAGACGGAGGCATCGGCAACTTCTTCACCGGCCTTGAACAAGGCGTAGTTTCCGAATTCGCGAAAGCCCCAGGTCAACAGGCGCTGGGATTCCTTGCTCCGATGATTAACACTGCTCAAGCCATTGACCACCAGATCCAGACGCCGGCCATTGCGCTCCGCCGAGGCGACCAGGCCATAACCGGCCGCTTCCGTATGGCCGGTTTTCAGGCCATCGGCACCGATATTCTTATAGAGCAGGGGATTGCGATTGCCCTGGCGGATCTTTGAAAAGGTAAAACTACGCTCTGCAAAGATCGAATAATATTGTGGAAATTTGTCGATCAGGTTGCGCGCCAATATGGACAGATCCTTGGCGGTTGTTACATGTTCGGGGTGGGGCCAGCCGGAGGCGTTGACGAAATGGCTGTCCAGCATCCCCAAACCCCGTGCCGTTTCGTTCATCATCATGGCGAAGGAGGCTTCATCGCCGCCGAGGCCTTCAGCAACCACGATACAGGCATCGTTGCCGGACTGGATGATGATGCCCCGGATCAGGTCGGCAATGCTAACATCGGTGTTGACCCGGACAAACATTTTGGAGCCGCCCATCTTCCAGGCCTTCTTCGATACCGGAAAGGTATCTTCCATCTTTAACCCGCCCGAAGCCAGACGATCGAACAGCATATAAAGGGTCATCAGCTTGGACATGGATGACGGCGGCATGAGCTGTTCCGGATTCTTGGAAAACAGCACGGTCCCGGTGGCATGATCCAACAAGATCGCCTGCTTGGCGGCGGTTTCGATTAAACCACTACCCGCGGCTTTAGCCGGTAGATTGGGCAGATTGAATATGACGACCGCCGCCAGCAGCAGTAATCGTGAAGCAAAGACCTTCATGCAGTTTGTCCCCCTACCGCGAACCTGACCAAACACTACGCATTGTCATCGACGGGTGGAGCCCGGCAACGACGCTGAATCAATTCCTAGTGATGAAATATAGCGAATTTGTGGCAGGCGTGGGTCATAGAATAATCTTTTTTCAGACTAATTTTCGTCCCCGGCGGCCAATTCATCGCGAAGGGTGAATTTTTCCACCTTGCCCATGGCATTGCGCGGCAGGGCGTCCATGAAAATTACCCCACGGGGATGTTTGAAATGGGCCAGGCGGCCCTCGAACAAGGCCAGAATATCTGCGGCTGAAATTTCACTGCCGGGCTGGCGGACGACACAGGCGACGGGGATTTCGCCCCAGCGTTGATCGGGTCTGCCGATTACCGTCGCCTCTGCCAGGTCCGGGCAGTCGGCCAGGATATTCTCCAGTTCCGCCGGATAGATGTTCTCACCGCCTGAAATCACCACGTCCTTCTTGCGTTCATCCACATAAAAATAGCCGTCTTCGTCCCTATGGCCGATGTCGCCCGTGTGAAACCAGCCGCCTGCATAGGCTTCCCTGGTGCCGGCCTCGTTCCGCCAATATTCCCGGAACAGGTTCCGCCCCCGCAAGACGATCTCGCCCGCTTCACCGCGCGGAACCTCCATGCCGCTATCATCAACGATCCGGGCGCGGGTATGCAGGGCCGGCAGACCACAAGACCCCATCTTTGACCAGGCCTTGGCAATGGGCAGCATGATGGCAACGGGTGCGCTTTCGGTCAGGCCGTAAATCTGTGTTGCCGGAATATCCCGGTCCAGGAAAGCCTGTAATATGGCTGCCGGTACGGCGGAGGAGCCTAGGCCGACAAAGCGCAGATTGGATAAATCCGTATCGGCCCAGTCCGGATGGGCGGTCAGGGCGATGGCCATGGCCGGTACGGTCAGGAACACTGTCGGGCCGCCGCTGTTGCCACGACTATTCAGGGCGGCAAGGGTTGCCGCGGGATCAAAGCGGGCTTGAATGGTGATGCTGGCACCTGCGTGGATGCCCGGCGTGGTGTGGATATTCATGCCACCCACATGGAACATGGGCAGCACTGTCAGGACATGGTCCTGGGCCGTGATATCCTGGGCTGCAATTGCGTTGACGGCATTGTGGAACAGGGCGTCCTGGGTCAACACAGTGCCCTTGGGCCGCCCCGTGGTGCCGGAGGTATAGACGATGGTCACCGGATCATCCATCGCCCCGCCATCAGCATCCCGCCCCGATGCGGCCAACAGGGCATCATAGGATCGCCAATCTTCGCCATTCGCCGTGCCATAGGCGACAGTGGCGAGGCCCGGCAATTCGCCGCGAATGCTGTCCATATGAGCGAAAAAATCAGCCTCAACCAACACGGCCTTCGGATCGCAGTTCTGCAGGATCCAGGCGTGTTCAGGCGGTGCCAGCCGCCAATTCAACGGCACCAGGATCGCACCTATTTTGGCACAGGCGAACAGCAACTCCAGCAATTCCGGGCTGTTATAGCCCAGGTGAGCCACCCGATCACCTTTACCCACAGCCAGTTGATCCTGCAACATGGCCGCCAGATTGCCGACCCTGGCTTCCATCTGGCGATAGCTGATGGCCCGGCCTTCGAAATGTACGGCGGTTTTCTCGCCATGCCAGTTCGCCCAATGGCTGATCCAGTGGGAGATGTTCATCGGCTTCTAGCGTTCACTTTACCGTTCTCCAGGTTCGAACAGGCTTTCCCGACCCAGGCGTTCCATGCAGATTTCCGGTGTCCAGGGCAGCATGAGGGAGCCGCAGCGGCTGTCGCGATATAACTGCTCCAACCGCAGGGTGCGGAAAATGGCCCGCCCGCCGCAAGTGCGCAGAGCCAGACGGCAGATGTCGTTGGCGAACTCCATCACCGTAAATTGCGCCGCATAGGCCCGCAGGCGGACATCCTTATCTGGGTTCACGCCGGCTTCGCCAATGGCGGTTTGGAACAGGGCGCGGGCTTGCTCCAGCTTGATACGCATTTCCGCCACGGCCATTTGTTTGGCCGGACTGTGACGGGCACTGCCCGCCGGCGGGCCACCCTCTATCTCACCGCGCAGATACTGACAGGTGAAATCGAAAGCAGCCTGGGCAATGCCCATATAGGTAGGACACAAGGTCATGAACATATGCGGCCAGTTCAGGGCGGCTTGGTAATATTTGCCCCGGGGCATCATTTGGTGTTCGTCGGGGACAAAGACATCGATCAATTCCAGATTGTTCGACGATGTCGCCCGCATACCCAGAACATCCCATTCGCCGCTGATGTTAAAGCCTTCAGCCTTGCCGTTCACCGCCAGATAAATGGTGTCCTTGACGTCGCCGTCGCTGTCTTCCTTGGCCTCGGTGCACAACACGCCGTAATAATCCGCGGCACCGGCCAGGGATGCGAAATGTTTGCGCCCATTGACCAGCCAGCCGCCATCCACCTTGCGGGCTGTGGTGCCAAAGGGTGCCCGTCCGGCAGCCGCGGCGCTGTTGGGTTCGGAAAATGGTTGCGCGAACAGCGCGCCGTCCTCGATCACCATACGATAAATGCCCGTGCGACACTTTTCGTGGGCCTCGCGCTGGGCATCGGTCATTTCCAGGTCGTCAGCCATCTGCGATGACCACATCATGGTGGCGCAATGCATATTGAAGGTCAGGGCCGTGGCCCCGCACCAACGGCCCAGCTCGGCAGATATCTCCATATACCGGGTGTAGTCCACGCCCATGCCGCCATAACGCGTGGGGATCACCAGGCCCAAAAAGCCTGCTTCACGCAGATCGGCATAATTCTCGGTGGGAAAGCGCCCCTCCCGATCATAGGCGGCCGCGCGCGGCAGGAATTTTTCCCGGCCAAGTTTCTCCGCCGTGGCCAATAGTTCCGCTTGTGTCGCCATGTCTACGCCACCTCGTTCAAAAAGCTGCGGACCGCTTTGTTGAAGTTTTCCGGATCTTCCAGATTAGCCAGATGCCCCACGCCCGAAAGGCAGTGATAGCGGCAATCAGGTATATTGCCCGCCATTTTTTCCATCATGCCTGCCGGTGCTGCTTCATCCATATCAGCTGCCAGGGCCAGGGTCGGGCAATCAATGTTTTCCAAATTGTCCCGGCGATTGAATGTCACCAGGCAATGCAGGGCGGCGCGATAGGTCTCTGCCGACAGTTCGGACATGGACGCCATGGCGGCTACTACGGCCTCCGCTGGTGGGTTGTCCGCCATCATGTTGGGCACCAATTCAGCGGCGAAATCCGCCGGGCTTAGGCCCTTATCAAGGGGGGCCAGGCGCTGCCCCAGAAAACCATCGCGCCATTTGCCGGGCTTCCCGAATGCGGGCGAGGTGCTGGACAGGACCAGGGCGGCGGTCCGACCGGGATGCCGGGCAACGAATTCCTGAGCCACCATGCCGCCCATGGAATGACCCACGATCACCGCCCTGGGCGCATCCAGATGATCCAATAATCCGGCGACCGCATCCGCCAGGGCGGGAAAGGTCATTTCGTCCAATTGAGCACTTTGTCCATAGCCGGGCATATCCCACGATACCGCGCGCCAACGATCCGCAAAGGCGGGCAGCTGTTGGTTAAAGGATCGATTGTCGCCACCAATGCCGTGCAGGAACAACAACACATCGCCGGCACTCCCATCTTCGTCTGGACCCTGGCTTTGAATAAACGGGATATTGCTCATGCCAATTCTCCTTGCAAAACGCCGCTTTTGACCACGGCCTGGCCATCCAACTCCACCGTACAGTTGCGGATGGGCAGGTCGAAATGGCCCAATGTCTGCCGTCCCGCGACCTCATTCGCGCCGGTGGAATAGACCACATTGCCGGCGAAGGCGCGCAATTCCGTGCCGTTGAAATCCCGCTTGTCATACATGGCCATGGAATCCCAGCGGGCCCCTTGGTTCATACCCCAGCCGATGTGGGACGTGGCATAGGCGTCCCTATCATTCCAGGCCGCGAAATAGCTGCGCATCAGCTCCGCATCCACACCCTCGCCTTCGATGGCGGCGACATAATCATCCTCAATCCGCAAGGTAATAGGTGCATCCAGATAGCGTTTAAAGGTCAGGTTGACATCACCCCGGTCCAATACCAGGGTTCCATTGACCGTGCCGGAATTGGGAAAGCACAGGCACAGCCCGCCCGGCCAATGGGACATGATGCCGGGCCGGGTGACCCAGCCCCAACCACCCCCCGCCACGGCGCCCGCCAAATCCACGGACAGATCGGAACCTGCAGCAGAGGTTATTTTCATGGCCTTGGCCCCGCGCAACATCTTCATGCCGATCTTGACTTTGCCCTCCAGGGCATCATCGGGGGCCAGACGTTCCAGCGCCTCCGGATGCTCGTTCGAGACCATCAGCACACGGGCCCCGCCTTTGAGGATTTCCGGCAACTCAGGCGCATGCAATAGGCCCTCAACCGTGCAATCGATAACCAGCCCGGCGCTGGCCAACGCGCCGACCACAGGGCGGATATTCTGGATCACATCCGAGGCACCGGTGGACCGTACCGGCACGGGGGCAGATTGTGCCGGCGTCGGGATCACGATGTGGAAAGCCTGTGCGCCCAATTGATGCAGGGCCAGTTCCGCCAGTTGCACATTGATGGGCCGGGATTGGCTTTCCGAGAGAATCGCCACCACTTCGCCCGGTTCCACCTTGCATTTGGCAAAGACCCGCGCGAAACAGTTGATCCATTTGCCTTCAATACGTTCCTGTAGCATGCCGCCTCACTGACTTTGTTTCGTCGCAATGTTAGTGCAATATCGTGTCAGGGAGGAAGGATAAAGCATGACCTTGATATTCGAACATGACATCTGTCTGGAACATGATATGGGCCCGGGTCATCCGGAGCGTCCGGACCGTTTGCGTGCCATCCAATTGGCCTTGGCGGAGCCGGAATTCGCATCTCTGGAACGAAGAGAGGCACCGCTTGCTGACTGGTCACAGGTCGCCTTGGTGCACCCCCAGTCCTATATTGATCAGGTCATCGCCACCGCGCCTGCGACGGGCCGGGTACAGCTGGACCCGGACACGGCCATGAACCCGTCAACGTTGGAAGCCGCTCAACGTGCCGTCGGTGCGGCCTGTGCCGCTGTGGATGCGGTCATGGGCGGGGACGCCAAGACCGCCTTTTGCGCCGTGCGCCCGCCGGGCCATCATGCGGAGCCGGAACGATCCATGGGGTTTTGCATATTCAATTCCGTGGCCATTGCAGCCCAACATGCCCGTGCCGCCCATGGTTTAAGCCGTGTCGCCGTGGTGGATTTCGATGTGCACCACGGCAACGGCACCCAGGCAGCGTTCTGGGATGACGCGGATTTGTTTTACGGCTCTACCCATCAGATGCCGTTATATCCCGGCACCGGTGCGGCATCTGAGACAGGCGCAGGGAATATTCATAATTTCCCCTTGCCCCCAGGTGCCGCCGGCCTGGCCTTTCGCGATGCCTGTAGCGATGGTCTGCTGCCTGCCCTGGAGGCTTTTCAGCCGGAATTATTGTTGCTGTCTGCCGGTTTCGATGCGCACGAGAACGATCCCTTGGCGCAATTGCGTTTGGAGACATCTGACTATGTCTGGATTAGTGAAGAATTATTGGCTTTGGCGGGCCGACACTGCCAAGGCCGACTGGTTTCCTCGTTGGAAGGCGGCTATGATCTAGGCGCGTTGGCAGCAGCAACTGCGGCGCATGTTAGGGCCCTGATGACCATGGGGTCTTAATGACGGCGTCATAATTGTTGCAGGGGATGAGGTGAATGGCAAAACAAGCAGATAACAAAGCGATCCCCGATGATGTATCTGATGATGTACCAGATGATATCGTTGCCATGAGTTTTGAAGCCGCGATGACGGAGCTGGAAACCATTGTGCAGAATTTGGAAGGCGGGCAGGTTGATCTTGATGCTTCCATCGCGCTGTACAGTCGGGGCGCTTTGTTAAAGCGGCATTGCGAGGCGAAATTGAATGCAGCCAGCGAACAAGTGGAAAAGATCGTCGCCGATGGCAATGGGCAGGCCCAGAAAACAGAGCCTGCGGATATTCAATAGGGTCCCAAAACGGCCTTCTTCCAAAGATATAGATTTAGATGAATAAATTTGATGATTGATTTCGAAACCAGATTGGCGACGGTTGTCGAGGCTGTTGATCGGGAGCTGGAGAGCCTGCTGCCCGGTAGCGAGGTATTGGAACAGCACCTGTTTGATGCCATGCGTTATGCGGTGCTGGGCGGGGGCAAGCGTTTGCGGCCTTTCCTGGTCATCTCCAGCGGACAGATATTTGACCTGGAACCTGGCGAATGTATCCGTGTCGCGGCGGCGGTGGAATTGGTTCATGCTTACAGCCTGGTGCATGACGATCTGCCTTGCATGGATGATGATAATTTGCGCCGGGGCCGGCCAACGGTGCATGTGAAATATGACGAGGCGACGGCTGTATTGACCGGCGATGCCCTGTTGACCCTGGCGTTTGAGGTCTTGGCGGATCGTAAAACGTCCCCTGACCCTGAAGTCCGCATGGATTTGGTGGCCGGTCTGTCCCGGGCGGCGGGTGGTCACGGCATGGTTGGCGGCCAGGTCCTCGACCTTTGGGCAGAGGAGCATAAGCTGGATGAGGCGGGTGCGGTCCGCATGCAACGGCTGAAAACCGGCGAAATGATCGCGTTTTCCGGCGAAGCAGGCGCCATTCTGGCCCGGGCCCGACCGCAACAGCGCCTGGCCTTGCGTATGTTTGCCCATGATCTGGGCCTGGCCTTTCAGATCACCGACGATCTGCTGGATGTTGAGGGTAATGCCAGTGATGTAGGTAAGGCCACGGGTAAGGATGCCGCCGCGGGCAAGTCCACCATCATTTCCATGTTAGGGGTTGAAGGCGCACGGGATCGGGCTATTCTGCTCTCTCGTCAGGCGGCGACGCATTTGGATCATTTTGGTGAAAAAGCTAATGCTTTGCGGGCCTTGTGTGAATTCGTTATAAGTCGGAGCAATTGATACTATTAACGCTATTGAGTTCATGTTGGGGACCGAAGTGTCGGATAGCAAGACACCATTGTTGGATACCATAAACAGCCCGGCGGATACCCGTGGGCTGTCCCTGGCACAGTTGCGTCAACTGGCCGATGAATTGCGTTTGGAGACGATCGATGCGGTGGCCCAGACAGGCGGTCACCTCGGGGCCGGCCTGGGCGTTGTTGAGCTGACGGTGGCCTTGCATCATGTCTTTGATACCCCCGATGACGTGCTGATCTGGGACGTGGGCCATCAGGCCTATCCCCATAAGATCCTGACCGGGCGCCGTGATCGTATCCGTACTTTGCGTCAGGCCGGTGGTTTGTCCGGCTTCACCAAGCGTACGGAAAGCCGCTATGATCCGTTCGGCACGGCGCATTCTTCAACGTCGATCTCCGCCGGTCTGGGTTTTGCCGTGGCCCGGGATCTCGACGGCCGGGATAACAATGTCGTGGCAGTGATCGGCGATGGCGCTATGAGCGCGGGCATGGCGTTTGAGGCCATGAACAATGCGGGCTCCTTAAATACCCGCATGATTGTGATCCTGAACGATAACGACATGTCCATCGCACCCCCGGTGGGTGCCATGAGCGCCTATCTCTCCCGTCTGTTATCCTCGCGGCCCTATCGCGGCCTGCGCCATTTCGCCAAACAGCTGGCGGCGAAGATGCCCGAACCGCTGGAGCGTACGGCCCGGCGGGCAGAGGAATATGCCCGTGGTCTGATCACCGGCGGCACCTTGTTTGAGGAGCTGGGTTTTTTCTATGTCGGGCCCATTGATGGCCATAACCTGGAACATCTGCTGCCCGTGCTGGAAAATGTGCGTGAAGCCCGGCGTACCAATCCGATCCTGGTGCATGTAGTGACGCAAAAGGGCAAGGGCTATGCCCCGGCGGAGGAAGCTGCGGATAAATTCCATGGCGTCTCCCGTTTCGATGTGGTGACCGGGGCGCAGGCCAAGGGCAAGGCGAACGCACCCAGCTATACGAATGTCTTTTCCGACCAGCTGGTGCGCGAAGGGGAGCGGGATGACAAAATTGTCGCCGTTACCGCCGCCATGCCATCGGGCACGGGCCTGGCCGAATTTCAGCAACGCTTTCCCAAACGTTGTTTCGATGTGGGTATAGCGGAACAACATGGGGTCACGTTTGCAGCCGGGTTGGCGGCGGATGGCTATCGGCCGTTTGCCGCGATCTATTCAACATTTTTACAGCGCGCCTACGATCAAGTGGTCCACGATGTGGCCATTCAATGCCTGCCCGTACGCTTTGCCATTGACCGGGCCGGCCTGGTCGGTGCCGATGGGCCGACGCATGCGGGCGCATTTGACATAACCTATCTGACTAGCTTACCAAACTTTGTCGTGATGGCCGCCGCCGACGAGGCTGAGTTGACCCGCATGGTGGCGACGGCCGCCCGTATCGATGACCGGCCATCTGCCTTCCGTTATCCCCGTGGTGAGGGCGAGGGGGTGGAGATCATCTTGCCTGCCGAACCATTGGAAATCGGCAAAGGCCGCATCGTCCGTGAAGGCAACACTGTCGCTATTCTGTCCTTCGGCACCCGCCTGGGAGAAAGCCTAAAAGCGGCGGAGGAGCTGTTCGCCAAGGGCTATTCCACCACCGTGGCCGACGCCCGTTTTTGCAAGCCGTTGGATGAAGACTTGGTGTGCGATCTGGCCCGCAATCACGATGTTCTGATCACCATTGAAGAAGGTGCCATCGGCGGTTTCGCGGCCCATGTTCTGCAATGTCTGGAACGCCATGAATTGTTGGATAATGGCCTGAAGGTTCGCACCATGATGCTGCCGGACAGCTTTATCGATCATGGCACACCCGGCGATATGTATGCCGCCGCAGCCCTGAATGCCCCGGACATTGTTGCCAAGGCGCTGTCGGCATTGTCTGCCATGGCTTCCACCAGCCCGGCGAAAGAAGTTGAGGCGCCAAAGCTGGCTTAAGTGGACAATGGCGTCCAAAGCAAAATCAAAAATGCGCCTTGATCTGCTGTTGGTGGAACGGGGTTTAGCGGAAAGCCGTATCAAGGCCCAGGCATTGATCATGGCCGGTAAAGTTCATGGCGGAAACCGCCGCCTGGACAAGGCCGGTCAGGAACTGCCCTTGGATGCGGAATTGACCGTGCAGGTCAAGGACCACCCCTGGGTCTCCCGCGGCGGGGTCAAGCTGGCGCATGGTTTGAAAGAATTTCAGATTGATCCGACAGGCCTGATTTGTCTCGATGTGGGCGTTTCCACGGGTGGTTTCACGGATGTTTTGCTGCAGGCCGGGGCCTCAAGGGTCTATGCGGTTGATGTGGGTCATGGGCAGTTGGCCTGGTCCCTGCGCAACGATGACCGGGTTGTGGTGTTGGAACGTACCAATGCGCGTTATCTGACGGCTGTTGAAATACCCGATGCCATCGATCTGATTGTCTGTGATGCCTCCTTTATCGGTCTGCGAACTATATTGCCTGGCCCCATGGCCCTGGCAGCACCTGGTGCGCGCATGATCGCTTTGATTAAGCCGCAGTTCGAGGTGGGGTCGGATCAAGTGGGCGAGGGCGGCGTGGTCCGCGACCCTGCCTTGCATGACGAAGTTCGGGCGGAGATTTCAGCCTGGTTGGATCAACAGCCGGGCTGGTCCGTTATGGGCACCGGGACCTCTCCCATCAAGGGACCACAGGGCAATGTGGAATTCCTGCTGGCCGGCTGCCGGGAAGCATAAGGGTAATTATATGGTAGAGCTGAATATCGAAAATCTCGGTGCCCGTGGTGACGGCATTGCCCATGACGACGATGGGGTTATCTATGTTCCCTACGCCGTGCCGGGTGACCGGGTGGCGGCCACAATCAAAGGCCGCCGTGGCGATGCCCGTGTGGCGCAGCTGGATACTGTTTTGGTGGCCGGCGCTGATCGGGTCGCAGCACCGTGCCCGCATTTCACCATCTGTGGTGGCTGTGCCATGCAACACGTTCAGGCCGGCCCCTATCAGCGTTGGAAGCTCGATATCCTGCTTCAGGCCCTCGGACACCGGGATCTTGAGACGGATACTGTAGAAAATTTCGTCACTGTACCGCCGGCCTCCCGCCGCCGGGCGCGTTTCGCCGCACGCCATACGGGCGGCAAAGTATTGCTGGGTTTCAATGAACCGGGCAGCCACAAAATCGTCAATCTGGAAAGCTGCTCTATCCTTCGCCCTGCCATTGTTGACGTGTTGCCCGAACTTCGCGCCGCATTGCGCGATCTGTTAAAGTCCGGCGACAAGGCGGACGTACAGATCACGGAAACTGAAAACGGACTGGATGTATGGCTGGTCGCGAAACTTCGCCACAACGCCCAAGTCGATATGCGCCTGGCGGATTTTGCCCAGACGGCTGATTTGGCGCGCCTGTCCACAGGACTGCGGCCCGAGGTCGTCATGGTGCGGCGGACCCCGAAGGTGACGTTGTCAGGCGTCGCGGTCACGCCGCCGCCGGATGGTTTTTTGCAGGCCAGCAAGGCCGGTGAACAGGCCTTGGTCAAGCTGGTGCAACAAGGCGTCGGCGATGCGCGCACGGTTGCTGACCTTTACGCTGGTGTCGGCACCTTCAGCTTTGCCATGGGCGGTATTTCGAGTGGGCGGGTGGATGTGATGGCGGTGGAGGGCGTCGAGGAACAGACCGCAGCCTTGATCGCCGGACGCAACGCAGCCCGCCGCAACGGTATAGATATTCAGGTCCGTGATTTGGAGCGCCGGCCCTTGTCAGTTGAAGAACTGGCGGCATACCAGGCCGTGGTTTTTGATCCCCCCCGCGCCGGTGCTGCCCGGCAGGTTGAATTGCTGGCTGCAGCCGAGGTGGCAACGGTGGTGGCCGTATCGTGCAATCCGGCCACCTTCGCCCGCGATGCCCTGATGTTAGTGGAGGGCGGCTATCGTATGCTGTCCGTAACTCCGGTGGATCAATTTCCCTGGAGCCGCCATCTCGAACTGGTGGCTTGTTTCCAACGTCGATAGACCGCTAAACTCCGCCGATGGTTCTGCTGAATTTTATCCGCCGCGCCCTCGGTTTAGATCGCCGACAACATGTCCGTTATCGCCGCCCCCCTTTGTACGTCAAAATTCATGACAAAAGAGTGCGCGCGTTGGATTGGTCCCTTGGTGGTTGTTTGTTGCCGCCGCAAGAGGCGCCCATGCGGGTCGGCGATACCTTTGAATGCTATATCAGTGGTATTGGCTTGGGCAATTCGGGCGATTGCCTGGCAGAGGTGGTGCGCATTACCAAGAATGGCGAGATCGGGTTGCGTTGGCTGGAATTAGATTCCCACGTATTTCGGACGCTCGCCGGTCGGAATATGAAATAGCGACGAATAGGAGAAACAGAAAATGGGTGCGATGATTGAGTTTTCCAGGCCGGATGGCGGTCGCACTAAAGGTTATTTGGCCACGGCGGGTGAAAATTCTGGCCGCCCGTCCTTGATTGTTATTCAGGAATGGTGGGGCCTGAATGATCAAATTTGCGGCGTGGCGGATCGTTTCGCCCGGGCCGGTTACAATGCCCTTGCACCTGATCTGTATGAAGGTCGCGTAACCCAGGAGCCCGATGAGGCCAACCATATGATGAGCGGCCTGGATTTTGCCGGTGCCACGGTTCAGGATATTCGCGGTGCGGCGCAACATCTGCAAGGGATTGGCGGCCCGGTGGGGGTTATGGGCTTTTGCATGGGCGGGGCGCTGACCATAGCCGCTGCCGTCCATGTGCCGGAAGTTTCCCTGGGCGTTTGCTTCTATGGTATCCCGCCGCAGGAAGTGGCCGACCCGGCCAAGATCGCAATCCCCATGCAATGCCATTTCGCCAATCAGGATGATTGGTGCACCCCAGCGGCAGTTGACGCGTTGGAGGCTGCGACGTCCACTGCCGGTGTGAATGCCGAGATCATTCGCTACGACGCAGCGCATGGCTTTTTTAACGAGACTGCCGCGATTTATGATCCGGCCTGTGCCAACCAGGCTTGGTCGAGCATGAGTGAATTCCTGACGGCGAATTTTTAGACTTTAGGCCCTGCGGCGAGGCTTTGCCGTACGGCGTCGGGAATCGGTGCGGTATCAGTGCCCTGCAGAAAGACCATGACGGAATGTGCTGTCGCGATACAGCGGTCGTCCTTGAATATACCCGCGCCCAAGGTTACGGATTTGCCGCCCAGCTTTAACAGGCAGGTACCAATGCGGACCTGACCGGGGGGGTGTGCCTCAGCCCGGAAGTCAATGTTTACGTTGGCGATGACCCAGCGTTCACCTGGCCCGCGTTGGTCCATAGCCGTACGCAGGCGCGCCACGCGTCCGCTTTCCACATAGCCGGCAATGGCGGTGTTGTTGATATGTCCGCCCATGTCCGTATCGGCGATACGGATATTCTCAACGGCCCAGAACTCAAAACTGTCAGGGTCGGTCAGATCAATTTCGGCGTCTTCGCTCATGTTCCGCGATCCCCATTCCGATCCCCATTCCGATCACGGTACCAGGCGTATGCCATGATCAGAGCGGCAGCAACGATAATGCCCAGACCGGCAAAGGCAGGGGGCAGGGTGTCCGTGAACAGGAACAGGCCGCCGGCCCCGATCAATAACAAGGCGGCGATGCCGTGCAATTGCTGTCGTGTCATAGCACTTGCCTAACTGATTTGCGCTCTATGGCGCAGCATGTGATCGGCCAGGACACAGGCCATCATCGCCTCGCCCACCGGTACGGCGCGAATGCCCACACAAGGATCATGCCGGCCTTTGGTAACGACGTCCCTAGCGGCACCGCTTTTATCGATGCTGCGCCGCGGTGTCAGGATCGAAGACGTCGGCTTGACGGCAAAGCGGACCACAACGTCCTGCCCGGACGAGATGCCACCCAGCACCCCGCCGTTGTTATTGGCCGTAAAGCCGGGGCCGTCGTTGCCCGGCAGCATTTCATCTGCGGCATCCTCACCCCGCATCCGTGCGGCGGCGAAACCGGCCCCTATCTCCACACCCTTGACCGCGTTGATGCTCATCATGGCGGCGGCCAGATCCGTGTCCAACTTGCCATAGACCGGCGCGCCCCAGCCCGCCGGAACGCCCGAGGCATGTACCTCCACCACGGCGCCTACCGATGACCCTGCCTTGCGGATTTCATCAAGATAATCTTCCCAGATCGACGCCATGGCCCCGTCCGGGCAGTTGAAAGCATTCGTACCGACAGCGTTCCAGTCCCAGTTTTTGTCCGCGACACTATGTTCGCCAACCTGTCGCAGGGCCCCGCGGATAACAATATCCGGCCCCAGGACCTTGCGTGCGACGGCACCGGCAGCCACCCGGCAGGCGGTTTCCCGGGCCGAGGCGCGGCCACCGCCACGGGGATCGCGAATGCCATACTTGCTTTGATAGGCATAGTCCGCATGGCCGGGACGATAGGTATTGGTGATCTCGCTGTAGTCTTTGGAGCGTTGGTCGATATTTTCGATCATCAGGCTGATGGGCGTGCCCGTCGTCTGCCCCTCGAAAACGCCGGACAGAATTCGAACCTGATCGGTTTCCTGGCGCTGGGTGACAAAACGCGACGTGCCGGGGCGGCGTCGGTCCAGCCATGGCTGAATATCTGCCGCGCACAGATCCAGCAGGGGCGGTGTGCCATCAATGACGCAGCCGATGGCCGGTCCATGGCTTTCGCCCCAGGTTGTTACCCGAAACATATGGCCAAAGCTGTTATGAGACATGGTCTGCTCTATTCCATCTTCGATGTCATTCGAAATGCCGCGCCACCCGCTCCCCCTTCCCGACCAGCCATTAATGGTACCCTGTAGGTGCGACCTGCGCCCTGGGGGAAGGGGGAGCGGGTGGTTTAGAAACCGTCTAGTTTCTAGACGGTCGAAATATCGGGCGCGTCCACGGCTTTCATGCCGACCACGTTGTAGCCGCAGTCCACATGGTGGGTCTCCCCCGTGACGGCGCTGCCCAAATCGCTTAACAGATACATGGCCGCGCCGCCGACTTCATCAATGCCAACATTGCGGCGCATGGGTGAATTGTATTCGTTCCATTTCAGGATATAGCGGAAGTCCCCGATGCCCGATGCGGCCAGGGTCTTGATGGGACCGGCGGAAATGGAATTGACGCGAATATTGCTTGGCCCCAGATCCGCAGCCAGATAACGCACGCTGGCCTCCAACGCTGCCTTGGCCACGCCCATGACGTTGTAATGGGGCATCACCCGTTCTGCGCCATAGTAGGTCAGTGTGACGATGGAGCCGCCGTTTGGCATCAATTTTTCCGCCCGCTGACAAAGCGTCGTGAAGGAATAGCAGGAGATATCGACGGAACGGGCGAAATTACCCGCCGTGGTATCCACATAGCGGCCCTTCAATTCGTCCTTGTCCGCATAGGCGATGGCATGGACCATGAAATCCAGACCGCCCCATTTTTCCGTGATCTGTTCGAACACAGCATCCATGGAGGCATCGTCGGTGACATCGCAAGGCATAACCATTTCGGAGTCCACGGATGCGGCCAAGGGGCGCACGCGCTTCTCCAACGCCTCGCCCTGAAAGGTGAAGGCCAGCTCCGCGCCCTGTTCGGCGGCAGCCTTCGCCACACCCCATGCGATAGAGCGGT
>Ga0233439_10000603_pt1 | contig 52200 bp, 58 predicted proteins | sample SI_123_September_6_FD_182713 | JGI IMG/M metagenome (GOLD analysis project Ga0233439, IMG submission 182713) | Seawater microbial communities from Saanich Inlet, British Columbia, Canada - SI_123_September2016_100_MG | ecosystem: Environmental > Aquatic > Marine > Inlet | place: Canada: British... | reverse complement strand
AATTCTTAGAAAACTCAAAAAACGTAACTAATAAGTACTTGGGTTATAATGAGGACCATCATTTACTTTTCCAAAAATCAGTTGCTTCATGGCATATAGGTAGAATTGAAGAAAGCAAGGAGTTAACATATAAACTAAGTAAAGATAACAATCTTGATAAGAAACATAAATTAGCAATAAAAAATAATCTAAAGAATATAGGACACCCTACAACCGCTGGGAATAAACATATTCCAATTGCTGGAGCAACAGGAAATAGCCATTTGTCTGGCGTTACATCTATAAGTTTCAACAAGAGCGGTCAATTAGAGGTTATAATTGGTGGCGTAACTAAAAAGTTTAGTGCGGTAAGATAGATACTATACAAGTTTAACCTGTTTAACAGTGGATTAAACACTTGTATAATTTTGTATAGGTGAATGATATTATGTCTTTAATAGTACAGCTTGACTATATTAGCAATTGACAGTAAATTTAAAGTAAGGAATATTATAATAATTAACAGTAGGGACAAAAATATGCCAACACGATCAGACTTAATTACAAATTATATATCATTTGATGACCAACTATTTGTAGATAGGCTACGAAAGTGGTTAAATGATACAGCCGAGCTAAATGTTCTAGAAGAAGTTCAAGAGTCTACGGATGAACAGTTACATCATGCTCTTCAAGACACTCTAGATGAGATAAACTATGAATTCTCCCCATCATCAAATTATAAATCATTTGCTCAAGTTCCAAGCTGAAACCTTTTAAAAATGGGTGCTACTTTACAAGTTCTGACGAGTAAAGGTATAATGTCATCTCGTAACACCCTTACTTACCGAGATGGAGGAGGCGTGACTGTGCAGGATATGGACAAATATGGGCGGTATATTAACTATTTCAATATCTTAATAACTAAGTATTCTCGCGGAGTATCAAACATGAAACGTAGTGCTAATATCGATGCGGCCTACGGAGGTGTTGGGTCAGAATACGGGACAGACTACTGGGAAACTGTAAAATAAAGTGCTAGTATTAAAGTCATTAGATGTCAACTCTTTCGACATAAATAGTTTTACACTGACATGAGAATTTGAACCTACGTTTGAACTTATATCAGATTATAATATAGATGTATACAGGTCAGAATCCCCAAACTTAGGAGAAATAACAGACTATGACCACATAGCATCCGGACTTTCTGCAACCACATATTCATATACAGATACTGGAGTATCTGGTCTTTACGATCCGCATCGGAATTGGTACTATAAAATAAAACTTACTGACTCTGATACGGCCGAAACAAATGTTGTGCCATTCATGCCTGCGTACGTAAAAGATATAAGTGTTGATAAAGTAATAAAACATGCTTTAAGAAGGAAGTCTTTAGCATTAAAAAAATATTCTGGCAGACCTTTGAAAGTATTAAAAAAGAGATCATGAGGAACTAGATGTACGGAATGTTGGGATGATACCCTCATGAGAGTTACAGACAACTGCAGCACATGTTATGGTACAGGCTGGCTAGAAGGATATTTTACACCAATAGATGTAAAAGGTATGCTAAGCCCCTCCCCAAAAGTAAACCAAATTACTATGTTTGGGGAATGGATGCCAAGCGATACTCTTCTTACCATGTTAAATTTTCCCCCACTGAAGCCTAGGGATGTAATTGTGGACGATGTAAATAAACGGTGAATTGTAAAAAATATAAGAACTATTGAGAAAGGAGGGTTTATTATTGAACAAAGTGCCCAATTAAACTTAATTTCCCAAGATGATCTTATTTACAGTATAGCAGTTGTTTAAAATAAAACTTGACAATTTTTAACTTCTTAGGTACATTTAATTATGAAGTTTATTATAGACGATTTAGGCCTGAAAAACGAAGAGGAAACTATTTTAAAAGAAGTAGAAATGGAAGCATTATCTGAAGTTGAAGGAGGCATGAAAGATAACATAGAATCTACTACTAGTGTACAGGTGGTACATAATCAAATACCAAAGGATTTAAAAAGTTATTTATTTAAGGAAATAGAAGGTTTATAATGGCTGTTAGTACAGGTAATTTAAGTTTAGATGTAAAATATTTATTTATTACTTTCTTACAAGAGCTATTCTCAGAGGACTCTAAGTTTTCTTGGAATTCAAACGTGAGGGACACTAAGTTAATAATAGCAGATAAAAATGCAATAGATTTAGGCGTAGTAGAAAAAAAGCCTGCGTTAATAATTTCTAGGGGGGCGATGGCTTGGACTTTCACGAATTTTTCTAGGTCTGGTGCAAATCCTGAATTTTTATATAAAGATGGAAAGGAAACGTTAGCTGGCCCGTTAGGGTCTGCCGACTCGATAAAGAATTCTTCAGTTACTGATTTATTAAGAGCATCCGTCACAATAACTTGTGTGGCAAAACATGGTGTATTGGCAGAAGAGCTAGCAAATTTAGTATTTACAGCTTTAACTGCACATAAAACAGACTTAAGAGCAAATGGAATTCATAAAATTCAGTCTCTCTCTTTTGGAGAAGAGCAAATTTTAAAATCAAGTTCAGGTATTGACTTGTCGGCAGTCGCAGTACAAATGCAGTATTTGACTCAAAAGGAAATTCGTAGTGGAGAAAAACAGTACAACATGCGAGTGTGGAAAGACGACGTGGAGCAGTATGAGGGTATAGACTACAGAGTTGAGTTGCCGTATGCAACGGATATCATCTTCGAAGTTGATCCTGGCAGTGACGCAGTTATTACAGGATCGTACTTAGACGCTATATCAGGAGATTCGCATGACAACGTAACTTTTGTAAGGGTGTCTTCAGCACATTATTCTGTACCAATAAATAGCGTATATGGGTATTATAGGGTTGTAGACGGTATGCTTATTGACATACCAGATGAGAATGATGTTCTTGTAACATCAGGAGGAGGATTTGTTCTCGTAGGAGAATCATAAATACAGTGCTAGAGTGTATCAAATTGCAACAAAAGACGTTGTAATTTACAGCTGAGCAAATCTAGCTAGAGCTCAGTTTAATAACAATATTATAATATTATAATTGGAGGAAAAAATAATGGCGTATGTCAAACCTGGAGTTGAAGTAACTCAAGTACAAAATACGGCTACACCGGTTTTAGTTGCTCCTGACTTAGAAGCAGTTGTTGTTGGTAAAGGATATTATTGGCAGGACCCTACTCTGGATTCATCTGAGTATTCTGTTAGTTATTCTGGAGTTAGCATGACCATAAATTTGAGCGGCATAAACTCAGATTTTAATTCCTTAGTTTCTGTGAATGATGAGGATCTTATTATTGTAGACATGTACGGGTCTCCAATTGTAGGCCACGGTACGGAGAAAAAACATCTTGTAAAAGGAACTGATTGGAGTTATAATGCAGCTACAGGAGATATTACTCTTGTATCTGGCATAGTGACACCTTCTGGTGAAGCCTATGAACTTGCCTCGGTAAAAATTGGTTTTAGAGCTGATAATGTCGAAGCAATGGGATTTAAGAAAAGCTTAGCAAGTCCGGACGATATAAAAGACGTGTTTGGTGGAGAAATTGTAAGTTGGAATCCGCTAGCATATGGTGCGCTTTTAGCACAAGATAATGCCTCTGCATCTATTAATACTTTTTGTATTAGCGGTGTATCCAATATTTCCACAGAAATGTCTAGTGCACGATCAGCATTAGCGTTAGAAGAGGTATATGCTATTGGGGTTTTAGACAGTAGTGCGGGGTCAAGTGGATGGAAATCTCACGTAGAGTCATACTCTGATGCAATAAATAAAAAAGAACGAATTGTATTCTTAACGGATGAAGTAGCATATGGAAATTATGCAAGTAACAGTACTAGTGAAAAAACTACTGTAGCAGAAACTTTAAGATCTAATAATGCAACATTTCAGTCTAAAAGAATGTTTATGATACATCCCGATGTAGCATACGTAGGAGAAACACGACATATATCTACGATTCATCCTGATTGGGTTGATGCAAGTTTTAGAGAGCACTCTGGATTCGATATGTCCGACCGCGGAGCTTATGCCCTATTTACGGGCCCTAAATCCGTAGGCAGTAAAAATTATAAAGCAGGCGATAAGATTACAAGCGCAGTTCATGCAGAATTAATTTCGGCTGGATTCCATAGTTTGGATGTCTTTGCTCCTGTTCCTGGTTTTTACTTTAATGCAGCAAGTGCTGGGTTATGTGTAGGGATAGCACCAGAAGCACCTCTTTCTAATGTTCCTATTTCAGGAATTTCCAGAACTTACGGGTCTCAAGATTACTTTACAGAGGCTCAGATGAACATCATGGCTGAAGGCGGTACTTATATTATGACCCAATCTTCAAGCTCTGCTCCTATTGTTTCTAGACATCAAACTAGTACGGACGTTACGAGTGTTGCTAAAAGAGAGCTTAGTGTTACTAAAGCTTTAGATTACACAGCTAAATTTTTAAGGAAAGGATTAAATCCTTATATTGGTAGACATGTAGTAACACCAGCATTTTTAAAGATGTTAGAAAGTGTTCTTATCAGTCAAGGCCTATTCTTAGTAAGAGCTGGGGTATTAAATGACTTGCAGGTTGCAAGCGTAAAACAGGACGATGCTAATCCAGATACTATTCAAGTAGAACTTAGTCTCTTGGTAAAGTATCCTGTTAACTACATTAAAATAAAAATGGTATTTTAGGAGGTAGAAAATGAAAAATTTACAAAATTGGGATTTTAGATCCGGTAATGTACAATCAGTTACGAATTCTACAGATTTTCTCTCGTCTGAGTCAGTTATTCTGTGCGCAGGTACTCCAAGGTACGATGACATGACAAACCCAGAAGCTGAGCTTATCCCTGTGGGATTAATTCAGAATGCTACGGTTTCGCAGAATAAACAAATTCAACAATTGTTTGAAATTGGTTCTAGGGAACCAGTGTTTATTCCAGGTAGAACAGTAGTACAGGTTGCTGTGTCGAGAATTTTGTTTGATGGAGAATCATTAATGCGTGCATTGTATTCTAATGCTAACACAGATTTCGCTTCTTCAGTGTTTAAAGGGGAGGATGACGATAGAGCACCCGGATTACCCTATACGACTTCTGAAAAGTCTAGCAAGTTTTTTATAAACTTGGCAGCAGAATTCTTTAATAGACCGATGGGGTTAGCTTTTATTCTTGAAGATATGGATAATGATGGGGCAGGAACATCACGATATGGTGGATTTTACTTAGAAAATTGTAGAATTCAATCACATCAATTTTCTGTTGCTAGTCAACAAACTATTTTGTTAGAGAATATTGGGCTTAGAACTTCTAAGTTAATTCCCATACAAGTTAGTGATCAAGTATCATCTAATACAGTAGCACCTGACTCACCTGTTTAGAAGACGTTAGGTTTTTAAGTTAAAAAAATAGGGAGGAATTTATCCTCCCTATTTCTTTATTTTTTATCTAGCCCATTTTCCTTCAGAAACAATCCTTGATATAACTCCATAAACAGATAAGTCACCAAAAGCATCAACAACAGACTCATTCTGCGGCTCCCGCATTGTTTTCACAACCAAGTTTAGTAATCTTTGAACTTTATCATTCATTCTAATTATAAGCCCTGTTAAACTCATTCTTACTTCACTTTCGTCTACAAGGCCTGTCCCTAAACTTATATTTCCAGGGCCGTAGTCCATTTGCTTCTCACAAAAAACTTTGTAGTCTTCTTGCTGTATTTCCTTAAAGCGCTCCATCATGCTCGGATAAAATCGTTCACAGTAATCTATTGCGCTCTCTTTCTTTTCTTTTCTTTTATTATTTTTCATTAGTGTACCCAATGGTTATCTATTACAGCTTCTACTTCCATAGCTATTCCAGGACAGTAGTGCTCAAATGCTTCTATCATCCCGACTTCTAAAAGCTTTCCTACGTCATCGGCATCGTCTTCATGAGCCTCTACTAGAATTTCATCATGAACTACATTAACTATTTTAGCATCGTACTCACCACTATCTATAGCTTCTTTTACCAGACATAACGCTAACTTAGTTATTGATGCAGATGCTCCTTGGCATATAATATTTTTAGAAATATTTAATGCATGAGAAACCTGCCTCTTATCATCCCAATCAAAAGATGACAAGTCTCTTCGTCTTTTATCTAAAGGCGAAAGAGCGTACTTTAGTTTCTTTGCCGCAGACACTGCCTGATCTAGTACCTTTTTAATATTTGGGAATGTTGAGAAATATTTATTCATTAAAGTTTTAGCTTCCATAAAGCTAATACCTAAATTCTCTGCAAGTCTTCCAGGACCAATACCGTATATTAAACCAAATGTAAGCGCTTTAGCAGCGTTACGTTGTTTCTTAGTAATGTCCTTATATGGAATTCCATATATTAGGCTTGCTGAATTTGTGTGTAGATCAACTTTATTATTTATAGCATTTATTAGTCCAGGCTCTTTGCTTATATATGCCAGTACCCGAATTTCTTGGCTAGCATAATCAGCAGCAATAATTCTATACTCAGAGTCTTGTGCCGTAAAAGCTGACCTGTATCTCTCGTCACTTGGAATATTTTGTAAGTTAGGTTGAGTACTTGAGTACCTACCAGAGTCAGCACCGAGCTGTTTAAAGTTAGAGTGGATTCTACCGTCGTATGAACTTACAAATTTTCTAAAAAACTCTTCTCCATACGTACTAATACGCTTCTGCTTTTCTCTATAGTCTAGTAAAAAGTCCACAACTTCGTGATTTACTTTTTTTAACTCTTGCTCACCTGTTGAAGTTATATTCATACCAGTAATTTTACTTAGAATCGGTAATAATTGTTTTGGTGACCTATAGTTTATATCAACATCCTCAAACAAAGTTAACTGACCACAGTAAGGTTCGAAGTATTTATCTAAACCTTTTTTAGCAATATCTGCATCAGCCTCAGCTTCTACTTTCAAAGCTGTCCACTTCTTCCTATCTAAAAAAAGCCCATTTAGCTCCATATCCCCTGTAGGAGCAACTGTCCTATACTCCAATCTTGACAGTTCGTCCATGTTTCTACTTTCTAAAAGTCTTTGCATGTTTTTATATAGAGGAATTAGGTGTTTAGTATCATCGCCAGCATACTTTATTTGGCTTTCTGTGAAAGTTGATCCTAATCTCATATCAATAAAAGATTTTTGTTCGGCTTTACTAACTTCAACCCCTAAGTATTTATACAGAACAGAATCCAATCCGCTACTTAATTTTTTCCCGGTCGTTAAAAGTTGGTTTGCAAGCATAGTACATCTCATATTTGTAAGCTCTATTTCAAAATTTCCTTTTATCATTTTATAATCAAACTTTGCGTTGTGTAAAACCTTAACTAAATCTTTTTCTGTTAACCAATGTAACACTGTAAAAATTTTAGTATTTAGTTTGAAAACATCAAACACAAATTGTTTATGTTCTGTACCCACTTGCAATAATAGTACTTTATTTAGTACCGGGTCCAGTCCATTTGTTTCTGTGTCAACCGCTACAATGCTTTGAGTCTTTAAGTAAGACATAGCTTCTACCAATTCCGACTCCGTTGTTACGTATCCCATCTCAAAAAATCCTCCAAAGTTTTAGAATACTTCTTACTCCGCAACTTTTTTAATATTTTCTCTTTAATTTGCCTTATTCTTTCTCTAGTTAACCCCATATCTACACCAATCTCTTTTAACGTATATGGCCTAACTTGTTCAATACCATAATACATTTTTAATATGCTCTTCTCCCTCTCAGGAAATGTTTTTAGGATATGAGTGAGTTCTTTCTTAAACTCTCCGTCTGTTTTTAAAACACCATAAGACAAGTCAGCAGGTATAATCTCATTTAAAGTTTCATTATTTTCAGTATGTGGAGTATCAAGACCAATAACTGTGTAATTAAACTTCATGTCTCTTATGGCTGTCGTATCTCCATCTAAGTATTCTTCTAATTCATTTATCGAAGGATATCTTCCTAATTTATTTTCTAGCCTTTCGGAAGCTTTAGTAGCTTTCGTTATGTTAGAAATTTTATTCAAGGGCAATCTAATAATTTTCGCATTTTCATGCAGTGAATTAAATATAGCTTGACGAATCCACCACACAGCGTAAGTAATAAACTTTACATCTTTACTAATATCGAACTTCTCAAATGCTTTTACTAGGCCTAAGTTACCTTCTGATACTAACTCGTCTATTGTAAGTCCTTGATTTTGGTACTTCTTAGCCACGCTAATAACAAATTTTAAATTAGATGTTATTACTTTTTCCCTAGCAGCCATGTCACCGAGTTTTCCTTTCTTTATTAATACCCTCTCTGCCTTTTTACTTAAAGGTGTACTAGGTATAATAGATTTTAAATAATAACTGAATGCATCCATATTTATTTTTGATTAAAAAAAAGGGCACATCAATGACGCGCCCTTTATTGTTTTAAATGTTTGAACTAGTTTTTTGCTTGAAAGTATGCTCCCATAGCATCGACCACTCCTTGTCCCGCGATATACGAAGGTACAATTGTAGTGATAGCTCCAACTAAGTTTTGAGCCATTGCAGGGTCTAACCCTGCCCAGTCTACAATAAGTACAGAGAAAACTCCACCTAATGCAACCCATAATTTCCTACTTACTAGTTTTTCTTTCCAATTCATTTGTTTTATTTGGTTTGTTTATTTAAATGATAAATTTTATCATCATCTTGTCTAACGGCTTTTCCATCGTCCTGTAACTTTTGGCAAATAGAGCAGTTAATGTACCCCCTGCATTTATCAGGGTTATCCCAGTTATGAAATATTTGATCAAACTTATCTCCATAATCTGGTCCTACCGGACTTTGAGTATTCCTAATTTCACCAAAGTCTATGCTCTGTGCTCTTTTTTGCCTACCGTCATCTTGTTTGATTGAATTTATGTTCATACTTTAATATAACTAATAATTTAGAAGTGGGCAATATAATTATGAGTGTTTTTATCTCCCCTAACCCAGTTTAAAATAAACTGTGCTCCGATACTGCTCACTATTCTGTTCCCAAGTTGTATTATATTATTTTCAAACTCCCACTGTCTCTGGCAACTGCCATTTTCTACGTCTTCTTTAGGCAATGTTTTCATCATTACGTCAAGAGTATTTTTCTTACTCTTAGTAAAAATAGCTATATCTCGTCCCTCGCTTCTCATATCCATCCAAAAAATATTGTCGTATTTATCCACATACTTAAATAGTAGCTTCCTAAACTTAGAGTTGTCGACACAGCATACAATTCCATCATAATTCATTAACTGTTCTTCCTTCTCTATACGATTGGTAATTGAGTTAAATCCGTACCTTGCTGACAGTGATTCAGATTTTTCATCCATTATGTCTTCTAATGAAAAATTTTGGTATGATAAGTTTTTATTTTCTACCGTGTCATCATCTGCAAAAGTAAATACCATATCATCTGGAAATTGGCCGTGCAATTCTAGATTAAAGAGGTGCTCTGCTAACCAACTTCCTATTCCTCCTGCTCCTACTATTAGTACATGTCTCATTTAATTTGTCTCCAGTTCTATAGGGTCCCAGTTACGGTTAGACTCATTACCATCGTAATAATAGGCCCTAGTTTCCTTAAATTTAGGTGAGTGTATAATATATACCCCCGTGTAACCTGCTCCTTGAACATCTGTAACAGAGGGTATTGGCCGGTTATTTGGGTGAGAGTGCATAATTCCTAAAAAGTCACTTTCTGCGCTCGAAGAAACATGAGTAGTTTTTCTTAACATACTCATAAATTCATTAGGGTCCGGTACATAATGTACTTCTTTGTTCTCTGTACTTATATTAGTTAGTGGTATAAACTCTTCACACTTCCATGAGTTACCTTGTTTTTTGCCAACCATAGCCCCAACAATTTCGTCGGGGCTACTATTTGCATAACTTGTCATCTCATAGAGTATGTCTCTTGAAATGCTAAAATTCATCTTATCCACCAACTAACGCGTTAGCCATCATGATTTCTTCCGCATCTATCACATCTTCTAAAGTAATTGAGTCAGGTGTTTTATGGTTTCCGTCAATATAAGCCCATCGGCCCGTAGTTTCTGATTCATACTTTATCTTTTCTAGGGCTGCAACAGGTATTCCAGACCACTCGTCGTGCCCATTAGTTGACACAATTTTTATTGTAACCTCTGATAACTCGCTTGAAATGTTATTTTTGTTTTCGTTCATATTTTCTTACCGTGATTATTTGTTATAATGTGTTAATAGCACTTGCGACCAAAGCGTCGTTGTGAAGTGCGTATATTCTATTTACTAATTTATCCATGCCTACCTGGCTGGATGACTTATCCACAATACAAATATACCTTCCTTCCGGGAAAGAATATACTCCACATTGAGGATCGTTAGTATCTATTTGTTCCTTACCTCCAGTGTCTATGAAGTATTTTCTCAAAGACCCTTTTATAAGGTACCCAGTTTTAGAAGAACCGTCGCCCATGGTAACTGTCTCTTCTTCGATGTTGAATGTTTTTTCTGTGTCAGTTAAAAGTTCCTTACTCTTCTCTATAGCATCTACATAAGCTTTCTTACCAGAAGAAATAATTCCTTTTATACTGTCAACTTCCACGCCCTCTACAGACTTACCGTCAAGAAGCGTGTTCACCACATCCATCATGGATCCTTTTCTAGATAATCCTATGACTTTCTGAGTATTTTTTACTCTATAAGACTCATCGTTTATCACGAGGTAGTTTATATTCTTTCTTCTTTCCAGAGGTAACTTTAAAGCTACCGTGATATTATCAAACTCATCACGAACATTTATATCAACACCTACTTGAAGATAAGTATGTATTTTTAGGGAACATTTACTAACAGAGGCTATAAAATAGTCAAAGTCTGCTTGGTTAGTAAAACACAAACCCCTCTCTAGTACAGACTCCACCTCATCAGAATTTATTCTTTTATTATTTACATAAATTCTTGTGGCCGTAAAACCGAGGGTATTGGTACTAACTCTTTTCTCCACTTTAAATGAGACCTCCCCTACATTTCCGATTCCTTCTGAATCAGAGACGTATGATAAAAATATAGGCAAAGCTTGGTCAAAGTTTACATCGTCTAAACTATATGCACGAGATAGCGTATTCAGGATTTTATAAGTTAAGTTTGGTATATCTGACCTTAAGACTTGTCCTTCGTACTCTATTTTTTCATCTGAGTAGGTAACTCCATTCAGTTTAAGGGACTTTCCTGGTGTTAATAAAGTCTGTAACCTCTTTTCTATTTTTTCTCGGAGTTTGTTTTTAGCTTTAGACTTGGCTTCTTTTCTAGCAGAGCGTTGTAGTTCTCTCTTAGTAAGGATGTTCAAAGAATTGTTATCTAGAAATTCAACATAATCACCATTTTTCCCGAGAAGATAGTTGCTTAATACTACCCTATTTGGCAAAGTAGGCTCAGGATCAGTAAAAATTAGATTACCTAGAGGTACCATTCTTTTTTCATTTCTACCTGAGTAGTGTAAATGAGTACCAGAACCCAAGTAGTATACCCTACCCACGTCTACATAGTCATAAGACGGGTCAGAGTGAGGCACAAGTCTAAAGAACGAGTTATATCTCGTACCATAACCGTACGTAGAAGAGTAATAAGAAACATACCCTCTAAAATTATCTAGCTCCAATACGTGAGCTATGAAATATAGGTTGGGGTTACTATTTAGAAGTCTAGTTGTCTTTTCACTCGGAGCAGTTGTTGTTAACTTTCCTCCTTTAAAAAAAGATCCTAATAGTTTATCAATATCTTCTTTTTCCACAGGTATGTGCGTCGAGTCCCAAGCAGTTTTTAAGTTACGTTCGTACTCTACCCTAAAATCACTTACATTTTTAAACACTTTATTTAAAATATCAGGAAAGGACGTATTAGTAAGAATATGTGATATCACATAAAGAGCTTCAAAATCCGAGTCTTTTATGTTTTCAAAGTAAATATCTGTACCGTACGAAGGAGAAAATTTAAAAAATTCTGTCTTATCGCCCCAATGTCTATATTGCCCATCTTCTACAAAGTAGTTGTGCGTTGTTTTTTGTATATCAACACTTGATCCATACCCGGAGGACACAATAACTGATGACCCCTTTACCTGGTATTTTAAGGCATTTAAAACAGTACTTACCTTACTTTCATCCCCATCACCCTTAAACATCTCAATTGTTTTGTTCTGTAAGTTACTTACTTTAGAGTTTATATCCTCTATATTTTTATCAGTAAGATTTAGTTCATACAACCCGTTAATAGCGGGTAGTAAGTGTTGTGTTGTATTCATTTTGTTTCCTTTGGTTTTACTCAAATAAGCTAGATTTTTCCAAGTTTTCTTCGTCCATTTTACATGATGTCATAACTAAAAAGTTGTCATTATCTGGGTATACATTTACTTCTTTACCAATTAATTCATTTAGATCTGAGATTTTGTAATACCTCATTAATTTAGCTAGGGAGCTGTTTGGCGATATATTACCTTCATGGTTTAGTGATAGCCAAAGCCCCTGAATTTTCTTATTTCCCTTATTGTCTTCTGTCCATACGTCTGAAATTTGGAAGCTTTTTCCATCTGGCTGGGACACAGAAAACCTAATTTTTTCTGATGTTTCACCACGTACGTCTACTTCCACTTTTTCTGCGTTTATAACAGTAACTTTTCTTAGTTGACTTCCTACTTTTAAATTTAAAAAACTCATATGTTTTCTTTTTGATTTATTGTTTATCTTATTATTGCTATTATTAGTGTGTGTTTGATAAACAAAAATGGCCTATAAAAATTTATAGGCCATTTCATAGTAAGTCGCATACTTACTATATTATTCTTATACCATATATTATATTATTTCACAGGTGTCATTGTTGCAAAATTTTTCTACATTAGCTTCTTCATCCTTCACGGTTCCAAAGCTTAATTTACTTAGACTTTGCGTCATTTTATTGTAGGTATCTTCGTCTATTGATTCATATGGCATCTGAGCGTATGCACCAATCTTCGTACGGGGAAGAAAGGAAACCGACTTTAGTTTGTACTGATAGTGCTCTAATGCCCTTTCAATGTCGTGGCCCTCAGTTTCAGGGTTAAATGTTACTGTCACTGACACCGCGTTATCTGCCCAGTTCTCTGACATAAAAGCTGCTAATTCTAGTTGCTCCCACATCGTCACTTCATTTAGTGGGCGTATACCGCTTCCGACGTCTACCGGTATCTCTACCACTGACGTGGATTCTTCTTGCCCTACTGCGGGCTCTACTGTGTAACCTGCTTTTTCTAAAGGGCTTAGCAGCTGACTATGATTACCTATTCTCATACGCCTTATATAAAAACGTGACTCAGGGTAATGTATACCAGGAGTACTACCATTTAGTAAACTGATACTTCCGCTTGGTTTGTTAGTTGTTATTCGTATACTTCGGGGTATAGCTAACCAATTAGAGTATATTTTATCATACTCTTTTAAAGCATCATACCCATCGTTCAACCACTCTCTTAGAGTAGGTAAATTCTGGTTTGTTAAGAATTGCGCAATACCACTCACACTGGTACCTACTCTCCTATTTCTTAGCATGACTGCATTAGTCTGTGGCCAATGAGTGTTTAAAAGTGTCACAGTTTTACTGTATAGATAAGCGTACTTTAAAGATTTTATAAAGTCTTCTTTAGATTCATGTTTGTCAGGGAAGACCTCACATAAATTACATTGAAAAGTTAAAGAATTTCCAAAAACACCCATTCCCGTAAGGGGCTCGTAAAAACAAAATGTAGGATGGGTACCCGGTAACTCCTCAATAGATCTAATAGACTGGTGTTTTTTATTACTTACAGGCTTTGAATCTTTATATGCGTTGTTCTCTGAATACCCAGTGCCAAAATTTCTTATCTTTTTTAATCGCGTGGGGATAGATTTACAGTCATGAGAGTGAATTCTGAGCCCCCATAAAGCATAGTTTCGAATTCCCTTATTTGTTTTAAATCCTTTAGGGGAGCATTCAAATGCGGCAGTGTAATTAATTCCAACACGCCGTAAAAGAACTTGCATGTCCTTCATTTGTAGCTCCTTACCATATAAAACATAGTGCTCAGTATATTTATTTTTAAGAACTGTGCCATCAGTCTCTATGTACCCTGCTGTAAACTCTAATATTGATTTCTTATCCATAGTAAAAACAAAATCAGGAAGCCCTTTCATTTTACGTAAATCAGTGGACTTATCAACGTCCAGAACAGATTTTAAATATAGCCTGTTTATGGGGTCTTTACACTCTTTCTTTATTTGAGGCTTTCCCCACTTTCCTTTTACATTAAGATTCTTTAATTTAACCTTATCTCCACATAAAGTTACTATGGGGTTTTCTTTATAAACACAACCATCACCTGCCATTAAACCGTACTCAAAGGCATTAGGATAATACTCCCCCTCAATACCGCCTAAAGTGAAATCAGGAAGTCTGTAACCCTTTCTAAGCTCTGAGGCTTTTACAGTTTTAAACTTAACACTGCCAGAGGGTAAAGCACTAAATCTATGGTAGTCCGTCGTTTCAAGAACTGACCCATCAGTCATAGTAATTCTTAAAAGCTTAGACGACGTAGAAGTTTTAAAAGGTGTAACTTTGGACCAATTTTCCCCGTTCCATATCTCTACTTCTTTACCAACAATGTTTTTAATTTTTGCATTACCGCTTTTTAATTGTAAGCGAGTGTCACCTGCTACGCATTTTTCTGCGCTCTCTAAGAATATCTCACCACATGGATTTGTGGCTTGTGTTCTGTCATCTTTTTGTAATCCATTAGATGTATCTCCCATCCTCTTATTATTATGTGCATTTTCTAACCACAACAACCCAGGCTCTCCATTAATACGAATGCTCTCAGCTATATCTTTGTAGTCCATACCTAGTGTAGCATTTACACTATTATTAGATGACCAACCGTAGTCAACTCTTCCGGGATTCACTTCGTAGTTTTTTAAGTTTAAAAACTCTTCTGAAGTATCACCTGCTATTAAGATAGCTGACCTTCTTGTATTTCCCGCAACAACTACTTTTCCCGTAAGATTGAATATATCGGCTATAGTGGTTTGCGTAATTAAACTGCCGACATTTTTATCTAATGTTTTACATACTGCAGAATGAAATTCTTTTAAAGGTGCGCTACCTGAAGCAGTCCCACCAAACGTTTTAATAGGAGAGCCTGCAGGACGAATTAATGAGTAATCCATAATAGGAGTTTTATTTTTACCAAAATAGGCCCCAATGACCAGTCCTAGTGACTCAACCCACCCTTCTCTTGTGTCTGGTATAACAAAAATCTCTTCTTCTTTAGACGGTTCTCGTACATCTATGGTACCTGCCCCCTTTAGATCTACCCCCATTCCCACACCAAGCATTAACATATCTTTAGCAAACATGAATGGGTAAGAGGGGTCCTTAGCTATATTTTCAGTACTGACAAAACAGCAATTGAACAAGGCGGGCGTCAAACGCTTTTTACTTATAATGTCCGACCCTTGTGCAAATAAACCTCTACCTGGGGGCAATATTTTCATATGAAACATGCGGTCATACATCTCTTGTGCGGAAAATTGTGACTTCTGTGGGTTCCATTCTAGCCTGTGCTGTTCAATCCAATCCTTTTGGATGTTGTAGGTTCCCTCAACAACACGTTTTATTGTTTCCCACCATCGCTCATTTTTGCCGTCGTCCTTTATTCTACTATAGGTTCTGTAGTATACAAGTTCTCCTAAACCGTTAAACCCAAAAGGTGGTTTCTTTCTTTTATACTTAGATATAAAATTTTCTGATAATGAAAATTTGCTCATACTTAATCCTCCGATAAAGAGTCGTCTTCCTCTAGTTTAAAGTCATGGGTTTTTAAGATTGTTACTTGTGCTATAGGGTCTCCAGGTAATAATGTTATAGGATAAGCTCCTGTATTTGACATTATTACTGTTACCTCTCCCCTAAAAGAGCTGTCTATAATACCTGCTTTTACCGATAAGGTGTGCTCTATAGCAACACTATTTCTATCCCAAATTTTGCCAAAGTATCCATCTGGTATCTCTAAACAGATACCTGTTTTTATTTTTTTTACTGTTTGACCTGCCACGACTATTTTTTCACTTACAAATAAACCTAGCTCGGAAGAGTTATCGTGTACTATAGATGGTCCTTTCACTGAACTCCGTAATTTTTTATATTTTACTATCATTTTTGATTCAGTCATTTTCTTCTTTTGGTTATGTTAAAATCATTATTAATTTAATATTTTTAGTGGGTATCAATATAGTATATGGTGTAGGTTCCCCAAATTCTTTTATTATTTCTTCATTAGTGTGTGGCTTTAACATGACAAATGTTTCATTGTAACATACAATATGTCCAACCCCACCACCTACTAGTGAGTCATGTACTATCTGCACCACATTTTTCTTTTGAACTATCTCTTCTATAAATCGTAAATCCATGTGTCTTTATCGGTTAGTAATGTTAAGTAGTCGTCAGCTTCCACTAACCACTCGTCTTTAAAATCATTATATGGTATGGACTTTCTTCCATCACCATACCAATACTTAGACACCAGTGATATAGGCGTCACAAATGCACGCTTATGCATTTTTTTAAAATGTATGAGAAAGAACGCTAAACCTCCAAGCTCCTCCACCAATTCTAAGTACATCAATTGGTGTTGTTTTATGTTTTTTAATGGAAAAGATGTTTTTATCTGAGTTTCTTTCGCATCAAATGCTACAAATCTCCCGTTAGGGGGAACTAATCCTGTGTAGTCTACTGTACTAGTTTGTGCAATTAAGCCCTTTCGCGTGTAAAGGATTGGTACAGGTACCTTCAGTATAAGTGCTTTCTTCTTCTTTCTATACTTCCAATTTGCTGCATTAGCAGATTTTTCTAGTTCATTAACTTTCATTTTTTATAAGAATGGTTAGACCATTGTTATTAGTGTACCTCTTAAAGATAGACCACTCATTGTGATGAGATATAAATTCTTCAACAGCTATCCACAGACCCTTACTTTTCCCGTCCTCGCCAGTAAGTTCAAACGAAGTTGTATCATGCATTACTATGTACTTACTTACTTTCGAATGATGCGTTTCTAATTCAGCTATCAATTGTTGGTATACATGCCATGTGTCAATAAATAAGAGCTCTGTCCTATCTATCTCTAACTTCAAAGTGTCTTCTTCATCGAATTTAAAGTCTATACCCTTTTCCTTGGCATATATTATCAATGAACTTGCATCATCATCCTTCTTATCTATGTCATAGGACCTTAAAATACTTGGTTCACCCATTATCAACGCTATTGTTGATACTCCGTGCCGGACACCAAACTCTGTTACATGGTTAACTTCTGATGCAAGATTTTTAAGGGTCTGAAGGTGCTCATTTATGTCTGATTGGCTATTACATAAGTCATGGAATCTTTTATTAACTCCACCAAAAGGAGATGCATAAGTTTCTTCTCCCGGAGGTCCACCCCATTTCTTATTGTAGTGTTCTCTTAGAGCATAAAAATCTCTATTCAATGATTGATCTTTTTGAATAGTCATGGACCCTCTGTATATACTAGGGTTACACCCCTCATCAATCACGGGAAAAGCTCCACTTAGTTTAAGTCTATAGATGTAATCGTTATCCTCAAAATAAGCCGGATAAAAAGTAGTGTCAAAGTAACCTACTGCATCAATAGCTTTTTGAGAGATAAAAAAAGAGCACCAACCCAACTTACTATAGATTACGCTATAATTTTTATGTGTCTCTACGATCTTTTTTAAATCAGACGATGTTTTAGTTAAAACAATGTCATCATTTAATATAAGAAGATGGTCCCCATTACTATTAAAAAATTTGTCAATTAAAAAGTTCCAGCTGCCTGCGACACCCAAATTATGTTTTGGACGTATTATTGTTGTAATGTCTTTTAAACTATTAGGTACTGATATATCTTGTCCCCCGTTATCAATTATACATAGTTGGTAAAGATCGGGTAAATTCGTAGCTAGATCATCTAAGCTCTCGTGCAAAAGATCTGCTCGATTTATTGTTGGTATCCCTACGAATAATTTAATCATGCTGCATCTCCTTAAGTTAAACTATAAAATTTAAAAAGGCGGGCATAAATTATACCCGCCTTTACACAAACTTATTACAAGCTATTACTCAAATAAACTTGCACCAGTAAGTTCCTCACCTTCAATTATACCTTTATATTTTGATAAAGGGTTAGTAGGATTACCGTTCGGAGTTTTACCCGGTTCTGTGTATGCCGAGACTTTCAATCCAACAAGACCATCGGCGATCTCATTTGGCTCAACATCTTCCTTGGTTACTAAGTCGCTACCTGCTGCTCGTAGAAATCCAAATAAAAATCCATAAGCTTTAGGAGTCAAAACAAAGTTACTCCACAGTTTTCTGTTTATAAAGATACCATCCGTTACATGAAACGTAGTTTTTATCATTTCATTCCCTGTAGACGCAGTTGTCAGTTCGGCATTCTCCACTACTAAGTTGTAACGTCCTTCTGGCAATGGCTCAAACCCATCTCCACTCCTTTGAGTTTCCCCTACTTCTTTAAAGTTAATACCCATTATTTATTATTGGTTTTTGTTGTTAAATCTGATAATAATAACTCAGCTTCGTCTTGTTTTAGATCCAGCACACTTGTTACCATGTAGTCAGCTTTTAGTTTCTTTTTTAAGTCTTTTTGGTCCAGGCCGCTAGCAGCATCTTCTATTTTTTCTAGGGTATCAGCCTTTACTCCCGCTGTTTTTAATTCTTTACCTTTGTATTCTATATCAACACTTCTTCCCATACTTTCATTTTGTTCTAGGTTTTGTTGTTGATTAAATACTACAGCCTCTCTTTCTAACCCTTCTATTCCTATAAACTGAGTAAAAGATTTATAGTTAAACTCAAATTCATGAGGTAACTTATTTGTTCTATCTTTCACCATTTTGGCCATGTGGTTACCTTCTTCGTCTGTGTACAGTTCGAGCACTATATCAAAGTGGTAGGGCAAATCTTTAGGGCCTTCAGGCGTAGTTCCTATCACCTGCATAAATTCATCCTTATCAGTACTATACAAGGGTTTTGATTTAGCTGTTACGATAATGTTCATATCCAACGATAACATTTTTGTAATTAAAATCTTAACGTCTGACTTAATGAATTTATAATCTAGAGGCCTAATTTCATAATTAGGGTTCCCAGACTTTATTCTCATTTTTGCTACTTGCTTTTCTATGATTGAGTCATATAAGTTACTGAAAGAATCAATTACAAAAGTTTTAAACCCCGCAGGATCCTTTAGTAGCTCGTCTACTGCTTTATTAACTTTCTTAGGGCTAACTGTTTGAATACGATGAAAGTCAAAGTATTCTCCATAGTGCTCAGTTCCCCTCTCTGTGTCGATTACAGCAGGCTTAGGAAAGTGTAGACTTACTACCGATTTTCCAGTCCCTGATGCACCGTATATAAGCATTTTTAGTCTTTCTGCTCTTGGCTTTGCTTTTTCAAATAAGCTCATCTAGTTTTCTTGGTTATATTATTTTATTTTATAAAAGTGTAATTTTTTGATATTAAGTATGCGTTGTATGTTGCTTGAACATCTCTTAAACAATACTCCTTTATTTCTTTGATCCTCCCATCTTTAAACGCTACAGATACGTTCTCTGCAGTTATTTCTTCTTCTTTGGGAGAGGGTATTCCGAGGTGATCACATGTCAATCTAAGGCTGGCCCCTTTAAACCTATCATAGTCTGCCATAATAACATGAACATCCCAATGAGGGTACTTAAAGAATTTCTTAGTGTTTAAAAAACTTTGGTTAGTAGCTTTCAATCCATGTTTCATCGACCTTTTTATAATCCAAGGAACGTCAAAAGACAACCCATTGAATGATATAAATAGACCCCTAAAACCTGACACTATCTTCCAGAACCTAGATAAAATATCTTTTTCATCTCCTGTTAACCCAATAGTATCATACTTACCATCTGTTGTAGTTTTCATTAATCCTATACATACTATTTCCCCAAAGTATGGGTTGGTTCCCATTATCAAAGACTTTGCAGATTCGTATTCTTCTGTGGTTGGTTCACTAGACCCCGAGAACCTTCTTTCTAACTTTTTATCCAGCTCATGCTGTTGGATATTACTTAGCTCTGTCTGAGGTACAGTTTCTATATCGAAAGTAATAGTTTCCATTTAATTTTGTGATTATTAGTTATATTAATTTATTTTACTTCTCTCTTTAATATAACTAATTCACCTAATTAAAGCAACAATGGTTCTGATATTGGCGCTATTAAAAACAAACTTTCAAACTCAGGGAAGGTATCTTTCATTAATTTTAACACGGTATCTGGCGTATTTGTTCTGGAACTTAGATGCCCGAAAGCAATCCACTCTACGCTACCCAAATCAACATCATTCTCTATATACTCCGATATTTGATGGTTACCTAAGTGACCAAAAGGTCCCGATATCCTCATCTTTAATAACTCATCATACTTTTCATAGTCATCTAACATTTGTTGATCGTAATCAGCCTCTAGAAAGTATGCGTCACAAGACTCTAAAGCTACCCTCATTACTTTTGATATGCTTCCGGAGTCAGTTAAGTAGCCAAACTTTTTATCTGTACCGGTATCTGTGATTGTGTAGCCTAAACTTGCTTTACTGTCATGCTTAGTAGTGTATGCTTTTACTAACATATCTCCTACTTTGATTTCATCCCCACCTTTTATGAACTGTACATCACAATTTTTAAATATTTTTTCTTTTGCAATGAATGATTCTTCTGGTATATAAATAGGACATCCCTGTTTCCTACCTACAACACCTGCCCCAGCAACATGGTCATGATGCTCATGTGTTATAAACAGGGCGGATATTTCTAAGTCATCTTCTTCAGATGCTTCAAGTATTTTTTTGTAGCTCACTCCAGCGTCTATAAGCAAAGTAGCCTCCGAAGAGGCCACTTTACAACAATTACCTGAGCTGCTACTGTACAACGGGTGTATTTCCATTATAAATAATCTGGTTTAACTGTAATTACTCGCACAGATCTTCCCTGCATTTTTCTTGACTGTACTGTTTTATCATAAATCATTCCGTTTTCGTAAAGCTCGTGTATTATAGCTTTCTTTGTGTGCGTCAAACTCTCGTTAGATGCTCTTAGAAATGATTGAATTTCTTTAAAAGCTAGGCTAACGACTAAGTAACCAACGGGCTGCTCTACTTCTTTGCGTGTTCCCCAATATCCTATTATTGGCGTGTGATTGTTCTCTTCCACATCTTCCATATAATTTGGTAACATTCTTACTTTCCCGCTGGATAAAAGCTCTTGAAGTACTTTTAAGAACCTATCCGATGCTAATTCCTCAGCAGCTTCTAGTGCAACATCAATTATCTGAGTGTCTAGTAAGGATAAAAACTCTTCTTGTGCTTCCTTTGCTCTCTTCTTACTCCATACAAATTCTGATACAAATTTAAAACTTGTCGCTAAGAGAGATACATTTCTGGCTATCCGTATATCATTAGATTGCCCAGCTATTTTGGAGTAAAAATGGTCCATATTATCTTGCATAGATTTGTTTATTAGTACTGGAGCAATATTAAATACATGGTGTAGGTATCTAGCAGTGAATCCTGGGTAGAACTGCTTCATTTCTTGAATCCTACGTCCTTTTACCATGTCTTTAAACTTAGTATTGCACGTAGTTGGGACCATTCTTGCTAAATTAGATGCTTCACCGGATGGCGTATCTTCGCCTGTGGAAGCAAGCCACCCTCTAACAATAAATGTCTTTGCTAATTCCATGTTAGCAGTCATCCTTGATCTGGCTGTGTTATCTGCATAGTTTTGCATTAGGGTCATAGCACCGTCAAAAGCTCCTGGTTTGAAGAACATTCTCTTTTTGAAGTCATCTATCATAAATAAAGTATCTTTCATAAAGTATCCTATTCGTCCTAGTGAGTTTGATGTAGAACTCCATGTAGGAAATGACTCAAACTTACCATAGAAATGTTGAAATGCTTCCATTGTGTAAGACTTACCTGTACCTGACTCTCCTCTAACAAAGTATGTAAACTTTGTTCTATCACCCTCTAAAAAAGGAAATAAAATGGGTAAGAAAGTAAATGATAGGGCACCGTATGTAACTTCTTTGTTTACAATTTTCATCAAATCTTCTTGAATATGCTTCTTTAAAGATATAAAAGTTTCATCGTCTATTATTTGTAAGTCAAGGTACTCTGCGAATTCTTCCCCCTCTAAACTAACCAGGGTATCATCATTATTTCTTATACCATTTTTGTCTATAATAACGGACGGACTCATATATTTGTGAGGATACTTATCGTCCCCCTTTAGATCATTAAACCCAAACTGTTTTAGTATAAAGACTGCCTTAGACTTAGCATACTTTTGGATAGCTGTTTTTATAGAAGGTATGTTTTCTATAAGTAGTTGGTTAGGCCCTAGAGTTTTATAAACAAAACCTTTTAATTTTTCATCGTTAGAAAAATCATCTGAAGAAATTTCGAACTCTATCTCATCTTTTTCTTTTCGTATGTTACCTTCAAATATTCTTTTATCAAATTCAGCCATGCCTGTGCTGATTGTAGTATCCTTTGTTATTTCCATTGTAAAGCTAGAAAGTTTTTTTATCTTCGTGTCTTCCTTTCCAGGTAACCTCTCATAGTAAGAATTTCCTTTGCGGAAAAGAAAGTCTGATTTGTCTAAAGCATTAATATCCACTTCCTTCTCTTGAGTAGACCAGTGGTAAAAAGCTATCGGACTTTTTGCCCTACCAATAGCGGTACACCTTTGTGAACAAATGCTCCCATATTTACCATCCTGTAACTTTTCACAAGTAATGGGAAGGTATCCTTCCCCCTCCTCCTCCCTCATCTTTGTTTTCATCACTGCTATGTTTTTTTTAGTGACCTCTGGGTCATAGTTTTTCATTTTACTAAAAAAGTTTTGAGTAGCATACTTTTCAGCCTCTTCACCCATGTTTGTAAACATATACCCAACTATTTCATTGAAAAAATTAGGTGACTCTTCCTGGTCTACGCAGGTATTCCACATGTTTCGTAAAGCTTCGCATTTTTTTAGAGGCTCTGTGTATGGTGCAGATTCATTAGAAAACGACATTGTATCAGCGTAGTTAACTGTACTCACTGACAAGTTATCTATAAACTCACTAAATACTCTAGATTTATGGTGGTACCCATTAGGCCCTTTTACAAGATTTCCAAAAGATCCTTTATTTACCTGGGTTTGCTTGGGGAATATTTCCCACTCAATTCCGTTCGTAGTGGGGCGCATACTTGAGAATATACCCTCAAAACCACTTTTTATAATACTTGACGGTACGGGATTTTCAAAGAAAACCCACACATGGTACCCCTTATTTCCTGAAAATTCTATGTAAGAAGGTATACCCTTATTACTAAGAAGTTTCTTTGAAATTTCTGCTTGTTCTAATAACTTATCTTTCCAGTCATCTAGATTAAAATTTTCATTGCTCCACACTGACTTAGTAAGATCAATGTCTAGACAAGCCCACTTAACTGTATTTTCCTCAGGCTTTACTTGGTAAAGTCCAATTGTTTGACGACCAGCCAAGTGTGCATTCATAATATCATCGTCAACAGGTTCTTTTACTGGAATATAAGAACCTTTTGTTTGTTGTATAGCGTAGACATCGTCCCTGTGGACGAAAAGCTTTTTAAATGTATCTGTACTAATTTTTCCCATGTATTCTCACTTCGTCCCAAAAGACTTGGTTATTTTCGATTAATTGTTTTATATGTTTTTGCTTTTTTGATAGCCTAGACTTACCAGATTTTACTTCAATAAAAGTAATTTGGTCATCTCCGTAGTGGATATAATCTATTGGTTGGCCCAAGAATTTTACTTGCTTAGGGTCATAAGGAAAGTTATCTAAAAATGGAGCAAGTTGTTCTGCTATATGGCCCGTAACAACTTCACTACTTTTCTTTTGAGAAAGAACTTTAGAGTACTTAGACTTCAAACCTTTCACTGCTCTTAAAGTATAAAATAGATTTAAGCTCAGAGCTGCTATTAAAATTATTAAAAAAGCAATTAACATTTTTTATTTTGATTTTTCTACGTTGTCACATAAAAAGTTACAGAAAACTCCGCACCTTAGCCTACCGTCAGGAAATATATCAGCATTTCCTTTTTGCTTTTCAGACCAGGTATGAAAAAGATGTGGCTTATCTAGTGGACATCTTATATGATTTATTTTATAAACTGCGCGTCTTAAGTTCTGAGGCTTGTTTTGTAACTTACCTATAACAAGCTTTTGTTCAAGATATTCCCTAACCTTACCTACTGCTTCGTCGACATTATCAGTTGTCTTTTTTATTATAGACTCAATCTGTGAGTTAGATAATTTAATTTTTATTTTGTCTGGAGATGACTTAGCTAATAATTTATTAACTTTTGACCTTAGTATATCTACAGGTTTCATTGATATATCAGGACGTCCACATCCCATTCTATCAGCCATACGTAGATCAAGTAAGTTATGTATATTATTTTCCCCGACTTTTGCAACTAGTTTCTTTACTGATGCCTCTGATTTTCTAAAAGATGCATCAAATAAGTGATTTTTTATTAGAAGAACAACTGTCTCTATAGTAGAACTTGGGTACCCCCACTGCATTAATATCTTCTCAGCTACAAATGCTCCAACATTTTCATGATTGTAGAAGTGCATTCCCGTATCAGTATACACCTCAGTAGCGGGTTTCCCGATGTCATGAAGAAGAGCAGAGGTTCTTAATAATAGCGTATTTGAATGATTTAGAGGGACAGAGTCTAATGCGTACATTATATGCTGGTACAAATCTAAGTTTTTCCTTTTATTACTTTGTTCAATGCCAATACAAGAACTTAGTTCTGTAAATAACTCCTCATCCAACCTAGACTTCACCATTAACGAGAAAAACCTACTTGGTGCCTCACATCTGGTAAATACTTTTTTAAATTCATTAAATATTTGTTTGGAAGGAGAACCAGCAATTTTTAACTTATTATCCTGCACAGCTTTTAAGGATGCGTCATCTATTTTCCAAGATTTACCGAGGATACTACATAAAGATATGCACCTAAGCAGTCTAACCTTAGACTCAAGTATTCTCTGGTAGGGGTCTCCAACAAACCTTATAGTTTTATTATTCAAATCCTTAATACCATCGTAGAAATCTATCCACTCATCTTTTAGAGGATTAAAATATATGGCATTTATCGTAAAGTCTTTAGATGCAGCGTCGTCTTCCAAACTATTAGTAAAAGAATAGTTATAGTAAGTATTCTGCAGTTTTACTTTTTTTAATGGGTAAAGACAGTACTCCCTATCTTTGTACTTTATAGTTACAGACGTATCGTACTGATTTATTTTCAGTATTTTGGGGGTCAATGCTGCACGAAGCTCCTTTAAGTTAGCTCTTATAGCAACATCAAAACCACTTGGCTCTATTCCTAAGTATATGTCTCTTGCAGTTCCGCCACACAACCAAGCATCAAAACCGTAGGAATTCAGTAACTTTATAATTTGAGTTCCCATTAGTCTTCCCTTACCATCCCGTCTACTCCAAACTCTACATCACACCATTCCGAAACCATAGCTATATTGTAAGATCTAGATCTTAAAAGATGGTTTTCACAAACTGTGGTAGCGTGACATTTAGGCCAATCACTTTTTATTTGGTTACGTATAGAGTCATCATAGCACTCTTTCCTACTTTTATTTATTTTTTTTAATTTCATGTTAGTTACTCCACAATTCCCGTGTTTTTTTATTCTCGTAAATGACATGAAATATTTACAATTACCGCATGTCTTTACAATTCTAAAGTTGGGCCTGTCTTTTAAATCGTCATTATTTTGAGGTGTTCCTAAATCACTAAAGTCGTATTTATTACTCATAGTATTATATAGTCCTTCCTTGTATATGATCGTACTCGTGTTGAATGATGGTCGGTAGATAGGTGAGGTTTCCGTACAGCTTCATACTTCGCCTTTGTTCGGCATCATCTAGTGAATAGTATGATATCTCAACGTTTTTTCTTCTAGTAACCTTCTTAGGTTTCTGGTCAGGGTAGCTGAGGCAACCCTCTTCTGATTTATATTTTTTACCTGTCCCATTTACAGTTGGGTTAATAAACTCTTTCCATTCCCAACCATTACCTGTGCTGTCTAAAACTCTAACTACGAACACTGACAATGGTGGAGATGTTTTATCCCAAACTTGATTAGACGCTAGGCCTAAACACTTATCAGATACAGATTCAGCTGTGTCTTTTAAGTCTGTAACAACTTCTATTGTACACTGATCCCATACTTTTAAATCCTTACCCGTGACGGGGCCCATCAAACTACCGTTCGTAGTTTTACAATCTATACTTTGTTGTTTTAATGTTGGATTACCTTCTACATTTATTACTTTAATCATCAGAACTAAACTCCCTCATAACTTCGGAGTTATAGCCTGTAATGTCAGATAACCTACTTCGTGATTTAGGGAGAACTTCTATAGTACCAGATATAGATACATAATATTGTCTACTCTCTATATCTCCTATCTTGTCTTTTACTTCTGTGTTTTTGTCGGTATCATGCGACAAAGATTTTATTTCTTTCATATTAGTTTCCTTTGTTATAATTTCTTAAAAATTCTATTTCTATGGTATCCCTGATACTTTAATATATCAATTTTTTGATCAATAAAGTCAATTATCTTTGCTTTTTTCTTTCCTTTTGATATTCTCATAAGCCTTCCAGCAGCTTGCCGAAGCTTAACTTCTGACTTAATTGGAGCACAAAGATACAGTATTTCTAGTTGTGGTATGTCGATACCAGTTGAAAATAAACCATACGTTGAGATAACAATTTTCTTTTCTCCGGCGTATAATTCGTCCATTACCTCGTTTCTTTTTTTCTTAGTCATCTTAGATGTTAGCATAACACTTTCATCCCCAAGAGCATTATTTAAATACTCTACCTGTGATATTCTTGTGCAAAGAAGTACCTTATATTTACCTTTACTATCGTCACTCTGTACATGGTCTAGTATAAAATCATTTCTGTCATCATCCTGAGATAGGTCAGTTATCATTTCTTGGTATTCTTGGGTAGAGAACATTTGAAATTCATACTGAGTTTTTATTTGCTCTACTTCAGGGGTTATTAAGAAACCACTTAATGCTGATTTTGGAACTTTGTGTATTATGGGGCCAGATGCAAAATGTATCACTTTTGTTAACCCATCGTCCCTTTTAGGTGTGGCGGTAAATCCAAACTTGAACTTTGCATTCAAGTTGTTTAAAGTGCGAAACCAGGTTTCAGCGCCCACAATGTGAATTTCGTCACCAATGAGTTGTCCAAACCTTTCATTTATTATGTTAAATCTGTCGGTCTTCAGCTTAGACATTGTTTGATGTAACCCTACCGTTATGGGTTTTACTTCAAATCTACCATCTCCTATAAATCCTATATCCTCTTCTTTTAAATTAGAAAATTTTACAAACGATTTTATAGTTTGATTTGCTAACTCAAGCGTGTGCACAAGAATTAATGTAGGTTCTTTTCTTCTCAAAGTTAAATTTACAAAACATATAGTCTTTCCTGACCCAGTCATAGCTTCCACAACCCCAATCGTTTTACTCATACATGCTTTTACCATGTCTTCTTGGTACTCGCGTAACTCCCCAATAAACTCTAATTTAGAAAAGTAGGTTGTTTTTGGGTTACTTAACCTTTGGTCACGAATATCGGATTCTACTACTTTTATCTCGTGCGCGTGGGCTATCTTTAGAATTTCCCCCAAAGCACCGACAGGAACTATTATGAGATTATCATTATCTTTGCTAATATCCCAGTATTTTAATGACGATGGAACTCCCCAGTTCTGCAATCCCATATCTAACCTTTTATGGAAAAGAGGGTTATTTATAGTCAGATGTTTTTTTATCTCATCAAGAACATCACTAGGAAAACCAAGAATAGATACTTTATTTTTTATTACTATTAATACTTCCATAATCCTCCATTGATTTTTTTTATTGTAAAAAGACAGTTATGTCTTTTTGAACCACTCCCTCCTACCTGTGAATGGGTCTATAAAAGTATCCCAAATTGTAAAACCAAAAACTTTTACTACGCAGCTATGCACACTTTTGTAGTGTGTTAATAAGCAGTAGCACTTCCCATTAATGGCGAGCATAATACAATTATTCAGATATTCAAGTCTCATGTTTATCTCCTTTAGTTGTGAAAAATTCGAAAAGAGAACCCCTCTTTACATTATTCTTATACCAAATTTTGAATAAATATACGTTGATTTGGCGGTATACAATGTTTATATTTTAAGTATAGAGAAGTAAATTAATAAAACATAATAAAATAAATCAAACAAAATATATGAATTTTTTAGAACAGGTATTCGAAAATGGCTACGCTACGAAGGACGTAGAGTTAGCTAGTGGTAAGATAAAGGTTACTTTACAAAACCTATCAGCTAAAGATCAATTAAAAATAGAGGACAGTATGAGTGAAATAACGGGTTCCTCAGCTTTTGTACTCCATACTTACAGCTTAATGTTATTATCATATACTGTAAAAAAGTACAATAAAAACTCCTTCAATTCTATAAAAGATGCAAAAGATTTTTTGGAGAATCAGCCAAGCTTTGTCCTTGATAAACTTACTAAGGAGCACTCAGAATTTGAAAAAGAGTTGGGCGAAGCAATAACTGGAGAGGAGATCGAAAAAACTTTTTTCGAAACAAGTTCAATGCCAAAAGACTTAGAGCAAAAGTCAGGGGAATTGAACTTGGGGAAAGAGGAAGCTTAAAAGAACTTATTCTTTTAAGTGGCTTAGACCACGACATGCAGGGTGAATACTTAAAAACAGCGATAATTGCTAAGGCTGCTACCCTTGATACAGGATCTTCGGATCAAGTACAAAAATTTAATGACCTATTAAAAAGATACTATAATAATGTATTTTTTGTAACAGATGTTTCTGATAAAGAAGAAGATATTACAAAAGATAATATAGATGAAAAATTGAAAGGTTTCAGAGGTCTTTTTAAAGGAAAATCTTTGGGTAATTTGTCTAAAAAAGGAACTGACATAAAAGACGAAGATTTTAGTAACATAAATATAAAAGACATGGGGAATTATACGGAATAGTAGTCATGGCAGAAAAAGTATTAAAGTATAAAATTGAGCTAGATAGTTCTGATTTAGCTGGTCAGCTAGATAGTATAAGAGAAAGGGTATCTCAAGCTGTGAACTCACAGTCAGGTGGGGCGTCTGCATTTTCATCTCTAGGAGGCGCTGCTGCTACTCCAGCAGGATTTGCAAGCACACCTCCATCTTTTTCTGTGCCTGAAGTTTTGCAGTCTACAAGTCAGTTTCAAAACACGTTTGCTAATACTGTAAATAACTCTCTAAATGAAGTAAAAGACTTTGCATCAAGAGTTTCTGACGTAGCACAGGTTGGGTTTCAGCGAATGACTGGCAGCATGGCCACAAATGCTGGAGACTTTTCTCTATCAACGAGAGAGCAAAATATATCAAATTCTTCTTTCTTAGGCCAAGCTACTGGCGGCCTAGGCATAGGGTATGACCCGAACTCCTCAACTGGGTACAATGAATATAGGTCGGCTAACGCGGATCAATTCACTCAATCTGTCACCAACTTTGGTATGGATAACTTTAGCAAGTTCAGTGGAGCTCTTGGCGGCTTAATGCTTGGTGGCCCAGCCGGAGCAGTAATCGGAGGTCTCGCTGGTTGAGGACAAGATTTAGCTAAACAAGCTATAATGGCACCAGCTAGGCAAGCAGAAAGTTTAGCCGGAGGATTACAATCATTAGCTTCTAGTTCTTTTGGTAATATAGGAATGGATGATGCCATTGGGATGGCGAACGGTATTTTAAGTAGACCACACGGGGTAACGGATAGGCTACAAGGTATAGATAGTCAAGTCGCACAGTCAGCTGTCATGGACTTTGGTGCTGCAGGCGGATTTAAAGGAGTCAGTAACGCAGAAGAATTTAGAAAAGAAGCAGATGATGTTGTTAGTAACTTAAGATTATTTCAAAATGCTTTTAATACTACAATGCAGGAAGCTACTCAAATTATGGCTTCAATAAAACAATCTGGGGTTCAAGGTACTGACGGTATTGGAGCTTGGGGCGCACAATTTGCAGGAACAGCTACGTCCATGGGACAGTCCCCCACCCAATTTTTAAACACTGTGACAAATGCTGGTAATGAAATGCAAGCTATGGGTCTTTTAGGAGCACAAAACTTAGTGACTCCCGCACAGTCTTTTCAATCTGGTTTAGAAAGTATACTTAGGTCTGGGGCTCAATACGAAGGTTTTGCTGGACAAGTAAATAGAGGCATGAGTATGGGAGATAGGGCAAGTATGGTTTCAAGTAGCCAGAATGCATCTATGATGCAAGGTCCAGGGTCCCTGGGATTTTGGCAGGCAGCGGAATTCGGCACAAGCGGTAATGTCCCAATGATGCCTAAAGATGTTTTAAATAGTGCAAGCCACCTAATGCAAGACCCGATAAATATGTTTTCTGCTATAGCAAGCCAGGGAAGAAATGTTCAAGCTATGGGACCACAAAATAGGGCAGATGCTGCCTTATCAGATGTTGTTGGTTTTTTTAATAGTATTGACCAGACTTTCACTCCTGAAGCATTTTTAGGCGCTACAATGTTAATGAAGGGTGTTGACGCAAGAACTGGATTAGGCATGATGATGGATGCTACTTTTGGATCAGAGAATCAAAATCAACAAACTATGGCTGGCGCTATTAACGCACACCAAGACTTAAACAGTTCATCTAGGTCTGGTGTAGTAGCTCACGGGATAGCAACAGGGTTTGAGGCGGCAAGCAAAGCCACAGGAAGAACATTTGCCCCATTAGGAACATTAGGGAGAAACCTAGTAGGTGGAGGAAGGGATATCTCTGAAGGAATATCTGACTGGTGGGGAAATAAAACTACAACCAAGTTTACAGGTAGGTATTCTGAGGAGCAGTTAAAACATGGTACAGGTATATTAACTGCATCTGATGTTGTGTCTGACGTTGAAAGAAAAAACTCAGATGAATATAAGGAAACCAGAGAAGAATACATAAGGTCAAACGCAGACGGTAACTACCTAAATTTAGATGAAGCTGAGGTATTTGCAACCCAAGATAAAGAGGGAAAAGACGCTCTTGGGGATTGGGCTGATTACAAAAGAGACTTTACACTTAAAAATACAACAGTTGCTGATTTAAGAAAAGGTTTAAATTACTCTCAACAACTACAGGACGCTCAAAATGCTAAGTCCGATGAGAAGTACCCTGACTACAGCATAATGGCAAAAGTTGCAGATGCTACAAAAAAAGGAGGCTTCAAGAGGTCATTGGAAGGTATGGACGCAGCTGTAAGAACGTATGTTAACGACAATGATCTACTGGCTGAGGGATCAAATATTGGCGAAGTAACTTTTGGAACCTTGCAAGATCATATAAAAGAGGGTGAGGAAGGCCAGGTCGGCGACATAAGGATGGGAGTTCACTCTAGTCTTAATGCAGGGTCGGAAGGAAAGAAGGGTATTCTTCCGCCGGCGTCCGAAACAATTGGGTATGATGTAGGAAAAAAACAGCTACAAAAAAATATAGACATTGCTTACAACAACAAAACCAAAGGGGAAAGTATAATAAAATCCATAGGAGGCTCCATGAAGAAGTCTAAACTGCAGCTCGACGGTGGAGATCTAAAGGATGCTTTAGAAAAAATGGGGGAGGAAGGATTAGTAGGTGAAGTAAGCGATATTCTGGGATTTACAGAAGCGTACGGAGATATAGAAAGTGAAGAAGAGTACACAAATCTCATGAAGATGTTAATAAATAAAGGCGTGGATCCAAATGAATTGTCTGTGAATGTGGCAGCAGTTGGTAGCAAAGAAAGTTCAGCAGCAATGTATAAGGTAGCAGAAGAAATGACTAATAATAAAGGAGAAATAGATTCATTTAAAGCTGGGCTGGCTGCAGAGGATCTACAAAAAGCCAGAAAAATGTTTACCAGTGTTTTTGATGGGCAAAGACTTAGTGCTGACCAAGAAAAAGCTATAAAGCAATTGTCGTACCAAACTGTTGCCGAGGGCGGGAAGATAGTAGAGAATGACGGCGGTGTAATAAATATGTCTTCGGGGGAAAAAGAGGAGACAATGAAGCAGATAGATGATAAAATGAAAGACAACTTAGCTAAAGAAAGTTCAATATTTGGGGGTAAAGACTGACAAGAAGACTTACGACAATTTGTAAAGGATGGTGCCATAAGCGCCATGGACGCACAAGCTGTTGACACGCAAGGTAGGATAAGAGAAGCTGTAGAGTTGTCTCAAAAGCAATTTACGTTTGTAGATGGGCAATTAAAGGTAGAGTTCTAACGTATGAAAATAACTAACCCAACTATTAACTTATTTGATAACTTCGAACTTTTTTTAGAAGGAGTTAAAGTTCCATTTGCCTCTGCAAATATTTCAGAGAATGAATCCGGATTTCCAGCTCTAAAACTTTCTTTTGGAGTAGGTACAGGCGCACTCAGAATTTTACCCGGAACTATAGTCCAGTTATTTGGCCCCAATACTACTCCTCAGGGAGCATCAGAATCCGTTCTGATATACGAAGGGGAGGTTAATTCTGTAGGGTATCAAAAGACAGGATCATCTAGATCAGTTAGCCTATCGTGTACTAACTTAATAGTTAGGTGAGGTGATATAGAGCATGTTTCTAAAGATGTTGTACCGTTTGATGACCTAACTATCAGTGAACATGGTATGTATAATTTTATAAATACTGAAACTGACTCCGGGCAAATAACCTCAAGTATGTATAAGAATTCTGGAGATATACCTGATAATAATAATACGTCATCAGAAAGTTTTGAAAGTATAGCTATGTTAGGAGGAGTTATAAATACTATACAGAAACTAATACAGTCCTATTCGGAGGGAGAGGATAAATCAGACTGACATTCTCTTCTTCAAGATATATTAACAAGCTTTGAAGGTACCGACTTATTCTTCCAATTTTTAAATTCGTCTATGGGGTTAAAAGATAGTATTATATCTTTTCCAAACATGTCTAACTTAGATGGGATGAAGAATGCTCTTCTTGTAAAAGTTCTAAAAACACTCGGACAAAGTGCTAGAAAAACAAGTTTACTATATATAATACTGACTATTTTGAAGGAAATAAGATATTCATTACTAGCACCTGCGTCGCCAACTTCGGGGTATTCTCCGTCAGGTGGTGACTCTAAAGTACCCTTCAGGTGCTTGGTAGCTCCGTCACAAGAATGGAGTCCTCCGGCATTATGTAACGTGTTTTTCTCAGACCAAGTTTCAGCATTTAGGTATGATAGGAAATACATGTCTGAACCTACAAGAGCTTATACTCAATTAACTTACAGTTTTTCTCCTAAACAAGGAGAGACCTACACAGATAGTACGATTTATGCAGTACCATCTGTTTCAACTGTGTATGAAAACCTTGCTTTACCTGCCTCAAAAGTCCAAATTGGGCCTCAAGCTTCGACTGTAAATGAAAATCCTACGTTATCTACTTCACATAATATAGAAGAGACATATAGGGGCATACGTCCCCATAGGATGAAACTGAATGGTGTCGGAATAGCAGGGCTGATAAGGAACGTAATTTCAGACGGGGACGATGAAAGACCCACAACACGAGAAGACTATATAGGAAAAGGGTCTGAAGGTGTAAAAATAATTAGAGAGTTATCTCTTCAATCTTTTGCTAAACAAAAATTTGCCTTCAGGTCTCTTACATTAGATGCCGTGTGAAATCCAAATAGGTTTTGTGGCATGCCAGCAGTTATACTAGATCCGGGTGAGCCCTCGATTGTCGGGGTTATAACGGACATACAAACTTCCATATCTGCCCAGGGTGGGGCTAAAAGTACCATTACTTTCAAAAATACAGTACTAATTTATGATGATGATTTTTCAGGAATATTCTCGCCATCGTCAGGTAGTGAAGGGGAATCATCTTGAGAAAAATATGCTATAAATGATTTCTCTGCTGATATGGCCCCTGTCTCTTTTAGTGGTTATTTTGATAACGAGTTATATAGCTATTTTAACGTAGGTACAGATATATATACGTACATGCTATTTGGAAAAATATCGGAGAGAAAAAAATTACAAGATAATAGGGGTTACTCAAAAGAAATAAATGAAACTTTAAAAACTAGGTCAGCAGCACCTGACGACCAATTTGTTAAAACTGACAGATATGACCAATCTATTTTTAGCTACATAAGGGGCAGCAAAGAAGACAATTACCCACTTATATCAATAAAGGGATTCGAACCAAATGACAGCAATGAATCGGACTCTCTTAAGTACAGTAAATATCTTTACCAGTCTATAATAAACTTAAAAAAATTATATAAAAAAGTGGCTGGCACAACTGCGTCTCAGTCATTTATGTCTAGAGTAAACTATCGTCCTATAATAACTCAGGGAGATTATCTAAATTTTATTGGTGCTCAAAATAACTACCCTGACAGTGCTGATACAGATTATAAGCAACTTTCTACTATTTTACATGATATAAATATTCATAAAAAAGCTAAAAACACAACACCGGACTCTCCAGATAATCTTTTTGTAGTCACGGAGCATGGAAGTGACGACAAAAGTTCTTTCACTGTGAGACAAGTAAACATAAAGATAAAGAATTTAAGACGAAGTAAAAAAACGTATGAAGACACAATTATGGGAATAGAGAAAACGTATGAAGACACAATTATGGGAATAGGGAGAGTCATTCCAACTCTTGAAGAGGAAAATAATGCGAAGTTACATGCAAGTACGAGTCTAGAAGTTATAAGCTTGAAGAGTACCTTACAAGAAATACAAGATAAGATTGATAAGTGGTTAGAGGCTATTAGTGCTTTTGATAGTAAAAAAGAAGGCGATGCAAAAGAAGCAGACCCATCCCAGGTAGAAAAAACTTTAGGCGAAAATATAGATAAACCATATTCTTACTTAAGGTTAAATCACGTATTAGAAGCCTTTATTAGAAATTCAGAACGTAAATCAAATAAAATAAATTTAGTGAGGTAACAAATGTCATCTAAGCTTAAAACCCAGGGAGAAGCACTAGCAAATGGTACAGCCAGCACGAATCTTGATTTCCCCAAAGCTATGCAAAATATTGGGGACCATAAAAATATACTTATCCCTTTAAGTAAAAAAGAGTCTCCTACACATCTTGCTGAGTCTATAAATTCAGAGGAGCAGGGCATAGGGGCCCATATTTATGTAAAAGGTGGGCATAAAATTTTATATCAGACTAATAAATTTACATTGCAGGCATTTTCTTTCAACCTTCAAGAAAGATCACAAATATTAAATACGTTTGGAGCATCTAGTGTTTCTTTTTTTGGGGACTCTGCGAGAGTATATAACTTTTCTGGAGCAGCAGTAGACTATAGGTCTACTAGGAGTGAGAGAGAGCATGAGTACTTTCATGGTAGTAGCTTAATAAAAATGTATAATGACGTAATAAGGGGCACACAACTAGTAAAAAATAACCAGATAGCATACATTGTTATAGGTAATCATCAGGTCGAGGGGTATCCTCTTTCCTTTAATTCGACCTACTCGTCGAATGCAGATAAAATTGTTACTTTTAATATGTCTTGAGTAGTCACAAACCACAGCCTCGATGCCGGCGCACCTGAGGTATTATCTGAGAATGATTTGAGAAACATGTACGTCCCGTCTGTAGACATAGATAAGGTAATCTCGCAGTACGTTAAAAAAATAGACTCAATACTAGGCCCACTAAATAACTTTATAACTCTCAACATGTACTCTGATAAGGTACTTGGCGGGCAAGATATTAGGGAATTTGTGGATTATGGGCCAGAGTACTTTTTGAAAATTGATGATATATTTAAAAAGATTGATCCATCAATTAACATCGTAAAAGAGATGAGGGAAAGGGCAGTGGCATGTAAAGAGGCGGTGTTAAAATTTTACTCAAATTCAGACTCGTATATATCACCAATTTTGGCTGTAGTATTTGGAGCAAGTGAGTCTAACGTAGAAACGTTTTTTACCACTATCCTTAGTGCTATAGAAAGTATAGCCGATGACGAAATAAAAGATGACTCCTTTAAATTTTCTGAGTTAATAAATAAGTTACATACTTTACCAGAGAAGTTATACTCATTAAAAGCAAAACATATAAAATAAATAATCAGACAAATTTATGAACACATACTCAAAACAGCAAGAATTAGAACTTTTTAATAGGTACAAAGGTGGTGACAAACAGGCCAAGATAGAGTTAGTGCAGTCATTAACGCCTATAGTTATGATGCAATCAAATAAATGGGCCGCATCTGGGCTTCCAAGGTCTTACATAGAGCTGGAGGCAAAGAGGTTAACAGGCGAGGCAATTGATACTTATGACCCTACAATGTCTCAATTAAATACTCATGTAATTAACTACTTAAAAAAATTAAGTCGTAGTGTTATGAATTACCAGAATGTAGGACATATCCCTGAGAATAGGACTTTGATAATTGGTAAATATAATACTATATACGACAATTTAGAAGACAGTAAAGGTAGGCCACCAACTGTAGAGGAATTATCTGATTCTATGAATGTTGCTATCGGTGAAATAGAAAGATTGCAGCTGGAACAGAGAAAGGATTTATCTATGGCTGAGTTGCAGGACTCTGATGATGCCGGTGGTTTTTATTTTTATGCTAGAAATGAGGACGTGGACCCTATTTTAAAACAGGCAATACAATTTGTATATTTTGATGCAGATCCTGTAGATAAAAAAATAATGGAACATACATTTGGGTTGAGCGGAATGCCACGAATGACGTCCAAGAACCTAAGGTCTAAGTTAGGATTAAAAGCGGGAGATATGAAAAAACGTCAGAATAAAATTGCTAAGGATATTAAAGGACTGATATAATGGCTGCACCTCTTGAGACACTAGCACTAACCTTAGGTAACCTAGGATTTGAAATAGAGGATCCATGTGATCCATCAAGTATCTTAGAGGTTCTTGCCGATGAAACTGCTAAGATGGTGGAAAGAGTCGAAGATGCTATAGATGACTTATTGGGAAAGTCCGGTGGGTCAGTACTTGCAGCTTTATCAATCATAGTTGCTCACATGGCAAAGGATGTAGCTAGAGACTATGTAAATGGTTTTGTTAGCGATCTAATGTCAAAAGGTTTCGGAGCTGTTCTTGGAGCAGTTGCTGCTGCTTTAGGTTCAGCAGCTAGGATAGAAATTATTATTCAATATTACGCAGTCCAACATTTAATGGCTGAGCTAGAGAAAAGAAAAGAGCTTGGGTTTATTTTAAAGAATGACGTCGCATCTGTTGCTACTGTACTTCTAAGTATAAAAAATACTATACACGGAAGGCGAGGTGACGACCCATTCAAAGAAATAACTAGTAGTCAATATTACATAAAAAGAGCAGGCAAAATCGTTAGTGGTGAAATAAACAGAATGAAGTCACAAAATGGGTCTTTCCCAAGAACTTCTTATTTAAAGACTGCTTCTACTAGTCTTGAAGAAGCAATAGATTCGCTGTCGGGAAACTTTTTCAAAGAGATTAAAAAAAGAAAAGATGAAATTATACCTATTTTTAATAAGTATGGGATGAATGTTTCTTCTGTTGAAATTTTATCACCTACATTACTTAAGAATGATATACAAGACAGATTTTTTAGTGTACCATCAAATATAGGAGATGCAGAAAAAGAGTCGTACATAGAAGAACAAAATACTGCCTTTACAAATTTTATGTCTGAAGTTACTCCAGTACTCCCAAAAGATTTACAAACATTTTTACTTGAGAGCTCAATCTCAGGGGTTATAGATAGGCTAGTAGAGTTAATGCCGATTACTGCTATTAAGTATACAAGAGACATGCTAAATTTAGGTAGCGGGTCTTCGAATGATTTTTCAAACCAAATCGGGTCATCTATTGCTGGAAAAAAAGAAACAGAACATGCTATGAATTACATGAGTGATCCTTCAAAAAAGAATACGCATTGAAAACGAGTAATGGGTTCTGTATCCGTTGCTAATGGCGCCATAACTTTATTCTCATCTAATTGGGGAATACTAAAGATTCTAGGAAGTTCTACTACTCTGTTATTAAGTCCAGCTTTAAGTACGATTTCTGACGTGAGCGTAGATGTTAAAGGTTTTTTGGATAAGGATACAAAAACAAAAATAGGAGCATTTGGAAAAAAAAGGTCTTGGGTAACTAAGTTAACTTCCGCTCAAACACAACTAAAAGCTGTTATAGGTGAAAAAGCGGATGAAGACGGAAACCCTGTACCTTCTTCCCAAGATGATCTAGAATCTTTTGATGTAGCACAGGAAAGGTTTGAAAATTTAAGAATTTATATAAAAGATACGTTTAATAAAAAAGAATCTGCTAAAAATGCTTTTAAACAATCTCAAGTATCATTAACTCCTGTAGGTATGGGAATAATGGGTGTTGTTTTAGGTGGAGTAAACTCAAGAACTATCGGGCAATTAAAAAGTGTGCAAAGTAGTATCACCAATCAAATATTGCATGATGATGCTTTGTACGGGTATTGTTTATCTTTTATGTCTTCTGTAGAGCAAGTTAATGACTTCCCTAAATTAAAAAAGAAGTATGACGACTTAATATCTACTATGCCAGAGTCTATGAAAGGGCCATTATCTCTGGGAAATATAAGTAACATAGTCGCTACTTTAAGTGGTGACTCCTTAGAGGGAAGTGCTTTAGGTGAGTTACTGGGATGTTTAAATATAAAAACTATGGAGGGGTTTCCAATAGGGGATCCTACCAGAATAGTGAGAGAAAAAGCACAGGAGGCATCAGCAAAGCTTATGGGATTAGGAGAAGGGCTTGCTGATTTTAAAGTATGGAATGAGGATGCTGAAGATACTATGAATGAGTTAGAAGATGCGTACATTTTAATAGATAAATTATACACACAAGTAAAGGACGTTATTGAAAAACTAGCGACAGCTAGAGCAATAGGAGCAAATTAATTATGGGATTAGTAGATTTTAAACTGATTGACTACGTAGGGTCCGCAGATAGTCGAATGGTAACATTCTTCCCCGGTACCCCAGAGCAAGTAGACGGAGTTTCTAACTTGATTCAAAGGATAATAAAGCGTATATTTACAATAGAGGGGTCGGACGCTTTTAATACCAAAATAGGTACAAATTTTTATGGGTTGTTTACTGCTCTCTCTTTAGATGAAGCAAAACAATTTAAAAATACTTTTTCTATTCTTTTAAAAGATGTAGAAGAGGAACTTATAAACGAACAAAATGATTACTCAAATTTATCAGATTATGAAACCTTACAGGAGTTGTCTGTGGAATCAATAGAGTACGATGAGACTTTTGGTGGATGACTTATTTCAATAAATGTTTTAACAAATGCAAACAACTCAATACTAGTGACAATCTAGAGGACATGAAATGCCAATAAATATTCCAAATTACATAAGAAAAAGGATACAGGAATTAGATAATACTATAGACGTACGCGAGGGGAGTGTTATATCCGATATTTTAATTAATCCTTTAACATCTATTTTGACTCCGTACCAGTTGGATCACGAAGAATTTCTTAAAAAACAATCTTTAACTGATATATCTAAGTTATCTGAGGAAGAGCTAGATGCTATAGCCTCAAACTACTTAGTAGAAAGAAAGTCAGGGAGCTTTTCATCGGGTTTTATATATATGTATTTTTCAGCTCCAAGGGCTATAGAGCTACCAAAAGGTATTATGTTTACTGATACGTCTGGTAACTTAAAATTCGAGACCGTATCAGAATTTAGCATAACTAAGTATCAGATGAGTCAAAATACCTCAGACTACCCAAATTATGATACAGGTAAGATTCCAATTAAGGCTGTGAATCCTGGAGATGATTATAACATGAAGTCAGGTACTGTTACAAAATCTAATAGTTTAGGGTTTACTCCTTTATATATAACTAATGTGCAAGCTTTTGTGGGTGGGGTACAGCATGAAGACAACGAAAGTTTTTTACAAAGACTAAAAGATGAAATAAATAATACTTCCTTAGCATCAGCATATGGTATAAAATCTAAACTAAAAAGTTCATATTCTAGTATTGTAGCTATAGACGTGGTTGGTGCAGGACACCCATTAATGAAAAGGGACTTAACCAATCTTACTGAGCAAGTCTCATCTTATGAAGATGAAGATTTTTATCTTGTGTACTCCGGAAAACACGACGGTCTATACGATAAAAAACACGCTGCGTATTCTGATGTTTTTGTAGATATTGATGAATCTGCTGACGTTGCTTTTCCTAGCCCAGATGGGTGGATAAATGAATTTTCTGATTCTATGTACGAAGGTTTGTATAAAAAGAACGACATAGAATACTCTAGACAAGATCAATTTGTTCTAGCTAGAGAATACTTTAACTTCATTGGGGGAGCAGAGACGGCTGATATACAAGAGGAATTACAAATGCACTTTGCTACTGTACTTAACTCTGGTCAATGGCAGATGCACGACGGCATAACCCCAAGTAATACGCTTGCGTACTTAGACGAGATTGGTCTTGGGTACGACTCTGGTGCTGACACTGGAGTTTTAAGACTAGGTAAGTCATTAAGTCAGGACCCAAATTCTCCAGATTATACAGGCGATATACAAATAGGGTTGGCAGAATTGCAAAATATATACTCACTTGTAGGGTCGGTAATGGCAGGTACAACTGATGCTGCATATGAGGAATTATCTAGCATGATTAGTAATGAAAATTATAATAATCTGGCACCAATTTTTCATAAGCCCCTATCACAACATACAGGTACTACAACAACTTGTAGATTTAAAACAAATGATAAGACAGAGAATGGTGAGATGTCTTATATTACATCACTTAGAAATTCTAGCCCTCACTTACCACATGATGGATACGGCATAGCCTGGAGGAAACAGCCCGGATTTTTAATAAGAATGCAGAATAATCAAGTCTTAGGTCCAGGAGAGTTTTTAAATGATCCTAATGGTGCAACTCACGAAGACGAACAACAAATTGCGGGAGGTGCTTTATAATGCCAGTTTATACATCAAAAGACCCTTATAGCCCAAATTACGTGGGTGACTTAGCTGTGTTTGCAGAACATACTGGAATGACAGTAAAGGAAGCATCTGGGTACATAGGGAAGATAAAAGACAATAAAAACTTTTGAAAATATAATGTGTACTTAGTTGACAACGATATACTTCAGGAAGAGGTGTGGGTTGGCCATGATCAGATGTTTGATCAGACATCAGGTAAAAATCAATTCCTTCAAGCAGCTAAATCTTGGATAGAGCCTAATAAATGGTATGATTTTCAAATGAAGGTTTGGCCGAAGATGGCTACTAAAGCTTGGATATTTGATTCAGAAGAATTTACTGAGTTTGCAGATAACACTGCAATTATCAATAGAGGTCAAACATACCCACCTTACATACCTGTTGCTAAGGGGGAACACTTTGGATTAGCAGTTGCGCAAACTAGAAATTCTGAGTGGTATTATGATAACTTAATTATTGAGTCTTTCGAAGAGACATTTCCTATGCAGCTATTTAAATTTAAATTGGATAGCTTAGAGTTTCCGGACAGTGGGCCATTAACTGTAGACTATTACGGAGTAGGGTATGATCCCGTGTTATATGCTGCAGAATCAGATAAAGTAACCTACCCACATAGTAAGGTAAAGCTAGGCATTTGAAATGTAAAAAATTCTGAGTGAGAATCACTAGGCTCCCATTCTCATACTATAGACGACGATAGAGATTTGCAAAAGATACAATCATCTGTGGAACCAATTAGCTGGTATAAAGATGACAACGGTTTTATTAGTTTAGCCGCAACCGCTGCTAACTCAGGCCCAGACTTTGAATACCCTGGAGCAGACTTAGATAGAGACGTTGAGCACTCACTGGTTACATACTATATAAAAGTTTCCAATACTAACTTAGACGGAATACATAGAGGGAATTCTACTGACATATACATCCATGACCCTAGTAATTACCAGGTAGGTGTAGCTACTGGCACAGTCAGTGACAGTAACCAAATAATTACAAGTAACATATCTTCTTTCGACCCTTATGTTGTGGAGATACTTTCATTAACTGAGCATTATTCTCAAGAAGAGTTTGACCCGTCGTCGTACAATATATCTATTGTAGACAAGTCACTTGCATTTTCCAACAAAACAAACTTCTTAATACTGTTTGAGGAGGATAGTGTAGGGACAGAGGTAGATATAACTTACAGACACTGGTCATTTGGATCCTCTGCTAACTCCTTAATAATTGGAGAAAACTTTAAATTTCCGGCATCCGATATGTTAGTAAAAGCAATGCCTCCACATATAATTCAAATCAACGATTTAGAGTACTCTGGGGGGGTAGATGAAGTTCTTATGAAAGATAAGTTTAAAGACTATATAAATTCTCTAGAAAGGACTTCTTTCGACAAGTCAGACTTTGTAGACTTACTGTATGCTAATGGTGCTACTCATGTAAATTTAGACATGGACGTATCTGTGAAATCTTTTAATACAGAGTTTGTGAGCGATGTCTTATCAGTAAGAGGCCAAGCATACGAGATGTCTATAACTCAAGTAGGAAGGTTTTATGCTAACGATGAAAGTTTAGTAGGAATATCACAGGTTTAAATGTTTTCACCTGACCCAAATATTAATGTTTCGTCTTTATGAGATATCTTAGGGACTTTCTACGGTAAACTTGATAAAGAAAGTAAGGAAAGAATAGAAGCTTTTTGAATTGCACTGTTTGAGGGTACAGAGGGGCTAACATACGACTTATATCAAGCTAACCTTACACAATATTTAGACTTATCTAGAGGGTACATAGAGCACGGACATCAAATATATGATGTAACTTTTGAGGGTGATGAAAAAAATACTGTGAGTATGGTTAGTGGTGTGCATTATTATAAACTACCTGGAGATGATATGTATTTATCAATTCCTGAATTGAGTGGAATTAGTACTGGGCAAGTTTTACAGGAGGGCACAGACTACGAGATACATAACTTACACTATTTAAAATTTTTAACTGACATCAATTCTTACGAAAGTGAAGCTGGGACTTATTCTACAACGGGGAGCGGAGTAAATTTAAATACAAACCAAATGCCTAATAACTATGGTGAAAACTTCTACTCTGTTGAGGGCATAAGTCTCGTCCCATCTTTAACGGGGGTATTTTTCTCAGCATTTGGAGAACCTGACCCAGAGAGAATAATTTTAAGTGGTCGGTACGAGCCCTTTATTAGTGGATGGAATAATGAAAATAAAAATTACTTAGAAAAACAAAAAGAATGGGCCTTACACCTAACTAAGTTATCTCATGCAATGTACTCTACGTCAAAGAAACACCCGACTTTAAAAAATTTACAAAACTTATACTCCCTTATTTTAGGTGTACCTTTTAGTTATGAGGCTGGAACAGTGTCTAGTTTAACAAGTAATAGTACTAGTAATTACATTACTATATCTGGATTAACTGGTGACATAGTTTATGAAGTTACAAATGAATCATACTTCGCCCCATCAGTGGGAGATGAAATAGACAAATTTTCTTCTTTGATATCTGGGGTATCAATGTATGATTATGATAGCAATCCTTCTATGATATCTGGAATACTAACAAGAGATGGAGATACCTTTAAAGTAACAACATCAATAAAAGAGATTGGTGACGTTGGGTATCATGATGGCGGAAAAAATCAATTCTCACTAGACGGTGAAAAAAGAAAGTCTTTGTCATTAGTTAGAAGAAAACGGTATAAATTTGAAGTAGATTCTAACAACCATGCTTTTTATTTTTCTTCAGACATTAGAGGTGGGTACCCCATAAAAGATGAAGAAAACAGGTTTGTTGAGAATGCGAAGTCCGAAGTAGGGGACGTATTTTTTACTCCCTTAAAAGACACACCAAATACTATTTATTATCAATGTGCGTACCACGAGAACGAGGGTGGTAAAATAAGCATTATAGATGATGAAAGTCGGTATTCAGGAGAGGTATCAAATCCTCAAGAGTTCTACCATACTTTAGGTATACAAGTTACTAACCGTGTAAAAAACATATTCAAAGGACACAAGTTATTTATAGATAAATTTATTACAGACAGAGTACCCCCAGGATTAATAGCTAATGTTTTTAACTTACCTCCTGAAGTAGTTACTTACTCAGATTCTGAATGGTATGACCCTACGTCATCCTCAGCAAATATTTTACTTTCGGGCTTGGTTTCTGACCCTGAAGACGATATATTAAGCTATAAGTGAGAACTAGTTGAGCCTATAGAAAGTTATGGTGGCAGTGACCTAGGGGTTACTATGACTAATGAAACAAGCTTGGAGTTATCAGCTACCGTTTCTAATGTTCCTCCAACTCATAGGTTGTATAAGTTTAAACTGACAACTTATGATTCAGACAATTCGGTTGAGACAGAGCACTTAGTGAAAGTTTCTGGCACAAGTGAGTGAGCAACCTGAGGAGAAAATAGCTGGACTTTATGGGATGCGGAGTTACCTTACGAAGATTTACCTTAATTTAGACAAAGGATAAGAAAAAAAATATGGCAAATATAACATTAATTACGTCAGGAATGACACCAAGAGAAGGTATGAATACTATGAATAGTAACATGACTAGTATCGATGCTGATTTAACTGTGTTTGACGTAGATGACTCAACATCAGAAACTTACGAAGCGATAGGCCCTAATGCTCCTTCTAGTAGTGTACTTGTCGGGACAAGCGCAACCCAAACTTTACAGAATAAAACTATAACATCCGATAATTCCGTTACTGGCCTGGGAGTGGCTGGGGATAATATTTTAAATATAGGTAGGAAAGACCTTCATAGTACTTTAATAAAGTTTGATTCTCCAGAAGATAATGATAATAACTATTCTTCCTACGAGTTATCTGTAGACGATACGAACAATGTTAGTACTATTACAATCTCAGGATCTAACGGTATAACGACAGATTGGACTCCTAACCAACCACATGGTACTTTAGAAGTGTCTCTTGATTCTGATGTGAAACTTGTAAAAACTGGACAAACTTTAACTTTCGGAGAAGGAAATATTTTAACATCTGGGTTTAAAATGGATGTTCAAGGACAGGTACTAATGTCAGAAAACCTTTCCATAGGAAGTAGTGTTACAAGTATTTCACCTGACCCACTTTCTGTTTATGATTCAAGTGATAACCTTGCAACTTTTGAGAGCTCTGATAATAGCTCTTATATAACAATAAAAAATTCTTCATACAAAGCAGTAAAATTTTCAGACAGTACTGGAACTAAATCCTACGTAGGTAGACATGACAACGGTACCTTCAGAATTATTCAGAATTCATTGTTCGGAAGTACGGATGGTATAGTACTCAGTGCAGGTGGAAATGTCGGCATACACACAGATAGTGGGCTTAGTACTTACAAATTACATGTGTCTGGCGATACAAAAGTAGATGGAACTTTTCTTTCCACCGGTAATGTGGATTTTGATAGCAATTTAAATGTAGACGGTAACTCAACTTTAGTCGGCAGTCTTGGAGTAACTGGTATATCTACTCTATCAGATGACCTATATGTATCAGGTAATCAAGGCATAGGAACAGTCTCACCAACTGTGAGCGGTTTAGACATAGACGTAACAAGCACTACTGGGAACATATTGAGAGTAAAAAACAGTGGTACAGGGTCATTTATATCTTTTGAAGACCAAGACTCTACGTTTGGCTACAACTGAATAGGTACGGAAAGTAATAATTTAATTTTTAAAACAAATAATGCTGAACGAGTTTGAATAACTGATGCTGGAAAGATAGGTATAAATACTAACGACCCAAATCAGGCTTTAGAAGTAAATGGGTCTATAAGAATTTCTAACACAGACGCTAGACTAGAAATACATGATACTTCTGGAGACGACTTTAGGATACAAAACCAAAACGGTACTTTAAAATTTGTAAATAGTACAAGTGAGAGGGAGGACATAGCTATAACCGGGGATGGTCGAGTAGGGATTAACGAATCAACCCCAGAAGGTAAACTTCATGTGTACTTGTCTAATGACACTTCCAACGATGATGTTTCTGCAGTCTTTGAAGGAGAAGACCACTCTATTGTAAGAATTAAAGGTACGGGACAAAGAACCGTAAATTTTGTTGATAGTGATAGCAGTCTAGATTGGTTAACGGGTATGGACGACTCAAACGGTTCTGGCGGGGATGCAAGTGATTATGTAATTAAACAAACAGCCAACTCCGTACCAGAGTTTATTATTGATACTTCTGGAAAGGTAGGTGTTAATACTAATAATCCAGAGCGAATGTTAGATGTGTATTCGACAAGCTTAAACCTAGGTTTTAGAGTACAAGACCCAACGTCCTATATTATGACAAGTACAATTGCGGGTAGTCCCGTCCTAGAAATGCAGGACGATGATGGGTCAGCATTTTTACGTTTTAAAAGAGGATCTAATACCGACAATGATGTATTCTTAAGAGCATACAACGGCAAGATTGGAATTAGTAATTCTCAAGAGTTTACTCCAGCTGCAGATATAATGCTTCATGTTAACGGAAGAATCAAAGCAGAAGGTATAGTATCTGCCGGAACCATAAATATAGAAGATTTAATCGTATCTAATTCCTTTACTGCAAGTGAGCTAACAGTTACTGAGTCGTTAATTATAAATAGTTTAACCTCTCCATCTAGTTCTGATATAGAAGTAAATAAGAGCATAGATTTCCGAGGGAATGACTTGAAAGATGCAAGTCTTGTGCAATCACAACTTTTTCAAATTAAACCTAGCGACGTAAGTCCAGCTTATCACGCTCCTTTCACGACAATAATTGTTCCTTATAACAGCGGGAACGGTAGACACTTCATGACAGATAGTCCGGGTGCAGTTGGGTGAAATAGTTCTACCTCTGCCGAAAATGCTAGTACTGTGGTTGCTCCATTTGAAAAAACGACGGGTACCAGATACACTTACTGACCAAAAGCGGGGTACTACAGAATAATAGCTAATCTTGGAGTAAATTACAATTCTGCTGACAATGCTAAGTCATTCATAAAGTGTCTAGTAGACGGTGTAACAGTAGGACTAGCGTTCACATCTGATTTCAACTCTAACGGTAATACTGTTCAATACTGATCGTTACAAGGTGTGCATAAAACCACTTCTCCTGGTTATAAAAAACTTACATTTGTTGAGCATGAAACATCGGGTAGGGAGTATTGTGCATTATTTAATTGTACAGTAGAATGAATAGCCCCAATATAAACAGGATAAAATAAAATGAGAATAAAAATACCATCCGGAACAGTACAAAATTTAGAAAAAGTATTTGACGATCTTCAATTTGCCGTACAATCTAACCTATATAAAAGATTAAACATATTATTTAATTCTTTTGCAATCCCAATTGACGTAGTAAACGGGGAAATACCTTTTTCAGACTCAACTTTTCAAATCTTTTCTGAGCCAACAAGTGGTGTCCCAACTCAATTTTTAGTTCAACCGGGAAAAGCATACTTAAATAATGGAAGTTTAATAAACTTAGAAGCAAGCACTTACTTTTCATTGCCGGATTTAGGTGTAACAACACAAGCAGATACTACGTACTTAATAAAAGGATCCTTCCAAGAAGTTGGGAGTAATCCAGTATCAGCAATGAATGCATTTTTATATGATACATCTGGAGAAACACCTTACTCTAAAAGAAACACATTATATACTGATACCTTTTTACCCTCAATTAAAGTTTTAGTTTCAGGAGATAATTTAAATTCAGCTTTTATAGTAAACCCTTTAGATGAAATACCGTTAGCAATAGTAAAAACTGATTCCACAGGTAGACTATTAAAGAATAGTACATTTACGTTTTTGGACTCTTCTAGTAAAACATGGACATCTAGCTCATTAGGAGTCATCGATTTACGGGGCCTATCTTCATTGAAATTATCAAAGAGTATTTTAAACGAAAATGATGTAATTTTAAAAGATAGGGATTCTACTGGAAACTACAAGCAACAAGGTAAGGTTGAGTTTGGTGATGACATACTAGTATCTGACAATGTATTTATTGTGGATAAAAGTGAAGGAAAAGTTGGAATAAAAACTAGTGTGCCTACTTCCGAGTTAACAATAGACGGTAACATAGAACTTACCCCTAGCGTGTCTAGAAGAGTGTATATGGGAGGCCAAGCTAACGCAACATTTGGAATTGCTTACTCTACCAGCAGCCCTGACCACGGTATTTTTTATACAGAAGGTTCTCCAGACGTTATAAACTTATCACCTAATGGAAGCTCTGTTGCTGGGGTAGTCACCATCACTGGGGACGGTAAGGTAGGTATTAACAATAAAAACCCACAAGAAGCTTTACATACTGGAGGGAGTATACAAGGTGACCAACAGGGTGGTGCAGTAAAACTACAAACTAGGTATGGGTACACTACTATTGGTGCACAGAATAGCGAGTGATCTCACTTTAATACCGACATGCCGAGATACTATTTTGATAAAGAAGTGGTAATTAATGCAGGGAAGGTTAGCTCATATAACGAAGATTTAATTTTAAAAGCTGTGTACAGTAGCTCAGTAACTAACAATCAACTGTACTTAAAAACAGACGGGTCTGTAGGTATAGGGTATGTACCCTCTTCCACAGACACATCTTCTTTACATATTAAGCAAACATCAAATTTATGGAAAGCTTTAACTATCCATAATTCTGAAGGTACTAGCTCTGTTAGTATGTACACAGGTACAAACGAGTCTTTTATTGAAACAGACTCTACATCAAATTTAGTAATAAAAACTGGAAGTAACGATAGAATTTTAGTTAGGAATTCAGATGGTCACATAGGAATTAACAACGTATCTCCAGAAGAGATGCTACATGTTACTGGAAATATAAAAGCATCTAATACTATGTACTCAAAAGATACAGAGGTATCTAGGAACCTCACAGTAGATAACTTGGGAACAATACAAAATTTAACTGGTGGGTTTGCACAGCTTCAAGAAGTTAACATTGTCGGGGATGGTGGACTTTCTGTTTCTGGCGGGGCCGCATCTATACAGACTTTATATAATGAATACGGGGTTATAGAAAATTTAGATATTAGTAATTCATCTACAATAAACGAAGCGTCAATAAAAAATTTAAATATACCTACTGCATCCGGGCAAACTTTTACTAATATGGTCGCAGGATTTGACAGGTCCGGAAACTTATCATTAGGCATAAACAAGACTTTAAATACTAAAAATTCGAGATTACTGGTTAAAGGTGACACGCGATTTTTTAATGATACTGGAAGCGTAACAAACTTTAACTTAGGCGGTATAGCTACTTCAGGTGGGTTTAACTTCCAAGTAAACGGGCCAGATATGGAAATCACTGGTCCTGGTGGACAGGTGGCTTCTTTTAAAAGTTCAGACGGAGTTTTATACTCTCCCAAAATTTTAGCAGATAGCATAGATTTGGCCCAAAACCCTACTTTAAGCGGTACCCGCTCTTTTGAATGGGGGTATGCTAATATGAATATACTGGATATTGAAGCAAATGAGGTTAGAACTGGAGGAGCAAGTATAGGCCAGTCATCTGAATTTACTGGAGTGACAACTTTACATGATGCCGTTATTTACGGACTTACTTTAGGTGGAGGTGACGTAGGATCTAATGTATATATAAGTGGCGTGGCAAATGAAGAATTCTATCTTGGGCTTGGAACTGACAACCAAAGATTAGTGGCTACAGTAGCAGGTACTCCCACAACATTAACCAACTTCAGACTTTACGACGTATACCCAACTTCCAATAAAGAAGAACAAGCTGGATTTATTTCTCTAAAATGGAACTATGACGCACTAAGTTTTGTAGCAGGCCAGGCACCTTCCGTAGGAGGAAATACTGTGAAGCTTACTCATTTTACTATGTCTAGTAACGATTTACTGCTAACCGACGGAAAGACCCTGTATTTAGAAGAAACTTCTAATTCTTACAAAATAACTAATATAGTAGATAATGGTACAGATATTGAAATTACCGTAGGAACAACTTTTACACAAAGTGACCAAGACTCAGCATCCACTGCTCGTATTGTAGATAGGTACTCCGATGGGTACGTATTAAAATGTATTGAGCTGGATACAAATACCTCACAGCCTACGGGATATGTAGAAACGTATATGTTAGACTCTGAATTTGTAACAAACCCAAATTACATAGTAAAACTAAATCTTGGTAAAAGATGGTATTTTGAGTTAAAAGGTAAAAATTCATACTTAGAAACTAGCTTTGAGAGGATGGCAGCAGGAACGTATGACCCGGATCATGATGGGTCAGGCTTTGTTTCCTACTCACAAAATTATTTACATGAACTTCCGAACATAACTACAGCAGCAGGCATTTCATTGACGAGCAGTGTCTTTGGGTTTAATATTGAGATTGTTGGCAGTGGGTGGTACGACTCTTCAGATGGTCAGAATAGTGCACACGAATTTGAAGTAGTTTATTCAAAAACAGAAAATCCTTCATTTTCAGCATCAGATACAAGTGTCACAAAATTTATAACGGGAAATAAACTTACCCCCGTAACTACTAATACGCCTTCTATGTGGTATGTAAAAGTAAGACCTTTACAAAATAAGCAGCCTGTAGGCACAGAACTATATAGTGACATAGTAAGTGGTGGTGGAGGCATTGCTCCGGGAGATCAAATTCTCGTACAGATGCCAGTTAATGTAACTGTAGTTTCAGGTTTGGTGACTAAAGACACGGGTACTGGTGACGTTACGTTTGATGCTTTCGACAAAAATGGGGATGAAATTACTATGGGTAACGGAGAGCAAACTGGTAAAGATGTTCTTATAAAAGACTCTACAGGTAGTTCAACTAAGGGAGAAACAAAAATTAATAGGCATTCAACAAGCTTTAGCGTATAGGAAATAGATATGGGATTTACACAAAAAATGGTGTTAGACAATGAGCCCTCTGGGCTCACAACTGGTGATAAATGGTTTTCTGGAATTACAGAAAAAGCTAGAGAACTTCACAGAGAAAACTTAACTGTAGACTTTACACTTACTAGCATTACTTTTGATTGTAAGGGTGCAGACGGAGTTAGCGGTACTGACCCAGCAATAATAAGAATATATCAAAATGAGCAAAAATCTATGGCTGCTATACTAGAAGTTTCCGGTACGGGTATTTTTTCTCAATCTATAAAGGTAGACATTACGGCGGCACAGGGGTCAACCAGAACTATGATTATTGATGCGTTTGACCCGGACGATACTTCACCTAATAATGACTGCGCATTTACTGGTAGTATTTCCATCACAGGAAAGCCAAAAATATCAGATAAGGGTTAGTAAGCCATGGCTTCTTATAAGTCTAGATTAGACAAAGGTGGCGTGATGGCATCCATTTACAATTCCAATAATGTTAGAGTTGACGTAGATGTAACAGATAAGTATGGTTTTTACGAATTTAAAAATTTAGTAACTGGTCCGTACCTTATAAAATTCTATGGTATGGGATTTTCATCCGACGACAGTATAAACGTTAGTATTGTAGACGAATTCGATGCAGAGGACACAGCTCCTCTAATTTTTCAAACTTCTCCGTCATTAGGGGTTACTGAAGGTAGCCCATTTTCAGGGCAGCAGGGGGAAGGCAGTGAAGGAATCTTTGCTTTTAGTAACTTACAACCCTCTACAGGTATACTTGGTAAAGTAGATATTTTCTATAAGTTATCAACGTCCTCAGATTATAATGTATTATTTTCTTTAAGTATTGGGGATGATACCCCAGGATACAACAGAGAAACCGGTTTGTTAGAAACAGATTTCTCCATAGAGTTGGTTGATAAACCATCTACGTATGATTTTAAAGCTTTCTTTTTTAACCCGTCAAGTGAGCCCGCCTTAAAC
>Ga0233439_10000602_pt1 | contig 52233 bp, 42 predicted proteins | sample SI_123_September_6_FD_182713 | JGI IMG/M metagenome (GOLD analysis project Ga0233439, IMG submission 182713) | Seawater microbial communities from Saanich Inlet, British Columbia, Canada - SI_123_September2016_100_MG | ecosystem: Environmental > Aquatic > Marine > Inlet | place: Canada: British... | reverse complement strand
CCATCCTGAATCACTTCTCCCTTGCCGATCTCAAGTTGCTTCATTTCAGGATCAAGCGGTACACCCAGGCCGGAGCCTCGGGGATAACGAAGGGACGCAGGGCCCGGATGATAAATCGCTGTTTTCAGCATATGCCGTAGTTCGTTTTCATCTTTAGGAGCCATGACCACCATATTCGGCAAGGTGCGAAGAAATGCAATGTCGTACAAACCTTGATGCGTCGCGCCGTCTTCCCCGACTATTCCTGCCCGGTCCAAAGCAAACGTTACCGGCAAGTCCATCAGGCAGATGTCGTGAACAACCTGGTCATACGCCCTTTGCAAAAAGGTGGAATAAATGGCCGCAACCGGACGGAAACCTTCAATCGAGAGAGCACCGGCAAAAGCGACCCCGTGTTGCTCCGCCATGCCCACATCAAAGGTTCGGTCGGGAAACTCCTTTTCAAATTTACTGATACCCGTCCCATCCGGCATCGCCGCAGTAATACCAACGACTTTTTCATCCTCTTTAGCCAGTTCAATCAAGGCATCAGAAAACACATTGGTATAAGCCGGGTTGGATTTCTTCTTATGAAATTTGCCCGTAGAAATATCGAAGGGTTTGGCACCGTGCCAGACATCCGCTTTTTCTTCCGCCTGCTCGTAGCCCTTTCCCTTGCGGGTGACGACATGCATCAAGGTAGGACCTTTAAGGTCTTTTACACTGCTGAACATTTCGATCAACGCTTCAACATCATGACCATCTATCGGCCCGACATAACGAATACCCAGGTCTTCGAACAAACGCCCGGGAATGAACACTCCCTTTATAGCTTCGTCTATCTTATGCGCATAGCGGGAGATTTCCTTACCGATACCGGGAACTGCCAGCAAAAGCTGGCCCACCTCCTGCTTGATTTTCAGCATCACCTGCCCGGTCATGATCTTACTAAGATGCGCAGACATGCCCCCTACATTGGCGGATATGGCCATTTCGTTATCGTTGAGCACAACGATCATATCATTCTGAATATGTCCGGTATGGTTGAGTCCTTCAAAAGCCATTCCAGCAGTCAGCGAACCATCCCCAATGACCGCAACCACATCATTTTTTTCTTTTTTCAGATCCCGTGCCTGGGCAAAAGCCAGCGCGGCGGAAATAGAAGTACCGCCGTGTCCGCAGTTCCAGTGGTCGTGCTCGCTTTCTTCCCGCTTGGTGAAACCACATAACCCCCCTTGCTGGCGAAGAGTACTAAACTGGTCGCGCCTGCCTGTCAGCATTTTATGGACGTAAGATTGGTGGCCCACATCCCAGACAAACTTGTCCTTCGGGCTGTCGAAGACATAATGCATCGCCATCGTCAACTCCACCACACCCAGGTTGGATGATAGATGACCGCCTGTTTCAGAAATGGTTTCCAGAAGAGTGTCGCGGATTTCCCGAGCGAGAAGCGGCAACTCTTCCACTGAAAGTTTTTTCAAATCCTGGGGACTATCGACTCGACTTAAGAACTTGCTCATAGGGGTCCCAGTTAATTAATACGTTCGTTGCACAAAGAACCGGGCAATCTCTCGGAGAGGATCCGCCCGATCATCAAATTCTTCCAGACAAACTATGCTTTCCGCTACCAGCTCTTCGGCTTTGCGGCGAGACTCTTCCAGTCCATAAAGGGCTGGATAAGTCGCTTTATCTTTAGTCAAATCACTGCCAATATCCTTACCCAGTTGTTTTTCATCGCCCGTGATATCGAGAATGTCATCGATAATCTGAAAGGCAAGCCCAATATGAGCCCCAAACCGGGACAATGAATTCAACTGGTGAGGAGTAGCCTGGCTAAGAATACCGCCACACCGGATACAAGCTCGAATCAGAAACCCTGTTTTATAAATATGAATATATTCCAGAGTTTCTGCGTCAATCGGTTTGCCTTCTGATTCAAGGTCAACCACTTGACCACCAATCATACCTGCAGACCCCAGTGCTACTGCCATCTCCTGAGTAGCATTAAGAAGACATTCCGATGGAATGGACTCCATTCCCGCAGACCGGGTCATCAGGATAAAAGCCTGAGTCAACAAAGCATCACCAGCTAAAATGGCGATTGCTTCTCCAAAAACTTTGTGGTTTGTGGGTTTCCCCCGCCGCAGGTCATCGTTATCTAAAGCAGGAAGATCATCGTGAATCAAGGTATACGTGTGAATCAACTCGGCGGCCACCGCAAATGGCAGTACCGCTTTCCGGTCTCCCCCTACCGCTTCCGAAGCTGCAATAACCAAAACGGGGCGCAACCTCTTTCCCCCGGCAAGGAGACTATAGTGCATCGCTTCATGGATGACACCGGGATAGGCCTCCTTCTCCGGCAAAAGACTCAGTATCCCTTCATCGATTAGTTTTTTACCTTCAGAAAGGTACTGAGATGCAGACAAACCGTTCAATAAAATCAATCAATTAATAATTGTTATCGAAGGTACAACTAAACCACTTCATCGCTAAAAATCTTAACACATATTCCCCTACAGTCAACTTTATTGTTCTTCCACACCTACCGGGAAATCCTTAGTTTATAAGTTGTTGACGGTAAAATCCTGCATGGGGCACCTCTGATAACAGGTGACCATCCTGAGTTCCGCAACTCCACGGTGCCGACCCGGTACCCTCGCTCATTTATACTCATCAAAAGGAAAAACACAAAACCCTCTAGAACAAATTTGTGTCTAAGTTGACAATTGCTTGTTTTTCTCGGATTGTTGATTTATCATAATAAATCAATATCTTTAAATAAATCAGGTCATTAAGATCATCTTGAGGCCGGGGCGATTGCAATATTCCGCTCGGGCCAGTTTTTCACCCTTTTCTACAGGACCGAAAAATGCACAGTTTAACTGCTACCTGGGTCGGCTATGCTTCTATCATCTGTTTTTGTATGGCCTATACCCTGGTCATATTCGAAGAACAGATCCATATGCGTAAATCCAAACCGGTCATTTTGATCGGTTGTTTTATGTGGGCTCTCATCGGTATCTATGAAGCCCAACACGGGGGTGGGCACGCTCACGACCATGTCAAAGAACTGATCGCCGAAATCGGGGAACTGTTTTTCTTTCTCCTGGTGGCAATGACCTACATCAATACTCTTGATGAAAGAAATGTCTTTAAAGCACTAAGAGCCTGGTTGCTCAAAAAGGGTTTGGGATTTAAAAAACTGTTCTGGGCGACAGGCGGAATTACGTTCCTGCTTTCACCCCTTGCGGACAACCTGACCAGTGCCCTGTTGATGTCCACCGTAGCACTTGCGGTCAGCAACGGTAATGGACGTTTCATTGTTCCTGCGTTCGTCAATATTGTGGTCGCGGCCAACGCGGGAGGAGCCTGGAGTCCTTTTGGGGATATCACCACCCTGATGGTTTGGACTTCGGGAAAAGTTCAAACTATGGAATTCTCCCATCTGATATTACCTTCCATTGTCAATTGGATCGTTCCGGCAAGCATCATGTACTTCGCCGTTCCGGATGAACATCCTGAGCCGGACAAAGAAGAGATAGAACTCAAACCGGGAGCCAAAGTCATCATTGGACTGGGTATTTTCACAGTTGCCACCGCAGTATCTTTCCATCAGTTCCTCCACCTTCCCCCTTTTCTGGGAATGATGTTCGGACTCGGGCTGTTGATGATGAAGGGATTTTATTTAAAACGCTGGGGAGAACAAAAACATCTTGAAAAAATGGGAATTCCCGAGGAACGAAGAAACCGTCCGCGTTTTGATATTTTCGCCAAAGTGGAAGGGGTGGAGTTCGACACCCTGCTTTTCTTTTTCGGTGTTCTCACCGCCGTGGGCGCGTTGCAATACATTGGCTACCTGGCACTGGCCAGTGAAAGCATGTATGGCACTCTCGGCCCCACAACCTCCAATATAATTATTGGCGTCCTTTCCGCCATAGTTGATAACATCCCTGTCATGTATGCGGTTCTTAAAATGAGCCCGGAAATGGGTCTCGACCAATGGCTTTTGATCACCCTGACCTGCGGGGTTGGGGGCAGTCTGCTTTCCGTAGGTTCTGCGGCAGGCGTTGCGGTAATGGGGGTTGACCGAAAGTATTATACGTTCATGTCCCATTTAAAATGGGCTCCCGTCATCGCGCTGGGTTATATCGCCAGCATTATTTGCTGGTACTTTGTGACACCACACTAACTTTTTTCCAGGCGGGGCAAAACGTTTTGCCCCGCCTCTTTACTTTCCACTGGCGCAAAATCTTCTTCCCTAAAGACCAGATCCTTTTCCCACAACCACTCTTCCCAGAGTGAACACATAAACCTTTCCGGCACCCTCTTTCTTTAAGGTTTTTGCCGCCTCATTAACCGTTGCCCCGGTCGTGAACACATCGTCCACCAGTAGAATATTTTTGCCTGCAACCCATTCGGGACGATTGACCTCAAACGCACCTTTAATGTTACGGGCTCTTTCTGCACGGGTCATGCTAGCTTGCGGACTGGTCGCGTTGACCCGCCGCAACAACCCACCTTCAAGTGGCAGTTTCAAAACCCTCGCGACTTGCCGGGCGATGAGGAAAGCCTGGTCAAATCCCCTCTCCTTCATCTTGTTAAAATGTAATGGTATGTGGGAAACGGTAAAACCCTTGCAAAAGTCGGGGTTCTCCGTAAAATATTTTTCCAGCAGGAGGTCCATTTCCGTAAGCACTCCCATCTGCCTGCGATATTTAAAATGGTGGATCGTTGTACGTAAAACCGTGTCATAAAACCCCAGGGATCTGGCCCGGTCAAATTGAAAAGGACTTTTCCTGCAGTCCCCGCACACAAATTCTTCGTGCGGATAAGCATAAGACAAGTCCGCAGGCACCCCACACTGGAAGCAATGTGGCTGTCGAATAAACCCGATATCCGCTTTACAGGAAGCACACAAAAGGCATTCGCTCTCACTGATTTTGCCATCACAGGAAATACAGTTTTGTGGAAACACAAAATCCAGCAGTTTCCTGAACCCACGCAAAACCCTGGCGGCAATATTACCCTTCACTGGCGAAACCTGCATAATCCCTCACTACCACTAATGTTTCTATGTTTTTCCAGAATTTTTTATGATAAAGTTTCTTCTTCATATTCTCACAAAAATTCTCACTAAAAAAAACTGATGAGCAAAAACATCATTCAGCTTACAGAAAAGCACGTTGCCGGGACTTACGGACGTTTCCCGATTGCCCTCGCTAAAGGGAAAGGCTCCAAGGTCTGGGACAAGTCGGGGAAACAGTATATCGACTTTGTCAGTGGCCTTGCCGTTAACAACCTTGGGCATTGCCATCCATCGGTTGTAACCGCCATCAAAAAACAAGCCGAAACATTGATCCACGTTTCCAATTTATACCATATCGAACCGCAATCCCAATTAGCAGAAAAATTAACGTCCTTGAGTTTTGCCGACAAGGTATTTTTCTGCAACAGTGGAACAGAAGCCGTTGAGTCAGCAATCAAACTTGCCCGTAAATATTTTTTCGACCAGGGGCAGCCCGGACGAACCGAAATCATCACCATGCATAACTCGTTTCACGGCCGCACCCTGGGTTCGCTCTCGGCAACAGCGCAGAAAAAGTTTCATACCGGATTCAAACCGCTTCTTCCAGGTTTCAAATATATTCCATTTAACGATTTGCAAGCAGCCCGGAAAGCCATAACAAAAAAAACCTGCGCGATTCTGGTAGAGCCCATACAGGGAGAAGGAGGCGTGAACGTCCCCGACCCTTCTTACCTCAAGGAATTAAAAAAACTCTGCCAGAAAAATGGTGCTCTCCTGATTTTTGATGAGGTGCAATCGGGCTTCGGTCGAACAGGGAAACTTTTCGCCCACGAACTCTATAAAACGAAGCCGGATATCATGACCATGGCGAAAGCCCTGGGTGGAGGCGTTGCGATAGGGGCCATGGCCGCAACTAACAAAGTCATGAAATCTTTTGTTCCAGGGACTCATGCCGCGACCTTTGGCGGCAACCCGCTGGCCTGCTCCGCTGCCCTGGCTACCCTGAAAGTAATTACCGGAAAAAACTTCTTGAATAAAGTCAACGCAACCGGAAACTATTTTTTGCAACGATTACAGGAAATTGCCCGAAAAAATCCCGTTGTCAAGGAAGCTCGTGGCGCAGGACTGTTTCTCGCCCTGGAACTGAACCAGCCAGGACACGAAATAGTTGTCGACTGCATGAATCGAGGGTTTTTGATCAACTGCATCCAGCAAAACGTATTGCGGTTTATCCCACCGCTCACCATTTCACGCAAAGACATCGATAGTTTAGTCTCCGTGCTGTCCAACAGCCTCACTAAACTGAACGGTAAATAGCAAACGTTTTAACAAAACCTGAAAATGAAACAAGATCTTTTAACCATCAGCGATTTTAGCCGGGAAGAAATTCTTGACCTGTTCGAAAAGTCTGCGGACCTCAAGGAAAAACGCCAAAAAGGAATCCAGCATCACCCTCTCAAGGGTAAGACGCTGGGAATGATCTTCAACAAACATTCAACGAGAACACGCATATCGTTTGAAGTGGGCATGTTTGAACTCGGCGGTCACGCACTGTTTTTAACCGGAGACCAGTTGCAACTGAACCGCGGTGAGTCCATCAGGGATTCGGCCCAGGTACTATCCCGGTACTTGAATGGAATTTTGATAAGGACCTACGACCACGGGGAAGTCACCGCTCTTGCCGAGCATGCCACGATACCTGTGATCAACGGACTCACAGACCTCAATCACCCGGTGCAGATTCTTGCAGATATCTTTACCATTAAGGAAAAACTTGGTCGCATAGAAGATGTCAAAGTGGCTTATGTAGGAGACGGAAATAATGTCGCTTACTCATGGATGATGGGTGCCGCGTTAACGGGGATGCATCTGGTGATTGCCTGCCCTGAAAGTTGCCAGCCCCACCCGGCTCCCGGTCTGAGCAAAAATGATAAAGTGGAAATTATCGAAGATCCTTTTGAAGCGGTCCAAAATGCGGACATCATTTATACCGACGTTTGGGTAAGCATGGGAGAGGAGAAAGAGGCGGAAATCAAAAAAAAGCTGCTTCTCCCTTACCAGATAAACCAGGAACTGGTCGATTCTGCCAAAAAGGACGTTATGGTAATGCACTGCCTTCCCGCACATCGGGAAATGGAAATCACAGCAGAAGTCATGGATGGCAAGCACTCGATTGTTTTCGATCAGGCTGAGAACCGGCTTCATGTTCAAAAAGCTATTCTTGAAAAGCTGATGTCTCATCCATAAAACTCTTTCTTAGCCCCTTTTTCATCAAAGACCGTGATTTCTTTTGAAGTAATCAAAACACATAGCCACTCTTCGGCCCGCTTGGGTATTTTGACCACACCCCGTGGGCAGATAGAAACCCCCTGCTTCATGCCGGTGGGAACCCAGGCAACGGTAAAGGCATTGACCCCGGACGACCTGAAATCTTTTGGCGCACAGATTATCCTTGGCAACACCTATCATCTCTACCTCCGACCAGGACACGACTTGATCCGTTCACTCGGTGGTCTGCACAAATTCATGAACTGGCCCCATCCCATCCTCACCGATAGCGGGGGCTATCAGGTTTTCAGCCTCAAAAAGCTTGCCAAGATTACGGAAGAAGGTGTTACCTTCCAATCCCATTTTGACGGATCTTCGCACTTCATTTCACCGGAACGATCCATGGAAATCCAGCAGGCGTTGGGTGCGGACATCATCATGGCTTTCGATGAACCAACTCCTCATACTGCCGGCCTCAGTGAAACAGAAAAGTCCTTACAACTAACCACCCGCTGGGCAAAGCGATGCAAGGAAGTACTCCATTCCGACACACAAGCTTTGTTCGGAATCGTTCAGGGTGGAATGCACCCCGACCTACGCAGAAAAAGCGCGGAACAAATTATAGAACTTGATTTTCCCGGTTACGCAATTGGCGGGTTGAGCGTGGGAGAAGAAAAAAAATTAATGTATGACATCACCGGGCACACCGCTCCTCTTTTGCCGGTCGACAAACCCCGCTACCTGATGGGGGTGGGAACTCCCGAAGACCTCTTGCAATGCAGTTCCATGGGAGTAGATATGTTCGATTGCGTCATGCCTACTCGCAACGCCAGAAACGGGTCCTTATTTATAAAGGGCGGTAAAATAAATATTAGAAATGAACAATACAAAACCGACTCCGACCCCATCGAACCGGACTGCTCCTGTTACACCTGCAAAAATTTTTCCAAGGCTTATCTCAGGCACCTGATCATGGTAGAAGAAATCCTCGCCATGCGCCTTCTCACCCTGCACAACTCCACCTTCTACCAGCAGTGGATGGTGAGTATCAGAAAAGCCATCGCAGACGATGTCCCCTTCCACTAGGCGTTAGGCCGATGAGCTTCATCTATGATTCCTAAAATTTTAAATTCATGAATGTCATAACCAGCACGTTGTGGCAAGGAAGATTGCACCACTGCCTTGAGCAGTTCTACTTTTCCAGAATCCAGCCAACTGAGAAGATGTTCAAAAATGCGTTCCGGGAAATAGAGCGTCAGGTTGAGGTTCGCCCGTTGATAGACAAACTGACGGCCCGACATCACAGGGCTCGCCCTCATCGGCTTGTATTCCACATGGCCTTCCAGCATAAAATCGGCGATCTCCTTCCACTCTTCCCCGACTTTATTCAGGTTCTCGCGAATAAGAGACAAAAGCCGTCCCTGTTCAGGCAGTTCATAGGTGTAGCTGGCCATAAAATATTTTTTTCCTCCTAAAGGAATATTATTTATCTTTTTGCGAGGCAGGCTCAGGCATCAACCGCGCCCTTAGAGCTAAAAACAGTGGGATTTCTTTTCGCGCCCTGTTTTCCGCCTTGGCCCGTTTACCAGGCAGGCTGTTCTTGTTCGACACCCACTCCTCTATCGCATCAACGCAAAATCCGGCTTGAACCAACGCTGAAACATAACTTTGCAACGGACGGTGATAGGTAAGCGTGAACGATTTAGAATCAGCGAAGGGCGGGGTCAGAATAGGAACATTAGTCTCCGTCATATAATGGTCCACCCGCCGATACTCCAGTTTCTTTTCATCATCCCACCCCCAGTGAGTTTGGCGGGGAATTCGAAAACACGGGTGCGTCATCACCACCACAAAATGTTTTCCCGTCTTCAACCATCGGCTTGCACTTTTAAAAAGCAGGTCCATTTTCTCGATATTCTGTATCGCCATCAGGCAGGCAATGCCATCAAAGTGATCTGCTTCAAAATTTTCAGCATCACCAGCATCTCCCACATGATATTTAATGGAAGGGCCCGAACGGGACTGCGCATGTTTCAGCAGTTCAGAGGAAGAATCCAGCCCCTCGACACGAACACCTTTCTTGGACAAATAGCGGGAAAAAACTCCCTGACCGCAAGCCAGATCAAGGACACGGTCTTTCTTGCTGACTTCCAGCAATCGGAACACACCAGGCATGATAATGTCCTTCTGAAAATCCGTACCCTGACCACCAACCAGCGAGTCATACCAACGGGAAGCCTGATCCCAAAGCGTCACCTCTTTCTTCCCCGAGTTTTTTCTCGCAGTGCTCACAGGTTTTCTATTGCTCGAACCGGCTTTATGTTTCACCTGTTTAAACCCACCTGATTTTGCCATCATTCTCCAATGCCCAGCTTATAAGCTGGAAGGAATCAATATTTTTATCTATAATCAATGAGAAGCGATTATTCACCCCTCACTTTTCTCATCAACAACCCTACTTCATGCTGAAATCCAACTACACACTCAACCTCGCGCAAAGAGTGATTTTTTTTCTTCTTTTTTTTGCTTCTGTATCCTGCGAAACTTTGGACCCTTATTATAAAACCCAGGAAAATCTGGACTTAAGTATTGAGGCTTTTAATTTCGAGTTTGAAAGCAAAGCGATGAATATCAGTTCCCGGTTCGTCCACCCGACCCATCGCGCCAGTTATATGGGAAAATCACTGGAAATGATCCAGCGCATTACTTTTTTTGAAGCAACCATTTTAGATATCAAATTTTTCAAAGATGGTGCTCCGGTTGCCTTTACAGCCAAAGGACCCGGAGAAGGTTTCAACCGGGCCGTTGTCATCATCCGTTATCAACTCGCGATATTACCCAGCACCAAAGTAGTAACCCGGCTCGTTGAGCAGGAATGGGTGCTTGAGGGAGAACAATGGCTGGTCATTCCCGATCTGAGCTCGTTCCTCCACTAGACCCGGCCAAGCGGCTAAGGTCGAGCTACAATGCCACTTCAACCTTTTTGTTCAGGGAAATCGTGGTTGGGGTGACCTTGCAGTTCATGCCATAAAGTTCCACACCTTGGCTATGTGCTTTGCGCAACCACTCCCCGAAAACCGGGTCAATGTCATCGTTGCAGGTGATGGACCCTGTATCGGACCGTTGCGAAACAAATACCACTGCCGTCCTATAGCCTTTTGCGCACAACTCCATTAACTCTTTGACATGCCTGACTCCCCGTTCTGTCGGCGCATCAGGAAACCTACCCTGCCCTTGTTCGACCAGGCTCACCGATTTCACTTCAACATACGCGGACTTTGCCGGAAACTCCAACCTGAAATCGAAACGACTGTTCTTCACTTTCACTTCGCTGGCAAAGTCGGAATAGCCCTGAAGGAAAGGAAGCCTCTGTTGCATCAATGCTTCCTGGATCAGGTTATTGGCAAACACCGGAAATACCGAAACCCATATTGAACCGTGCCGCACCAAAACCAGCGTGTAGTCTGTTTTACGTTTTTCCGAGGGTTGATGGACCAGCCGCACTCTTCTCCCGGCCAGCATCAACCCGGTCAGGCGGCCCGGGTCGGGAACATGAGCCAGAACTTCCTGCCCCGCCACCTCAACATGCGCCAGATAACGGTTTGGCCGTTTAAGAAAAACACCATCAACAATGTTCTTGCCGAATCTCATGTCAACATTTGCAGAGCCCCCGTTCTGCGGAAGGGAATGGAGCAAGGGCACATCACGCCAAGAACATCGCTGTCAGGAGTAAACGACATTGCAATTTGCCACCGGCGGCTCGCCGGTTAGTGGTGACCGCTTTCTTCACCGACATGGAGGTTGACCGTTTTTTCCAGATGGAGTAATGATTCGACCGAAGGGGTAACCCGGTCAATGAAAGGTTTGGGGTAAAGCCCAATCAGCAATATGAGTAGGCAGGCGGGCAAAAGAAGCTTGAACTCACATCGATCAATGTCGGTCAACTCTTGGTTATCCGATTTTCCCTGCATCGAACCCTGGAACATGTACAGCATATAAATGGAAGCGAAGACAATTGACAATCCACCCATCAACACCAGAATACCCGATAACCCCGAAAACATGGTGGATGTCCAGACTCCCATTAAAATCAGGAACTCTCCGACGAAGCCGTTTAACCCTGGAAGCCCCAGAGCAGCCAGCATGATCAACATGAAAGTTCCATACAAAACGGGCATGGCCTTACTCAAACCACGAAGCTCATTCAGGTTGCGGGTTCCCGCCCGCATCTCGATAAATGCAACGACCAGAAACAACGCCGATGCGATGATGCCGTGGTTGATCATCTGGAGCAAACTGCCTTCAATCCCCGTCCCGTTGTGAGCAAAGATGCCAATCACAATAAATCCCAAATGGCTGATACTGGAATAAGCCACCAGGGCTTTCAGGTCTTTTTGTGCAATGGCGATCCAAGCTCCATAGACCATTCCAGCCGCCGCCATCAAACCAATAACCGTAGCAAAGGTTTCAACCGCTTCGGGAAATAGGGGCAGACAAAAACGCAGAAAACCATAAGCACCGGTTTTGGACATGGCTCCCGTCAATAGAATCAAAGCGGGAATGGGGCAAGCCACATAGGCATGAGGCAACCAGCTATGCAGGGGGAAAACCGGGACCTTGATAGCAAACGCCAGGAAAAAACATAAAAACATCCATATCTGCATGGATGGATCAATATGGGTAAGGGTCAACACACGCAAATCAAACGTCACATCGTGGGTAGCGCCATAGTGCACCATCGTCAGGGAAACGATCGCAACCAGCATCAACAAGCTTCCCACCAGGGTGTAAATCACGAATTTCATCGTGGCATAGACCCGTCGACCTTCTCCCCAGATACCGATGAGAAAATAAGTCGGCACCAGCATCAGTTCCCAGAACACATAAAACAAAATGGTGTCGAGAGCCAGAAACACCCCAAGCGTCCCCGCCTCCAGTGCCAGTATCAGGGCAACAAAATTTCTCAGCCCTTCCTTCTGACTGAAGGAAAACATAACAGCAAGGAGCCCCAAAAACGCGGTCAACACAACCATCCACAAACTGATACCATCTACCCCTACCAGATAATTGATATGCAGGGCAGGCACCCAGTGAAACGTCTGGACAAACTGCATATCCGGGTTAGCGGTATCAAACGAGAACAGTAACCATAAGGATAGAGCAAAACTAGCCGCTGCCGCACCCACCCCAACTGTTTTGATCGTGGCCACACTCTCTCTGGATACCATGAGGAGCGCCAGTGCCGCAATAAGGGGTATGAAAATTATAAGGGATAACATATATCTTTCCGGTTACATGAATACAACAAACAATAGAATCGTCACCACGCCGACAACCATATTCAAAGCATAGGAACGCACTTTTCCCGATTGCCAGAGACTGATAACATGGCTCACCTCTTTTATCTGCAGGCCCACCTGGTCAACGGTAAAATCTACACCTTCGCGTTCGGCTTTTTGTTCTAAAAAAGCACCAATGGCTTTTGTCGGGCGTACGATCAAATAATCATAAATCTCATCCACATAATATTTGTGAAACAGGAGGTCATAAAGGGGAGCCAGCGCTTCCTTGAAAAAATCCAGACGTTGCTTGCTCACCATATACAATAAGCCTGCCGTCGCGATGCCTCCAAGTCCCGCTACCAGGGCTATGGTTTCCAACGCGTTATCATGAGGATGGGCAACATGACCAAATACCGGTGCCAGAAAGCTGTCGACCCAGGGCCCCAACACCCCACCCAGCAGAGCCAAAACAGCCAGAACCAGTAAAGGAACAATCATAATCATGGGAGACTCATGCGGATGTACCTCTGGACTACGGAGCTTACCGAAAAAGGTAAACAAATAAACCCGGAAGATATAAAACGCTGTCATGCCCGCCGTCAGTACCGCAATCGCCCAGAAAACGATATTCCCCATCTCGGCATGGTAAGAACTCAGAATGATCGCCTCTTTACTGAAATAGCCGCTGGTCAAGGGAAACCCAGCCAGGGCCAGAGCACCTATTAAAAAAGTTGCGTGGGTCAGTGGCATGACTTTTTGCAGGCCACCCATTTTCCTGAGGTCCTGTTCACCGTCCAGCGAATGGATCACGCTTCCTGCCGCCATAAAGAGCAGTGCCTTGAAAAATGCGTGGGTCATCAAATGAAACATACCCAGACTATAAACGCCGATGCCCATTGCCAGGAACATATAGCCCAACTGGCTCATGGTGGAATAGGCAATCACACGTTTGATGTCATATTGAACCAGTGCCATCGACCCGGCGAAGATCGCCGTGATGATTCCCACTCCGGCAATAAAATACATGGTATAGGGAGCCAGCTCATACAAGACATGACAACGAGCGACCAAATAGACTCCGGCGGTAACCATCGTCGCAGCGTGAATCAACGCACTAACGGGAGTCGGGCCTTCCATCGCATCCGGCAACCAGGTGTGCAGGGGCAGTTGCGCAGATTTCGCGAATGCCCCGACCAACAACAACATGGTGATCAAAAGCATGGTATCGTCATTGGGACGAAACTGGCCAGGGGCGGAGGCAAACACATCAACAAAGTTCAGCGTTCCAAACGTCTCAAAAATAACCAATGCGGCGATAACCATTCCTACATCGCCGATCACGTTCATGACAAAGGCTTTGCGGGCAGCAAGCACAGCACTGGTTTTTTCCCGCCAGAACCCGATCAACAAATAAGACGCAAGGCCAACCAGCGCCCAACCGACAATCAGGAAAAAGAAATCCGCCGCCGCAACCAGCACCAGCATCGAAAAAATAAACAGGTTTAAATAAGCAAAAAATCGGGAGTATTCCGGATCATCATGCATGTAGCCAACCGAGTAGACATGAATCACAAATCCGACACCGGTTACAATCAGGAACATGAACACCGAAAGCGGATCCACCAGAATAGCCAGGTTCAATTTGAATGACCCCGCTGATATCCACTGGTAAAGAGTTTGAACCTGCCCTACCCGTTCTTCCGGCGGCAAAAAGAAAAGATTGCTCAATGTCACCAGCGTCATGAAAAAGGACGCACCTACGGTTCCACAACCCACGAACCCAACCAGCTTTCTGGAGATTCGGTTGCCGTACCAACTCAGGCCGATAAACCCGAGAAGAGGAAACAAAAGTATGAGCCAGCTACTTGCGAACAAAAGATTATCCTTTCAATACATCAATATGGTCCACATCCATATCATGACGAGTGCGGAAAATAGTCAGAATGATAGCCAATCCCACCACCACTTCCGCTGCCGCAACAGTCATGATGAACAGGGCAAAAATCTGGCCATCCAGTGAGTTGAGAAAACTGGAATAGGCGATTAAAAGAAAGTTCACCGAATTGAGCATCAACTCGACAGACATAAACATGATGAGCGGGTTCTTGCGAATCATGAACCCTGCCGCACCGATGCAGAATATAGAAGCACTGACCAGCAAAACAAATTCTTGCCCCATTACCTCACCCTCCTTCTTAAAGGAGCAAAAGAAAATTTTGCCAGACAAATCACACCTACCGCCGCAACCAGAAGCAATCCGGAAGCCAACTCAAACGCCACGACATGTTTTGAAAATAATTCGAGACCAATGGCTTTGGCAGTACCAAATAACTCAGGTGGGATTTCACCGCGAATCGGCTGAGTCGTTCCAACCGTGGCGGACAAATACAATTCCCCAAGCAAAGTGAAGACAAAGGCAAACGCCATGGCACGGTGGAATGTGTTTTCCTGGACTTCTTTTTTTCCGCCGAGAAGAGCGATAATAAACAAAAACAGGATCATCACCGCTCCGGCATAAACAATGATCTGGACGACTGCAAGAAATTCCGCATTATAAAGGAGGAACAAAAGGGCCAGACAAATCATGTGGCCGATCAGGTACAAGGCGCAGTAGATCGGCGAGGAACATAAAATGACCCCCAGACTGGCAAGGATTGCCGTCATCCCGACCACAAAAATTACCGCGTCATGCGTAAAATTAAATACCGTAGCGATTTCCAAAACAAACCTGCTCCAAAAATTTGTTACCCGTTGCTTCCAGCGTCACGCTGGCTGGTCAAACTCGTTCCGTATTACCCAACACGTTGACACGAAACCGATTCGGTTCCGGATAAACCAAAAGATCATTTTTCTCCATGATGTAATTGTCGCGGTCGTAATCCGCCAATTCATAATGGTCACGCAGAACCACAGCATCTACCGGACAGGCCTCCTCACAGTACCCGCAATAGATACAACGCAGAAGGTTGATCTCATAAACCTCTGCGTAGCGTTCGCCCTTGGAAACCGGGTTCTCAGGGTCGTTCTCCGCCGCCACAACATGAATACAGCCCACCGGACAATTTATCGAACACAGAGAGCACCCTACACACCGCTCCAGCCCCTCCTCATCGCGATTGAGGAAATGTCTTCCCCTATAACGCTTGGGCATGGTTCGCTTGACTTCGGGGTACTGCAGGGTGACCGGCGTACTCAACATATTCCGGAACGTGACTCCCATTCCGATCAAAAGATTTTTTACCCCATTAATAGTTGCTTGCAACATGGCTCATCCCCTCAGGGAAATCAGATCACCTTCCACGTGGCGGTGATCAAAAGATTTAACAAACATAATGGCAACAAAACTTTCCAGCCAAACGTCATCAACCGATCGTAACGAATACGGGGAAACGTCGACCTCAGCCAGATGAACACACACAATAGAAAACCAACTTTGAGAGCAAACGCCACAATCGGCCAAACCGGCAAACCGTAAGCATTCCATCCACCCAAAAACAAAAGGGTCACTAAAGCGCTCATGGTCACCATGTTGATGTACTCACCCATGAAGAACATGGCAAACTTCATGCCCGTATATTCCGTATGAAAACCGGCTACCAGTTCCTGCTCCGCTTCCGGCAGGTCAAAAGGAGCCCGGTTGGTCTCCGCAACGCCGGCAATATAAAACAGCAAAAAAGCCAAAGGCTGAACAAGAATAAAAGGAACCGTTTCCTGGGCCTTGACCATATCAACCAGGTTCAGGGAACCGGTAAGCACAATTATGCTCAACGCCGAAAGTCCCAGCGTCAATTCATAACTGATCATCTGGGCAGAGGAACGCAGACCGCCCATCAACGAATATTTGTTATTCGATGCTAATCCGGCAAGAACCATTCCATAAATGCCCATGCCTGAAATCGCGAACACGAACAAAATACCACTGTTCACATTGGCGCCCCACAACTCAATGGTCTGGCCGAACACCTCGAAGGGCGCCCCAAAAGGGATTACTGCAAACCCGACAATCGCCGCAAATACCACAATACCTGGCGCAAGGTGAAATAAAAATTTGTCCGCCGAACTCTGAATAATGGATTCCTTGAACAACAACTTCACCGTATCGGCCAGCGGTTGACCAAGTCCGAAAGGTCCGACCCGGTTCGGCCCAAGGCGAACCTGAAATCGGCCCATCAAGCGTCGCTCCAACCAGACCAGTATGGGAACCACGGACATAACCGCCACCGCAATAACCACGGCCTTCACACTCCCTACAATCAGGGGAATGTTTTCATTCAGAAACAGGACGATGAAGTCCCAGGTTTCATTGAATATTTCAGTTAGCGTTTCAATTATCCAATCCAAACCGTAATCACTCCAAAAAACATTACCCGTTCTACAAAAAATTCGACCTTAAACTTTCCTGACTTCCACCCATGCCGAGTTGCCATCCGCACTGACCAAGCCATTCACTCCCAGTCCGTCCGATACCCTGGGCACCACCACACCTCCGGGCTGACAGCGGTTGTCAACCTTTGCCGTAGCTTCCAGCCTGACATCTTCAGCCGAAAGCAGAACCGTGTTGCCATCCTGAATATCAAGTCGACCAGCATCTTCCTCATTAAAATGCGCTGTCGAAGACTGGAAATGATGCGCCAGTTTCGAGGAGGCACCGAGAACCTTGTCCTCGGCAAACAAAAACGTGGCAATACGAAGTCGGAGGCTTCCGTTCGTACCCGCCTGAACCGGTTTAGCGGAAGCCTGTTCATCGGCAGAAACTACAGACTCCCGGTTGCACCCGGTTTTGCCTACCGATCTTTTGCTGATTTGCTGATAACCCGAAACTTTCCGGGCAATCTCTTCAGTAATATCTGAAACCTTTCCGTAGTCGGTTTCATCACCCAGCACATTGAGCATCAGGTTGATGATTTGCCAGTCCGGTGCCTGATCGGCTTGCAACGCTTTTTTTCTGGCTTGTACCCGGCCGCCAATATTAGTGGTAGTTCCTTCATCATAACCCGGACCATTTGAAGGCAGTACGAGGTTCGCCAGTTTAGCGGTCTCCGTTTCCAGCATGTCATGCACCACCAGAAGATCCAGCTTCTTCAAAGCTTCCGTCACCTGTGCTCCACCAGGAAAATCCATGACCGGATTAGAACGGTGCACCAGCAGGGCTTTCAATTCTCCTTTTTCGGCGCGGGCGATCATCTCTAATGCGGAAAGCCCAGTTGCAGTCGGCGCATTTTCTCCCCATTGTTTTTTTATTTCCCCTTCGTCTGACATCGGCACTCCGCCCGGATAAAAATCGGGAAGCAGTCCCATATCCATTGCGCCCACCGCATTGGTCATTGGAGCCGCAGGTATGGCCCCGCATTCCATGGTCGGGACCTTGGAAATCATTTTCAGCAGACGCTTGACCCCGGAAACGGCTTCTCCAGAAAGGGCGGATGGATTGTACACCACACAAATTTTCATACTGCTACGTACTGTCTCGACCAAAGACTTCATATCGTCCGCAGAAATTCCGCTTGCGTCCGAAGCCGGAGCCGACTCTCCCAGTTCCCGAGCCAGACCGTTGGTCAAAGCATCGATCGCCAGAGCCTCACAGCCCACCTTGTATTGCACCGACTGGGCTGAGTATTTATCGAGAGCGATTGTTTGATCGTTCAAGCTCACCAATCGGGTTCCCCCGCGAGTCACGGCTTTTTTAATGCGAAGGTCAAGAATGGGTAATTCTTCCGTCGGGTCACTGGCAATCAACAACACCACATTAGAGGTTTCAATCTGTTCAACGTCATAATGGCTGACCGGAAGACCGGGAGTATCCTGATAAGCCTTGTGGTCTATATTGTTTGAACCTAATCCCAAGCGAAACAGTTTCTGATAAAGATAATTCTCTTCATTGGTAGCATAAGGGGACCCTATGAAACCAACACTTTGAGGCCCGTGTTCTTCCGCGATTTTTTTAAACGCCTCAGCAACCTTGCCAGCCGCATCTTCGCTAGTACAATCATGCGGGAGCACCGGAAAGGAAGTAGGCTTTCCGTCACCCACACTGTTTTCGCGGGCAATGGAGATTTTATTTTCGCTGTGCACAAACTGGTGACCCCAACGGGCCTTGTCGCAAATCCAGCCATCGTCCACCGCATCGTTGGGACGCGCTTCAACACGCATGAGCTCATTGAGCCGGGTGCCCATCGTAATATTGCAGTTACAGCCGCAATGCGCACAAAGCGTTTCGGCGTTGGTCAAATCCCACGTGCGGGCCTTAAAACGAAAGTCCGTGTTGGTCAACGCGCCCACCGGGCAAATATCAATGACATTACCGGAGAAACGATTGTCGTAAGGTTCGTTGTTAAACGTGCCTACCTCGTTATGGAAACCACGGTTCAGCATGACCAGCCCGCGGTCCTGCTCAATCCGTTCGCTATAAGCAGTGCATCGCTGGCAGGCAATGCAACGTTCCCGATCGATGGTGATGACCGGACTGAGCGCAGTTGCCTTGGCATTGTTATGCCGGTGAAACTCCATACGGGTATCCGGAGAACCGTGCCTGAAGACATTGTCCTGCAAAGGACATTCGCCGCCCTTGTCACAAACCGGGCAATCGAGGGGATGATTGAGTAAAGTGAATTCCAGAACCCCCTTTTGCGCCTTTTCCACTTTTTCGGTAGTGGTTTTAACCACCATATCCGGCATCACATCCATGGTGCAGGCGGTCATCAGCTTCGGCATCTTCTCGACTTCAACCAGGCACATCCGGCAACAGCCTAAAGGACCGATCTTCTCGTGATAGCAGAAAACAGGAATCTCCACATCGACCCGTTTTGCCGCATCCACCAGCTTGGTGCCTTTGGGAACCGTCACCGATTTCCCATCAATCGTTAATGTTACTTCATTGTCGGACATAATTGCCTCAAGCCGAACTTACCGGCACGTTCTTAAAATATTCTTCATAGTCGGAGCGAAAATGCTTGATGCTGCTCACAACAGGAGAGACACAGGCATCGGCAAGCGGACAAAACGTTTTCATTGCCATGTTGCCGCAAATATCTTCCAGCTTGTCAATGTATTCCAGTTGTCCCTTGTTCTGCATGATCCGCTCAACGATCTGGTAGAGCCACCGGGTACCTTCACGGCAGGGTGTACACTTGCCACAGGACTCATGCATATAAAAACTGATCAGCCGCAACGTCGTTTCAACAATATTGACGCTATCATCAATAACGATCAATGCGCCGGAACCCAGCATGGTGCCCGCTTCAGCCAGGGATTCGTAATCATAACCAACGTCCACCTTGTCCGCCGGAAGCATGGGAACCGATGAGCCGCCGGGTATAAAAGCTTTCAGTTTGTTGCCATCACGGATTCCTCCGGCCAGGTCATAAATGATTTCCCGGGTCGGGGTGCCCAACACCACTTCATAGTTTCCGGGTTTTTGCACATGCCCGGAAACACTGACCAACTTGGTACCCTTACTCTTTTCGGTTCCCAGTGCGGCGTATTTTTCCGCACCTTCGTTGATGATATAAGGAACCACACACAGGGTTTCGACATTATTGATAACTGTCGGCTTGGCGTACAAACCTTCCACAGCGGGAAAAGGCGGTTTCATCCTCGGCTCCCCCCTCCCACCTTCCAGGGAATTGAGCAGAGCCGACTCCTCACCACAGATATAGGCTCCTGCGCCAAGATGGGTATGAATATCTAAATTGATTCCGTTTCCAAGAATATTTTTACCCAAGTAGCCTTTGGCCCGCGCTTCTTCCAGGGCCTTGTCCATGATAAAACTCAAGTCATGGAATTCCCCGCGCATATAAATGTACCCGGTTTCGATCTGGCAGGCATAGGAGCAGAGGATCATCCCCTCAATCAACATATGCGGATTTTTAAGCAGGAGTTCCCGGTCTTTACAGGTCCCCGGCTCCGACTCATCGGCGTTGCAACAGAGGTAACGGGGAAATACATCCTTGGCGAGGAAACTCCATTTTAATCCCGCCGGGAAACCCGCACCACCACGCCCCCGCAAGCCGGAAGCCTTGACCATCTCAATAAGTTCTTCCGGTTTCTTGGCAAAAGCTTTCTTCAGGGACTGGTAACCGCCCTGTTCTTCATAGACCTTCAGGGTATGAAGGTCTTTCGCATTTATATTTTTGAAAAGAATCTGTGTCATCGGTCAATCCAAAGAATCGAGAATCTGGTCAATGCGCTGCTCGGTCAAATCCCCGTAATAAGTATCGTTGACCCGCATCATCGGCGCCCGCGTGCAGTCTGCCAGGCACTCTTCCCGATGCAGGGTGAACTTTTCATCTCCTGTCGTTTCTCCTACCTTGATACCCAGTTTTTTGGCCGTGTGCTCAAGCAGTTTGTCGCAACCGTTCAACTGGCAACTGATGTTGATGCAGAACAGGATCATATACTTCCCCACCTTCTCGGTGTGGTACATCGTATAAAAAGACATGACCGACTGCACATAAGCCGGTGAGCAATCCAGTTTTTTACTGATCGCCACCATAGCACCAGGAGAAACCACCCTCTCGTCACGCTGAACCAGAGTCAGCAAAGGCAACATCGCCGACTTCTTGAAAGGATACTTGGCGATAATGCGCGCAACTTCTTTTTCCTGTTTTTCAGAAAATATAAACCCGGACATTAACAGTCTTTCCTTATAAAAATTCCACGGAGAATATCGTTGCTAGCCAGACAAAGCCACTGCCCATTGCCACCGGCGGCTCGCCGGTGCCTAGCGGTCGACTTCTCCCATTACAATATCGATACTGCCAATGATGCCTACCACATCGGCGATATAACAACCTGTCATCATTTGGCACATGCCAGGAATCGCCATGAACGAAGGCGCCCTCAGCTTGACCCGGTAAGGGACATTGGTGCCATCGCTGACTATATAAAATCCTACCTCACCTCTCGGCCCTTCGATGGGCACATAGGTTTCGCCTTTCGGGACACTGACCCCCTCGGACACCAGTTTAAAATGATGGATCAACGCTTCCATGCTGGTATGCAGAGTTTCCCGTGGAGGCAAAGAGACTTTATTGTCTGATGTTTTATAATCCCCTGTCGGCAGTTTTTGTATGGCCTGATTGATGATTTCCCGACTCTGGCGCATTTCTTCAACACGCACCCGGTAACGGTCATAAATATCTCCGCCCTGGTAAACAGGAACCTCGAAACCGTATTTTTCATAACCACTGTAAGGTCGGGATTTACGAATATCCCAGTTCACCCCGGAAGCCCTGAGTGCCGGACCGCTTAAGCTCCAGTTGATCGCCTCTTCTCTGGAGAAAACGCCGATACCTTGGGTTCGATCCATCCAGATCGGATTCTTCGTCAGTAACGATTCATACTCATCCACCTTGGCGGGAAAATAGTCGATGAAATCGCGGATGCCATCCAGCCAGGGGCGGGTCGCATCTTTCGCCACGCCTCCGACACGAATATAACTGGTCATCATACGCACACCCGAAATCTCTTCATTAAGATCGAGAACCATCTCCCGCTCTCGCCAGCAATACAGAAAAACTGTCATCGCACCAATGTCGAGAGCATGCGTTCCCAACCAGACCAGATGGCTGGCGATCCGCGCCAGTTCGCACATGATGACTCTAAGAGCCTGGGCCCGTTCAGGAATCTCCACGCCCAGCAGTTTCTCCGTTGCCAGGCAGAAGGCCAGGTTGTTGCCCGGCGGGTTGAGATAGTCCAAACGGTCGGTCATCGGGATGACGTGAACGTATCTTTTATTTTCGGAAGTTTTTTCGATGCCTGTGTGCAGGTAGCCAATTTCCGGTTCAGCGGTTTTCACCACCTCGCCATCCATCTCAAGGATAACCCTGAAGACCCCGTGGGTGCTCGGGTGCTGGGGCCCCATATTCAGGGTCATGGTGTCTTTATCGCGTTCCAGCAATCCTTGTTCAGTTACGCTCACAAGTCACCCTATCGAGTTGGAGGTTTTGATTTGACCAATTCACTTTTAAAATCCCGGTTATGCGAGAAAGCAACAGGCTCTGTGGTTAACGGATAATCTTTTCTAAGCGGGTGACCCACCCAGTCTTTCGGCATGATCAGTCGTTCCATCCGAGGATGTCCTTCAATGTGGATACCAAACATATCGAACAGTTCCTGCTCAGGATACAACGCTCCCTTCCAGAGTTCCGACACGGTAGGTACCGAAGGGTTCTCTTCTTCTACGCCGACACGAATACGAATGGAATGAGAATGGTCAATGGAGTAAAGCAGATATACCGCTTCAAAGCGGGGTTCCCGTTCTTCAATGAGGTAATCCACTCCGCTCACATCAGACAGGTAATCGAACTTCAGGGACGGGTCGTCTTTAAGAAAAGCCGCTACTTTTTGCAAGCAGTCGGGAGCCACAAAAATCACCGCATCGCCCTGAGGCAAAGCAGTATCCTGTATGGTATCGGGAAGGCCAGCCTTCACTGTCGCGATGATTTCCTCCCCTGTCATGCCACCCTCTTTTTGGCCTTGTCGGTCCCCGCTTCCGCCATGATCTTTTCCTGAAGCTTGATCAAGCCATAAAGCAAAGCTTCAGGACCAGGAGGACATCCGGGAACATAAACATCCACCGGCACCACGCGGTCCACCCCTTGGACTATGGAATAATTATTGAAAACCCCGCCGCAGGAAGCACAAGCTCCCATGGACATCACCCACTTGGGTTCGGGCATCTGGTCATAGATCTGTTTAAGGATCGGCGCCATTTTCTGCGAGACCCGGCCCGACACGATCATCAGGTCTGCCTGACGCGGAGAAGCGCGAAAAACCTCCGCCCCGAAACGTGCCGCATCCCAGCGGGAGTTGGCCATAGCCATCATTTCAATAGCACAACAGGCCAGGCCAAAAGTCGCGGGCCATAAGGCGTTCTTCTGCGCCCAGCCAACAACTTTGCCAAGTTTAGTGGTCAATACCGTGTCATACAAGGACCCGGCGTACTCATGGTCCATCGCTTCGATGGAATCCTGGACATTCAATTTAAGGTTATTGAGCTCATCGCCAACCCTTTCGGCGGCGTCTTCTATTAGTCCCATTCCAAACCTCCGCGTCCCCAAATATAGACGTATGCAATTGCCAGAATGATGATGAAAATGACCATCTCCACCAGTCCGAACAATTTCAGTTCTCCCAGAGCCACCGCCCACGGATACATGAATACCACTTCCACATCAAAAATGATGAAAAGCATGGCGATGGTCGCAAACCGCACCGGGTAGCGGCCTTTGGCCTCTTCGGTCGGGATAATGCCACACTCATAAGGAAGCATTTTTTGTGTGCTTGGCTGGCGCGGACCCAGCACGGTAGACAATGCCAACAAGGCACCTATCACCACAATGGCAACAATCGCAAACAACGAAATGTAGAAATATTCGGCCATTTTTAATTCAATGCCGGAACGATCACCGGGCAAAACCTCGTTTTACCATAATATGTTAGCACCCCTCTGAGCCATCAGACTCAATGAGCCGCTGAAACCGGGATTATAGCAGTCTGCCCTACCCTGTCAATAACTGATTTACCGATAGATACCAGCATTATCCGGCCCAGACAGAAATCCGCAAGGCCTTTAACTAAAACAAGTTAACCGGCACAGGGGAAAAGGGGAAATGTCGTAACGGGGAGCGAAAACCAGCATGGAAAGGTCACAATGCCTGCCACTGGGCGTAGGGCCAGCGGGTAATTATTTATCTGGCAAATAAAGAGTCTTTTCGGCTATATCAGGAATACTCGATGTGCAGGCGGTAGATGAGGCCGGTGGGGTTTTCGCCGGGGTCTTTGGCATCGGGCTGGGCGTAGCTGATCAACTCGAAGCTGATGGTGTTTTCCCCATCATGGATAAACTGCTCGATGTCGACCAAAAACGGGTCGGGATATTCCGCCCCGCCATACTCCTGCCTGAGACTGGCAGAGTTCACCGTGATATGGCAATTGTCGTCCGAGCGCAACAGAATTTCGGCACGATGAATGGCGTTAGCGTTATTGATAGGAAGATCAAATTTGATGCGAAATTTATGCTGGCTCCCGGTTTTGGCTTCTTCCACCGAAACGGTTTCGCGGACCCACACCCACTGGCTCCCTTTGATACCATGCCAACCGCTTCCCATCTGGCAAATGGAGGCTTTTTTCCAGGCTTCCAGTTCCGTGTCGTAATATTCGGTTTCAGTTCCACTAGCCAATACCAGTGTTTTGCTCTTGGAAGAAGTAGGGTCCGCCGCTTCCATATCCACCGGTTTACTGGCCTCCCACATGAGCTCATTCATCTCTTTCCAGTAATCGAACATGCCTTTCTTCTTTTTGATTACCAACATACTAGGCCTCGGGGTACTGCGGCCCAGATAAGGCCCAATGTCGGCAACAATCACTCCTGAAGAACGCTCGGGATCAATCGATATAAAAGAATGTGACGGAATGGAATCATAACTGTGTACGATCAGCTCCCCTTTATTTTCAGGCAGGTTCTCCTGCTCAATTTCATCGTGGAGTTTCTGCAATAAAAGCAGAGAAGTTTTTATTTCGTTCAAAAACGTGTGTTTGCCTCCCCCTTGTTTGGTGATCAACTCCACCACCGGAGAATTCGGGTCAATGAGCAGTAAGCGGATTTTGATTCCACTTAACACCTTATCCTTGATCAATTCACGGCTTGCGGTCGAGATCGACAATAAGGAAGAACCACCTATGAAAACTTCTTCTTTAACATTTTTAAACAAGTCTTCAAATGAGGTGGCCTGAGCAAGCTCGGAACGGTTTTTATAGATGCCGTGAATGCCTAAGCGAACCGCATCGGGATTGACGATTTCTTCCAGTGCTTCCTTATATTCGTTAAAAGTCAGTTCCCTTAAGAAAATTTCGTAGCCCAGCGAGATCACCCCGATCAGGGAAATCAGCAAAGCAAATTCGCGAACCGGGTGAAACCAGATTCCATGCGAATCGAACACATGCTCGGCACCGATATAAGCCCCGGCTCCGATTACAAAGATGGCCACAGCCAGAAACAGAATGCGGTCACGCACCCATTGGCGAATATTAACTCCGCTTTTTTTTACGGTCTTAGTCATATTTTGGATGTTGAAAACAGATTTTACAAAAAGGTGAGTATCGAGAGAACCCGCTCATGGTTGATATTACAGGATAAACAAGTGTTTCACAATTCTGTTTTCTTTACACTTTTACAACAATCTCATTAGGATTTGATGAGGAACAAAATCACAAACCATAGGAAATGCTTAACCTCCCTTGACAGGGGTAACCTTTGCATAACCCCGAGATCCTTCGACAAGCTCAGGATGACACCCCAAAAACCCCTGCAGTCGTCATGCTGAGGCTCTCGAAGCATCTCGCCTCTCCGCTTTATCGACTTACGCAAAGGTCTCTTGATAGGAGGGAATGGCGCATTGAGCGGAGACAATTTTTTCCCGCCAGAGAAAGCTATTGCCAGTCGGCCCCACGCCTAGTGGCCGGTTAGCTCAGGCCGGACTTTCTTCGCAGGTACCAGTCCATTACCAAAAAACCCAGCACCAGACTATAGGCCCACCAGTTATCCCAAAGGGAAAATGACCGGCTGTGACTTTTGACCTGCACATCAGGGTTATCAAACTGGTAGGAGGTAAAGTCATCACTGCCAGTGAGAGGATGGTACCTGCCGCCGGTGACTTCGGATATCTTTTTCAGCAGGGTTTCATTGACCAAAGGTTTTTCAAATTCCGCTGTATCCTTTAACACGGAGAACATGATCTCTTCCGTCAAGGATTCGCCCTCCAAATCAACCTGGACCTTGGCAGTATAAAATCCTTCCCTGCCAGGAAGAAACGGGAAGATGCCTTCGCCCTGATCATCGGTTTTCAATTCCGTTTCCACGCCGGGTTTTGTCTTGAGTCGTGTCAGGGTCAGTTGCGCTTTTGCGTTGATCGCTGGCTGGTAATTCTTTTGCAGTAACTTGAATTTTATCAGGGCCTGTTCGCCTTCCCGGTACCGCTCTTTATCAGACTCCAACTGCAGTCGCCGTGTTTCCGGTTCGGCGATCAGCCAGTCGATGACGTTATCCCAGAATCTCTGGAAATATCTGCCACTGCCGCCACTGCCCACATTCCTGAAATTCCAGTTCCACACCGAATCAGTAGCCAGCAGAGCAGTTCGCCCACTGCCGAAATTTCCGGTAACTAAAACGGGAATTGCGGATTCTTTTTCCCTGGCATACTGAAGCAGGACATGCGCATTCTTGTCCGGCACCAATCCCATATTGATGCCCTGAAGTTGAGGAAGCGACTGCCACGCATCCTGATTGAGGTCTTTCTCCAGACGCAGAATGGGGTGTTGGGAAAATTCTTTGTTCAGGACAGGGTGAAACAACTTGCCCGTCAGGGGCCGGGGATTATCCCTAAAACTCACTGGCAGGATTTCTTCAATCGGAGTCCGCGAATAGCCCCCGCCCTGAAATGAAAGCTCGCCGCCAATCATCAAAAATGCGCCGCCGTTCTTGACGTATTTTCGGATATTGTCCAAGTACTTCTTGTCAATAAACGGATCGTATTTGAAATTCTGGAAAATGATCAGGTCAAAAGAACTCAAATAATCATCAAACAAAAGGTTGGAGGGAAAAGGGATCAAACTGAGCTCCGAAATCGGAGCCTCCACATTATCCCCCAGGTCTCTGAGAATAAAAAACGACAACAGATCCACCTTCGGGTTGTGAGCAAGAACCTCGCGGAGGTATCGGGAGTCCCACGATGGACGACCATTGAGATGCAGAACACGGGTTCTGTCGCGCACCACATTTATCTCAAATTCTTTTTCATTGTTGGTATGAATAAACTCGCCCGCAAACTTGGGCAGACTGAGGGCATAAATCCTTTTGCCTACATTTTGGGGTGTGAATTCCAATTCCACTTCAAACCGTTTTGTATCTTCCCGCACCTCAATGATCTTTGAAACCAGAATACGGTCTCCCTCTTTCAAAACCAGCGGGACGTTGCGGTTTCCCATCGATGAGGCAAACACAGTGAGGGAAATCTTAAGGGGTTGTTGCACAAATCCAAAATCCGATGCCGCAACCGCTTCGACGGCCAGGTCTTTAAATCCTGCGTTGCTTCCGGCCTGCAGGGTATGAACCGGACTTCCCAACCCCTTGAGCTTCGCCACCAGATTCCTGGAAATTCCACCTGGCTCCTGGGTTAAATCCGCACCATCCGAAAACAGGAATACCCCTTTCAGCGATTGGTCCGGGTAACGTTCGACCAACGCGGCAAAGGCCGGGGTCAGGTCGGTATAGGGTCGATGAGCCCGGTATGTATCCTTCACCGCACCCGCCGCCACCTTTTCGATATCATCAGAGAAAAAATAATAGTCGACGTTGAAATCTTCCCCCAGACTTTCGAAATAGGAAGCATTGGACTCCAGAGCTTTTTTTATCAGGTCGATCCTCGAAGATTCGTCGGCCTTTGTTTTTATAGAGAGGCTTTTACTATTATCGAGCAACACCGCTATGGAATTTTTGAGGGACTGGCTTTTGCGAAACTCCAGTTCGGGTTTCAGCAATACCAGTAACAAAAGCGTGAACGCACCCAGCCTGAGTGCGAAGAGAAAAAGTTTTCTTGAGCGGGAGCCCACCCGGTTCAGGCTGGCCCAGAAAAACCAGAGTGCCAGGGGAATCACAATGCCAAGCACGGCCAAGACCAGGACATCAGGCGACCAGTGCAGTTGCCAATGGTTGTACTCTTCGGGATCAAGCCCCAGCAATTTAGCCAGTCCGTTCATTTAGGATTGTACCTGCGCAAACGTTCAAGAATAATGGGCAAATGCACCATATCCTTTTTATAATCCAGGGTCAGCGCGTACATGATGATATTCACGCCCAGGCGGATGGAAAATTGCCTCTGCCTGTATCCTCCCGCGATCACATCATAATTCCAGTGCCCCAGTTTATTTCTTGACCAGGCACCCCCCTGATCATTCGAGCTATACATCAAAACGGTTCTTCCCTTAATGGATATTCCTTCCAGATAGGGCTTGACGATAGATCGGCCCGACACCGTATTGAGCAGATAAAAAGAACGGAAAACGGAGTGGTCGCGCGAAATTTTTCCGAGCGGATTCTGCGGAAACAATGCGGATATCATTTTGCGCGCCGAGGCGGAAAACGCGGAATCAGCTCGGGCAGAATTGTCATCAATAAAAAGAAACCCGCCATAGCTCAAATAATTACGCAAAATTTTCAGGTCCTCTTCCGGAAAAGGGTCGAATCCCTCATCCCCCGCCATAGTGATGAACGGGTGGCGGAATAACTCGGGGTCTGAAATATTCAGCGCAACCGGCTCACGGTTGACTTCAATCGACGTTCGGCGTGAAAGTTGGGCAAGAAGACTTCTGAGGGCTTGAGGCCTGGGGTTATCGTTACCTCCCTGGTATAGAATCCGGGGAAGGGTCAGGTTGGAAGTACCGGCCCCGATCGCTTTCACCGATTCCACCCCTACGATAAAAAAAAAGGCCAACCCAAATATGGTCAATAGTTTTCGCATCCTTGAAAGTTTAAATCAGGAGGAGCCCTATAGCAATGAATCAAAACGCATTCTCCCTTTCCTTTTATGGATAATTCTTTTTGTACGTCAGGGGTGAGCTAAGGTAAACTTGAGCAACATTTCAACAGTAAACCTTTGACAGATAAAACTTATGCCACGAACCGTTTTACTCAACCCCGGCCCAGTCAATGTGACCGACAGGGTCCGACAGGCGTTAATGCTCCCTGATCTCTGCCACCGGGAAAAAGAATTTACCGATCTTATGGCGGCGATCCGCGCAAAATTACTCAAGGCTTTTGATATCGAAGAGGAATACACCTCGGTGCTGGTTTCAGGATCAGGAACAGCGGCGCTGGAAATGGCCGTCTCCTCTTCATTGAGTCCGAACCGGTCCATGCTGATCATCCAAAACGGCGTCTATGGCGAACGCATCGGAAAAATTTGTGACGTTTACCAGTTCAATCGCCGCACGATCAAACTGGGCTGGGGAGAACCGCCAAATTTGGAGGACATTGAAAAAGAATTAAAAGAAAACCCCGACATCGAAGTGGTGGCACTGGTGCATCATGAAACAACGACTGGGCTTCTCAATCCATTAAAGGAAGTGGGCGAACTGGCCCGGCGTTATAAAAAAATCTATCTGGTGGACTGCATCAGCAGTCTGGCAGGAGATGAAATCGACTTCAAGTCCTGCCCCATCGATATTGCAGTCGGAACTGCCAATAAATGCATTCAGGGTTTCCCCGGTGTATCTTTTGTCCTACTGCGGGAAAAGGAACTGGAACGCTTGCGCAAGATTCCCAAGCGGACTCTCTACTTTGACCTTACCGGCTACCACGAAGCTCAGGAGAAAGGCGGGTTGCTGTTCACACCTGCGATCCCCGCCCATTACGCACTCGATGTGGCACTCGATGAACTGATTGAGGAAACGGTGGCCGGTCGGATACAACGCTATGCCAACGCGGCAAAATTTTTACGCGCCGGATTTAAAGACATTGGCCTGGAGTTTTTAATTCCTGAAGGTTGGCGAAGTAATTGCCTGACAGGACTACGCCTGCCAAAGGAAGTGAGCTATGAAAGGCTTCATGCAGAGTTAAAAGGTAACGGGTTTGTTATCTATGCCGGGCAGGGAAACCTGAGCGACACTATTTTTCGCATCGCAAATATGGGCGACATCACCCAGGAAGAATTCCAGCGATTTTTAAAAGTATTAATAATGGTCTGCTAATGGTCGGACTGTTCGCTTTCGATCAGAACTTCTACCGTCCATTCAGCCGCCGGGTTGGCATTCAACATCCACGGTTCGCGGGTATATTTTTCGCCTTTGCGGTTACCAAATTCTTCCAGCTTCCCCTTATTATCTTTCAGAAACTGCGCCATTTTGGGTCTTTTTTGTCTGCCTGCCATGATTGCATCCTTTGAGTTCTATATCTTATTTGTTACCGTTTATCAGGTGGCATATTTGAACACGATTGACGAAAAATCACAATGGGGGGTTGGTTTCCCTGCTTGAAATCAGCCTTGGGGACCCATAAAACGGATGAAGGCATTCAACAGTTTGGGATCGAATTCATGTTCCATTTTGGATTTCATAATGGTGAGTGCTTCAAGCGTTTTTAAGGATTTCTTGTAACTGCGGCGTGTGGTCAAGGCATCGTAGACATCGGCTAATTTACAGATTCTCGCGAACAGGGCAATATCATTACCGGCGAGACCCCGATGATAACCTGTTCCATTGTGTTTTTCGTGATGTTGCCCTACCATTTGAGTGACTTTTTCTCCGTAGCATCCTAATTCCCCCATAACCTCCTCGCCGCTTTGCGTGTGTTTTTTTACCACCTCAAACTCTTCTTCCGTCAAGGCTCCCTTTTTGTTAATGATTTCCCGAGGAATTTTTGATTTACCGACATCGTGGAGCATGCCACCCAACCCCAACTCATGAACTTCGTCTGCGGGTATGCCTACTTTAGGAGCAAAGGACATGCAATAGAGCCCCACATTGATACTATGGGTATAGGTATAATAGTCTTTTTCCATAATCTTAGTCAGCCCGTAGAACCCAAGTTCATTATTGTCCAGACACTTTCCCATCAAGTCCACAACCTTGTCGGAACCACGAAGAATTTCAGGAGAAGCGTTGGCATCGAAAAACTGCTGGGTGACATCCCGGGAAAGGTCATAAACCTTTTCCATCTTTTTTTCAGGAGGGGCGTCCGAATTTATGACGTAATCGCGCAGGGAATTGGTGGCGTGGTCAAAATAAAGGGTTAGGTCCTCTTCATGAATATAAAGCTCCTCCATAAAATCTGAAGATTGCAACAATTCACGCACCTTCTCGCGATAGCGGGGCTCTTTACTGGCATATAAAACAAAGCGGTCTTCACTATCATCCTGCACCTTGGAAAAAATATTGAAAGCCAGATCCGATTTCTTATCCAGAATCTTGATATCAATAGGGTGATAGTGTTCGACACCAGGCTCCGAAGACATAATTACACAACTCCAAGAAGAGGCATGAGCCACAAAAAAACAGTACTTTTAGTCCAAACAAAAAATTATTGTATAAGGAACAGCTCCTTCATTCAAGTGGCTATAAAGCCTTTTTTTGCAAGACACTCCGCTCATCCACAGAGATGAGGAATAAAGAGGGGTATATCAAAAGGTTTACGGTAAGTCGCCCCGCCTCTAAAAGCAATTTTTAATTTTTGTGCTTTTTGGGCACCTGGGATTTAAAGAAAAACAAACATAAAAAGGAACAAAACAGTCATGCAAATCACAAAAACTATACGTTGCCAATTCAGCCAGGAAGCGTCCCCATGTTTCCTTTCAACATGGCCCCCGTGCCCGAAAATCCCACGATGCATTAAGAATGGGTAACTCACAACAACCTCCTATTTGAGTCGTTTAACACATGCAAACATTACGGACCCCTTATTATAAGGTCCTTTGCCCAATGTAAATATTCCTGAAATTCATCTTTATTTCAGGTGGAAGTTTTTTGTTCCAATCCTATATTAATTATCAGAGCAACGACTGATTTCACTTCAGAATGAAGAGGAGGTGAAGGGAATGTTGTTTCCGGTTACCATTTATAATGCCGAGGGAAAGGTCAAAAAAGTCCTTTCAGAAAAAATGTTACGTGAAAGGCATTGGAGGATATTCCGTGAGCGTGAAACACGTTCTGCCGCCACCAAAGGCAGAACACGCGAAATGCCCAAAGATTTGAAGAAAAAACTGGACCGGGAGTTCCCGGAAATAGCGGTGCGCCATTATCAATAACGAGAGAGACCGCTACCGATAGTCTCCCGCAAGGTTGAATCCTGCCCAGTATGAGGGGTGCGGGTAGAGGCGCTTGACCAGCAGTTGGGCTTTTCTCAGGCTTTCGGCTTTGTTTTCGTGACCGTAGTTTCGGTAAAAATGTTTGATTAGCACAGCCGTGGAGATATCGCTCACCCGCCACAAAGAAGAGAGAATGGACTTTGTGCCGGCGTAGATAAACGCCCGGTTGAGTCCCACCAGCTCATCACCACCAACGATATCCCCCAGTCCGGTTTGGCAGGCACTCAGGGTCACGATATCGGCATTGATCTCCAATCCAAACACTTCGTTCACCTCAAAGTTCCCGTCTGCTGTTTTGGAACGTGTCAATTTTAATGAAGAAAACAAAGGATTGACCGGATCAAACTCACCATGCGAAGCGATATGTATGATCCGGTATTCACTGATATGCTCTTTCAACCAGCTCTCTGTAGCATTCTCTCGCGTAAAAATATCGACCTGCGGGAAATCCCATTTGATAGCGTTGGCCTCCATTTCCGCCAGAGGCAGATCATAATTGAAATCTCCCAGATCCGGATTCCCCAGTGCCAGCACCTTGATGTCCCGGCCCCTCTTCGCCTTTTCCTTGAATGTGAATTGCATGACCGAAGCGCTGGGAGAATAAAAAAGCGGATGCTTTTCAACCAGGTAGCTCTGCCCATCCCTTAAAGAGGAAAAAGAAATATAATGCAGGTGACCGTGGGGAACGATCCCTAAAAATCTGTTTCCCGCAATAAACGACTCCACCGGTTTGATCAGTAAGGAATACAGGCGTTCAGCCTGTTCTTCGATGGGAGCCAGTTTTTGCATACGCTCGCGATAATCAGCGATCAAACCATTCAACTGCTTCTCTGCTAACGGAACGCGGACAACATCTATTTTTGCTTTAGTGACCACCCAGGCCACCAGTTCATTTTCTGTCACCAGATATTCTACCAACGCCACCGAATCTTCCAGTAAAGACTGTAACGCTTCAAGCGATATCGCTTCCACTGTAATAAAACTGGAAATTTCCGGGCTCTGCTCCTTGGCAGAAATCAGCAGGTCCTGATACTGGTTCCTGGCGTTCACCAGGCCCTCAGCCAGTTTGCGGGCTTCTTCCTCCCGACCGGCAATACGAGCGACCGTCAGCGATTCTTCAATTTTTCGGATAGTTTGTTTTTGACGGTTCAAGGCTTCATACAAACTCTTACTGACATCATTCTTCAAACTGATTTTCTGGTTTCCCAACAGGTCGATAAAACTTCTCGATTTCGCACGTTCCGTGAATTGGAACGACTCTTTAACCTTTCCCATATTCAAAAGTAGGAGGACCAGTTCTTTATATACGTCCTGCTTGTCGGTTAAAAATCCGTTTTGGAACTCCTCTACCTTGATGGCCGCGCGCAGGGCATCCACCACTGCTACCGATTTTTTATACGCCTCCACTGCCTGTTCATTTTTCCCCAGTTGAATGAGGGCAAACCCTTCTCCACGCAAAGCCCTCCAGGAAACCTCTTTCACATTAATACGCTCGGAAAGTTCAACCGTTTCCCGAAACAAGGAGACTGCCGGCTCCCACTGTTTGTGTTCCAGTGCCAGATTGCCCAACTCCAGCATGGCCTTAACCAGATTAGTGCGATTACCGATTTCACGACTGAGTTCCACAGCCTTCTTGAGATGAACCTCTGCAGTTTCCAACTGCCCCATGCGCAAAAAGCTCATCCCCATGTTTCGGTGTGTGTAACCCTGCCCCCATTTTGATTTGAGTTGTTCATCCCTCTTTAAGGCTTTCTTGAAAAATTCAATGGATTCGGGGTAGCGTTTTTCCTTTCGATGGACAAGACCGATGTTGTTATAGGCCGTCGCTATATCCAAAAGGGAATGAGACGCTTCAGCCAGCTTCAGACTCTGACCCAGGTTTTCCAGTGCTCGCTTCGGATCATTGAGCGTCCAGTGGATCAATCCCAGAGTATTCAAAATGAAGGCCTGCTGGAGCTTGTCCTCCAGTTTCATGGCGATTTCCAGTGCTTGCCGTTGAAACCTGAAAGCCTGCTGGTAGTTGCCCTGAAACCAATGGGAATTGGCCTGATATAAGAAAGCTTTGGCAAGGCCCGGTCTAAGGTCGGCCTCTTCTGCCAGGGCTTGGGCTCTGCCATAAAACTCAAGAGCCTGCTGAAAGTCCCCTTCCTTTTCCGCCACCAGTCCCAGTTCCAAAAGAGATTCCACCTGTTGATCAATCTGCTCCAGTTCGGCGAACAATTCGTAGGCCTGACTGAAAAACTTTCGCGCTTCCTGAAAACGGTTGAGACGCAGATAATAAATCCTGCCAATGCGGCGCAATTCACGGCCCCGGTTCAGGTCTTCACCAATCTCCTCATTGATCTCCAGGGAAGCGTTGAACGCCTTGAGGGCGTTGTCGTAGTCCAACGCGTTTTCTTCCACGATTCCCAGCGTGCTGTAACTCTCCGCCAAACGATCGAGGATTTCATTTTCTTCATAAATCCGCAGAGCCTTTTGTAAATGCTCGACCGCAGAGGGGAAATTTTCCGTGCGGGAATACAGAATCCCGAGGAAATAAAGTGCCTCTGCCAAAACCTCAGGGTCTTCCTCAGAGTGAGGCACTACCTGCTTTTGATAGTGGATGGCCTTGGCATAATCCTCAAGGTTGTAGGCCGCCTGCGTCAGGGTTTGGTAAATCTTTCCTGCCATTTTTTTGTCGGCAAGGAATGGTTGCAATACCAACGCTTTTTCCAAGTGGTCGATGACAGCCAGCCAATCCTTTGCCCTGAACGCCCCGGCACCCTTCTGCAAATTGGTTTGAAAATGTTCCTCGGCAAACACCTCTTTTTCTTCATCACTCATTCCGGGAAAACCGTAATAGCGATATTGTGCCCATTCGAAGTTTTCAGGATATTTTTTCGCAAGCTCCCTTTGCGCATTGCGTAACGATTCGGCAGGATTTTTCGTTCTGACATTCGCCATAAAATATTCCACCATTTCATGGTGCCGTACCGGGTCCGGCTTTCCGCTATGAAGCAAAATACCAGGGTAACCTTTGAAAGTCAGTCCTTCTAAAAGCAAACTGGTTGAAGAGAGCGACAACAACGGATCAAACTCATGCTCGACCTCTGCCATCATCATCAAATAGGATTCGAAAGGTTTTTCGTAAAGAGCCGACAAGGGAATTCTCTGAAACCGGTTGCTCTCACGGGTCAAGGTGATGAAGGACGAGGAGGAATGAAGGCGGCTCAGGCGCACCGGGCTCTCTATCTGCACCACCCCGAAATGTTCCCAGTTCGTTAAAAAGTTTTTCAGATTCGCCTCATCACCCTGCAGGTTTAAAACAGTGGAAAATTCGGCCTCCGCATTTTCAGTATGTTCCGCATCCAGAGTCAGAAGACGGGAGTTATAAAGGTTTTTTAATTTTATCGACCGTTGCCATTGTGCCAGCGAAGAGATAAAAGTCAGGCTTGCAGTTTCTATAAAGGGTTTTGCACCCACTTTCATTGCGGCCCACGGTAAAAACTCCAGTTTGCCATCCGCAATCAAAACCACCGACTCCCTATCCGATTCCAACGGCTCCACCAGTGGCACTAAGAGCAAGCGAGATAAGTCGTTCACCTCTTCTGCAGTCACCGCTTTTTTGTTATCTGCCGATCGGGAAATCAGATCAAAAAGCTTTTGGTTGCCGGGAATCCGTTTCCCGCCTACTTTATCGGCTTGCACCCACCAGACCAGAATTTCATTATGAACCCGCTGGAATTTCAACAACAGAGAATTTGAAAAGAACACATCCAACTTCGGAACCCGGGGGGATACCCAGTCAACAAGCTCGGGGTCCTCTTCATCGACTAACTGCAGAAACTCCTGATACTCGTCCAGCATATCCGAAACATCCTCTTCAGAAGCAGACCCTAAACGTCCTGAGTAAGTAGTAATTTCATCAAAATACGCCTGTCTGTCTTCATCGGAAAAACGCAACTGAGGAGCCAATACTATTTGCACCTGCTTCTTGCCTTTTTCAGCAAACAATAGTGCCGGCGCAAACTTTTCCTGCTTGAACAACAGAAAAACGATGTCCTCATAAAGCTGTTCGATTAAAGCGAGAACAGAACGATCTACCCAGCCATAGGGCAGACGACTCAACTCCTTTTCCGCCGCAAGCAGGCGAGAGAGGTAATCGTCGGCCTCATGCATTTGTTTTGCCTGCAAATAAAGTGACTGCCAGCGATCCTTAACGGAAGGTTTCTGTTTGTCCTCTCCGGGTTTCATGCCGGCAAGATAACGGGTCCATTGCAAATTCTGCCAGATCGCTCCCGCCTGTTTTCCCGGCTTGTCCTGATTCACAAAAGTTGAAGCCAATTCAAAATTGCGCATGGATTTCTGGATGCTTTCCCGTTGTCCCTGCAATTCGATAAGACTCGATTTGAATTGGCCTTCCATTTCATTACCACTCGGACTTTTTGCCATACCATCCAAATGAAAACCCTGAAAATGGTAAAGAATACCCAAGTAGTTGTGCAAGACCATTAACAGTTCCGACCCTTCCAAACCCGCTACAGTCCCCACAGCCTTTTCCAACAACCCTATAGACTGTTGGATGTCGCCCTTCAAGGAAACCAGAGGTTTCTTAGAACTCAAGGCAAGTATAATTCGACCAATATTTGCCGCATTGACCGCCATGCCACGGCGGTTGTTCAGTTTTTGGGAGAGCTCGAAAGATTTGATAAAGAAATCAAGGCTGGATTCATAATCCGCCGACTGGAAATAATAATTTCCGATTTGATTCAGCAGAAGTGCCTTTTCCAGCAAAACCGGAATATTTTTATCGACATCCAGACCAGAAGGTATTAACAACAGTTTTTTCTGAAAATATTCTATAGCTTTTTCATAATGACCAAAGTCTCCGTAAATTCTCCCGATGTAATGAAAGATCAGTTTCATTTCACCCGTCTTGTCAAACCCCTGTGCCGCCGATGAAACGTCCTCCCCGACTCCCACTTCCACATTCACATCAATCAAAGCACTCGACTTCTTTCCCTTCTCCACCGTGCCGAACTGTTCGAGCTTTTCAATGGCCTGAAAATAGTGATTGAGGGCACGGGCCATCTCTTCTGAATCGTGTTCCTTCTGATTGCCGGAATAAATATTATTGGCAATATTACGAAGCGTCCGGGAAAACGAAACCTCCTTGCCAGCCTGCCGATTCAATTCGAGGGTTCTGGTAAAATGCTCTACCGCTCGGGCATAGTCTTTTTGGTCCTGATAAGCCAGTGCGATTCGGTCATGCAATTGGGCCATGCGGTCCAGCGCATTCTTCTTCTCTGCTATCTTCAGGGCTTTCTTAAATTGTGCAACGGCACTCTGCGAATAGCCTGACTTGAATGCGGCTGAACCATACCGTTGGCGATAAACAGCCTCCCGATCTACATTAAGAAAAGGCTCATTACTGTCTTCGCGTTTTTTATAATAATGGTAGGCCGATAAAGGATTGTTCAACAAATAATGTCCATTTCCCAAATTAAGAAGCAAGTCCGCCTCGTTACGGGAATCTTCATCATTAAGTGCCAGCGCGATTTGGTACTCGTGCAAAGCTTTTTCCAGGAAGCCCGACTCCACCCGCTCTTTCTGCTCGTAGATCCATCCTAAAGTTTGATGATAAAAAACTTCCTGCGAGTTCAACTGAAGAGCTTTACCGATTTCCGCTTGTGCTTCGTCCAACGCCGGAGGATTAAGATAAGTAAGGGCCAGTCCCAATGCATAATGATCTACCGCTGAATCGGGCCGGGACTTCACACGGTCCTGATAAAACCGTACTGCTCTTTTTCCCAAAGCCGCTACAGCCTGCAGATAGCCCCGGTGCGCTTTCACTGTTTGCGGACTGAACTCGATCAGTTGCAGGAACGTTTTGAGTGCCAGCTTCACTTCGCCGACACGCAATTCCCAGTTGCCTTTTTCCAGGGTTTTTTGTATCAACCCTGTACGGGCGGATTGGGCATAAGATTCCAATTCCTCTGACCCGCCGGACATTATTTCCCGGTAAATGCTCAGGCTCTTGTCAAAATTTTCTTCCTCGGCATAGATGCGTGCCAGCGCGAATCGAGCTTTGAAAACTTCTTCCTCCACGCCTTTAGTTTTCTGGTAAGCCTCTTTGGCAAGGAGATTTTCCGCGGACTGGTGATACAGCTCCCCGATGCGGTTATGAACCGTGGCAGACAGCAGTTCCGTTTTGGCTAAAGCCTGCAGGCTGGAAACCTTTTTTTCAAGCGTGGGTTGGTTTTCATAAATCTGAAAAATTGCTTCCATTGATTTTTGCTGCCAATATTTAACATCCGTGTAATCCCGTACCACCTGCACAAACGACTCGACCCGTTTTTCCCGGTTTCCGACCAGAGCGTAAATACGGTTCTTGGAAAACGCCGCCTCAGCAGAAATCTTACGTTCCGTTGAATACTGCCGGATTACTTTCTGAAAAAACTCCAGAGCTTTATCCGGTTGCTCTAAAGCTAAAGACAGTTTTCCAAGCTCCAGCAATCCTCTCGCCTCTACCGCCGTCACGCCTTTGTAATCAGCAACAATTTTCTCAAGCCTTTGCAGGCCCGTTTTTTTCTCTAACTGGCTGACCGTTTCTTCATCCTCCAAACGCAGAAACTCTATTTCGGCGAGGCCCTGAACCTCTCTATCGCCCTCTTCAAGAACCCGTTTGAAAATGGCACGCGCGTCATGCCCAAGACCCAGAACCTGTACCGCCAAACGGTACTGAATTCGAGCCATTTTTTCTTTGTCGGAAACCTTGAGGTTATTTAGAGCCAGCACACAGGAGTAGGAAGGCACCTCGGCAACGCAAATTTCATCAGCCTTTTTTTCTTCTCCTTCTTTCAAGTCGGGCATGACCCCGGCGAGGGGCAGTTTCCACACATCCGCATTGCCGTTATGGTGGGAGGTGAACAAAAAATATTTTCCATCCAATGGACGAGGCAGGAAGTCATAGGTAGAGCTGTCCGTCAGTTGGCGAGATCGGCCCGGTTGCCCGGCATTAAATTCGACACTCCAGATATCGGGGTTGTCGTCAATACCCAACTGCCCATCATGATTGGTGTCATATTGATAGCGGGTAAAAAGAATGGTCTTTCCATCCACCGACCAGCGGGGGAAGACATCTATGAACGGCCCTTCTGTAAGAACCTGGGTGGAGGTAGTTTCCAGATTGTAAACTTTTAATTTGCTCTCACCTGCAACGAAAGACAGATGTTTCCCATCGGGAGACAGTGACAGGTTCACACCCCCCGGCTTTAAAAGCTCTGTGCGCTTTCCCCTTTCCAGCATAATTTTTTCAATAACTGGTTGCGCGGTGCCCGATGAACGGGATGAAAAATATAGAGCTTTCTGGTCCAGCGACCAGACAGGGTCCCTTTCTTCCCCCGGCTCTCGGATAATCGGCTTGGCTTCTGCTTTTGCCTCCAGATCGAGAATATAAATGTCGCCCCTTGGGTCGCTCCGATGAGAAACGAAGGCCACCCTTTTCCCATCCGGGCTGATCTCGGGACTGCCATCTTCCGCACTGTGAAAGGTCAGCCTTCGGTCGGGAGGCTGGATGCCCGGCCCCAGATTTTTTAACCACAGGTCCAGGTTTCCCGACTTGTCCGAAACATAAACCATGACCTTCCCGTTGGCCGACACGGTAGGAGCAAAGTCTTCTCCCGGATTGGAAGTAACCTGAATGGGAATGTTGAGAGCAGGAGAAGCGTGGGCAGAGATATTGAAAAAAGAAAGGAACGCGATTGCCAGAATCGCCCAGCTTCGAAATTTTCCAAATGAAACCATCAGTCACCGGAATCAGCGTTATCGATACCGCTATTATAACGCAAAATCGGCAATGGGCATTTGAATGCCACAGATAAAGTAATACAGGAACTCAGGCTTCCGTTACGTCCATCCATTTGAAGTTTTGCACAGGTAAAATGGGATAAACAGTAAAAAGCGGGGTGTTGAAGGGGACAAAAGCTGTTTCGGTTCCGGGACTCAGAGTCAGGTGGATGTTGACAAAATTAAAGCTCATCCCCTCCTGCCAGGGCTGGGAAGTATTTTCAACATAGGCTGGAATCTTATCTGCGGCATGGCTCCGAACCATCAGGCCGGAGCCTCCTTGAAGCCCATACTCATAAAGGTCCGGCGCACCTTGAATGAGAAGCGATATCTGACTGGAATCAAACCATATTTTAAAATTTGAAACCATCTGCACAAAAGGTCCCAGAGTTCCGGTGCGCTCCAGAACTGCCCGGGGGTAGGCATATTCCACCGGAATTTCCGGCGTACCGGGAAAGGCAGAGGCCCTAAATTCTTTTTCCTTAACCTGCGAAACAGACAGGAATAACAGGTTTGGATCATCCAGAGATATATCCAGAATCTCTCCATCTTCATAACTACAGATTTTTCCCATTTCAAATCCAAGAGGAAATGAGTAACCCATTTTTGAATAATAGGCACGTAGCCCTCCATCCAGCGGGTCGTCGGGTTTTTTGCTGATCTTGATATCGAAGGGCATCATCAGATGGAAGGCATTGCTACGCGCATTCATAAACGGACCGCATGCTCCCGGATGCTCGCGGTGCGCTTTGGGATTGTCCGGCTCGAATTTTCTCGGCCCACCGCCAAAATGTTGCGCGGTTTTCTCTTCCTTGTCCAGGCCGAACTTGTTCTGATAATAGGCAGAAGCCCGTTTTTGGGCAATATCGAGAAAGTATTCCGGCGCATCGCTCTGCACCACCAGCCGTTGTTTTTCCTGACCGCCGGTTTTGGCAGGTCGCATTGCTTCATTATATATATCGATCTCGGCAGTGGTCTTTTTGATGTCCCGATCGATCTGTTGGATCAGTTGCGGATCATTGTAAGTAGTTTTATCGACCAGTTCCCGCGCCCGGTTGAGCATCTCCAGCTTCAAAGTGTAGCGTTTCGGCTCAGCCGCCAGAGCCTGGATAGTAGCCATAATCAGGCTGAACTGTTCCTCAGGCAAAAGTCCGGCCGTATCGAAATCCGTTTCCCGAATGAAATCAAGCGCCATGGGACCAAACGCCTCTTCCCGCCTAAGCCCCAGAGTGAGAAGGTAATTGAGATAGGCCCGTGCCTCGTTAGTATCCATCGGGTTCTCCACGAACAGGGTTCAAAAAGGCTTATCTTGCAGGGAAATGTCCCAATTCGCAAGTGCTTTTGTAAGAGAAACATGGAATAAATATCCAGGCTCCGCCTTATATGGAATGCGGGTTGCAAAAGGCCTCAAAATGCTATAAAACACCCCATAATTATTGAATTAGTATGGGGTTTTTGTCACTTAAAACCATGGCAGGAACTTTTTGGGAAAATCCATGGAATTCACAATAAATTTTGACGACATGAATTGGGCGGCAATCGGGCCGGAACTCATCATTATGATGACCGCCTTCTTCATTCTTCTGGCCGGACTTAAAAAGGGGATGAATAAGCTTTCCTTTCTATCCGGAGTTTCGCTGGTCGGTATCATCGCAGCATTGCTGTTCACCCTGACCCTTTGGGGAGAGGCTCCGACCATCGAAAACCCAGGCAGTCCGAGCATGTTCAGTGGTGCCTTGATCTACGACCGGTTTTCCCTGGCCTTCAACCTGCTATTCCTGCTGATGGCCCTTTTCCCGATTTTCGGTTCGGCCCGTTACCCGGAGGAAAACCATGAAAACAAAGCAGAGTATTTTACTCTTCTGCTGATGGCGGTTGCAGGCATGATGTTTCTGGCCAAATCCGGAAACCTGATTACTGTATTCATTTCGCTGGAACTGTTTTCCATTGCCCTTTATATTCTTTGCGGATTTTCTGCCAAACACGGAACCGGCAGGGAGGGGCCTCACAGCAATACCGAATTAAGCTGGGAAACCCTGGCCTCGCAGGAATCAACCGTTAAATATCTGCTGACCGGCGCGTTTGCCTCCGCCATTCTGGTTTATGGCATGGCCCTGATTTATGCCGGTAGCGGCACAACCGAAATCAGGATGATAGGACAACTCATTCACGAAAATCCTTATACAAAGAATACGCTGGTTTATATCGGGATGGGCCTGATGTTTTGCGGACTGGCATTTAAAATTTCTCTGGTACCCTTTCATTCCTGGACCCCGGATGTCTATCAGGGTGCGCCGACTCCTATCACGGGATTCATGTCGGTGGCAACCAAAGCGGCGGCCTTCGCAGTGATCGTCCGCATTTTTTTCACCGCCCTGCCGGATTTGGAAAAGGTATGGATGCCGATTCTTTTTGGCGCATCGGTCCTGACCATGCTGGTGGGAAATATCGCCGCCATTTTCCAGGATGACCTGAAACGGATGCTCGCCTATTCCGGCGTCGCGCACGCCGGATACCTGTTGATCGGTATTGTCACCAATACCCAGGAAGGAATGGCAAGCATTTTATTCTACCTTGCGGTTTACCTGTTCATGAATGTCGGAGCGTTTGCGGTGGTTTTCATCATGGAGGGGGAAGGGAAGGAAGGCAACTCGATATACCGGTTCAAGGGACTGGCCAAAAAGAATCCTCTTCTGGCCGCGGCCATGAGCCTGTTCATGGTTTCGCTAGCCGGGTTCCCACCTACAGCCGGGTTCTTTGGAAAACTTTTCGTTTTCTATGCCGCGATTAAAGCGGGATACATTCTCATAACAATTTTAGCGGTCATCGCCAGCATCATTTCTGTTTATTTTTATCTCCGTGTAATCGTCATGATGTATTTCCATGAAGATGAAAACGCTCCGCAGCCGGTGATCTATAAAGGTATGGGAGCCCTGATCACCATCAGCTGTGCGGTGGTCGTGGGAATAGGGCTGTTCCCCTCTTTCCTGATGGAACTGGCCCGAGGCGCCATCCCTTTTTAGCTTGCCACCCTTCTTCCATCCTTCTATCCTGTAGATAGTGCCGGACTCCCGGTTTCATCGTTGCTCTCCAACAAAGCAGGCATATAAATTTTGCGCAATGCTATGACATTTTTTCGATTCTTCATCCTACTTTTTTCTCTGGTTCTTCTGGCCTGTGGCCCCAAAGAAGACTCACTGGAGGGAAGATTTATAACCTATTCGAAACAAATTAAAGAAAACCCAAGTGACCCGGTAGGCCATTACGAACTGGGGAAAATTTATATCGAAAAAGAGGAATACCAAGCCGCCTTCAAACAGTTGGCCGAAGCCACGCGACTGAAAGAGGATTACGCTGAGGCCTACCGTGAAAAGGGAGTCGCCCTGTTTTATTTAAAAAATTATACGGATGCCGAAAAGGTCCTCGTAAAATCATTCAGACTGAAACCCACGCAACTCGACATCGCCTCCGACCTGGGCTCCATTTACCTGAAAAACGGAAACCTCAAAAACGCCCTTAAGTACCTCAAAGTCGCGCAAAACAGGAACAGCAACATGCATATCGTCTTCAACAACCTTGGAGTGCTTTCTGTAAAAATGGGCAAAAACAAGCAGGCTCTAAGTTTCTGGAAGCAGGCACTGGAAAAAAATCCTGGTCTTCCCGAAACCCATGTCAATATGGGGGTGGTCTACGAAAAAATAGGGAAAAAGAGAAAAGCCGCCGCCGCCTACCAGAAGGCCCTGGAGCTGGATGATGCAAATGCCATGGCACATTACAACCTGGGAGTGATTTACGCAAAAGGAAAGGACTTCCCCAAAGCCGCTACAGAATGGGAAACCGCTTTGAAACTGGACGGAAAGGATGAAAATACCCTGAACAGTCTGGCCTGGGCCTACGAAAAACTGGGAAAGAAAAAAGAAGCCATTGCCAAGCTTGACCTGTCGATCAAGCTAAGCCCCTTTGACAGTAAAACGCATTTTTCATCAGGGCGCATCAAATATGACATGGGAAATGTTGAGGATGCCATCGATTCGTTTAAAAAAGCCGTCCAGCTTGACCCTAACTTCGGAGATGCCTATTACAGACTGGGGTTGGCCTACGACACCCTGAACCAGAGTTATGATGCCATTTCCAACCTTTTGATCACGGAAATCGTATACCATAAATCCAAGAAAATGGATCTATTCAAAAAATCCCGCGCCAAACTGGAATCCTTATTCACTAAATACCAGACCCATCGGGAAAGTTTTAGCGACCTGCAACTTCCTGAAACACTCAAAGGTTACGACCTGCACAAACAGAAAAGACGGATTCGCACATCGAAAGAAAGATAGCCACTGGGCAATGGTTTGATTGCGCCGAGAACATCATTGCTTGCCAGTTAAAGATATTGCCAGTTACCACCGGCGGTTCGCCGGTTAGCGGGCGCGGAAGAAACGGGTATCTGAACCGTCAGTCCCTATTCGGACTTTTACCTCGGCAAAACATTTCGGGCAACGCCCCTCATAAGCATTGCCTTCTTTATTTATATAAACGCGCCGATAAACATTGCAGCACTCAAACATAATGCCGAGAAATTTTTTTCCGGTCTCTTTCATTATTCCCCTAGCATCTGAACCAGAATCCTTCGCTTACGCGAACGATTGTCGAAATCACAAAGAATAATTTGTTGCCACGTACCCAGCGCAAGCTTTTTGGCATTGAAAGGGACCGCGATAGACGCCCCCATCAAAGCAGAACGCACATGGGAAAACCCATTACCGTCTCCCCAACGGGCATCATGATTATAATGCATCTCAGCAGGGGCCAGGCGATCAACCGCCTGCTTCAAGTCTTCCACCGCTCCTGGCTCATACTCCAGAGTGGTTATTCCCGCCGTGGAACCCGGCACAAACACAGTTGCGATTCCCGCATCCAAACCTGAGTCCGCAACGATCCGTGCCACTTCTCCGGTTATATCGAGAATGTCCCCAAACCCCTCAGTTTCTATTTCAAACTGGTCGGACTTCACCATCACCTTATCTTATCCAAAGCACGGACCTTATATTCGATGAAAGTTTTGTGTGGAATGCGCAGAGCCTTGGTAATCCGCCTGATTTCCTCTGCTTCTCCATGGGCCATTTCTCCATCCGCGATGGCAACTTCAAAAAGGCATTCCATCAAATGGATACGGTCGTTGTAGGAAGCAACCCGGTTCAGTTCCGTAGCCACCTCATGAAAATCAAAACCCTGGCGCGCCTGCTCCTCAACCACTTCAAATAGCAGAGTCAATTCTTTTCCTTTTAAAGAAAACTGATCCGCCAGGCAACGCTTCAACGCCTTTTTTTCTGCCGGGTCAAAATGGTCATCCACATGAGCAATCGTTGCCATCAACGTGCCCACAAGACAAACAAAATAAAGTCGCTCCTCAGGCAGGTTGGTGGAAATTTTGGAATGCGAGCTTTTCAGTTCAATTCTTTTCAGCACACGACGTTTAAAATATTTTTCCATATCGGGGTCTCGGTCCCGCGCATGCTTAAAAATGGTGCCTTGAAAAAAATTTCTAACTCGTCCAAATGATCTTCTTGTATGAGAAGATTTTTCCAGCCACTCAGAAAACTGGTCGACCAGTTCCCTTTCATCACTCTTCATTCTTTTATGTGCCTCGACCATCTCTTCCAAAGCACCTACGATTTCTTTCTTCTCCTGCGGGGAAGATAATTCCGCGATCATCTGTCGATACAACACATCATTTTCTTTTTTCGATATTGGGGAGAGTAGATAGGGCTTTAACTCATCCATCTCATGTTTTTCCAAGTCGAATTTTCTATAAAATGTTTTGAGAACATTAAGTTCTGATTGCGAGACCTCTCCATCGGCCCAGGCAACGGTTGTGAGCACTTTAAGAAAAGTCATTTTTTTAAACTTTGACATAGCATTTTCCTCAATCGAAGCGGTTCAGCCAAACCCGGCTTCTACCCGGAGTTGGCGATAAAGCAAAGAGATCCAAAAATCCATCCTGATTGATATCGGCAAAGGTCATCTCCCGAAAAAAGCGGAAGCGTGGAAGACGTCTGCGGGTTTCATCGGTGAAATCCCACTGGCCCCTGCCCTGTAAATAATAAACTCCCTTTGAGGTCAAGATCAAGGCATCCGGTTTGGTATTGCCATTTGCGTCCAAAAGGTAAGCCTTGTAGGAAGGAAGGCGGGGAAGTATTTTGTGTGAACGTTTTTTAAAATGTCCGCCCCCCGTATTTTCCAGAAAGTATGCGGTTTCCCCGGGGTAAGCCCTGTAATGTTTATCGATCACTCGGTTGACAATCAGGAGGTCATTGTCGCCATCCTGGTCAAAATCAGCCCAGTCGGCATGTTGACTATCGTCAAGAATACGGGGGACATGGGACGCAGTGCGATCTGTGAACTTTCCTACTCCGTTATTTACCAGAAGCCGGTTTTGACCTTTACCGTAAATCAGGAAAACATCCACCACTCCATCACCATCATAATCAGCAAAAGAGGCATCTCGAATTCCCACAGGAAGACGAGGCAAAAGCAATGCCGTCAAGTCTTCCAACCTTCCCGCACCATTATTAATGAGTACACGGGTTTGATGACTGGAGGGTTTTCCACTCGCACTCAGAACCCGTTGACCAAAATAAAAAAGGTCCTTGTCTCCATCCTGATCCAGGTCAATAGAAATCACTTTCTCTATTCCAGACCAAAGAGGGTAAGAGCCTTCTTTATCCTTGGAGTAAAAATAACCTTTTTTATTATTAAAAAGAATTTGGGTGGGCACTCCGTTTCCCATTACCAGAATCAGGTCATCACCACCATCACGGTTCAGGTCCGCTACCGCGAGAGAAAGGATCGGCGCGCTCAACTCCTCTATCCACCGCCCCGGATTTTTTCGTTGGAAACCTTTTTCCCCATGATTGATGAAAACCTGTAACTGGGATTTTCCGGGCTCGGCCTCATTCAAGACTACCAAATCCGGCAATGCATCCTGATCCGCACGGAACAAAATGGCCTGTCTCTGGGAGGAACTTTGTTTAGGGAACAATGTTTCATCATGAAAACGCTGGCTGGCAGGATTATCCGCAACATGGGGTTGGGAGGCCCCACACCCATTGAGCAATATCAGGACAAGCAAGACTCGCAACAAGGGTTTAATCAAACAAAGATTTGGGCAATGGTCCCTGTGATAAATCGATTTGCAAGCCTTCATAAGCGGCAATGCTTCGTGGAAAAAGCTGGCGGGATTCTGCTTCAATTTGCTTAACAAAATTATCATCGTGAGAAGGGTCGTGATGAAATAATGTCAGTTTATCGACATTCGCTGCTTTCGCAACTTTAATCCCTTCGCGCATAGTGCTATGGCCCCAACCTTTACGCGAGAACTGTCCATTGCGACCATAATATTCATCTTCCGTGTACTGGGCATCATAAACCAGAACATCTGTGTCTCGGCAAAGCTCAATCAGGTTTGTATTGGGCCTGTCCTCATAATGCTCACAATCGGTGGAAAATACCAGTGACTTTCCCTCGTGCTCAATCCGGTAAGCATAACACCCATTCGGATGGTACAAAGGAGCTAAAGTTACCTTGTAATTGTCCCCTTCAATCACATCTCCAGGCTTGACATCGTGATAAGTAATTTTGGCACCGAACAAATCGGTTTTGACCGGGAAGCAAGGGGGCGTCATCTGCTGGTTCAAAACATCTGAAATGGTCATCGGCAAGCTGGTGCCTCCGAAAACCCGGAACTCATTGCCGGGAACAAAAAAAGGCGCAAAAAAAGGAAAGCCCTGTATATGATCCCAATGAACATGGCTGAACAGGATCGTCCCTTTTACAGGCATCTCCTTCATGAGTGCCATACCCAGATTTCGGGCCCCCGATCCCGTATCGATGATAATCAGCTCATCACCACAACGGATCTCAGCACAGGTCGTATTGCCTCCGACACCTGCCGTTTCAGGGTTTCCTGAAGGAATACTTCCTCTGACCCCCCAAAATTTTATCTGCACACTAATATCCCCAATTTTATTTCCCAGGAATCTGAGTGAAACAAAGTTTCCAACTCCAGGAAAACAAATCTAAACAAACTCTTTCAAAAAATAATAGGGGGGCATTATAAACAATGCATCCAAGGGGAACAACAAATTCCTATGAAAAAAAGATGCTCCAAAAAAATTTTACATGCTATTTGAAAAATCAAAGAGTTAACACAAATATTTTACAGATGATATCTGCTCACTCCCCCTCCAGGTATTCCTTCACCAGCTCCGTTTCCGATGAATTTAAAGTTTCCTGTTTCCATAATCCGGGAAAGGTCTTTTGGAATCCGTCTACAAAACAATGAGCCAGCTCTCCCCATTCCGGCTCTGCCACTAATATTTCTTTTAAGGTTAATGTTCCCGAAATCAATGTTTTGAGACCTTGGGCTTGTTCAGCTTCCGAGGAATAGCGAAGCAGGCTATGGGCCAGTCCGGGATCCCAGTCCAGTAAGATTGAGCCATGTTGTAAAAAAGCCCCATTTAACCGGCGTTGGGCACTGCCAGCCAGTTTTTTCCCCTTTACCGTGATTTCCCAATGATTGGAGGTCGAGAAACAGGCTGGAGAACGTTTATTGCCCTGCCCCATAGATCTTTTGTCTTTTCCGCATATTTCAGGTTCGGCAACACCGGCTTTTTCCAGGGAGGCCATCACCGCTTTCGATACAGCACCAAAAGCTCCGGTCAGGTTTCCGGGAAAGCTTGGGTGGGGGATGGGAGCAACGAGACTGTAGGTGAGTTCATATTGATGCAACAGAGCCCGCCCGCCAGTAAACCGTCGCACGATGGGAATATTTTTTCGCCCACACTGCACCGTATCCACATCCCTTAATTTATTCTGGGAATAGCCCAAGGAAAGAGTCGGCTTGTCCCAACCATACAACCGCAAAGTGGCAGGAGCCTGGCCTTGGTCGCAAGCGGTGAGAATGGCCCTATCTATTGCCATGTTCAACCTGCCATCCAGAGGCCCATCTTCGATCAATCTCCAGGTAGGATTACTCATCGCGAAAACTTCATATCCTTCTTATCCAACGATAATTTTTTTGACTCATATTGATTCATCCTATTAATATGAAGTATGAGAGTCAATTGCAGATACAAATCCATTTATTTTTTCGCCTTCATCCTGGCCTGTTTTTTTTGCAATCCAGCCATAGCCTTTGAAAAACTGGGTCCGCTACGAAAAGACTGCCAGACAACCTGCCATCAGGCGGAACACATCCTGAAGGCAAAGAAGAATAAGTTTACTCAAGCCGAATGCAAAGCCTGCCACACAGGAGGGAAAAGTGTATTATCTCCATTTTCAACACCGAATCCAGCAGCATTCACTGGCAGAAACAACCTTTTGTTGAAATCCATCATTCAAGCCGTACCCGGTTCCCCGTCCAAAGAACCGGCACCGAAGCAGAAAAAAACCTCTGGCTCCATGGCCTTTATTCCCGCCGGAGAATTTGTCATGGGATCAAATGAACGCTGGGATGACGAAGCACCGGAACACATGTCCTCGACGGACGCATTCTATATAGATCTGAATGAGGTCACCAATGCAGACTATAAAAAATTTGTAAATACCACCGAGAAAACAGCACCTCACCACTGGCCGGAAGGAAATATCCCCAAGGACAAGGAAAATCATCCGGTCGTTTATGTCAGTTGGTTCGACGCAAATGACTACTGCGCCTGGGCCGGCAAACGCCTGCCTACGGAACAGGAATGGGAAAAAGCGGCGCGAGGAGAAGTGGGTCTCATTTACCCATGGGGAAATGAGTGGTCACTGGACAAATCCAATAACCCTTACAAACATTCCACTGGCACAGAGCCTGTTGGCTCCTACCCGGATGGGCGCAGTCCCTATGGCCTCTATGACATTTCCGGAAATGTATGGGAATGGGTGGACAGCTACTATTTACCGCATCCGGGGAACCCCGTCACGCGTGCGGAATATGGCAAAGACAAAAGAGTGTTGAAAGGCGGATCCTGGTTCGACTGTCTTTCTTATGGTTGCGGATTAAGCGCCCCAACCTTCAACCGAAGTTTTTTCACCCCGGAGGTAAAAAATAACAGCTTTGGATTTCGTTGCGCAAAAACGAAAAGCCCCTGACTGCGAATCAACCTCAGACTTGACGCAGGCGCACTTATCCTTAAAATAATAGAGGACCTGCACTTTCAAACTTATTGGTCAGACCAATGGAATCACCGGATCAGAAAAAAACGGGAAAGACCCAAATCTCTCCTATTCCCAAAGAAGACAGCGGTGGCGAAATCAGCCTCGTCCGCAAAATAATTATCGGAGTTTTTATTGTAGGGTACTGGATATTTTTTTACTGGTTTCGGGAACCTTAACAGAAGAAGCCTGAAACTGTTTTTTGTTAAGAGCTTCATTCCCCGCCAACAGATCAAACCGCTTTTCTGCCTGCCTCAGAACCAACAGGCTTTCCTCCCCGTGAGGAACCAATAAAACAGAGTCTGGATTCCTTTCCGATGGGATGGCAGGTTCAGCACTTAGTGTGGGCTTATCATCAATAAGGGGGGGTGGCAGTTCCCCGAAAGCGGAACGCGTAGAATTATAAACCAGATACTTTGTGTCTCTGGAATACCCCGCCTTGGGGTCCAGCTGGTCCTTGATTTCCCGGGCAGACGGCTCTGGCGGAGTGACCCTGAGATGCGTGGCATAGTCCACATCAATCGCAGGTTTCATTTCTTTTTCAAAAGCAGAAATATTGTAGCCTCTGCCAGCGAAGATCAAAGGCTTGTCCTGTGTCTTAACCGTTTTTCTTATTCGGTCTGGCTTTTCCGCACGCTTTTTAATTGTAATAGCATAACGCCCCGGATCAATAGTCTCATACCTTTTGATAGACTGGTATTTGGCATCCGCTTTAAACTCGGGAAGCCGCCCTAATTGAGACCGCAAGCTCGCACTCCTTTTCAGCTTGGCATAAACCCCGGCGATGAATTTGTTATCCCCCTCTTCAAGTTCATCCGTATCGGCAGTTTGCAGTTGCGGGTCCGGGTCCAGAGGAAAATCCAGTTCCAGTTGAGAATGCAGGGTGATCGTTACCTGCGGTGCGGAATCAAAAGCCGCCACTTCCTCTACCGGATCCTCCCCACAGCCTGAAACCAAAAGACTGAAAAAAACCAGGGTGCTTAAATAAGATCGCTTTTTTAATGAGACCATAACTTATCATCGACTATTAATGCTCACGACTTGAAAGAATATCAAATTTTGGGCCTTTCTGCCCCCCACCTTAAGCTCAATCCAATAAAAAACATAAAGCAATATAAATCAACACTTTACATCATTAGCGAAAACTGTTACTCTTTTCACATTCAATCAAATCAGGCGAAGGAAGGATAATGCCATGAGAAGCGGTTTACGTTCCCTTTTAGAGATGAGGAACATCAATTTCCTTAAAAAGAAGTTGGAAGTCGGCGAAATCACCCCTGAGGAATGTAAAGAGGTCATGAAACGCCTGATTCTGAAAAAATACGACCGCATTCAAAACAGAAGCTTTCGGGCCAGCATTTTAGGGTTTGGTCGCTCTCTGGAAACTAAAATACCCGTTAAATCCTGAACCACGTTTACATCTTTCCTACCCGGTTCACCCCCTCCAACTCTGAATTTAAAGCCAGATTTTTTCAATCAAAATAAGGTCACTGTCACCTGCTCCTCCGCCTTCCCTTTCTCATTGAATTTTTGGGCATTAATACCGTTTTTATCGCTAAACCCAATCACAAAAAATACCGTAAATACTTATAAGTAAAGGGGATATAGATGCGCCCCGACCAGGACCAACCTAAATCGTTATAAAATAAGGCTTTAAGGCGAAAGTATGCCCTGTTTCACTACTGGCCTGCCCCCCGAAAACTGATCCATTCGCTATGTTAGGGTTTGGGTCAAAAACCTGTTGATTAGGGGGGGATAAAAATGGCCAGGAAAAGATATTCACCAGAGCAGATAATTG
>Ga0233439_10000601_pt1 | contig 52268 bp, 49 predicted proteins | sample SI_123_September_6_FD_182713 | JGI IMG/M metagenome (GOLD analysis project Ga0233439, IMG submission 182713) | Seawater microbial communities from Saanich Inlet, British Columbia, Canada - SI_123_September2016_100_MG | ecosystem: Environmental > Aquatic > Marine > Inlet | place: Canada: British... | reverse complement strand
TATAGATTACCTTCTTGTTCATAGACGCCTCTCTTTTTGTGGGGTGGTACAACGTACCACATTGAGATATCCATCATTGATGGTAGCTCTCGGGTAAAGGTGGGGCGTCTATATCTTCTATCCTCAATCGGACGGTTAGGTATGACTGGTTAGCACACCACCTGTTCTCGTCGATCAGTGAAGTACAAGACTTTGCGACTCGCTGGCTATGGACTTACAATCACGAACGGCCGAATATGGCCCTGGGTGTTATAACCCCCAAACAGAAGTTGGCCATGTTGGCCTGACCTCTACTTTTGCAGCGAGTTAAAAAGGGGGGGATTGCCGAGGAAATCTCGACCTCAATTCGCATGCGGGATTTTGTATCTCGGCATCTGGGAATTTGTTAAGGTTTCGCGATGAAGATCCTATCCAATTCAATCGTCACACTAGCTTGCCTGTGCTTCCTGGTTATGCAATCGAGCGGGATGCACTTTCATGTAGACGAAAATGGAAAAGACGCTGGCGTACATTCTGCCCATCAACACCAGATCGATTCAGAACACCATCAGGATCACCACCACCAACTGAGTAATGTTCACGAACACAAGGCTGTAATTGACATTTCGTCGCAGGAAATGCTTGGTTCAATCTGGACAAGGCTGATTCCAGCTATCATGGCCAGCGCTCTTGTAACAATCATTGTGAGCATAGGTTTACATCAGCCCATCCGTTCACTTCTGAGAGCTCCAGCTCGGGTCCGGCGGCTTTCTCGCTGGCGACCGCCACTACGCGCTCCCCCTATTTCCCTGTAATCCAATCTTTATTTGCATCTCTGAGCGGCAACGGCTGCCCATGATTTGCGTGTGTGGATAACGCGTTTTAAGGACGCTGGGAGAAGCAGTTGATGTCTATTGTAGACAGGTTCGGTACCGCTAAGCGGTATTGGCTATGGACGACCATTATTATTGCCGTTTTACATGTGCCAGTCGCAGCCAGTGACGGTGCGGCGATCAATCTGAAAGATGCTGTTGAAAGAACGTTGGAACGCAATCCAAATTTGGTGGCGTTTGGCTATCAAATCGATGCCCAGCAAGGACGGCTGATTCAGTCGCAACTTCGCCCAAATCCAGAACTGGGCATTTTGGTGGAAAACGTACTCGGCTCAGGTGACTTCAACAAGGCTGATGGTGCCGAGGCGACACTTAGTCTGAGCTGGTTGCTTGAGCGCGGGAAACGCGATCGGCGGGTTGCAGTTGCGACGGCGGGAGTTTCCCTGATCGAGTCTGAAGCTGAAATACGCCGTCTAGACGAGGTTGCGGAAACCGCTCGATTGTTTCTCGATATCCTGGCCAATCAAGAGCGTCTTGTTCAAACTCAAAACGGCGTCAGTCTCGCGAAAAAAACCCTTGAAGCTATCGGTGAGCGAGTTCGAGCAGGTCGAACGCCAGAGGCGGATCTTGCTCGCGCAGAGGCTCAGCTCGCTCGTATTCTCCTCCGCCAGGAAGATTTTGACCACGAACTAAAAACCGCTAAACACCGTCTAGCCGCCCAGTGGGGAGATTCGAAATTGGATTTTGTTAGTGCGAAGGGCAATATTTCTCAGCTACCTGAGCTGGTAAGTTTTGCAGAACTTCTTAATCGTGTTGACGAGAATCCGGACTTCGTACGCTTTGCCAGTGTGCAAAGACTGCGAGAATCAGAACTGGCGATGGCAGAGTCTGAGGCAAAACCTAGTTGGCAACTGAATACAGGTATTCGCCGTTTTCAGGAAAGTGGTGATCAGGCCCTTATATTTGGTGTGACTATCCCACTTGCAAGGCATAACCGTAATCAAGGTGGCGTCGCTGAAGCCCAGGCAAAGTTAGCGATGGCGAGCGCCGATCAAACCGCTGCGCGCATTCGTATCGAAACCCAAGTTTTCGCCTTGTATCAGGAGTTATTGCACAGCATGCATCGTGTAACCGTTTTGCGCGACGAAGTCTTACCTAAAGTAGAGCAAGCATTAGCTGAAACGCAGCGCGCATACACCAATGGGCGTTATGGCTATTTCGAGTTTCAGACCGTACAGCAAGAGGTGCTAGACGCACAATCAGCAATAATTGAAACGAGCATCAATGCTCACAAACGCCTAATAGAAATCGAACGCTTAACCGGGACGTCACTGCTGTCTATGGCGGCGAACAAATGAGGATGATCGTGAAAAAGCTAAATGTAATTTGGTTGATGGCGCTAGTAATTGTACTTGCAGGCTGCGGTAACGCTGATGCTGACCTTGATTCTCACGGAGCTGGGGTTGACACAATCGAGGCCGAACCGGCCAAGGGCCCCCACGGTGGCCGCCTGCTAATAGACGACGATTTTATATTGGAGTTGGCGATCTTTGAAACAGGCGTTCCGCCTGAATTTCGGGTCTGGTTGTCAAAGGGAGGTGAAGCCATTCGCCCATATGATGTCGCCCTCAATGTGACACTGACACGGTTAGGCGATGAAAAAGATGAAATAGGGTTCACTGTGCAGGAAAATTTCCTGCGCGGCGATATGGTGATCTATGAACCTCATTCTTTTGTCGTCACCATTGAGGCGAGCCATTTAGGCAAATCCCATCGTTGGCAATATGACAACTTTGAGGGCAGGACGAAGATTGGTTCTGACGTTGCCGAGGCATTTGGGCTCGAGACTGAGATTGCAGGGCCAGCGACGGTAGTCGAGGCGATTAATGTCTACGGTTTTGTTGTACCCAATAGCGAAAAGGTGCGTAGGATCAGTGCTCGCTTTGAAGGCGTAGCGCAATCAGTCGGAGTATCAGTGGGTGACCGGGTTCTAGCTGGTCAAAAGCTCGCTGAAATCGAGAGTAACGAAAGTCTTAAAACCTACCCTGTTACCTCACCAATTGCAGGGGTTGTTACGGCGAGAAGAGTTAATCCCGGTGAGCAAACGAAAGGCCGTGAATTGTTTACCGTCATGGATACATCTGACGTTTGGGCTGAATTCGCCGTATTTCCAACAGATCTACCTCGGGTAAAACCGGGTCAGCGGGTCAGGGTTGATATGGCGGCAGGCAGCCTGCAGCGGGAGGGTGTCATTGAGCTTTTGAACACCACAGCGGAAGCTAACCGATCCGTTTTGGCGCGTGTAGTGCTGGACAATGCCGACGGTGCGCTCATTCCGGGCACGAATCTTACGGGCAAGATCCAGGTGGCAGAGCATCAAGTGCCACTGGCGGTAAAGCGCACAGGCTTGCAGAGTTTTCGAGATTTTACCGTGGTTTATGCACTCATTAATGAGGAGTACGAGGTGCGGATGCTGGATCTTGGTCGGCAGGATGGGGAGTGGATAGAAGTACTGGACGGGATTGAGATCGGGACGCGGTACGTCACCTTGAATAGCTATCTCGTCAAAGCCGACATCGAAAAGTCCGGCGCTTCGCACGACCACTAAGGACAAATCATGCTCGAATTTATCATCAAAACATCGCTTGAGCGACGGAGCCTGGTTTTTTTCGCCGTTTTATTTCTCGTTGGTCTTGGCTTCTGGAACTTTACCCGGTTACCCATAGATGCCGTGCCGGACATCACGAATATACAGGTTGTGGTGAATACCCAAGCCCCCGGCTATACACCGTTAGAGGTTGAGCAAAGGGTAACGTTTCCGCTCGAAAATATCATGGCGGGCATACCACGGCTTGTCTATACCCGGTCAACATCGCGCTATAGTCTTTCACAGATTACGGTCGTTTTTGAGGAAGGTACCGATATTTATTTTGCTCGGCAGCAAGTAGCCGAGCGGATGAATGCAGCAACGGCTTCATTGCCAGAATCCCTTGAGCCCAGGCTCGGCCCTTTGGCGACCGGGTTGGGAGAGATTTTCATGTTTACCGTAAATTCTGAGGCTAATGCGGTCAACGCAGATGGTTCTTTGGTCACCCCTACGGATTTGCGAACGGTTCATGATTGGATTATTCGGCCTCAGCTTTTACGAGTCCCCGGAGTTGCCGAGATCAATCCTATCGGTGGGTTTAAAAAAGAAATCCTAATTGCGCCAGATCCTACAAAGCTACTTGCCTACAGCGTTAGCTATGAGGACCTTGTGTTAGCGGTTGAAGAAAACAACGCAAACCGGGGTGCGGGATTCATCGAGCACAACGGTGCTCAGTGGTTAGTGCGGGTGCCGGGGCAAGCCAACGATATGGACGAAATTGGGTCGATCGTGGTCAAAGATTTGCAAGGTGTGCCTATTCACGTGCGAGATGTGGCGAGTGTTGGACTGGGACGAGAACTTCGCTCCGGTGCGGCCACTCAGAACGGCAAAGAGGTCGTCATGAGTACCGTCTTTATGCTTATTGGCGAGAACAGTCGGGATGTGGCAAGCGCAGTTGCTGCAAAGCTGCGTGAAGTTCAGGCCAGTCTGCCTGCGGGGATTGTCGCGACTGCGGTCTACGATAGAACATCACTCGTCGACAAAACCCTGGCGACAGTGAGGACGAATCTCATCGAAGGTGCTTTGCTTGTCATCGTTGTGTTGTTCTTGTTTTTAGGCAATGTGCGCGCGGCCTTGTTAACAGCCGCCGTGATTCCCATTGCAATGCTGATGACGGTTACCGGGATGGTGCAATCAAAGGTGAGCGCCAATCTCATGAGTCTCGGTGCGCTAGACTTTGGGCTAATTGTGGATGGCGCAGTGATTATTGTTGAGAACTGTCTACGAAGACTCAGCCATGCTGGTGGATCACCCTTAAAACTATCGGAGCGGCTTACTATTGTCTATGACGCAACCCATGAGGTGATACGGCCAGCGTTGTTTGGTGTCTTTATCATCACAGCGGTATACATCCCTATCTTTGCCTTAACCGGAATCGAAGGGAAAATGTTTCATCCCATGGCAATGACGATTGTCATTGCGCTTGTGTCCGCGATGATTCTCTCGATCACGTTTGTGCCTGCCGGTGTCGCTTTGCTTTTCACTAAGCCCATAAAAGAAAAGGAGAGCCCCATTGTTCGTGGCGCGCTATATCTCTATCGCCCGGTATTAGCAGCTTCGCTTCAGTTTCGATGGCTTGTCGTGAGCTGTGCACTGGCGCTCGTATTGGTCTGCGGTTGGTTTGCAAAAGACCTGGGTACTGAGTTTGTACCCAACCTGGATGAAGGTGACATTGCTATGCATGCGTTGCGTATTCCCGGCACCTCCCTGGAACAGGCGGTTCAAATGCAAGAGCAACTCGAGGCGGACATCGCGAAGTTACCAGAAGTTGAGCGGGTGTTTGCCAAGATAGGGACAGCTGAAGTCGCAACAGACGCGGTGCCACCGAGTGTCGCGGACAACTTTATCATTTTGAAACCACGCCATGAGTGGCCAGACCCTAAGAAATCTAAAAATGTGTTGGTGTCTGAACTGGAAGCGCAGGTGACGCCGATACCGGGTAATCGATATGAATTCTTGCAACCTATTCAAATGCGTTTCAACGAGTTGATCGCAGGGGTCCGCGCTGAGCTTGCGATTAAAGTCTTTGGCGATGATTTCGATACACTAATTGCCCTGGGCGATGAAATAGAAAAGGTCATTAATCAGGTTCCCGGTGCGGCAGACATTGCGGTTGAGCAAGCCACCGGCTTGCCGGTGCTCACTATCAGACCGAACCGCGAGGCGCTAGCGCGGTACGGTCTTAGCATGAGTGAGTTGCAAAGTTTTGTTGCAACTGCGATTGGGGGCTCAATAGCAGGGCAGCTTTATGAGGGTGATCAGAGAGTGGATATTGTTGTCCGCTTGCCTGAGCGGCTTCGCAGTGATCCAGATGCTTTGCTGAATCTGCCAATACCTGTGAACCGTGGGGGTTTTGTTCCTCTGGGGGAACTCGCACAAACCGAGCTCGTGATTGGCTACAACCAGATCAATCGGGAGAATGGCAAACGTCGAGTGGTGGTTACAGCCAATGTGCGCGACCGTGATCTCGGCTCGTTTGTTGGTGATGTACAAAGTGCAGTAGCACAGAACGTCGAGATCCCCGCTGGTTATTGGGTAGAGTACGGTGGGACTTACCAAAACTTGCAGTCAGCAGCGACTCGGTTGAGTATCGTAGTACCTGTCACTCTGCTGTTTATTGTGGGGTTGTTGATCATGGCGCTGGGGTCGATTCGGGATACCGCGATCATCTTCTCTGGAGTGCCTCTGGCGCTGACGGGCGGCATTGCAGCGTTGTTGATACGGGATATTCCATTTTCGATTTCTGCTGCAGTTGGATTCATCGCACTATCGGGCATCGCGGTCCTAAACGGGCTGGTCATGGTTTCTTTTATACGTGACCTCCGGCAGCTCGGCCGTTCATTGGATGAAAGCATTGCCGATGGTGCGTTGGCGCGACTTCGGCCGGTTTTGATGACGGCGCTTGTAGCTTCACTCGGTTTTGTTCCTATGGCGCTGAACACTGGTATTGGTTCTGAAGTTCAACGACCTCTGGCAACCGTTGTGATCGGTGGGATTATCTCATCGACCCTGTTAACGCTTGTGGTTTTACCAGCGCTGTACCGGTTGGTTCATGGCAGGCAAGCGGAAGCCCCCGTGTTACAGCGGCCAACTTAAAGCTTCGATTTTTCAAGGCAGACGACAACATAAATAGTGGTACTGACAAGTTAATCGAGCCTCTGGCAACATACCAGGATGCAAAATCTATACAAACGACATCGTTTCCCGCCTTCTGTCATTCAACACGCAGTTTGGCTCTATTTTTGGTTCAACCTTAGTCATCGAGATATTGAAGATTTACTAGCTCAGCGGTTCTTGAGTACTCATGCAGCTGTCTACAATTTTTTCAATCTAGGTCGTCATTTGGTATCAGCAGAAACCTACCGATTCTTTAGATTATGTTCCCTTGCGTCTTGGAAAAATGCAGTGATGATTTGAGCTATATTTGAATGGTATTTCATCATCTAGAAAAGTTAACTTAGCGATACCCATCCACCGATTCTAACAACGACGATCAGTTAACTTGTCAGTACCGTGGGTTTGAAATTGACAGAATAAATTGTAGTTCTTTACACTACATGCATGATTAGAACGTTTTCAGATAAACGAACTGAGCAAATTTTTGAAGGCATAGTGGTTAAACGATTTGACATCTCTTTGCAAAAGAAAGCATTGCGTCGTTTACGTTACATTCATGCTGCTGAGAAGATTGATGATTTGAGAGTCCCTCCATCCAACAAATTGGAGAAGAAGGAAGGTGACTTGCGAGTATTCTACGCAATATGGGCAGATACGCAGTGGCGTATAATTTTCCGATGGAAGAATGGTAATGCAGACAATGTGCAACTTGTAGATTACCACAAATAGGAATCACAACGATGACTGAGAAATATATAGAGTTAGAACATCCAGGCGCCCTTCTAAAGGAGGATTTTCTGGATGATCTAGGAATCAAACCTGGCACCTTAGCTAGTTCCATTGGTGTGGATCGTACAGCCATCAAGAACATCATAGATGGCAAACGTGCTATTACTGCAGACATGTCATTGCGACTTGGTCTGTTTTTCAATATGAGCGCAGGCTTTTGGTTCAACCTACAAAAAGACTACGAGCTACGAATTGCACAACGTGAAAATCTAGCCAAATTTGAAAAAGTTGTTCAGCCCTTTAAGGCTGCCAGATTGTAAACAACATGCTAGAAAGAAACGAGTGGGTGTAATTCTCAACAATCCCACAACCGACCATTCGCGGCATCTCTTCAAACGTGCTGTATCCGTGACTATTATCGATCCTCACAGGTAGGCCAGTCAGATTGAAAATCCCCGTGTCGGTGGTTCGATTCCACCTCCGGCCACCAATTCCACGGCTTATCGCAAAAATCCCAATCAGGATACTTTTGAAACCCGGGATAAATGCAGTTTAAACTGACTATCCTCTGATAGCTGGAGTTAATCGACCACAAGCGTTATAACGGAAAAAAGAAATACGCTTATTGGCCTCGAGCTTAGTAACTCAGTAGACGCTATTATTGAGGAGAGTACAGATGGGGTTGCTTTAAGAAGAGATTGTAATGCGGCACTGCAACCGACCGTTCAACGGTTTTGCTAGAGATCAGGATAAATTATGGATTTAGGGCTTAAAGGCAAACGAGTTATTATTACCGGTGGCTCGCGCGGAATGGGACGGGCGATCGGCGAGATTTTTCTGCGCGAAGGAGCCGTGGTGTCATTTTGTTCACGCACCGCTAACATGGCACCTGAAGATGAAGACCCGCGTCTAGGTGGGGAAGTACACACAGACGGTGTTGAACAGGCAGAAGAGAAAATGCGTGCCCTCGGTGAGGTCTATGGATCGGTAGTAGATGCTGCAGACCGGGAACAGCTCGCTGCCTGGGTGAAGCACGCGGCGGAAACCATGGGTGGTATCGACGTGGTGGTATCCAACACAAGCGCCTTGGGTAGCCAGCCGCGGACGCCTGAAGGTTGGCAACGGCAGTTTGATGTAGACATCATGTCAGCCGTGACACTTTGGGATAACGCCTACCCCTTCTTAAAGCAATCGGGCGCCGGCGCTTTCATTCAGGTTTCCACCATTACAGCCTTGGACTACCACGCGTATGGGAAAGGCAGCCAAAGTTATGGTGCTTTAAAGGGCGCACTGGTGAACTATGTGTGCCAGCTTGCCTACGAATACATGAGCGAGGGGATCCGTGCGAATACAGTATCTCCGGGACCGATTTTCGTGGAAGGTGGTTCATGGGACAAGATTCAGAGAGCCTTACCCGATTACTACGACGAGAATATCGCGAGGCAACCGTCGGGCAGGCTAGGCAGAGCCGAAGAGGTGGCCGACGTAGTGGCATTTTTAGCCAGTTCCCGATCATCTTGGGTAACTGGCGAGAACGTGGTTATCGACGGCGGCTTTACCAAGTACATCAAGTACTAGCGGCTCATATATGCAACCCACTGAGCACGCACACGAAACGAATGTCGATCGCTGTCCATTGCACGAGCTCCGGCCATTGCAGCCCGAGTTTCTGACCCGTCCTGCTCTGCTGAATCGCCGCTTGCGAGACGAGGCTCCAGTCTTTCAGGATCCTGAGAGCGGGATCTATTTCATTTCTCGGTATGACGATGTCGTTGCCATGCTCAAAGATCACGCCACGTTTTCCAGCGTCATGAACGGTAAATCCACCCGTGCCATCGACTCAAAAGACCCGGAGGTACGGGCAATCATGGCCGACGGCTATCCCAATGTGCCCACCATGCTCACTCAGGACCCACCGTTGCAGCGACGCTACCGCAAGTTCGTCGATAGCGCTTTCTCACCCGCTAATCTGAAATCCCTAGAGCCATTCATGGAGCAGACGAGCCATGCGCTGATCGATGCATTCATAACTCGAGGCGAGTGCGAATTTCGCTCGGAGTTTGCGGCAGGCTTACCGCTTAGAGTGATCGCGTCGCAAATCGGCACACCCGTGGAAGATCTGCCCAAGCTTTTTGAATGGACCAATACCTTCATCGCCAACCTCAGCATGCAGTTGAACGTTGAAGGCGCACGCGCGGTGGCCCGCAGCGTGGTGGAATACCAGCACTACTTTGTGGAGCGTCTGGAGGAGCGGCGGTGCAAACCGACAGATGACATCCTCTCTAAAGTGGTCAACGCCAGATTCGATGGTGAGCTCCCGCTCAACAATGCTGAATGCTTGTCGATGCTCAACCAAATATTGGTGGCCGGCAACGAAACCACTGCCAGTACGCTAACAGAAGGCATGTGGCTACTGATCAATCACCCAGATCAATATGAGCTGATTCGTCGCAACCCCAGCCCTGAGATGATCAGTCGCTTTGTGGAAGAACTGCTGCGCGTATCCAGCTCGTCTGCACATGGTTTTCGACGCGCGACTCAAGAGGTCATAATGCATGGCGTGGTGATCCCCGAGAACGCGATCTGCTTTGCGCGCTTTGCGTCAGCCAACCAGGACGATGACCAATTCCCGAACGCTATGAAGTTCGACATCATGCGCGACAACTTGAACGACCACCTAGCCTTTGGCAAAGGGGTTCACCATTGCCTGGGCGCTGCGCTGTCGCGCCGGGAGTTGCGCATTGGTTTTCGGGTGATCTTGCAACGCCTGGAAAATTTTCGTCTGCAGCCAGGCGCGGCGAACCCGAAGTTCGCTCCGAATGCTCTGTTACACGGCCTGACGGCCTTACCCTTGGCATTCGATGTGATCAACTGATTAATAGGAAAAACATGACTCACTTCCCCACTACACCTAACGCGCTATCGGCAGACTGGCTCAGTGACGTGCTGGGCTTTACGGTTGAAAACTTTGAGGTCACATATTTCGCTGAAGGTATCGGAATCCTATCCATGGTGACTCGGTTGCTGCTGACTACCGCGCCAGAGAACCCCCAATCACTGATTGCCAAATTTCCCTCGCCAAACGCCACGAACCGCGAAATTACTCGCACCTATGGCATGTATGCGCGTGAAGTCATGTTCTATCAGGATATCGCTGACAAACTGGAGATGCGGTCGCCTCAATGCTTCTATACGGCGATAGACTCGGCGACGGATGACTTCGTCATGCTGCTGGAAGATCTAGGCCATTTGCCTGTCGGCGACCAGGTGACTGGCTGCACGCTGGCCGAGGCAAAGTCGGTCCTTTCAGCAGCGGCAGCGCTGCACGCCAGCAGTTGGCTGGCAACCGAGTTCCCAAACCTGATTTCACACAACAACCCAGCTCAGTGCGCTGGCCAGATCAACGGTTTTCAGATAGGTTGGCCAAAGGTAAACGCGATGTTTCCTGAATTGATTCCCCGAAGCGCTCAGATTGCCAGTGAACGGATGCCGCACTTTGTACCGAAATTGCTCAACGAGATGTGCCAAGACCCGATCTGCATCTCACACGGGGATATGCGCTTAGACAATATCTTCTTCGACGGCAGCGAATGTGTGTTCGTGGATTTGCAGTCGGTGGCTACTTCCGCTCCTGAACAGGACGTTGCCTACTTCATTACGCAAAGTGTGCCGCCCGCCGTGCGGGCCGAAGCGGATCTTGTAGCCTACTACCACTCCGAGCTAACAAAACGCGGCATAGACTACGATTTGGCTCGTTGTCGGGAGCGCTACCGAGTGTGCGCGCTGTACCTAATGTGTTTTGCGGTGAGCATTGCAGGTGAACTGGATTTGCAGAACGAGCGCGGCCAGACCTTAGGCAGGACGTTGCTCAGTAATTCCTTAAGCGCGCTGGATGAATTGAACGCATTTGAGCTACTTCGTTAAGCCGCATTGCTAATTCACGCGCTGGGGCCCAGGCGACTTATACTCCTGCCGCAATTTCAGGTTTTCTTTCTGCAAGCGGGGCTTTCGGCTAGCTACATCTTGGTCGACCTTGGCCGGATATAAGAAGAATTAGCCACATTTCTCACACTGCTTTATTTACATGGCGAAGACCCATTTTATTCTCTGCACCCATGTCATCGAGAAGGTCTTGTCCCTGGCAAATTGTGAAACCTGCGCCAATTCATCCTCTGACTTTCTCGGTACGGCATACGCTCCCAACCTGCTCCGGGGCGAGCGGCTTAAGCGTGTATTTGATATCGATATTTCTGTCTGGCCGCTGTGCGGCGGCACGCTGCGGGTGATCGTAGATATCACCGATCCGGACACGATCCAGACCATTCTGGCGCATCTGAGGCAAGGGCCGCAAAACGATCTCTTTGCCGCTAGCTGATGGTTGAAACCAAGGCAGCGCATTTATCCCTGCGCCAACAGAAAATTATGTTGGCTAATCGTCCATCACCAGGTCAGCCAATAACCACAAACAACAAAAAACTTGGTAGCGTTTAACCACTACTCGTCATACAGCCCCAATCTTTCATCAAACAAGCAGGCAATCGTGCTGGTTCGATACTCAGACTTTCGATCGAAAAGCCCTGTTATAATTCCTATCCTCATGTACTGATCACGCGATGTACGATGGTAAGTACGCGACTCATGACCTTTGGATTGGTTGCGAAAAGGTAGCGAAACGGGAACGGCACACGCAGCACCCATTGTCGAATCCGTCTCTTGGGCAAAACCTCTTGCGACAGAAGAGACCAATTTTGAGTAACCCCCTACACAGGAAGACAAGTAAGTTAAGCCACATTTCTCAAAGATCGAGCAAGTACGACACTGACTAAATAGCAAGCCATCCCGGTGGTCCGACTTGATTCTGGATCCATTTCCCCACGGCAAATTTATCCAGTATGCTCACGACATGATTCGAGACGGAATAAACCAAGCCGAGACAAATGAAGAGAAGGAAGCGGTCTATCGCTTTCGATATGATATCTACGTCACCGAGATGGGGCGCTACGGGACCTCCGCCGATCACGATCGCAAGTTTCTAGTTGAGCCGGAAGATGCCACGGCCCGAATTTTCTACGCTGCCCAGAACAACAAAATCGTTGCGACCTCGCGAATGAGCTGGGGTGGGGACGCGCCATTCACCGAGCACCTAATAGAACATTATATGCTCGCACCTTTCATCGCGGAATTACCCGCGGAAACCATGGCCGTCGGCGAGCGAGGCATGGTAAAACCGGAGCTGAGGGGCAGTCCGATTTTTCAACAGCTTGGCGAGTTCACCGCGGAGTTCATCCGCGCCAATAGAATCCAGCTCGTCTTCGGCGCGTGTGAGCCTCATCTGCTCAGTCTCTATGTAGGACAGGGAATGCGCACATTTTCCAAGAAAAATATAAACAGCGCCGAAGCCGGCTACCTCATTCCCATTGTTTCGGTGACCGAGGATATCGAGTATCTGCGCCGAATCGGTTCTCCGAAGGCCGAGGCCACCAAGGATTGGGGAGAAGACGCACGCATCCCCACTTGTGTGGAACGGCTCATTACCCAGGGCGGAAATATCATGAGCCAACGGCTAATCGATTCAGGGGCCTATCTCGACCAGATCCAGAACGCACTGGCTCCCCTGACGGAAAGCCAGTTCTCAGCGTTGGACGGACTTACCGAAGATGAGGCAGCACGGGCACTGGGGAAGAGCAACATCATCGAGTGCCAAGCGGGCGACCGCGTGCTCAAAAAGGGTGGCGTAGCTCGGAACATGTTCATCGTACTGGAAGGCCATCTGGAAGTTCGAGACGAAGACACTCTGATCCGAGTTCTCTCACCCGGCGACGTATTCGGCGAAATGGCATTTCTTCTGGAACAGCCTCGTGCAGCCGACGTATACGCTGTGAACAACGGTCGGATACTTAGCCTCAGCGAAGGTACCCTCCGGAAGTCTATTTCTTCAGACCCGGCAGTTGCAGCAACACTTTTGCTCAATATTTCGAAAATCCTCTGCAAGAGGATGCTAAACGGCTAATGGCGATCCACCAGGCGTGTCATCCCAACAAACTACTACATGACGAGAAAACGGAGCCGCATGTGAAGCTCGAAAAAGGCCATGATTATCTTTTCGCCCTGTTGAGCGAACGCAATGCGAACCCGGATCGCGCTAACAAAATTGATCGTTTACTCTGGGAGGAACTCGGAGACCAGGGCGCAATCCTGGCTACTGATAGCTCGGGTTTCACGCGCATCACTCGAAAACGAGGGACGCTCCATTTCTTATCAATGATCCAAAAGGGATTCGCAATGTCCCTGCCCATCATCAAGCGCGAAGCAGGTACGCTCGTCAAGCAAGAGGCGGACAACATCCTCTGTACTTTTCCCGAGCCACTCAATGCAATGAGGGCGGCCGAGGGCATCCGCAAAAAGCTCGAGGCGCACAACCAATCGATAGAGGACTCGGATTCTCACATCCGTTACTCGTTCGGGATCGGCTACGGGAGTTTCCTACGCTTCAGCCACGACATATTCGGTGACGAAGTCAATGTCGCTTCCAAGCTAGGGGAAGACACCGCGACCGAAAACACCATCCTGGTCAGTAAAGCCGCTTACGGCAGGCTCGGGGAAGTGCCGGCGCAGTGGTCTCTCACTTCGCCGAAAATCGTCAGCCTTGGAGGCACAGCACTAGAATATCGGGAAGCAGCGCATCAGCCAAAATGACCCCGGCGCGCAGCATTCGGGTCATTGCTGTCAGGGAATGGGAAATGGGTTCGGGAGATTCGCTTCATAACGATGGCATCAGAAGATCGACTTCAGAGAATCGAACGCAGAGCTGAGACTGCTGGCACCGATCCGGACGCGATCCAAACTATTCTGGTGCATCTGAGGCAACGCGCGCCCCCTGATGCTGGGCGCCGGCAAAGGCCGGGGCCGGGGCCGGGGCCGCAAAACGATCTCTTTGCCGCTATCTGATGGTTGAAACTACGCCAGCGCATTGATCCCTAAGCCAACAGAAAAGCACCTTGGCTAATCGCTCATCACCCGGTCAGCCAATAGCCACAAACAACAAAAAACTTGGTCGTGTTTAACCACTAATCGCCATACCGCTCCACTTTTTCATCAACCAAGCAGGCAACCGATCTGATTCGATACTCAAACTTTCGATCGAAAAGCCCTGTTATAGTTCCTATCCTCAACCCTAGAGCAATTTCCCCGGATTCATAACTCCGTCTGGATCAAATATAGTCTTGATCGACCTCAGGGACGCTATCTCTTGTTCACTCCGACTGAAGTGAAGCTGTCCCTTTTTCATCAAACCAATTCCGTGCTCAGCAGATACACTGCCCCCAAACTCCTGGACGACCGCAAGAACACTTTCGCTGACCTGCTCGCATTGTTTCTTGAACTGGACGGTCAACATTTCTGCTGGCTTGAGGATATTAAGATGTAGATTGCCGTCACCAATGTGTCCGAACCATACAATCTCAAAGTCCGGGTACGATATGCCTACCAGTTGCTCAACCTCATGCAAGAATTCAGGAACCTGGCTTACCCTGACCGCGATATCATTCTTGTAGGGTGTTCGAGACGTAATGGATTCTGAAATTCTTTCCCGGTACTGCCAGAGGGATCGATTCTGGCTCTCACTTGACGCCACTATCCCGTCCGTCACCCATCCCTGACTGGTACATCGCTCAAATGCCGTCAGCGCATCGGCTAATGCCTGCTCGCCCGGGTTCTCAAATTCGAGCAACACGTAGAAAGTAGACGGTGTCGCGAACGGCGACTCAAGATCACTTTGCGAGACTACAGATTCCAGTGCGTTGTGGGAAAAAAACTCAAATGCATTGAGGGTTATGTGTTCACGAAACGCCGTCAGAATTTCAAGGCAATCTTCCATCCTGGACGTGGCTAGCAACATCACGGTAGCTTTCTCTGGCATTGCGGCCAACTGGACAGTGGCCTCCACCACAAACCCCAGCGTACCCTCACTCCCAATAAAGAGGTGTCGCAGATCGTAACCCGTGTTGTTTTTTGTCAGCCCCTTGTTGAGTTCGAGAAGCTCTCCGGCTCCGGTAACCACCTTCAAGCCAGAAACCTGCTGCCTGGTCATCCCGTACCGCAGAACGCGAATGCCGCCGGCGTTCGTCGCAATATTGCCACCTATCTGACTGGAACCACTGGACGCAAAATCAACGGGGTAGAATAGACCTTTCTCTTTTGCAAAGGTCTGCAGGTTTGCCGTGATAACACCTGGCTGGACGGTGACTGAAGCATCTGCCGAACTGAAGTCGAGGACCTGGTTCATCTTCTCGAAGGAAACAACAACCTCCCTGTTGATCGCACAGGCTCCACCCGACAAACCGGTTCGTCCGCCAGACGGGACAAGCCCAATGCCTGCCGTTCTCGCAAATTGAACAAGCTGGATAACCTGCTTTGTTGTTCGTACGAACACGATGGCGATTGGGTCAGGCTCAAAAAAACGTGTCCAATCCAAGCCGTACGCAACCAGGTTGCTTTTTTCATCCGAGACATTTTCTTCCCCAACAATCTCTTTCAGTCGCGGAAGAATATCCATTACGCGTTCAAATAGCTTTCTGGTTTAGCTCACCAGAGAGATACCTATCTGACATTTCATCCAGAGTGATTGGTTTTATTTTTGAAGCGTTACCTGCAGTACCGAAAGCTTCATATCGAGCAATCACGATATCTCGCATCGCATCCTGAGACGCTGCCAGATATTTTCTTGGGTCGAATTCAGACTTGTTCTCACTGAGAAAACGTCTGGTGGCGCCTGTAGACGCCAGCCGGAGATCAGTGTCGATGTTTACTTTTCGTACGCCATGCTTAATACCCTGCTGAATCTCTTCAACAGGAACGCCGTAGGTTTCGGGTATTTCACCACCGTTCTCATTAATGACCTTTAGCCAATCCTGAGGAACACTGCTCGACCCATGCATCACAAGATGCGTATTAGGCAGCGCCTGATGAATCTTCTTGATGAGATCTATTGACAGAATATCGCCCGTTGGTGGCCTGGAGAATTTGTATGCACCATGGCTTGTACCAATAGCAATGGCCAGCGCATCGCAATTTGTCTGTGCGATGAAATCAATCGCCTGCTCCGGGTCCGTGAGCATCTGGTCCATGGTCAGGACACCAGCTGCACCCACACCGTCTTCTTCTCCTGCTTCACCGGTTTCCAATGATCCCAGGCAACCCAACTCACCTTCCACAGTCACGCCACAGGCATGCGCCATCTCTACTGTTCGCCGGGTGACCTCAAGGTTGTACTCGTAGCTGGCGGGTGTCTTTTGATCTTCGAGCAGCGAGCCATCCATCATCACCGACGAGAATCCAAGCTGGATACTTTTCTGGCAGTCACCAGGTGAAGCACCATGATCCTGGTGCATAACAACGGGGATGTCAGGGAACTCCTCTACCGCTGCGAGTATCAGATGTCTGAGAAAATTTGGGCCAGCATATTTACGTGCACCAGCCGATGCCTGGACAATCACAGGGCTGTCTGTTTGCTCTGCGCCCTCCATGATGGCGCGTATCTGCTCCAGGTTATTCACGTTAAACGCCGGAACCCCATAATCGTGCTCTGCCGCATGATCTAAAAGTTGACGCATGCTTACTAATGCCATGATCTGCTCTCCAAATTAATTAGGTTACTCGCCCCTTGCTTCAAGGGCGGCTACTGCCGGTAGGGTTTTACCTTCAACGAACTCAAGGAATGCACCACCACCGGTAGATATATACGAAATCTTGTCGCTGAGTCCAAACTGTTCGATTGCTGCGAGGGTATCGCCGCCGCCCGCTAATGAAAATGCCTGACTCTCAGCGACACTAAGGGCTAACGCTTTGGTACCTTCAGCGAACTGCGATATTTCGAATACTCCCACAGGGCCGTTCCACAGGATAGTCCCAGCCTTGCCCATCATCTCACAGATTGCCGCCGTACTATCCGGACCTATGTCCAATATCATCTCGTCAGCTTTGACTTCGTGCACCGACTTGATCACAGCCGTTGCATCCGCTGATAGCGCCTTCGCAACGACCACATCTGTTGGCAACGGAATATGAACCCTGTCCAGCAGCTGTTTCGCCGTACCCGAGAGGCCAACTTCACAAAGTGATTTACCAACGTTGATCCCGGTTGCGGCCAGGAAAGTATTGGCTATGCCGCCGCCCACCACCAGTGAATCCACTTTTTCGACCAGTGAGTTAAGAACCTCAAGCTTTGTAGACACCTTACTGCCACCAACGATCGCTGTCATGGGCCGTGCCGGGTCCGCAAGTGCTTTCCCGAGCGCCGACAATTCCGCGGATAGCAGTGGTCCCGCGCAGGCAACTGGCGCAAAACGAGCTACGCCCTCAGTACTGGCCTGTGCCCTGTGCGCTGTGCCGAAAGCGTCCATCACAAAGATATCTGCTAACGACGCCAGTTTTTTGGAGAGGCTTTCATCGTTACTTTTTTCACCAACATTGATGCGAATATTTTCAAACAGAAGGATGTCTTCATCACCGAAAGAAACCCCCTCCAGGTAACTGGTTTCAAGCCTAACCGTCAGACCTGATAATTCAGAAACCCTTGAAGCAACAGGTTCCAGACTCAATTCCGGCTGTTGGTCGATCGACAAACCTTCCTGGGGCCTGCCCAGGTGCGACATAACCATCACCTTCGCACCTTGTTTAACCGCATATTCCAGTGTCGGCAGGGCTGCCCGAATCCTTGCGTCACTGGTTACCTTGCCATTATCGACCGGTACGTTCAGGTCCTCACGAATCAGCACACGCTTGCCGCGAATATCCAGGTCCCCAAAGCGCAGTATGGTCATCGCTTACGACAGTCCCTTGACCTTGTCGACAACATTTTCTACCGTGAATCCAAAATGCCTGTAAAGGTCACCACCGGGTGCGCTCGCACCAAAACTTTCCATTCCAACAACCGCTCCATCAAGCCCGACCCACTTCCTCCAGTAGTCAACGTGCGCTGCTTCAAGGGCCACTCGTTTTCGGATCGCGTTTGGCAACACCTGTTCCTGGTAGCCTGTGTCCTGCTGTTCAAACACCTCGACACAGGGCATGGAAACTACCCTGACTGACACGCCCTGGGCGCCAAGCACCTTAGCGCTCTCTACCGCCAGGCTGACCTCGGAACCGGTCGCTATCAGGATGTTTTCGGGATTTTCATCGGTTTCAAACAACACATATGCGCCCCGGCTTACATTATCGAATTGTTCTTCAGTCCTGTCCTGCGTTGGCAATCCCTGACGACTAAATACCAGCGAGGTAGGCCCATCATCATTTTCGATGGCATGCTTCCATGCATAAACTGTTTCAACGGTATCGCAGGGCCTCCACACTGTCATATTCGGGGTTCCCCGAAGATTCGCCAGCTGTTCGACAGGCTGGTGGGTAGGGCCATCCTCGCCCTGTCCGATAGAATCATGGGTGTAGACAAGAATATTGGGTATCCCCATCAAGGCGGACATGCGCACCGCGTTACGGGCATATTCCATAAAGATGAGGAAAGTCCCAGAAAATGGCCGAAGGCCACCATGCAAAACGATGCCGTTTCCGATCGCCGTCATCCCAAATTCACGAACACCGTAATAAACATAGTTAGCATCCGGGTTGTCCTTCGCCATCGGCCGGACGTCCGGCCAGTTAGTGCAGTTTGAACCTGATAAATCAGCCGAGCCCCCCAATAGCTCAGGCAGGATGGCGGCAATTTTAGCAATCACTTCACCGGAGGCATTACGTGACGCTACGGTGCGGTCATCCCCCTGCATGTCTTTCGCTATGGCTTCCATGGTCTGATGCCAATTGTTAGGCAGTGCTCTAGACATCGTGCGTTCAAGTTCAAACGCAAGATCAGGATGCGAGTCTTTGTATTCGGCAAAACGCTGTCGCCAGCCACTTTCAGTATCAGCTCCTTTTTGCCGGCAATCCCACGCGGCATAGACATCCTCCGGTATTTCAAAGGGTGCATCTGTCCAGCCAAGAGATTCACGGGTCAGCTCAATTTCATCCAACCCAAGCGGTGAACCGTGACTTGCGGCGGTTCCCTGCTTGTTCGGAGAGCCAAATCCAATCTGGGTCTTACAACAAATGATGCTTGGGCGCTGGTCTTTTTGTGCCGCTAGAATCGCCGCCTGGACCAGATCCCGGTCATGCCCGTCAACGTCAGGAATAACGTGCCAGCCATATGCTTCAAAACGTCCAGGGGTGTTGTCTGTAAACCATCCGTCTGTCTTGCCGTCGATCGATATTCCGTTGTCATCATAGATACAGATGAGCTTGGAGAGCCCAAGCGTACCCGCAAGAGAGGCTGTTTCATGAGAAACACCTTCCATCAGGCAACCATCACCGACGAAGACGTAAGTAAAGTGATCAATAATATTGAAATCGTCGCGGTTAAAACGAGCGGACAGTACCTGTTCCGCAATAGCCATTCCCACCGCGTTGGCAAGGCCCTGACCCAGCGGTCCGGTGGTCGTCTCAACACCAGGGGTCTCACCATATTCAGGATGACCGGCGGTTATCGAACCCAACTGCCTGAAATTCCGAAGATCGTTCATCGACAGGTCATAACCTGTCAGGTGAAGCAGGGAATAAAGCAACATGGAACCATGGCCATTGGACAGCACGAAGCGGTCTCGATTCAGCCAACCTGGATTTGCGGGGTTGTGGCGCAGAATATCGGTCCACAGGACTTCGGCAATATCGGCCATACCCATGGGGGCGCCAGGATGCCCACTCCCTGCTTTTTGGACAGCATCCATCGACAGGGCACGCACTGCATTGGCAATCTTGGTTCCGTTCATAGAAAAACCGGTGATAAAAATTCGCGAGTATTCTCTCTTACGCTTACCTAATCATCAATGGCAGGACTCTCGCATTGAGTGATATTTATCATCAGGATGAAGGATTATCACCTGAGCTTGCTGGGAAACCATTACCGGGACAAGTAGAATGGCGGACTTTTCAAGCAAACACACAAGGTCAGACAATGACAGTTAACAGCACTTTTACTTCAGAATCCGTTTCAGAGGGCCACCCGGATAAGATGGCCGACCAGATTTCCGATGCTATTCTTGACGCCATCATCAGTGAAGACAAAGACGCTCGCGTTGCCTGCGAAACCATGGTGAAGACCGGTATGGTTATACTCGCTGGTGAAATCACCACCGAAGCCTGGGTAGACCTTGAAGACATTTGTCGAACCGTAGTACTCGATATTGGCTACAACAGTTCTGAGGTTGGTTTCGATGGCGCCTCCTGCGCGATAATCAACGCCATTGGCAAGCAGTCGCCCGATATTGCAATGGGGGTCGATGAAGGCGAAAACAAAGAGCAGGGGGCCGGTGACCAGGGACTTATGTTTGGCTATGCCTCCGATGAAACCGATGTGCTCATGCCAGCACCTATCACGTACTCACACCTACTGGTTGCAAAACAGGCGGAAGTGCGCAAGTCAGGAAAACTATCTTTCCTGCGCCCTGATGCAAAAAGCCAAATCTCGTTCCGGTACGATACAGATGGCAATCCCGTCGCCATTGATGCCGTCGTATTATCTACACAACACTCTCCCGATGTTTCTCTCAAGGACCTTCAGGAAGCGGTCATGGAAGAAATCATCAAGCCCGTGCTGCCAGAAAACTGGCTTCACAGCGATACCAAGTACTTTATCAACCCAACCGGCAACTTCGTTATTGGCGGTCCCGTCGGCGATTGTGGCCTGACGGGTCGAAAGATCATTGTTGATACCTACGGCGGTATGGCGCGTCACGGCGGTGGTGCTTTCTCTGGAAAGGACCCATCCAAGGTCGACAGGAGCGCAGCTTATGCCGGTCGCTATGTGGCGAAAAATATTGTTGCCGCCGGACTCGCAAAGCGCTGCGAGATTCAATTGTCCTACGCAATCGGCGTTGCCGAGCCAACTTCCATCAGCGTCAACACGTTTGGCACTGGCGTGATCGATGAAACTGCAATCGAAGCGCTGGTCAGGGAACATTTTGAACTCCGGCCCAAAGGCCTTGTCGAAATGCTTGATCTAAAACGCCCCATTTACAGGAAGACAGCGGCCTACGGTCACTTCGGCAGAGAAGATAAAGACTTTACCTGGGAAGCGACGGATAAGAAGGACCTGCTGGCAGCAGCCAAGTAAAGATGACCGATACCCAACTGTTCAGCTTTGAGTTTTCCGCACCTAAAACCGAAGAGGCTGTTACCAAAGTAAAACAGGTTCATGCCAGACTTGCTGGGCTTGCGCCGCACTTTTTTTCCGTTACCTATGGCGCCGGTGGCTCAACCAAAGATGGGACAAAGCAGACGGTACTTGAACTGGCCGGCACCGGCAGCGTTGTCGCGCCTCACCTTTCCTTTGGTGGCGACAAGCCCGAAATTATCGAGGCGTTACTTCTGGAATACCAGGCCGCAGGAATTACGCGCCTTGTTGCACTTCGTGGCGATCGCCCCTCAGGTGTTGGCAGTTCCATGAAGATGTCCCACGCAAACGAACTGGTCGAGTTCATTCGTCAATTGACGGGTGAACATTTTCACATAGACATTGCCGCCTACCCTGAAATTCACCCGGAATCAGCGACTGTCGACACAGAAGTAAAATTCTTCAAACAAAAAGTCGATGCCGGGGCAAACAGCGCAATCACACAGTATTTTTACAACGCAGACGCTTACTTCCGGTTCAGGGATTTGTGTGACAAAGCGGGCATCAGGATTCCCATCGTTCCCGGGATCATGCCGATCACCAATTATAAAGGCATCAAACGGTTTTCAGACCTGTGTGGTGCAGAGATTCCCCGTTGGATAGAAAAACAACTGCAAGCCTATGAAACCGAGCCTACTACCCTAAAAGCATTTGGTGAAGAGGTCGTGACCGACCTCTGCCAGCGCCTGTTACAAGGCGGCGCCCCAGGGCTGCATTTTTACACCATGAACCAATCCCTGCCGACCATGAAAGTCTGGAAAAATCTAGGCCTTTAGTCATGACGCTACCCAGATTCTTTGTCGAAGGTAGCATCAAAATGGGGAAACCTTTTGCATTGCCTGAAGCATCCGGGCACCACTTGGCTCGAGTGCTTCGTAAATCCACCGCCGAGAGCATCGTTGTGTTCAATGGCAAGGGCGGTGAGTTCATCTGTTCCATCGAATCAATCAGGAAAAATCATGTTGAGGTTAGACCGGTCAAATACGATGAAAACGACCGGGCGCCCCGACTCAGGACCACGCTTGGGCTTTGCATCCTGAAAAAAGATTCGATGAATAGCGTGTTAACGAAGGTCACCGAACTTGGCATAACCCGAATTACCCCCATTATCAGCGATCACTGCGCTGTAGCGCACAAAGTGATTCATCATCGAGAAACCCACTGGCGGCAGGTGATGATTGCAGCCTGCGAGCAATGCGGCCTTAATCTTTTACCCGTGCTGGACCCGGCCACAAATCTATCAGACTGGCTTGCTACCAGCAGCGCAGATATTAGGCTACTCGCAGTTCCTGGAAGTTCCCCAATCCCGCGCACGAAATCTATCGTCAATTCAGTAAGCCTGTTAACCGGCCCTGAAGGTGGATTTAGCGAAGCTGAAGAAAAAGAAGCTGTAAAGGTGGGATTCAATACTGTGACATTTGGCGAACGTGTTCTTCGGGCCGAGACCGCCCCGATAGTTGCATTATCAGTTTCTCATCAGGTCTGGGGCAGTTTCGGCATTACTGGATGAGCTACTGAATGACTGCGTTTAGAAGCGCCTCCTGTAGGTAACCCAGGTTCGGTACTGAAAGAACATCGTTGTTGAATCTGACCTTCGCGATCTCAGTTCGCTCTATCATACCCCCTGTTGCTAAGAGCATTTCGTCAATGACTTCGTGTGCTACGGGATGGGTCTGCGCAACCAGCGCATAGAAGGGCAACAGCGCCTGGTCAGTATCGCCCCTTACGATGACAAGGCTTGCCGAGGCGACACTCACAAGGGAAAAACTGGCTCGCTCAACCGTCATCATTTCAAAAGAGACCACCGGGACTTGGATACCGCGCCAACCCAGCAATCCCAAAAACCAATCCGGGGTATCTTCCATACGTTGCAAAGGTTCATAAGGAATAATTTCAGCAATCACATCGCCAGGCAATATAACTGCCTGCTTCTGCATCTCCAGAATGTAGACTTCCAATTGTTCAGGTTCAGGCACGTCTAATTCTGCTCAGGTTTTGCTTTCGCGCCGGCAATAACTTCTTCAATAGTCGCTAAAAGTTTCGCTTCCTGGAAAGGTTTCCCCAGGTACTGGTTAACACCAAGCTCCATCGCCTGCTGCTTGTGTTTCTCGCCGGTCCTGGAGGTAATCATGATGACAGGAAGGTCTTTTAGGTTCTCGTCACGGCGCACACTACGAAGAACTTCAAACCCATCCATTCTAGGCATTTCGATATCCAACAGAACAACATCTGGCCTGATAGTCTGAAGCTGGTTCATCGCATCAACACCATCCTTCGCTGTGGCAACTGCAAAACCCTGCCTTTCCATCAGTCGTGAGGTCACCTTCCTGACTGTAACCGAGTCATCGACGATCATCACTGTTCGAACTTTGTTAACTGGTTCCGGAACCGCTTCTGCAACGACCGGATCTGTCGGCACATTAACACTCGCTTCGTAGCTACGTACCAATGCCATGCAATCCAGAATAATGACGACACTACCATCACCGAGCACCGTCGCTCCCGATATACCGCCAACATCACCGAAATGGGCACCAAGGGTTTTTACAACCACTTCCCTCGAACCAATCACCTTGTCTACCTGGAGCGCAACCGCATGATCACCGCTTCGGGCAAGGATTACCGGCAAGGGAACCACCTGGCCGGTCAAATTTGGGTCATCCACCTTGTCCAGCATCTTGCCAATATAGGCAAGCCTGTATGGCTGACCCGCATATTCGAACATTGGGGCATCCGGCTGATAGTAGGCTTCCAGCTCATAGGGGCTTACCCTGACAATACCTTCAATGGTGTTAAGCGGTATCGCATAAGTTTCTTCTTTAACAACAACCATCAGGGCGCGGTTAATCGAGACAGTGAATGGAATTCGGATTGTAAACTCAGTACCAACACCCAGCGTAGAATCAATCGCTACGCTGCCGCCAAGCGCTTTAATCTCGCTACCAACAACATCCATTCCAACTCCACGACCGGAAATCTGTGTCAGCTTTTGCGCCGTGGAAAAACCAGCGTGCATGATGAACTGCATCACTTCGTAATCTGATACATCCTGTCCCTCTGTAATAAGCCCTCTTTCAATAGCTTTATTTCTTACGGCATTGACGTCGATACCACCGCCATCATCACTGATAGCCAGCACCACATACCCTCCCTCTCGAGACAATCGCAGACTGATGCGGCCCTGTACCTGTTTACCGGATGCAACGCGCGCTTCTTTATCTTCGATACCATGGTCAACTGAATTTCTGAGCATGTGTTCCAGTGGCGCTACAATTCTTTCAAGAACGTTCCGATCCAGTTCGCCTTCAATATTGTAAGCATCGAATCGAACTGACTTACCAACTTCACTACTGACCTGTCTAACAATTCTTCTCAGTCTGGGGATCAGGCGCGAGAACTGTACCATTCGTGTTCTGGTTAAACCTTCCTGAAGTTCGGCGCTAATGCGCGCCTGTTGATGCAGAAGCGTTTCTGCATCCCTGATTCTATTACCCAGCGTGTCTTTCAGGTCCATCATGTCCGATGACCCTTCACTCAAGACACGGGAAATTGCCTGAAGCATTGTGTATCGGTCCATCTCCAGGTCATCAAATCCGGAATCACCCTCCACACCCTGCCTGGAACGAATAAGTGTTTCTCTTGAATCGGCCTCAATCTCGAGTCGTCTTACCTGAACCCTGATTCGGTTAATGGTTTCTTCCATTTCCTGGAGATACTCACTGAAATCGGTAATTTGCTGCTCAACCCGGCCTCGTGTAATACTCGATTCACCCGCCAGACCAATTAATTCTTCCAGTAAATCAGCGGATACCCTGACCATTTCCTGGCTGGCACTCGCTGCGCTCTTGTCCTTGGATGTGCCCTCAATTGCCGATCCAGGCTCGGCCGGTGCCGAATCATCAGTGGCTGTGTAGAGCGCTTCAACTGGATCCGTTTCCAGTGCGGGTTTAAGGGCACTTTTCAACGATGCCAGGTCTTCTTCTGAAGCTGCACCGGATGATAGTTTCTTATAGACCTCCACTCGCCTGATGACTTCATCCTGGTGCTTGTTTAGCAGCGCAAAGAATTCATCATCCAGCTCAATGGGATTCTTCTGGATTCCGATCAGGAAAGTTTCGAAATTGTGTACGTATTCACCCAGGCTGTTGAGGCCAGCCATGCGAGCCCCACCCTTCAGTGTATGCAGGTTGCGTAGTAATACGTCCAGCGTATCCATACTACCGGGAGATTCACTCCAGGCTTGAATACTGGTCTCAAGCTCTTCAACAAGGTCATCTGATTCCTCGAGGAAGATCGGCAAGATATCTTCATCGACTTCATCTGCAGGTAACTGGACAACCGCATCACCCCCGCCAGATACAGCAGTTGCATCGAGCTCCTCCGCTTGTGTTGCACCTGCTGGCGTTTCCACCGCTGTCTGCTTAATGCTCGCACCTGGCGCTATAACTGCATCCGCTGGACTGCCATTGGTCAATTCGGGACTTACGGCTGTCTTCAGTGATTCGAGTTCTTCTGGCGAAGCTGATCCGATTGCCAACTTCTGATAGATCCCAACCCGACGTGTAATCTCATCCTGCTGTGAATTGAGCAGCGCAAAGAAAGGCTCATCAAAATCAACCGGTCGGGACTGAACCCTAATCAGGAAGGTTTCAACATTATGCGCGTATTCACCAAGGCTGGCTGCACCCGCCATTCGGGCACCACCCTTCATGGTATGTAACTGCCTCAGCAAATTGTCCAGATTACCGCCCGGAGATCCGGATTCAGACCAGGCAAAGATGCTTTGGTCAATTTCTTCCAGCAGCTCTTCAGTTTCTTCCAGGAATATTGGGAGGATATCGTCATCAATATCGTCCGCAGGCAGTTCCGCTAGTACCCCGGTAGCTACTTCCACTGGAGGTTCCTGCGCCGGTGCGCCTTCCACCTCAGGCGCCATCAGGACTTCTGGCGTGGCTTCTGGAATAGCCTCTGGCGTAGCCTCTGGCGTAGCCCCTGGCGTGGCCTCTGGCGTGGCCTCTGGCGTGGCCTCTACTTCAACCGGATTGAAATCTATTGCATCGAGCGCTGCTATAACGCCCTCGGCTGATCTTAGAGTCTGGGATGACGCAAGAGCATCGAACATAAATACAAGGTGATCGTGGGCCCGCTTCATTAGCGACAGCGTCTGATCGTCCGGCTTCGAAGGCCCCTCACTGTATATTCGACGGATGCTGGCGATCAGTGCAGAAAGGTCCGGCTGATTAAGAGTAACCCCCTGTTCCTGTGCAATCTTCAACTCAGAAACCAGGGCCTCGACATCCTGCCAACCGTCCGTTGCAATATTGGGTTCACTCAGTAGCTTGATCTCACGGAAATCAAAACCTGTAGCCGGTTGATCTTCGGTCGCGCTAACAGCCAGACGACCCATCAATACATCTGAACCTGGTACGGAATCACGATGACCTGGAATGTCCTGCAGGACCGTTCTTATAAGGCTCGCGGCTTCCTGAACAGCATCAATAAGATGCTGGTCCGCGGGTTTATTTTGAACAAGGTACTGGTTTGCCAAATGCTCGAGAGGCGTCGCAATAGTAGATATTGAACTGATTTCTACCATCGCAGCAGAGCCTTTCAATGTGTGGAAGGCGGCGATCAGATCGCTGCTGACCTCCCGTGGATTAGTAACGAAACCATCAATAACCTCGAGCTTCTCTTCCGCTTCGATCGTAAATATTTCTTCCAACTCAGGGCTTTCTACAGCAGGCTCAGGGCTGTTTTCTTCAACAAGCTCAGGGCTGTTTTCTTCGACAAGCTCAGGGCTGTTTTCTTCAACAAGCTCAGGGCTGTTTTCTTCAACAAGCTCAGGGCTGTCTACATTGGCAGTAACAATGATTTCTTCGAGCTCAAAGGATTCTTCTATTGCCTCAGGTTCCGATGCGTCAGTTGTCGGAATAGCTGAGGGTGTTCTACCTTCTGCTAGCGCATCAGCGAGAGCGGCCAGTTCGTCGGGCTTGAACCTGTTTTGCTGACCCTCCTTGAACGCTGTAACACCTTCAGGAATCCGTCCAACAGCTTCAGTAATAACGTCCATCACCGCCGGGTTCGCGGTCACCGTTTTCTCAATCACGCGGCTCAATAAATTTTCAATTGACCAAGCCAGTTCACCAACAACTGTGGCGCCGACCATTCGACCACTGCCCTTTAACGTATGGAACGCGCGCCGAATTTCAGTCAGGGCTTCTTCATTTGTGGGTTCGCTCTTCCAAATCGGTAAGAACTCTAAAATAGTCTCCAAAACCTCTTCAGCTTCGTCAACGAAGATCTCGAGGATTTCATCGTCAATTACGTCATCTTCGGTTTCCGATACGGGCGCGGTAACTTCAACGGGCTCTTCAAGAACTTCTTCTATTACCTCCTCGACTAAATCCGCTGCAACCGGCGCCGCTTCTTCTACAACCTCTGCCGCTTCTTCTACAACCTCTGCCGCTTCTTCTACAACCTCTGCCGCTTCTTCTACAACCTCTGCCGCAGGCGCTTCCGCCCCAACCGCGTAGCCGAGCTTTTTGACCGCTGTTTCTGCGACCTCAAGCATCTGCAAATAAGGATCATTCGGGTTATCCAGGAGCCTTTCAAGATAGTAATCAACCGACGTAATCGCATCCGCCAGATCGTCCATCTGTTCTAGTTCGGGCGTCTGGCTGCCACTTAGCAGATCATTAGCAACATAGTTAGCCGCCGCTTTAAGAACATCGCCCGCTTGAAGCTGATTCACGATCATCAAGCCACCGCGAAGCGCATTCAAAGATTGCGGCAGCGCTTCGATTTTGGCGTGATCGAACTCTGATGCGATGAAATCTATAACGCTGTCTTTTCCAGCCGCGAGGCCAATTCTGGTTTCCCTGATCACGGCCGCCTGAGCTTCATCCAGATTAGCAAAGGAATCTCCTTCGCGTCCTTTTTCCGATCCCAGGACCAGCTGGCCCAGCTCCACACCGATTTCGATTAGAGCTTGCGCCATGTTGAGCAAGACATCTTCGGACGGCTCACCGCTTGTCTCCAGTTCCTTAATGATAGAGATCTGGCTCGCCACAGCGACCTGTTGTTCCGCATTGTCCAATACGATCATTGTGCTGGAAATCTGCTCGAGGGTTGGCAGCAGGGCAGTCAGATCATCTGTATTTCGATTCTGCGCGCGAACAAAAAGATCAAGCCTGTCCGTGACGGAGTTAAGCTCTTCAATCAGGATTGAAGCAACGGCGGACATGGTTTCATCGTCCGGACCAATGGCGAATTCTTCCGATTCCGGTGCCTCACTCGCATATCGCTGCCGTAACGCTGATATTCTTTTTGTTTCTTTCTTACTTCCATTAATTAACTTAATCAATCCGATAGCCAGTTCTTCGTCTACCGGCATCGACAAACCATGCTGTCCTGCCTGCGCGAGAGGCTTCAGGTGCTCATCAATTTGTTTCAGTCGTGTCGCTGTCCGGTTATCGAGTTTGATCCCGCCCTTCAGCACACCTTCCACTACCCCCAATCCAAGTTCAGCCAGATTCCCGGTCGGGGAATCACCACACAACCGCACCAGCATCGTAAAGAGCTTGGCAATCGTCGTCAGGTTTTTACGAACCTGGGTTTTCCTGAGAATTTCCCCCAGACACTGCTGGTAACGCGTCCTGATTTTGGGCAGATTAGCTTCGCCGCCTCCCTGGACGTAAGCGTTTACTAGCTTGCCCGACGCCGCCTGTGTCAGGGGAGCAAGATCAGGACCATCGCCTTCTTCCAGTTCTGCACCTGAACCCTGGATTCTTTCTTCGCCACGCACAGCCCGAAGGTTATTCACCATTGGCAGATAGTTTTTCTCGGAATCTTCTTGCTCTCTATGTAACCGGTCCAGATAGGCGGGTAACTGTAAAATTGCCTGCATCAGGGTTTCCTGAGCCAACCGAACCTCGGTAATACTGCTGTTCATGAGCGACTGGGCGACCTGTTCCATCTCCGCCGCCATCTGCGTCGGTCCTTCTAACTGGACCATTTTTAGGGTCCCATGAACCTGGTGGATAGCAGTCAGGCAGGTGCGCATGCTGGTCGCGGCATCGTCCGACTCAGAAACGGCCTCCAACCCTACTTGTGCATCGTGGAGCGTATTTTTCAGCTCACCTCGAATCCACTCCAGCGCTACATAACCCTGTGTTCCGCTCATCCCAACAACCTATCTATTCAGGTAACTTGAAAGTTACCGAAGACCTTAACTCGTTCGCCATTTCAGCAAGGTTACCTACTGCAGTGGCTGTTTCCTTTGTACCGTCCGTCGTTGCAGTGGTAGTTTCCTGAATACTGTTCATGGTATTCGATATTTTCCCGGCCGACGCTGCCTGCTGCCTCGCCGCGCCAGAGATGTTCTCAATTATTTCTGCAAGTGATTTTGAAACACCTTCAATTTCACCCAATGCAACGCCCGCATCCTGGGCAAGGCGTGTGCCCTGAACAACCTCAGCAGTTGTCTGTTCCATCGAAGTTACCGCTTCATTTGTATTGCTTTGAATTGTCTTGACCAGCGCGGAAATTTGTTTGGCAGCAGCACCGGATCTTTCAGCAAGTCGCTGTACCTCGTCAGCAACGACCGCAAAACCCTTACCTGCATCACCAGCCATGGATGCCTGAATAGCCGCATTCAAGGAAAGAATATTGGTCTGATCAGCGATATCATTAATCAACGCTACAATGTCGCCAATTTCCTGTGAACTCTCACCCAGGCGTTTGATCCGTTTCGCTGTCTCCTGAATCTGCCCACGAATATTGTCCATCCCATCAATCGTGTTCTGCACGACCACCGCACCCTTGCTGGCGATGTCTACCGAGCGCTCAGCAACAGAGGATGATTCCGCCGCGTTGGATGACACCATATCAATCGACACTGCCATTTCATTCACTGCTTCAGATACATCGGCAATTTCATCGGCCTGTCGCTGCGACGCTTCAGACAATGCGCTAACCGAACTCTGCGTTTGGTCAGCAGCATTTGATACTTTGGCGGATGTCTCATTAATCTTCGATACCAGTTCCCGCATCTGGTCAATAGAGAAATTGATGGAGTCTGCTATCGCCCCTGTAAAACTCTCCGTAACCGTTGCCTGGACTCTTAAGTCCCCATCCGCAAGATCCGCTAGCTCATCCAGCAGCTGGAGAATTGCAGCCTGGTTGTCTTCATTCTGTCGTGTACTTTCACTAACGCTGGAATTAGAGGCCCGATAGATGAGAACAATAATGATGACAAACACAACCAGTATGATCCCAAGAAGAGCAAACGCGATCTCCATAGACGCCAGCCCAGCACCGCCTTCCGTCCTTGCTAAAGACCCGGATAAAGCGCCAATAGCAGGTAATAAATCGGCTGAAGATTCATAGATGGCGGTGCCAGCGTCGCGCAGTTCAGCAACTTCGCCGGCCTGAATGAGGACCTCTTTTACGCCACTATCAGCAGATTTAAAGAGTTCATTAATTCTCTCAAGATTTGACCGAACGTCAGCATCGGAGACCGCCGCAATGACAAGTCCAGTATCACCATCCTGGATCTCGCTAAGAACATCTCGGAAGGTCCCACTGTCACGAGAATACTGATCTTGCAGTACCTGTTCAAAACCACGATCAATAACCTTATCGATCGTGTGACCCATTCTTTCTAAGAGCAACGCCTGCCTTTGTGCAACGACAATCTCGTTGCCTGCTGCGCTATTTCTCAGCAGCGCGCTGACAATCTTGTTGTTTTCCTGCTGAATTAATTGAAGATTAATGTGAATATCGGCACTGGTCTCGCGCTGCCCGTCAACTGCACCCTTTTTCTGGATGATCGTATCGATTTTTGTTGACAGGTCCGCCCATAACGCCGCCACCTGGGACACCGAGGCCTGAGCAGTAGCCGGTGCTGCTGGCAGTCCTGTTGCACCGTCGCCGTTTCTGAGAACATCGAGGAGACGGTCAAATTCATCTTTGTCGCGAGCAAGCGATGAAAAGGCTATGACGTTGCCACTACCCGCCGCAGAGGCGTAGTTGGCCAATCCTTGTGCAATGAGATGCATTTCGCTGGCATGTCGCGCATGCGGATTACTGCCGCCACCGGTGCCGCTCAGCACATATAGATTTACACTGAATCCCGCTATCAGCAACACAAGCAAACTGATCATGCTCAGTAGCACAGGGCTACGCAGCATATTTGTCGTGTTTGTATCCTCAGCCATCTCTTACTCCAGTTCTCCCGTTGTTTCACACAGCGCTAGTGTGAGACAGCCAGCTTTCCTAATCTTGGGTCATCAGAAAGCGCGGCGAGGCTCATTACCGGCCAGTGCACACCCGCTACCCCGTATGACCCTTGCACGAATTTCTCAAACATCTCCGGGACGTCCCCAGCATCCTCGGAGTAGGCATCCGAAGGAAAATGCTGCATTCCAAGTGAGTCATCAATAATGAAACCCAGTAAATGTTCTTCGTCCTCAACAGCCAGCACTCTACGCTGCGCTCTGGGCAATGTTGATGGTTGACCAAAAAACAGCGCCAGATCCACCACGACCATCAGCCTGCCCCTGACGTTGCCAACTCCAATAACAAAACTTTTGACACCTGGGACTCGAGTTGCCGGAGGAACTCTCATTAGTTCGCAGGTTTCTTTCATCGACGTGACAAATCTTTGTCCGAGCAGGTTGAACCCAAGACCAGTCGAGAGCGTTTGAGTCGCCTGCGCTGAAGGCAAAGCAATCGCACTGAGCCTTGCCTTGTCTGCCAGACTCGAAAGCATCGCAAATGGTGATAATTCACTCATCGCTACAGACACGCCCGCATGACGGAAATCAGCTCATTGGTATCCACTGGTTTCGTTATGTAACCTTTCGCACCCTGGCGCTGCCCCCAGACTTTGTCGGTTTCCTGATTCTTGCTACTCACAATAATGACCGGTATGTGTTTGGTATCTGTACCTCTGGCGATCTGCCTTGTTGCCTGGAACCCGTTCATGTCAGGCATGACTATATCCATCAGAATAACATCCGGTTGCTCTGCAATGGCCATAGTCACGCCGTCTCGTCCGTTTTCTGCAGTAATGACCTCGTGACCCATCAATTCAAGCATCGCTTTGAACTGATGGATTTCCGCTGGAGAATCATCAACTAACAATATCTTCGACATCTCTATCAAGCTCCCTGCCCTAGGTCTTCAATCCGTTTTAACGTGATCACGAATTGCGCTTAGTAGCTCATCCTTGCTGAACGGTTTTGTGAGATATTGGTCGGATCCCACAATCCGTCCTTTGGCACGATCGAATAAACCATCCTTACTCGACAACATGATGACCGGCGTGCTTTGGAAATCAACGTTGTTTTTAATCAGCGCGCAGGTTTGATAACCATCGAGGCGAGGCATCATTATGTCGACAAAAATGATGGCAGGTTGAGAGTCTGCGATCTTGGCTAACGCATCAAAACCATCAGTCGCTGTAATGACTTCACATCCTTCTTTGGACAGTAAGGTCTCGGCAGTTCTGCGGATGGTCTTTGAATCATCAATGACCATCACTTTCACGCCTTCAAAATTGTCGTCCATAGTTCCTACCTTAATACTGTGTCATAAGCCGCTTCGTGGAATCCGCCAATAGCTGAACATGCGGAAAGTGCATTGCTTCCCGTAAGGTACATCACATTTTGTAACACAGTTGTTAAACTCAATCCATAAGTGCCCGAGACATAAGGGAATTCTCTCACAAATCGAGGTGAGTTAGTTTACAATGTTGGCCGTTTCAGGAGACGGTACCAAACGCAATAACACCGAGTCTTGACAGTGGGTCCTGATACTCACAAAAATGTCGAGCTGAGCCAACGGGGAGACAACTTGACCTACCGTATCGGCGTCCTAATGGACCCCATCGACTCTATAAAACCCAAAAAGGACAGTACCCTGGCCATGATGCTCGCTGCACAAGCTCGCGGCTGGCATGTCAGCGTCTTTACCCAGGCTGACCTCTATATCGAAGACGGGGAGGTCTCTGTTTTCGTGTCCGACGTGAGCCTCTTTGACGATTCGGACAAATGGTTCGATGTGCTAGATCGCAGGACGGCAAAGGCAACCGAATTCGACTGCTTTCTAATGCGAAAGGACCCTCCATTCGACATGGAGTACATCTACTCAACCTACCTTCTTGAATTAATTGAGAATACTGGGGTTCCGGTACTCAATCGGCCCGCTAGTATCAGAGACTGTAACGAAAAACTGTTTGCATTGCAGTTCCCGCAATGCACCCCTTCTCACCTGGTCAGTCGGAATCAGGAAAAGCTTAAGTCATTCCACCAGAAGCATGGAGATGTTATCTACAAGCCTCTGGACGGGATGGGAGGCGCATCGATTTTTCGGGCCGTAGCAGATGAACATAACCTGTCTGTCATCATCGAAACGCTGACCCGGCATGGCGAGGTACAAACCATGGCTCAGCGCTATATTCCAGAGATCAAAGAAGGGGATACGAGAATTCTGCTGATAAATGGCGAGCCGGTACCCTTTGGGTTAGCGCGGGTACCCGCCAAGGGAGAAACCAGAGGCAATCTCGCGGCTGGCGGCAAAGCAGTAGGGCGAGAGCTGACCGACCGAGACCACTATATCTGCGAGCAGGTTGGGCCGGTCCTGAAGGAAAAAGGGCTATACTTTGTGGGCATCGACGTCATCGGGGACTATCTCACCGAGATCAACGTCACCTGCCCAACCTGTATCAGGGAACTAGACGCTGTCTTCGACCTGGACATTGCAGGCGACTACATGCGGTTCATCGAAAGTGAGATATTTGGAAAATCTGATTAAGACGATATTCCCCAGATAATGGCTGCAGTCATTCCAAGCCGGCTCGAAGCTACCGTCAGCCCGGGTGATCGACTCAGTTTTACAGTCTTTTTGGCGGTTGCCCTGCATGCCGCCCTGATACTCGGCGTCACTTTCACCTACGTCACCAGCAAGCCATCAACTCACACAATGGAAGTCACTCTTGCCCAGCAACGCGCCAAGCGCAGGCCCGACAAAGCCGACTTCCTCGCCCAGTTTAACCAGGTTGGCAGCGGTGCGCTGGAGGAGAAGGCACTCATGACCGCGCCAACAGAGGCTCAGTTTCAGGATACTGAAATCCACGAAACCAGCCAGAACGTCCCGCAAAGTGCTTCCTACAAGGCGGTTGAGCAAAAGCAAACAGCTATCACGACTACCGCCAAGACCGATCACAATGTCACTGTGGATAGTGAGGCGGCCGAAACGGCTCCGCAAAAAGCCGAATTCGAAAACAACAAGTCGCTCCAGGCACGAGCGCTTGAGATTGCGAGTCTCGAAGCCCGCATCGACCGTCAGCGCCAGATTTACGCTAAAAGACCCCGAATAAAAAGACTAACCAGCCTATCGACTGCATCCAGTGCAGATGCGTTCTACCTGAACTCCTGGCGCCGCAAGATCGAAAGTGTCGGTAACCTTAACTACCCGCAGAAAGCGAGAAAGAACAAACTGTATGGGTCACTGCGCCTAATGGTCGCTATCCTGCCGGACGGTTCTTTGAAAGAGGTAGAGCTCCTTGAGTCATCCGGGCATCAGGTTCTGGATGACGCAGCAGTCAGGATAGTTCGGCTATCAGCACCTTACGCCCCATTCCCGGATGAACTACGACGGTCAACCGATGTGCTTGAAATCATTCGAACCTGGCAGTTTAGGAAGAACTCTTCCCTGCGGAGCTACTAGATTGTCAGAATTCACTTCATTGTCAGGACAGTTACTGGTTTCTCTGCCGACAATGCAGGGTGACTATTTTTCTCACACCGTCACGCTGTTGATTGAGCACAACAGGAATGGCGCCTTTGGACTCGTGATAAACAAAACCCTGGATGCAGACCTGGCAGCGCTGCTAGGCAATCAAATAGCGCGGTGCCCACCAAACATCACAGTGCTTGAGAGTGGCCCTGTTGACCAGAACAGATTGTTCTTCCTGCATACAACAGAAGCCATGTTCGAGGGCTCTATCGGCATTGCTGACAACCTTGCCTTGACGACATCGTTAGATATTCTGGACGCTATCTCCGAACAAAGAGGGCCAGACAACATCCTCGCAGGGCTCGGTTACGCTGGCTGGTCCGGAGGCCAACTTGAGAACGAAATTCAAGCCGACGTATGGCTGGTGATACCTTACCTGCAGGACATCGTCTTCAATGTGCCCTTTGACGAACGACCTGAGGCAGCAGCTAAGTCAATCGGAGTCGACCTGAATCTGATATCTCCCACCCCGGGACACGGGTAACAAGATGATTAAGGAGGTGTCTGGATGACTGGGCTGGCGATGGCATTCGACTTTGGCACCACAAAAATCGGAGTTGCCGTTGGGCAGAAAATTACGGGCACCGCAACGCCTGTGGCCGTAGTGAAGGCAAGAGACGGCATTCCACAGTGGCTAGTGATAGACCGGCTCGTGGAAGAGTGGCAGCCAACCGTCCTGGTCGTCGGCTTACCCATCAACATGGATGGTACCGAGAGCGACATGTCAAAAGCCGCTACCCGGTTCTCAAGGCGCTTAAATGGGCGATATGGCATCAGCATCGAATTGATGGATGAAAGACTTACAACCTTCGAAGCAAGAGAGTTCGAGACCCCCGACCAGCTCGATGCAATAGCGGCCAAATTGATTCTTGAAACCTGGCTTGCAGATTCCACCTAGACGGCCCAGACAAATCCTAGTCTGTCTCTGAGCCCTCCAGTGAAAGTCCCTGGGTCGGATTGAAGCTCTCTGGTTCAACACCACCCGAGAGCTTGATAAGCAAGCGGAGATCGTTGGCAGAATCTGCCGATGCAAGCGCAGCCTCGTGTGTTATCTGACCTTCCTGGTACAGATTGAACAATGCCTGGTCGAAAGTCTGCATGCCTTGCTCTGTCGACTTCGCCATGACCGCTTTAAGTGCATGTACGTCGCCCTTCCGGATAAGGTCCGACACGAGAGGTGAATTGATCATGATCTCAATAGCCGCACGTCTACCCTTACCATCAATTGTCGGTACAAGCTGCTGAGCAACCATGCCACGCAGGTTCAGTGACAAATCCATCCACACCTGTTTATGCCTGTCCACCGGGAAGAAGTTAATAATGCGATCCAGCGCCTGGTTCGCATTATTTGCGTGAAGCGTCGCAAGACACAGGTGGCCGGTCTCTGCAAAGGCCACCGCGTAGTCCATGGTTTGCAGGGTTCTTATTTCCCCGATCATGATGACATCGGGTGCTTGTCTAAGCGTGTTTTTGAGCGCTATTTCAAAACTGGGCGTATCCACCCCGACTTCACGCTGCGTCACCATGCAGCCACTGTGTTCGTGTACAAATTCGATCGGGTCCTCAATCGTGATGATGTGGCCTTTCGAATTCTGGTTTCGATATCCAATCATCGAAGCAAGCGACGTGGATTTACCAGTACCTGTTGCACCAACGAAAATAATCAGTCCACGCTTAGCCATGGCGAGCTTTTTAATCGCTTCGGGGAGCATCAGGTCGTCTAGCGACGGAATCTCGGTCTCGATTCGGCGCAACACCATACCGGCAAAGTTTCTCTGGTAAAAAGCACTTATCCTGAATCGGCCAGCTATCGGTGAATGTATGGCGAAGTTGCATTCGCGCTCTGCTTCAAACTCCTGAATCTGAGCCTCGGTCATGGTCGCGTGAACCATTTCCTTTGCCTGCTCAGATGTCAGTGCCGTCTTGGACATCGGCATCATTTTGCCACTAACTTTTATTGACGGCGGTAGTCCCGCTGTAATAAACAGGTCAGAAGCACCTTGCTCTACTACGACTTTTAACAACTTATCAAAATCAATCATGTTCCTGCACCTTCCATTGTCCGACCGGAACCAAGTAAGACTATCTTACAACCCATCACCTTCGCTGCTTCTCCAAATTGAGGAAGAATACCTTTAAACCTGGAATAGCGACGCACCTGTTATGACTGGTTGGCACTTACTGGAAGTCGGCTGGCATCTTGGCTTTTTCCTGCGCCGCTTCCCTGGTGATGATATTTTTTTCAAGCAACTCCTTTAGGGCCTGATCCAGGGTTTTCATCCCCAGTTGCGCACCTGTCTGAATAGCTGAGTACATCTGCGCAACCTTGTCCTCTCGAATCAAGTTGCGAATCGCCGGTGTACATATCATGATTTCATGCGCGGCTACTCGACCACCGCCAATCCTTTTCAGCAGTGTCTGTGAAATTACAGCCGCAAGAGATTCTGAAAGCATCGACCTCACCATGGATTTTTCAGCCGCTGGAAACACGTCAATGACGCGGTCAATGGTCTTTGCAGCAGAAGATGTGTGCAAAGTACCGAACACCATGTGGCCCGTTTCTGCGGCTTCAAGAGCAAGTCGAATTGTCTCCAGATCTCTCATCTCACCGACCAAAATAATATCCGGGTCCTCACGCAACGCACTGCGAAGCGCCTCGTTAAACCCCAGGGTATCCCTGTGAACCTCACGCTGGTTTATCAGGCACTTTTTGCTTTCATGTACAAACTCGATCGGATCTTCGACGGTAAGGATATGCTGGTAGCGGGAGTTGTTAATATAGTCCAGCATCGCCGCCAGCGATGTACTCTTGCCGGAACCCGTTGGGCCAGTAACAGCCACCATGCCGCGTGGAGTCTCGGAGATATCACGAAAGATTTCCCCCATACCCAGATCTTCCATGGTGAGAACCTTCGATGGAATGGTCCTAAAGACACCACCAGCGCCCCGATTCTGATTGAATGCGTTTACCCTGAATCGTGCGACGCCCGGAACCTCAAAAGAAAAGTCACACTCAAAAAATTCTTCATAATCCTTGCGCTGCTTGTCATTCATGATTTCATAAATCAACCCATGAACTTCCTTATGATCCAGTGCGGGCAAGTTGATTCGACGGATATCACCGTCGACGCGAATCATGGGGGGCAATCCCGCCGACAAGTGTAAATCAGATGCTCCCTGCTTCTCGCTAAATGCCAGTAACTCAGTTATGTCCATCGCATCTTCCTATCGCGTTAATGCCACAGCGCGGCAATTAAAAGGCAGTATACCTCTGCAATGGACAATCTGCAGCCGCGGATAAAAGCCCTGACCGAATGACAATCAACTAAAGTCAGGGCTTTATGTCACCTTCAAAGTAACCAATACTGGCGGCTCACCCAATACATCCTCTTTTTATGACAGATATCCAATCACGAATCGCGGCCATCAGGGAAGAAATAGTCAAAACCTGTCAGATCGCGAACCGGAATCCGGTTAGTGTGAACCTGCTCGCCGTCAGCAAAACCATGGGTGTCGATGCAGTCGCGAGTGCCATCCATGCTGGTCAAGAGCACTTTGGCGAAAACTACCTGCAGGACGCACGACCAAAGGTTTCAGCATTTCCTGAGGCTATCTGGCATTTTGTCGGCGGAATCCAAAGTAATAAAACCCGCGACATCGCTAATACGTTCGGCTGGGTGCATGGCATTGCCACAGCAAAGGTTGCGAAGCGCCTATCCGAGCAGCGGGAGCCGACGCTAGGCCGCCTGAATTGCCTGATCCAGGTTAATCTTTCCAACGAAGACCAGAAGCTGGGTGTCAATCCCGATGAGGCGATAAGACTGGCTGGACAGATCGCGGCTTTTGACCAAATTTCAGTGCGGGGGCTAATGACAATACCCGCTCCCACCAACGACCACTCAGCGCAGGCTGCCACGTTCCGTGAGCTACGCGAGCTGAAAGATGAAATAGAATCACGATACGGGTTGCCCGAATTTAACCAACTGTCAATGGGTATGACCAATGACTTTGTTGAAGCCATCAAAGAAGGCGCAACATGGATTAGAATCGGCACTGCTATCTTTGGTCCCAGAAACAAACCGCCAACACCATCTACTCACACAATAAAAGGATAATTACCAACATGTCGACAATTGCATTCCTGGGGGCAGGCAACATTGCAAACGCAATCATGGGCGGCCTGATTTCTGATGGTCACTCGCTATTCGCCTTCGATCCCATCGAGCACTGCCGTGAGAGAGCTCGCGGTCAGGGTGTTGCAATCGCATCCAGTAACACCGACGCTATCTCCAAAGCAGACATCGTCATGTTGTGTGTTAAACCTGATGTCGTTCTTGATCTGCTCGATGAAATTTCAACCTCAAGCCAGGGGAAACTGTTTATCAGTGTCGCTGCCGGTATCACCACCGCTAACATGCTGAGCCGATTGCCTGAGGCCACGGCGCTGGTCAGGTGCATGCCCAATACGCCCGCCCTCGTCAAAACAGGTATGACCGCATTGTTCGCCTCCCCAGCGGTTACTGCAGAGCAAAGAGCATCAGCCACCTCAGTTCTGACATCGGTGGGCGAGTCACTCTGGGTGGATACTGAGGCTGAACTTGATATCGTCACGGCAGTATCTGGCAGTGGCCCCGCCTATTTCTTCCTGATGATGGAGTCAATGATTAATGCTGGTGTCGTGGAAGGGCTAAGCAGGGAAGTCTCGACACAACTGGTCCTCCAGACCGCACTTGGCGCAGCTGTGATGGCAAAGCAAAGTGAATCCGACGCTGGAACCTTAAGAAAACAGGTAACTTCGCCTGGTGGCACCACCCAGGCGGCGATAGAGCACTTCCAGTCAGTTAAGTTTGAAGAGGCAGTGAGAGGCGCGGTGAACGCGGCCAGAACCCGATCCGTTGAGCTATCAAAGAACTGAGAAAAATAGCCTATAATCTATATACAGCATCCAGGATTAATTGAATGACACAGAATTTATTAGGCGCCGGAGTATTTCTGATACAGACCGTTGCAGGGCTATATCTGATTCTGCTTCTATTACGGTTTCTTATGCAGCTTTCGCGTGTGGATTATTACAATCCTATCTGCCAAGCCATAGTCAAGGTCACCGACCCCCCGGTAAAGCCCTTAAAGAAAATACTCCCAACCATCCGTGGAGTAGACGTTTCAACATTGTTTGTCACACTGGTTGTGCAGCTGCTGGCGATATCACTTGTCATGTTCCTCAGCGGTGGATATGCCTTCCATCCGGTGTATATCGCCTGGTCACTGGTCGGACTGCTTTCAACAATTTTCAAAATTTATTACTTCTCACTTATCATTATGGTGATCGCAAGCTGGGTTGCACCTTACTCAAACCACCCGGCGATGGCGCTGGTTAACCAGCTGACCGAACCAGTATGCGCACCTGCAAGAAAACTACTGCCCCCGATGGGCGGCATGGATTTCTCAATTATTCTCGTATTCGTCGCGATAACTCTGATCGATTCCTATCTGATCATTCGTCCCCTCGCGTCTATGCTTGGTATACCCCAGGGCCTGATACTGGGGCTTTAATGCACCTCAAACTTCTACTGTTATTGTTCTGCTGCCTTGGCTCAACACCTGCCTTGGCGGCGCGATACCTCGATCACGGTGAACACAGAATTCACTTTACGACTTTCTCCAGTCTGATCATTCCGCCGGATGTCGCAAGCGCGCATGACATCGTCCGCTCAGAGAAAAGAATCGTTGTGAACCTTTCAGTGTTAAAGCAAGGTCTACCCGCTACGGCCTCTATATCCGGCCATGTCATCAACTTGTTGAACCAGCGATTTGAACTGGTATTCGATGAGGTCAATGAGGCCGACGCAATCTACTACCTGGCAAGTTATCTTGCTCTCGAACACGACATCCTGAGATTCAATCTTGACGTTCAATTGAATGCGATCGAGTCGGTACCTATCAACTTTGTCAGACGATACGACTAATGAAATTCGTTCTAGCGAGTGGCAACCAGCACAAGGCTGAGGAAATCGGAGTACTTCTGCCGGCGCATTTTGAACTCGTCCTACAGAAAGACCTTGGCGTGGAATCACCGATTGAAACGGGCACGACTTTCATAGAAAACGCGATTATCAAGGCCAAACATGCCAGCCTTGCTACCGGTCTTCCCGCCATTGCCGACGACTCAGGTCTTTGCGTTCCGTTTCTGTCGGGTGACCCGGGAATTTATTCAGCTCGATACGCAGGGCCGGAAGCAACTGATATCGATAACCTTTTGAAGCTCCGCTCAGCCCTTGAAGGGGCGTCTGATCGACGTGCTTTTTTTTACTGCGTGCTGGTTCATATGGAGGCGGCCGAGGACCCGACCCCGATCATTACTGAGGCCAGGTGGGAAGGAGAGATCGCACATGAACCCTCGGGCGACCACGGCTTCGGCTACGACCCAATCTTCCGGATACCATCTCTTGGTAAAACGGCAGCTGAACTGAGCAGTGAGCAGAAGAATTCGATTAGCCATCGCGGACAGGCGCTCGCAGCATTATCTGGACTACTCAGTGATCGATACGCCACTTAGCCTGTACATCCATTTCCCATGGTGCGCCCGAAAGTGCCCATACTGTGATTTCAATTCACACGAGGTAAAGGGCGAGATTCCCGAAACCCGATATGTTGAGACATTACTTCGCGATCTGGAGTTTGAGGTTGAGTCAGAGTCGCGCACGACCCTTCGATCAATCTTTATGGGGGGGGGAACACCAAGCCTGTTTTCACCCGAAGCCATTAGCAATCTATTCGTCGGTATTAAAGACCGTTTTGATATCAGCAAATCTGAGATCACCCTAGAAGCTAATCCAGGAACTTTTGACCAGGAGCACTTTGATGGCTATCACGAAGCAGGCGTTAATCGGCTGAGCATCGGAGCGCAGTCCTTTTCCGCTGACGCTCTCGCCCGGCTGGGCAGGATTCACGGCCCAGATGAAATCGAACTGGCGTACGATGGTGCAAGGCAAGCTGGGTTTAACCGAATCAATATAGACCTGATGCACGGTCTGCCCGGTCAAACCCTGGAGAATGCACTGAACGACCTGAAGCGGGCTATCGAACTCGAGCCTGAGCACATCTCCTGGTATCAACTGACGATCGAACCGAACACCCGGTTCTACAAGTACCCTCCCGTTTTACCAAAGGACTCTGTACTGGAAGATATATTTATTGCCGGTAACGATCTGCTCAAATCTGCTGGCTTCGTACAATACGAAGTCTCTGCATATTCTTTACCCTCGGAGGAATCGCGGCACAACCTGAACTATTGGCAGTTTGGGGATTACCTGGGGATCGGCGCAGGCGCCCACGGAAAAATCAGCAGGGCTAACCAGGTGTTTCGTACTACCAAGAACAGGATGCCGACAGAGTATCTTCAACATCCGAAAGGTAAATCAAAAATCGTGGATTCCAATGAGCTCAAACTCGAGTTTCTGCTAAATACACTTCGGTTGACCAATGGGTTTGATCTCTCACTGTTTGAGGAAACGACCGGCTTGAGTCCCGGTTTACTCGACTCTTTCCTTGAGCAGGCGATACCAAAGGGGTTTCTGGTTCGAAGCATTAATCAAATCATACCGACGGAAAAGGGTCGTCTTTTCCTGAATGATTTGTTGATGTTAGTCGACTAGCCGATAAGCGAGGTCGAATATAGTATGTCCGAGTTTCATGCCCCTTCGTTCAAATTTCGTCTGAGGCCTCAAAGGCGCAGCAACCCGATTAAACTGCGTAATCGAACCAAACAAGGATTCGATTTCTTCGGCGTAGGGCTGCCAGTCAGTCGCGATATGAACTAACCCGTTAGCGTTGAGCTTTGTTTCTATTAGATCTACAAAGTCGCGATTGAGAATTCGCCGCTTATGGTGCTTTTTCTTCGGCCAGGGGTCCGGGAAAAACACCTGAACAGCATCGAAACTTTTCGCCGGAATCACTGCCCTCAAGACATCTATGCTGTCTTCAGAATAAAGGCACAGGTTGTCCAGTTGGTAATCGTCAATCAGCATCAGGATATGCCCAACACCAGGACGGTGAACTTCTATGCCGACATAATTAACAGAAGGATTTGATCTTGCCTGCTCTGCAAGGGAGTCTCCCATGCCAAAACCAATTTCCAGGTGCAGTGGTCCCGCGTCCGAGAACTGGGTTCGGGGGTTGAGCATACCGTCGCTAATTGCCCTGCCGAACTTCGGCCAATGCAGTTTCAGCGCCCGGGTCTGACCGGGAGTCAGTCGGCCCCCTCGGAGCACAAAAGACTTAACCCCTCGCAATCGATCAGGCAATCTGGCGAAATCCGCCAACCAGCAATGCGAGCCAACCAACGATAAGACACAAACCACCTAGCGGTGTAACGGGACCCAGCCATTTCATTTCAGTAAGCACTAACCCATAGAGACTGCCGGAGAAAAGTATGATCCCTGCCATGAATGCATAGGCGCTAATCTCGAATGACAGACTTTGGCCCAGCCATCCCATCGTGAGCGACACCAGCAGCAACGCGAGTGCATGAATCAATTGATACTGAACGGCCGTTTGAAAGGTTTCAATTAACCTCGGCTCAATGCTCCCACGAAGCGCATGCGCACCAAATGCGCCAAGTACAACGCCAAGCGCTCCGGCAAAGGCTGCAAATAGAAATGCGATTTTTAGTGTCACGATGAAAAAAGCCTGGCGCCTGTTAGCTAAAACTGAGTTTCAGTTTCTTGAGTGCATTTTGTTCGAGCTGACGTACTCTTTCTGCAGAGATCCCAAATTGGTCAGCGAGCTCCTGGAGCGTCGTTTTGCTATCCGTTAACCATCGACGCTGAATGATTTCGCGTGACCGTTCATCGAGATCAATAAAACTCTTCGCCAGTTTTCGACTCTGGGCAGCTGCAAAACGCTCTTTTTCGGTGATCACCGCCGGATCAAGTGTCTCGTCTGTGAGGTAATGAGAGGGTGTAAAACCGTCATCTTCATCAGAATCCAGTTCAAAGGCTTCATCATGGGCTGAGAGTCTTGTTTCCATCTGGCGTACATCTTCAGGCGCGACACCAAGCTGCTCTGCTACATCACGGACCTCGGTATCGTTCATCCAACCAAGACGCTTCTTCGCACTCCTGAGATTGAAGAATAATTTCCGCTGGGGTTTTGTCGTCGCTATCTTGACGATTCTCCAGTTCTTCAAAATAAACTCGTGAATCTCTGCCTTGATCCAGTGAACAGCAAAGGAAACCAGCCGAACACCAAATTCCGGGTTAAAACGACGCACCGCCTTCATCAGCCCCACGTTTCCTTCCTGAATCAAGTCTGCTTCTGATAGGCCGTAACCTGAATATCCCTTTGCCACATATACCACAAACCGTAAGTGAGCCATCACTAACTGCCTGGCAGAGTCCAGATCACCGTCACCAAACAACTGTACTGCCAACTCACGCTCACGCTCGGAAGTCAGTATCGGAATGCCGTTTACAGCCTGCACATAAGCTTCCAGGCTGTCGCCCGGAGATAGTACTGGCATGGGGGTAAGTTCGTTCGACGCCTTCATATCAAATAATCGTCATTCCGAGTGATGGCAAATAGCCCTGGACGCAATGACTAAAGTTTTAGGGGTGCGAATTCTAGCACTCTGGTTTCCAGACTGCTAATCCCATATTGCGCTGTTCAGCTGCCTATCCGGGCTCAATATCGGCAAGATGCCTCGAGACCGCAAGCACAGACCCAATGATGCCAAGGATCGAGCCAGCAACCAGCAGCAGCAAGTTACCAAGAAAGCCCGGGCCCTGAAGTGCAAAGTCATCCCGGTAGCTCTGGGCCAGCATCTCGACAGGTGTAGAAAGAAAATAGAGGCTCGTCTGCAACAGAAAAAATGCTGTGACTGCGCCGCCCAACCCATACCAGAATCCCAGGTAGAGAAAGGGACGTCGCACAAATGCATCTGTGCCTCCGACAAGTTTGATGACTTCAATTTCCTGGCGCCGGTTCTCAATCGCTAGCCGAATCGTGTTGCCCATGATTAACATAACACCCAGACCAAGAACAATCGCGAGAGCGGTCACCAGTCTTTCGGCAAAAACCAACAGCGCGAACAATCGTTCAAGCCACTGGAGGTCAACCGAGACATTCCCTACCAACAAGTTTGCCTTCCAGACGCTAACCAACTTACCCAGATCAATGGGATCAGGGTTTGCAGGAACGACCTCTATAACGTGAGGAAGTGGGTTCCGATCGAGTGAGGACAAGACATCACCAAACCCTGACTTTCGCTGAAATTCCTGCAACGCGCTTGTCGATGACACAAACTCGGTTTCGTCTATATCAGCTCGTTGCTCAATTTCCTTTGCAAGCGCCTGTCCTGCCTCAAGGGTAACCTCCTGAGCCAGGTAAAGGGTAACCCTTGGCTTACCTCCCCAGTCACCGCTAATAGAAGAAACATTCTGCAGCACCACATAAAGAATCAAGGGCAGGCCAAGGGCAATGCCGATAGCCAGCCAGGTCATCAAGCTGGCAAATGGATTCCCAAGCAGCTCAGCTAACGTCGAGAGGCAGACACGCTGATGGTGTGACATCCAGGCAGCCAAACGATCTCGGCGACCCGTTTTGGCGACCGTTGCACCCGCTCCCGATCTCATGCGATCACGCTGCTAACGACTTTGCCTTGTCGCAAAACCAGTTCTCGTTTTGCCATTCGCTGAACAAGGTCCAGATCATGGGTCGCAATCAGAACACTGACGCCTACCTGGTTGAACTGACTGAACAGATCCATAATTTCCTGCGACAGCTCTGGGTCCAGGTTTCCCGTTGGCTCATCGGCTAATAATAGCGGCGGTTTGTTAACGACCGCGCGGGCTATGCCCACCCTTTGTTGTTCACCACCTGACAACGCAACCGGGTACCTTTTCTCTTTGTCAGATAACCCAACCTTGGAGAGGGCTGCCCGCACCCGTCTGCCAACCTCTTTGGGCGAAAATCCAGCGATTGTCAGTGGAAGTGCCACATTGTCATAAACGGTTCGATCAAACAAAAGTTGATGGTTCTGAAATACAACCCCCACATTTCGACGCACGGCGGGTACCTGGCGCCGGGATACCCGGTTGAGGTTAGTTCCGTTTACGATTACCTGGCCCTGACTCGCTCTTTCCATCAGGATAATCAGCTTCATCAGCGTGCTTTTACCGGCGCCAGAATGACCGGTAAGGAATGACATCTCCCCGTCAGCCAACTCAAAACTGACCCTGGATAGCGCTTCCGAACCACCGGCGTATCTCTTGCTGACTTCATCGAAACGTATCATCGTTACTCAAGCTCTACATTTATTCAAAGAGGGCTGTCACAAATTCTTCAGCCGAAAAGGGGCGCAGATCATCAATTTTCTCCCCCACACAGACATACCGGATTGGGATTTTCAATTGCTGCGCCAGCGCAAAAATCACTCCGCCCTTGGCCGTGCCATCGAGCTTGGTCAGAACAAGGCCGGATACATCAACGGCTTTCTGAAATTCTCGTGCCTGCGACAATGCATTCTGGCCTGTACCTGCATCCAGCACGAGAATTACTTCGTGAGGAGCAGTTGGATCAATCTTTTGAAGTACCCGCGTGATCTTTGTCAGCTCATCCATCAGGTTCTTCTTGTTTTGCAATCGACCAGCCGTGTCAGCGATCAACACATCAATGTTTCTTGCGCGTGCTGCGGCAACGGCGTCAAAAACAACTGACGCGCTGTCTGCGCCTGTATCCTGTGCGATAACAGGGACTTCATTGCGCTCTCCCCAAATCCGCAGCTGGTCAACCGCCGCAGCACGAAAAGTATCACCCGCGGCCAGCATGACTGACTTCCCCTCCGCTTGAAAAAGTTTCGCAAGCTTGCCAATGGTGGTTGTCTTACCTACCCCGTTTACCCCGACCATTAGAATGACAAAAGGATGATGCGAATCTGTCTTAAGGGCGAGTTCAACGGGTCTGAGCAGGTCCACCAGAGTTTCCTGCAGATGGCGATAGACCGCCGAAGTATCTGTTAATTCTTTGCGGCCCACTTTTTTTGTCAGATCGCCAATTATTTCCTGCGTAGCAGAAACCCCGACATCTGAGGTCAGGAGAATGGTTTCCAACTCTTCCAGCATCTCCTCATCCAGGGTTTTTTCACCCAGAAAGACACTTTGTATCCCCTCGGACAATTTGTTGCGGGTTTTCCCCAGGCCTGACTTTAGGCGCTTGAAAAAACCAACCTTGTCTTCACTCGTTTCATCTGCAACATTAGTTGGCATAGACTGCATAAATCCCTAGAAGTTGTATCCCATGACCCAGATTGATGAAGATCATCCGCAAGGCGGTGTAATTTCATGAAGCATCAAGATCGCACGCTTCGAATTATCGGCGGAAATTGGCGCGGTCGCAAAATTACTTTTCCTGAACACGATGGCATCCGACCAACGGGTGACCGTGTCAGGGAAACGCTCTTCAACTGGTTAATGCATGATATCAGGGGCGCGGACTGTCTGGACCTTTTTGCGGGAAGCGGTGTGTTATCGATCGAAGCCCTGTCTCGCGGTGCGAACCATGTCACCCTGATAGAAAGCAACGAGGCCGCTTCCTCAGGTATCTCACAGAACCTGGCTCTACTCGATGCCGATCCGAACAGGTTCGATAACATCAAATCGAACGCAATGACCTGGTTGGGCCAATGCGACACAGGTTTTGATCTTATTTTCATCGACCCACCTTTCGCGTCAAATGTGCTACCTGCTGTCCTGGAGCACGTCGCTGTTCGGCAGATTGCTCGTAAGTTTGTTTATTTGGAAACACCCGTAGCGCTGGAAACCAGAGATCTTCCCAATCAATGGAATTTATACCGACAAAAATACACGGGATCGGTGCACTATAGTCTTTGTATTACCAGTTGATATCGCGGTAAGCCCATCTGTATGATGTCGATCTCGCCAAATCACGATAAACTGACATGACTACAGTTCTTTACCCCGGCACATTCAACCCAATTCACAACGGTCACGCAGACCTCGTTGAACGGGCAGCAAATTTGTTTGATAACGTAGTACTCGGTATTGCTACCAGTCCTCACAAGTCACCCAGTGAACTGATAGTAAGGGTGAAACTCGCTCAAGAGGTACTATCACATATCAACAATGTGGAAGTGGTTGGGTTTAACTCTCTGACCGTAGATTTTGCCAATGAGATTGGCGCTTCTGTAATCCTCAAAGGTATTCGAACTGTCACAGACTTCGACTATGAGTTTCAGATGCTCAATATGAACCGGGCGTTGCAACCGAGAATAGAAACCATATTTCTTGCCCCATCTGAGGAAAATTCCTATATCTCATCATCTCTGGTACGCCAGATTGCCGGGTACGGTGGAGACATTACGCAATTCGTTCATCCCTCCGTCGCCACAGCGCTAAAGAACAACGAGATCGGTTAACGCTGGCATTTGGTACAGAACACCGTTGTTCGGTTACCGATCCTTACTTCCTGAAGCCCACGCCCGCAATTCAGACAAGGTTCGTTTCCACGGCCGTATACCAGCAGGCTCTGCTTAAAGTAGCCAGGAGTCCCGTCCTCCCTGACAAAGTCCCTTAAAGTCGTACCCCCGCTAGAGATGGCGCTTGTAAGCACGTCTTTGATTTCCTGGCTAAGCGTTACGTACCTGTCTCGTGAAACCCGCCCCGCGAGTCGGTCAGGCCTGATTCCAGCCGCGTGTAAGGCCTCGTTGGCATAGATATTACCAACGCCTACGACCACCTTGCTGTTCATGATAAACAGTTTGATCGCCAGCTTACGGCGCCTTGAAAGCTCGTAGAGATAGCTCCCATTGAATTCATCAGATAAGGGTTCCGGCCCTAGACTATCGATCAGTTCGTGACTGCTACCCTCAGGAATCCAGAACACCGAGCCAAATCGCCTCGGATCGTGATAGCGCAGAACTGTGCCATCATCGAAGACGATATCAATATGATCATGCTTTTTTAAGGCAGTTGAGCCATTAGTAATTCGCAGGCTACCGGACATGCCCAGGTGAACCATCATTCGCCCGGTGTTTGTACTGAACAGCAGATACTTGGCTCGACGGCTTATCCCGGTGACCCTGTTGCCGGTCATTACCTGGGAGAGTTCCGGAGAAACAGGCCAACGCAGACTCGGCTGGCGAACAACCACAGATTTGATCGCCTTGCCGACGATATGGGGTTCAATACCCCGACGTGTTGTTTCGACCTCTGGAAGCTCAGGCACAGAACCTGCCTAAAGCCATAAGGTGAGCAAATAACAGAAACAAAGGACGCTCGCAGCTGCGAGCATCACGATTACTTGATCTTGGATTCTTTGTAGATCACGTGCTTGCGGACAACGGGATCAAATTTTTTGATCTCCATTTTGTCAGGCATCGTTCGCTTATTCTTGTCGGTCGTATAGAAGTGACCCGTGCCTGCAGAAGAAACCAGTTTAATCTTTTCTCTCATGACTAGACCTTTTGTCCCTTGGCTCGAATATCGCTTACCACCTGGTCGATACCCAGCTTGTCAATAATACGCATACCCTTTGCCGATACCCGCAGTTTCACAAACCGATTTTCACTTTCCAGCCAAAAACGATGATCATGTATGTTTGGCAAAAAACGCCTTCGGGTTTTGTTATTTGCATGGGAAACATTGTTTCCGCTAACCGGACGTTTGCCTGTTACCTGACATTCTCTGGACATGTCAATTTACCTTTAAATTCAATGACTTGCTGCGAGGACGAAAATTTCATCCTAACGCTACGACGTGACAGCGGTGCTTTATACCAGAACGGCCTTTGGACGTCTAGTTTATGTTGATATCCGGCTACCTGAACAGAGCAGTCTATGGACGTCTACTGAGAAGGTTTACCCCGATATCCTCAACAGGTCCCATCAACATTTATCCAGGTAGCGCTCAGGGCTGTCAATAACGCTCAGGGCTGTCGATAACGCTCAGGGCTGTCAATAACGCTCAGGGCTGTTTCGTGATTTCGAGCAGCGAGGAGAGGCCTCAGCACTACTTGGTACGACCTAAATGGGATCCCTGTTCAAGGTCAGCGGGGTAAACCTGCCTGGTAGACGACAATAACAAAACCCGTCACAACAGCCCGCGTTCTGCAAAAGACGTGATCTCTGTATCCCCCACAACCAAATGATCAAGAACCCGGATCTCAACAAGTCCCAGCGCAGAGCATAGGCGCTCCGTGATTCTCTTATCTGCCTGGGAAGGTTCCGAAATTCCCGAGGGGTGATTATGCGCAAAAATAACTGCAGCGGCATTAAACTCCAGGGCTTTCTTAACGACTTCACGCGGATGCACGCTGGCTCCATCTATTGTCCCGAAGAAAAGTTCCTCGTATTTGATCAGCCGATGCTGGTTATCGAGGAAAAGGCAGGCAAACACCTCTCTGGTATAGCCGCGTAACTGGATCTGCAGAAACTGGCGGGTAATTTCTGGATCGCTAATGGATTCGCCCTTTTCCATGCCAGCTTGAAGAAAGCGGCGGGTCATCTCAAGCGCTGCAGACAACTGCGCGGATTTCGCTGGCCCAATACCGCGGCAGCTTGTCAGCTCGGTTTCATTCGCCTGCATCAGTCCCCTGAGCCCCTTAAATTCCGCAAGCAGCTGCTCAGCCAGAACAAGCACTCCCGACCCCGGCAATCCGGTTCGCAGAAAGATAGCAAGGAGCTCACTGTCGGAAAGAGATTCAACACCATTTTTAACGAGTTTCTCTCTAGGCATCATAACTTGACCCTCCTTTGTAAAACGCAAATAGTGAGTAACCACTTCGAAGCAAAGCTATGCTAACCTGTGTTGCCTCAAGGAAATTGTGGGATATAGATTGAATCTGGCCCCGTAATTACCCCCTTTGGCTACCAGCTATCAGCCATCACCTATAAGCACGGAAGAATTGTAGTGAATCGTCTTACGAACAAAAGAATTCTGCTGGGTGTTACCGGCGGAATTGCTGCGTACAAAAGCGCAGACCTTGTCAGGAGACTGCAGGACGACGGCGCCGACGTGCGTGTCGTCATGACACGATCCGCCCAGGAATTTATCACGCCACTCACCATGCAGGCGCTTTCTAATCATCCCGTTCATCTGGATCTACTGGATACCGAGACCGAATCGGTCATGGGGCATATTGAGCTGGCCCGCTGGGCTGACGTGGTGTTGATTGCACCGGCGACCGCTGACTTTATTGCACGGCTGACTGCAGGCCACGGCGATGACCTGCTAACCACCATCTGCCTTGCCGCAGAATGTGGCGTGATTATCGCACCGGCGATGAATCAGGCCATGTGGGCTAAGCCAAGTACACAACAGAACACGCAGTTACTAAAGCAAAGGGGGGTTTCCCTGCTTGAACCAGACGTTGGTCTGCAGGCTTGTGGCGAAACAGGCGCAGGTCGATTGATGGATGTTCCAGACATCGTCACCGCGCTTGCGTCCCGATTTAGAACTGCCAGCCTGGCCGGTCGCCATGTTGTCATTACGGCCGGTCCAACCCGGGAAGCAATTGACCCGGTTCGCTATATTAGCAACCACAGTTCCGGCAAACAGGGTTACGCTCTGGCACTTGCTGCGATAGAGGCAGGAGCGAGAGTAACGCTGATCTCAGGCCCAACCAATATAAATGCCCCAGACAGAGCAACGGTTGTCGCTGTCCAGTCTGCGGATGAAATGTTGGAGGCTGTTATGTCTTCAATACGCGATGCTGATATTTTCATCGGGGTTGCCGCAGTTGCCGACTACAAACCTGTCTCAGCCCTGAACCAGAAGATAAAAAAATCAGCAGGCAGCGCCCTGACACTGGACCTGGTACAGAATCAGGATATCCTGAAGACAGTTGCGAACCTCGAGAATCGCCCCTTTACCGTAGGGTTTGCCGCCGAGACGGAGAACGTCATCGAGAACGCACGCACCAAGCTGACCGCCAA